>OBAH01000465.1_pt1 | contig 34484 bp, 31 predicted proteins | sample 1517491 | NCBI WGS metagenome assembly OBAH01 (sample SAMN04571697, study PRJEB22368) | human gut metagenome | biome: human gut; material: stool | host: Homo sapiens | place: Luxembourg | collected 2012-08-03
ACTTGTTGTTCATAATAATAAGTATCTGCTCCACTTACACTTTCTATCCCTTCATCTTTATCTAAAACTACATTATATTTATTTCTTTTATAATAATAATCTACTACTAGACTTCCATCTCCCAAAATTGATATCTTTCGCACATCAGGACTTGTAAATCCTGTATACTTTTTAATTCCAGGTATTACTATTTCATCTGTTGTTCCTTCTAATGTTTCTGTATCTTTTAAGGTATAATTAACATCATTTTTTATATCTGCATTTCCATCAATATTTTGTTGCCAGTGTTTTACAACATATTTTGTATCTGTATTTGCTATCCATTGTGCATAATATGTTATATTTCCTCCTACATATGTTGATTCTGATATTTTCACTCCTCCAATTTTTTGAATATACCATCCAATAAATGTATACCCATCTCTAATTGCTATTGGCAAATTTCCTATCTGTGTTCCTATTTGTTTTATCATTGTAACTTCTGTTGTTTGACCACCATTTGCATCAAAATTTATTATACAATTTTCATCATATTCTAACTCAGATGCAGAAACTAATTTTACTTCACTAATTTGTAATTTTTTATTTGCTATTATTTTTATTGTTTTTATATGTTCATTAATTAAATTCTCAACTTGATATGGAATCTTTAGTTCATAACATGTACTATTACCTAAATCTATATTTTTAATGATATATTCATCATTGATACATATATCAATGCTTGCATTATTAAATCCAAGATTACTTCCATTTCCATATAGCCATACACTAGATATATCTCTTCTTTTATTTAATGTTATATCTATTGTTCTTGTAGTTGCAATTTTAGTTGTTACAGTTTTTGCCAAGTAACTCATGCCATCTTTTAAATATGTATTTTCAGAGCTATTATCCACATTAACACTATATTGATTTCCATGTAATTGGTAATATGTAATTCCATTTATTTCTGTTCCAGATGGTATAGGCTGTTGTACTGTACTTGGTCCATCCACAAATAAGTTTCCTGATGCATCAAAACCTATCCTATCGATGCTTAACTTTCTTTTTGAAAACTTTGTAACATTTAATCCATTATATTTATTGCCACTTTCTGATACTTTTTCATAGTTGCCTGAATTAAATACTGCTACATGATGAACTGAATACATTTCATTATCAGCTGTTTTTAATATCATATTATGTCCTGGACCATATAAATATTTTGAACTATCAAATTCATATATATCATTTTTATATCGTGGCATTTCTCCATATATCATTGGATTTAAAGTTGTTTTCTTCTCAAATCCAGACATTGGATTATTAGATATTGCATATCCAACAGAATAAGAATCATTCTTATATTCACCTGTAGAGTACATCAAATAATATTTTCCATTGTTTTTAATACAAAATGGACCTTCGTTTATGTTTTTCTCCCAACTATTACTAACTTTTAACCCTAATCTTGTAGCTACCGTTCCTACCTTATTAAAATTATCATTAGGATCTAATTCAATGCCCCAAATATCTTGATCTTCTTCTGATTTAAAATACATATAGCATTTTCCATCATCATCAAATAATAAACTTCCATCAATATAACTATATTTTGCATCATGCTTATTTTTTAATGTTTCATCATTTTCAAGCCCTACATCTACTTTTTTTACAAATTTAAATCTATCTTCCAAACTATCAGACTCTGCTAAATAAATAGCGCCATAACTTGCATCTTGTCCATATGGATAGCTTGTACCACTAGGCCAGTAAACTCCAGAGAATATCATATAATACTTATTGTTATATTTATAAACTTCTGGTGCCCAATAATATGTAATTTTCACATCTGAAGGAATTGTTGATTTATCTATCCAACCACTTCTTGTAACCCAGTCTTCTAAATTAGTTGAAGTATACCAAACTTCATTTGTTGCATATAAATAATATTTTCCATTTTCTTTTATTAAAAATGGATCTCCTGCATCTTCAGGTAAACATTGAATACTTAAATTACTATATGAATCAAAACTTGTTCCAATCTCATTTATTACCTTTTTTCCCTCAAAATTATTTGCATATTTTCCATTTTCAATACTATTAGCCAAATTATTTGCACATTCTCTTCCTATCTGTGATAACGCTGCAGAATGAAAATGGATTGTATTATTGGTATTATCACATGTAACTTTTTTAGCTAATTCCAACGCATAGTAGCTTTTGGCTATAGAATTTGACTTTTTTTGAGCATTGATATCGTTATTATTTAAAGCGTATTCTAATTTATTTCCAGCCTCATCTGTAAATTTTTTTCTGCTAAATGTATCAAGATTATAATTTGTCTCATCTGGTACGTAATGTTCATAACTGTATGATGAACCTAAAATAATATCTTCATTCTGAGAAATTATATTTTCTTGAGTTTTATGAATTTGTTCAACTCCAATTGTTGCCCACCCATTTCCAACTGTAAATGATGTTTCAGCAATTGCTCCTAAAGAAATTCCTAAATCATTTTTAAAATTTTCTTTTACTTGTAAAAAATATTTTTGATAATTTTCTTTTATGGTTTTATCACTTTGATTATCAGTATTGTCTCCAACATTATCTTCTCCCTGAAAAGAAATCCAATATTTTCCACCAATATTATATCCTTTTTGTTGTGCCAATTTAACTGCTGAGGTAAAATTTTCTTTTATAGCTTCATACATATAATCAGTAGTTCCATCAATTATATGATTAGAATCATCTTTAGGTAAAAAACACTCAATATTTGCTCCTCCAACTGCCCCATTTACTGCAATCACTTTATGTCCTGTTCTTTCATAATAAGTTCTACAAAATTCTGGAATCATATTAACATTTTCTGTTGTCTGAATTGATATATGTGAAGATTTTCCATCAACATATTTTTCTAGTTTTCCTGTTGAAGGATTATATGTCAATCCATGCATCTTCTTATCATTATACTCATTATCATCTAACCCATCTCCTAAAATACGAGTATCTTTAGTTATTTCAGAAAAACTATTACTTAGATATTTATATATGTATGCAGTTTCCTCTTCTAATGGTGTATTTACAGTACTTTCGTTTTTTGTTGTTCTTAAAATATCTATATCTATATCTGTATCTTTAGAAAATTTATATAAATCTTCACTATATCCATCTGGCATGCTTCCTTCTGTTGTTGAATAGCCTGCCATATTAGATTGCCCCCAAAATAATATTATGTCATATACATCACTATCACTTGCGTTTACATAACTATAATATGCAAAACTTCCTACAATTAATATAACAAATATTATTATAAATATATTTACAATTTTTTTATTTTTCACTGCACATCTCTCCTCATTCTCTTAATTTTATTATATATTTTTAGTACAGTCTTTTCAACTAAAAATCCAAATGTCACACACATGTAATATTTTTGTAATGTTGTTGTAACATTTTACAATTTTTTTACCAAAATTTGCATTTGTACAAAAACTATGTTATAATAAAATGTGTGAACAAAATTAGAATTATAGAAAAAGATAAAAGAGGTGTAAAATTATATGACACTAATGGTAATAATATATATATTAATTTTTATAATATTCGCATTAGCAGCATATGCAGTAATGCAGATTAAATTAGCTGGAATTAACGTAAAAGACTTTTGGAGCTTCATTGAAGCTAATCAAATTTTAGATAAACTATATGAATTTTCTAAAAAATATAAAACACTTTCACCACAACAGCAAGTTGTTTATTTAATGGAAGCAGAAAAAGTATTTACAGCATTTGATAAAATTCCAGATATTATTTGGGAAGATGAATTCAAAAAATATGATGAAGTATTAAAAAAATATAATGAGATAAAAGTTAATAGATGGATGTCTTCTTCTAATTAATGACGAAGACACCCATCTATTATATTTTTAAGATCCATTTTTTATTTTTCTTTAAATTTCCAGATAAAATTTCTTCTGAAATTCTATCCTCAACTAGATTTTGAATAGTTCTTCTTAATGGTCTTGCTCCAAAATTATTATCATAGCCTTGCTTCAATATTGCTTTTACAACCCCATCATCTATTTCCACTATATATTTTTGATTCTTTAATCTTTCTTCAACTTGTTTCAACATAATATTAGTTATCTGTTTTATATCTTCTTCACTTAATTTATGGAATACTATTATTTCATCTATCCTATTTATAAACTCTGGTCTCAATTCTTTTTTTAATTCTTTTATAACCTCTTTTTTAATATCTTCATATTCTTTTTCATTTTCCACATTTCCAAATCCAAGAGATTTCTTCTCAGTAATGTATCTTGCTCCTAAATTCGAAGTCATAATTATAATTGTATTTTTAAAATTAACTTCTCTTCCTTGTGAATCTGTCAATCTCCCATCTTCTAAAATCTGTAACAACAAATTCATAACATCTGGGTGTGCTTTTTCAATTTCATCAAATAGAATAACCGAATATGGTTTTCTTCTTACCTTTTCTGTTAATTGACCTCCACCATCATATCCTATATATCCTGGAGGTGAACCTATTAATTTAGAAACTGAATGTGCTTCCATATATTCAGACATATCTAGTCTTATCATAGAATTTTCATTATCAAACAATATTTCTGCTAACGCCTTAGAAAGCTCTGTTTTTCCAACCCCAGTTGGTCCAAGAAACAAAAATGAACCAATTGGTCTTTTAGGATCTTTTAATCCAACTCTTCCTCTTCTAATCGCCTTTGCCACAGCTTCTACTGCTTCATTTTGTCCAACAACTCTTTTTTGTAACATTTCTTCTAAATGTTTTAATTTTTGATTTTCATCTTCTGTCAATTTTTGAATTGGAATTCCTGTCCATTTCGAAATTATTTCTGCTATATTTTCTTCTCCAATTTCTGTAATATCTTTGTTTTTAATCTTTTTCCACTTATTCATTTCCATATTTAATTCTTCTCTTGCTTCTTTTTCTTTATCTCTAAGATTAGCAGCTCTTTCAAAATCCTGATTATAAATAGCCTCTTCTTTTTCATTCATTATAACATCTATTTTTTCTTCCATAACTTTTATTGTATCAGGCTCTGTAAACAAATTAATTCTAACTTGCGAAGCAGCTTCATCAATTAAATCAATTGCTTTGTCTGGCAAAAATCTATCTGTTATATATCTTACTGATAATGTAACTGCTGAATTTATGGCTTCATCTGTTATTTTCACATTATGATGAGCCTCATATCTATCTCTTATTCCTTTTATTATTTCTATTGTTTCCGCCTCTGTTGGCTCTCCTACATCAACTGGGCTAAATCTTCTTTCTAATGCAGAATCTTTTTCTATATATTTTCTATATTCCTCTATTGTCGTTGCACCTATTAATTGTATTTCCCCTCTTGCCAATAATGGTTTTAATATATTTGCTGCATCAATAGCTCCTTCAGCTGCTCCAGCTCCAACTATTGTATGTATTTCATCAATAAATAGAATAACATCTCCAACTTTCTTTACCTCATTTAGAACTTTCTTTATTCTTTCTTCAAAATCTCCTCTATATTTTGCTCCAGCTACCATTCCTGAAATATCTATACTTACAATTCGTTTATCTTTTAAATTTTCAGGAACTTCACCACTCACAATTCTTTCTGCCAATCCCTCAACAATTGCTGTTTTTCCAACTCCAGGTTCACCAATCAAACATGGATTATTTTTCGTTCTTCTTGATAAAATCTGAATAATTCTTTCTATTTCATCTTCTCTTCCGATTATATTATCAAATTTTCCATCTTCAGCTTGAACTGTAATATCTTCTCCAAATTGATTTAAAACTGTTGTAGCAGAATAGCTTCCTCTTACCTTATTAATATCTCTTTTTATTTCTTGGTCAGACTCTTCTTCATTTATTACCTTGGCAATTTCACTATAAATTTTGGGAACTTCTACATTTAATTCAACAATGACTCTTACAGCCACACAATCTTCTTCCTTTAAAATCGCTAATAATAAATGTTCTGTTCCTATATAATTATATCCTATTCTCTTTGCCTCTAAAAAAGCATTTTCTAACACTCTTTTAGTTCTTGGAGTAAAACCTAGTGTTTCTTTTATTTCTCTTCCTACACCTAATAATTCTTCTATTTTAACTCTTACTTTTTCATCAGTAATCCCCTTATTATTCAATACCTTAGCAGCAATGCCTTCTCCTTCTTTAACCAATCCATATAAAATATGTTCAGTTCCAATATAATTATGTCCTAACTCTATTGAAATATCATTAGCAATCTCTATAACTTTTTTAGCTTTATTAGTAAATTTATAAACCATACTACTTTATCTCCTTTGTGAAATTGGGGTCGGTCCTTTTTTTCGCATTTGTCATTTTCGCCATTTCTTCTGCCTTTGCTTTTTGGTCTTGCAATGGAATCCACGCAAAATATGAACATACAAATTCTCCATATTGAGTAGCATCTTCTCCAACTTCTTGATGAGTCTGTTTATGCTCTTTACTCATAAAAAACACCTACCTTTCATATAAGGTATGTGCTTTTTTTCTTTTTTTTATTCAATTAATCTTTAATTCCAAATAATAATTTCACTATCTTTCTTAAACATTTTGGAACTTTTTTTACTACTATAGTCATATGTAAAACCTCCTTTTAACAGAGTAACCATAATATTCCTACTAATATTACTATTACTCCGATTAAAAACAACCATCCCAACACTGGTAAAAATAATACTAGTAATATGCCTATTCCTAATCCTATTAAACATACTCCAAATGTCTTTTTTAAGATTTTCATTATGATTTCCTCCAAGATTTTTATTATATTATATTCTTGCATATAAATTATGTGAATAACAAAAAAGGAAACTTAGAATCTCTTCCAAATTTCCTTCTCATATATTTATATATTTTTATTTAATAATTATCCGTTTACTAAATCTTTTAATGCTTTACCAGCTTTGAATACTGGAGCTTTAGATGCAGGTATTTTGATTTCTTCTTTTGTTTGAGGATTTCTACCTTTTCTAGCAGCTCTTTTTCTAACTTCGAAAGAACCAAATCCAACTAATTGAACTTTGTCTCCTCCTTTTAATGATTCAGCTACAACTTCTGTGAATGCATTAACTGCTGCTTCTGTTGATTTTTTTGATTCTCCTGTTTTTGCAGCGATAGCTGCTACTAATTCAGCTTTGTTCATTATACATTACCTCCTATAAAATTTTGTATATATGTACTTCAACTGCTGTTGTTGCAATATCTGTACTTCTATTTTATCTTATTCTCCAAAATAAATTAAAATCCCCCTCTTTTTTAGAAAATTTTAATATATTTTTAATTTTTCTAACATTCTGTAAATCTTCTCACCTTTAGGTAACATATATATATCTTCTTTATTATATATTTTTAATGCTACAACTGCTGCTAAATAAATTATTACTGCTAATAATATTGATATTATTGTTGCCTTATTTCCTGGCATTATTCCGTTTATTATAATATATGCTGTATATGAGCATACTCCCATAATAGCTGTTGCAAGTGCTGGTTTTATCACAAACTTTTTAAATGGTAAATCTAATTTTACATATTTCTTTAACACATTAAATACTATTGTAAATGCTACTGCATGACATGCAATTGAACCGATTGCAGCTCCATATACGTTTATTGATGGAATTGGTAATAAAACTAAATTTAATATTAATTTAACTACACATCCTATTCCTAATGCAATTGCAGGAACCATTACTTTACCAAATCCTTGTAATGCCCCATTTATTGTTTGATCCAATATAGAGAAGATTACAGAAACAGAAATTAATTGTAATAATAATGCACCTTGGTTTGCATTTGGATATAACAAATTCAAAATTGGTTGTGCAAAAACTATCATTCCAACTACACATGGAAGACCTATTAACATTGATGTCAATAATGAAAATGATGTTCTTTTTGTTGCTGTTTCTTTATCATTTTTAGCGTTAGCTGCTGATATTGCTGGTACAAGTGCTGTTGCAAATGCAATATTTATTGCAAGTGGCAAATTAGTTAATGTGTCTACTTTTCCACTTAATTGTCCATATAATTTGGTTGCAACATCTGATGCCATATATGTACTTAATATTCTTTTTACTGTAAATGAATCTATATTTTTATTAAATGATGTCATTATTGAACTTAATGTTAATGGAATAGACACCATTAATATATTTTTTACTATTGTTTTTACACTTTGATATTTATAATTTGTTGAGTGTTCAATCTCATTTCCGATTTCTTTTCTTCTAAGTCTATAATACATAAATAAATATGCAAAACTTGAGAATGTTGCTAATGTTGTTGCTACATTTGCCCCTGCTGCCATCATTTCTGTTGAAGTTGATGTAACATAAGCAACTACTTCTACAATAGCTATTGTTAATATTGTTTTAAAAATTTGTTCTAATGTTTGTGCTCTAGCTGTAACTTTTAGAGTTCTTCTTCCATTAAAATATCCTCTAAATACAGATGAAATTGATACAAAAAAAATTGCTGGTGATAATGCAACTAATGTTAACTCTGACTCTGGTATTTGAGTCCAACTATAAGCAATTGTATGTGCTTCAAAAAACAATAACATTGTTCCTACTGCACCTATACATCCAAATGTTGCCAAAGCTACCTTAAATATTCTATTTGCACCTTTATTATCTCCAACTGCTAATCTTTCTGATACTAATTTTGAAATCGCATTTGGTACACCTATTGATGATACTGTTAGCAATAAAGCATAAATTTGATATCCACTTGCATATATTGCATTTCCAGCATCTCCAAATCCTTGTCTATTTGTTAAATATAATGTATATATTAATCCTAATACTTTTATTAATATTTGTGAGAACATTATAGTTACTACACCTTGCATGAATGTTTCTTTTTTTATAGTTCTTTTCTCTTCTGCCATAAATTCCTCCTAAATAATTCTATGTTTTTTCTTTTGATTCATTACATCTAATTTGTGATATACATATATATTAAAATAAATGAAAGGATTTTGTGTATCTAAATTTAACATTAGAAAAGCTTATTCAATAAAATGAGGGATGTTCACGGTACTTGGAAAAATTATTTAATATTGACAATTAAAACTTTTTGTAACTAACAGTATTAAATAATTTTTTCAAGGGTCTGAGTGAAAGAGGCTCATTTTATTGCATTAGCTTTTATATGGAAAATTTAGCTTACTCAAAATTCTAGAATGTTTTTAATATATATGTATATCACAAAATTTAATGTAATTATATCTATAAATGTTAAAATTATCAAGAACTTTTCCCAAATTTATTGACAAATTCCTCTTTTTGTATTAAAATTGATAAGTATTATGTTAAAATATGATTTAAATATGAAACTTCTCCCCGGTAGTTTTAGATTTAAATTTCATATATATTAAATTTAATTTAAAATAGGAGGGTAAATATTACCATGAATAACGTTACATATAGTGCAAAAAAAGAAACAGTTGAAAGAAAATGGTACATAATTGATGCAGCTAACAAACCATTAGGTAGAGTTGCTACAGAAGCTGCTAGATTATTAAGAGGAAAACACAAACCAACTTTCACACCAAACATTGATACAGGTGACAATGTTATAATCATTAATTGTAAAGATGTTGTATTAACAGGAAACAAAATGAATTCTAAAATTTACAGACATCATTCAGGTTACATTGGAGGAATGAAAGAAACTCCAGCAGCAGTTATGCTTGAAAAAAATCCAGAAAAAGCTATGACATTAGCAGTTAAAGGAATGTTACCACACAATTCTTTAGGAAGAAAAATGGCAACAAAATTAAGAGTATTCGCAGGAAGCGAACACAATCTTCAAGCACAAAAACCAGAAATTTGGAATTTTTAATTAAGGAGGAACTATTAAATGGCTAAGTCAAATAAAATCGTATACATGGGTACAGGAAGAAGAAAAAGTTCTATTGCTAGAGTAAGATTAGTTGAAGGAACAGGAAAAATAACAATTAACGGAAAAGATATTGAAGAATTCTTCGATTTAGAAACTTTAAAAGTTATTGTTAGACAACCATTAACAGTTACAAATACATTATCTAAATATGATGTAATTTGTTCAGTTTATGGTGGTGGAGTTTCTGGTCAAGCTGGAGCTATCAGACATGGTATTGCTAGAGCTTTAAACGAAGCTAATTCAGAATACAGACCAGCTTTAAAAACAAACGGATTCTTAACAAGAGATCCACGTATGAAAGAAAGAAAAAAATACGGTCTTAAAAAAGCAAGAAAAGCACCACAATTCTCAAAGAGATAAGATTATATATTACAAAACCTCGAGAAACATATTCTCGAGGTTTTATTTTATATATCAATGTCTTTTACAACTTCTAAATTATCCATATTAGCAACCTTAACATCCACATAAGAAAGTGCATAATAATTATTATTTACATACACTATTCTTCTAACTTGTTTTTCATAATTATCAATTAACTCTCCAATTTCTCCCTTTAAAGAAAATCCGTTATCTAAGTCAATTCCATATATTGCTGCTCTTGAATTCATTTTTCTACCAGAAGAAGATAATATCGGAAAAGCAATTATATTTTTCTCTTTTGAAAATATAGCAGCCTTGTGATTATACAACAATTCTGAAAATGTATATTTATCTCCTACTGCAATTTCAAACAACACTTTAGGATTTGCAAAATCACTTACATCAAACATTACCAACTTCAATTCACTTTGTTTCTCATTTCCATATCCAAATCCTATTACATGTGTCTCATCATATGGATGTAAGTAAGTACTATATCCTGGCAACTTTACTTCTCCTAAAACTTTTGGATTTTTTACATCAGATAAATCTATCACCCAAAATGGATCTGTTTGTTTGAATGTTACAACATATGCCTTATCTCCCATATATCTTACAGAATATATACTCTCTCCTTGTGCCAATCCTTCTATTTTTCCTATTTCTTCTAATTTGTCATTTAATATATATAAATTATTGGCTTCTGATGTTGTTGTAGCAATTCTAAAATTATCATCTTTTTCATCCATTGAAAATTGATTTTCTACTTGACCTTTAACCTCTCCTTGTTCTTTATACACAAATTTTCCATCTTTCAATTCAAATTTCAATATTTTCACTTTTCTATCTGTTTCATTATAATCTTCATCATATTCATATTCATTTGTTGCTATATACATATTTTTTTCAGATGCATATATAGTTCCTCCTGTGCCTAAAAAAGTTTGAATATCTGCCTCTTTATCCGAATTTAAATCTATTCCAACTAACATTAAATAATCTGAATCAGAACCTTCTTCTATATTATAGATTTTGTCAAACCCTATGCACTGTTCTTCCTCGCCTTTTAATGTATCTACATATTTAGGCTTATAATCATCTTCATTTAATTCTTCCAATTTTCTTTGTAATGGTCCAATATATTGTGTTGCTACAAAATATATTTTTCCATCTATCATTCTAGATTTTGAAGAAGTATATATTCCTTTAACCATAACTTTTCTGATTTCTTTTGGATTTTTTCTATCAGAAATATTATATATTATAATTCCAGATTTTGAATCTGATGGCCCATGTGCATAACATTTTAGCTCTTTATCTTCTGTACTAACTGTTTTCGTTACATCTCCACTTGTATCATTTCCAAGTACAACTAATCTATCTTTTTCAACATATATTTCTACTGGATAAAAATTCTTTTCTTCAAAATTAATTTCTGCAATTTTTTCTGAACTTTCTACACTTTCAGCATTTAATATTATAAGCCTTTGCTTACTCAAATAATAAATATATTTATTATCTACTTTTATCCCATCTCCTTCATCCACATTTTGCACTTGTACATTTGTAGATGAAGCAAAATCTGTGCTTTTAGTCTCTATTTCTTCTAATGTTTCTTTTCTTGTTTCTAAATAATTATTTTCTTGATTCTTTTCTTTTATTATGTTATAAAAGTTTTCAAAATTTCCTACTGTCTTCAGATCTATTTGTGCTACTTGATCTTCTTTTTGCCTTTCTTGTATTACTTCTGGAGTTTTCTTTTGTGATAATACTACTATTGTTGATAATGCAACAACCATTACTGCTGCCATATTTAAAAACTTTTTCATTTCTTGTTGTTTTCTTTGCTTTTTCTCTTTTTGACATTCATCATATTTTTGATAAATTTCATCAATAAATTGCTTATTAGTTTTCATACTTATATCCCTCCTCCAAAATTATTTTTTCTAAGGCCTTTCTCGCCCTATAAATTAAAACTTTCACACTTGAACTTGTTTTATTTAATATATGCCCAATTTCTTTATAACTTAGTTCTTCTATGTCTGCTAAATAAATAGCATTTTGATATTCTAATTTAAGCTTTTGAATTGCATTTTTCAAATTCTCAGCCCTTTCATTTTTAAAAACTTTTTCTTCCAATTCTTCTAAATCTTCATATTGATTCTCATCTAATGCTACTATTCTTTTTTCTCTTTTTATATAATTTAAAGCTTTTGATTTTGCTATTGTATAAAGATAGGTTTTTAAAGAATATTCAAATCTATAGTTCTTTTTGTGCATCAAAATATAAACAAAAACATCTTGGGCCAAATCTTCAGCAATATCTACACTTTTGGTATATCTCTGTATAAAATAAATAATAGAGTCTTTGTGTCTTATTACAATTTCTTCAAAGCTTTTATTATTTCCTAATAAAAATTCTTTGTATAACTCTTTATCTGTCTTTTCTTCCATCTTGAATCCTCCTTTTTCTATCTCTTATACAATTCTATCAGAAAAAAGTTACATATGCAAAAAAGAAACGGATTAATTTCCGCTTCTTTTAATTTCCTTTGCATATTCTTTATATTCTTTTTCATTTTCAACAGTATAACCTTTTAAGCAATCACCAGAAACTTTTTCACATATTTTTTTAAATACTTCTGCAAATTCCGCTGTTTCTTTTCCATTAATTGAAACACATTGTAAACTTGTTTTCCCATCTTTTAAACGTGCTATAATACTTGTTGAAGTTGTTATAATTCCACGATATTTTAAATTACTAGTATATATCCATTTTACATCAGAATATTTAAATATAACCAAACTTCCATTTTTCTTATTAACAAAGAAGTTTTTCGTTAATATTACATCATCTTTATAATATTTTGCTTCTACATTATTATTTAATTCATTTATCACTTCTTCTTCATATTGATTATCTTTTAAATATTTTCTTACTCTCTTTTTTACTATAGATATTGATATATGATATATTATCAATACAATTAATCCTATTCCTGCAAAAACAATAATCAAATCTTCTGTTGTAGTATCTACTGGACTTTTTCTAACATTTAACATTACACTTCCAAAATAATTTTCGAAAACACTTTCATCTATTTTTTCGTCATCTTCTAGTCCTTCATTATAGTAATCAATTATCTTCTTTTTTAGTTCTGTAGATATTTCTTCTGTAACTCCATATATTTTAACTGTTTCCGGTTTTGTCGCATTAGCATCAGTAGAATATGTATATTCTTGAATATCTTTTAATTTATCTATTGTTTCAAAATTTAAATCTATTATATACCAATACCCATTACTTATTGCTATATAATATCTATCATTAGACTCATCATTTTCATTATCAACATTTCCATATATTGCCACTTCTTTACTTAGTCCTTCAACATCTAAATATGCATATTTTCCAGCTTCCATGCCTATAGCCCCATTCGTTGTAAAATCTATTGGAGTTGGTTGATTTTTTTCTTTATTATTAATCAAGCCAAAACTTACAATAATAAGAACAACACATACAATATATCCAATTATTAATGAACTTGGTATTTTAGTTTTTTTTATAATATTTTCACCATCCGAATTCACTTTCAAACTTCTCCTTTATTTACAATTTAAAATGCTTTTCTATATAAAAATATTGCTATAGCCATTCCAATTATGCTTGCAATATTAATATGTAATGCAAAAGCAAAAGTTAAAGTCAATACATTCATATTTAAAACAAATGGATTATCAATTCCAAATGTTTGCCCATATGATAACCAATTAAGCCAATCAACTTTAGCTGCAACTTCTCCTAATAATCCTCCTATTACTAATCCCGCAAATATAAATAATATTGCCATCCATGTACTTTTATCTCTTATCGCCATTTTCTTTTCCTCCGTTTATTATTAATTTTTATCTTCCAACACTTGTTAGCCACTCTTCAACATTTACAACACTTGAATTGTTATTATATGTCATATAAAATTTGTTTTCACCATTTTCAGTATTAGTTTTCAAATATACAGCATCCAATACATAACTGCTTTTAAATATTTCTTCACCTTTTGTTGTTATTAAATTGTAGTGTTTATCTTTTTCTACAACTAACATTTTATAACTTGGAATTGCTAATGCTGGATACGCACTATCTGCTAAGTTTGTAGTACATCCTACCCCTGTAAGTTCAAAATCTTTTATTTTCTCACCTTTAATATTAAATAATCCCCATAAGTCATTGCTATTCATTATTGGAATTATTTCATCTAATAGAACATATTGATTTTCAATTCCGTTTTGTGAAAACTTCGTTATATCCATTCCAATTTTTTTATATTCTGGAGCAATAATTACTTTTCCACTAGTACTTACTACACCATACAAATTATTTTGTTTTACTAAATATAGCCCATTTTGATTATCCATTATTTTTATTTCATCATATACAACTCTAACTTTAGTTGAAGAATCTTTTGCTAATACCCCAACTTTTCCATTACTTTTAACAAGAAAATCTTCTGTAGCTGGTAAATACTTAATATCTTCATATTTATTTTCTAGTATTGATTTTCCAGTAGTTGCATCAATTACTCCATACAGTTTATCTTTTTGAAGTATTATCATATTTTCAAAAATAGCTTTTTTATCTGTAAAGTCATCTGAAAGTTTTTCTGTATTATTACTACCGCTTGTCGCCTGTTGTGAATATTCTCCTATTTTTAATTTTGATGCATAATATTGGTTTAAATATTCCATTGTATATATATTAATTATATTCGAACTTGAATTATATTCAAATAAAGTATTAAATGCTTTTTCTATTCCAGTAGGTGTTGTGAATAATTCTCCATCCTTTTCAAATACTTTTTCATCTAGTGTAATGTATTCATAATCAGAATCTCCACGAGTTTTTATCAAAGTATCTGAATCTAGCGAAAACATAGCTGTTTCATACTCATTTTTCACATAGCATTTCGAATCATCTTCTGACTTTATCTTATAATCTCCTCTATAATCTTCATACCCCAAAAACTTTGCAACTTTTCTTATCGGAATATATACCTTAGAAGATCCATTCTCTTCTTTAAAATATAAGATTTCTACTATATTATTTTTTTTCTGTCCATCAATTCTTGCTGTAATCACTGTACTTTTCAAATACATTATTCCATATATAATAGCTACTGTAACTATTATCAAGAAAACTATCAATATTCCTATAATCATAGGAATTTTAGATTTTTTCTTATTTATTATATTCTCATCATATAATTCCATGGACTTCCTCCTATTTTTCATAACCGTATTTTTTATAAAATTCTTCTTTAAATGTACCTAAATTATCATTTTCAATTTCTATTCTAACTCTTTCCATTAATCTAGTCAAGAATCTTAGATTATGAATTGAAAGTAATCTTACTCCTAATATTTCATTTGCTTTTACCAAATGTCTTATATATGCTCTTGTATAATTTTTACATGTATAACAATCACATTCTGGAAGGACCCCAATCTCTTTCATATGTAGCATTTCTTACTACTACTTTTCCGTGTGATGTCATAGCTGTTCCATTTCTAGCTATTCTAGTTGGTAATACACAGTCACACATGTCTATTCCTGCCATTGCTGCTTCTATTAAATAATCTGGAGAACCAACTCCCATTAAATATCTTGGTTTGTCTTTTGGCATTAATGGTGCTGTATATTTTAATATATCAATAAATTCCTCTTTTGGCTCTCCTACACTTATTCCTCCAATTGCATATCCTGGCAAGTCTAATTCTGCTAAATCTTTCGCGGATTTTTCTCTTAAATCTTTATAAAACCCACCTTGAATAATTCCAAATAATGCTTGGTCTTCTGGTCTTGCATGTGCTTCAATACATCTTTTTGCCCATCTTGTTGTTCTTTCCATTGAGTTTTTAGTATATTCATATGTTGATGGATATGGACAACATTCATCAAATGACATTATTATATCTGCACCAAGTGAATTTTCTATTTCCATTACTTTTTCTGGAGTAAACATGTGCTTACTTCCATCTAAATGTGATTTAAACTCTACACCTTCTTCTGTTATTTTTCTTAAATCACTTAAACTGAAAACTTGAAAACCACCACAATCAGTTAGAATTGGTCTATCCCAATTCATAAATTTATGAAGTCCACCTGCTTCTTCCACTATTTTGTGTCCAGGTCTTAAATATAAATGATATGTATTTGATAATATTATTTGTGCTTTTACTTCTTCTTTTAATTCTTCTGGAGTCATTGATTTTACTGTCGCTTGTGTTCCAACTGGCATAAATATTGGAGTTTGTATATCTCCATGTGGCGTATGTACAACTCCTCTTCTTGCTCCTGTTTGTTTACATTCGTGTAATAATTCATATGTTACTGCTGGTTTCATATCTATTCCTTTCTATTTTTATTTTATAAACATCGCATCTCCAAAACTGAAAAATTTGTATTCTTCTTTTACAGCCTCATTATAAGCCTTTAATATATATTCTCTTCCTGCAAGAGCTGATACTAACATTAATAATGTTGATTCTGGTAAATGGAAATTTGTTATTAATCCATCTAAACATTTAAATTTATATCCGGGATATATGAAAATACTAGTATCTCCTTCAGTTGCCTTTACCATTCCTGTATTTTCATCAGCAATTGTTTCTAAAACTCTACATGATGTAGTTCCTACTGCAATTACCTTTTTTCCTTGTTTTTTTGTCTCATTTATTTTATCTACATCTTCTTGCTTTATATAAAAATGTTCTGAATGCATATCATGATCTTCTATATTTTCTTCTTTTACTGGTCTAAATGTCCCTATTCCAACATGTAATGTTACATTTGCAATTTTAACACCTTTTTCTTCAATCTTTTTTAATAGTTCATCTGTAAAATGTAATCCTGCTGTTGGTGCTGCTGCAGATCCTTCATATTTAGCATATACTGTTTGATATCTATCATTTTCTTTTAATGCTTCGTGAATATATGGTGGAAGTGGCATTAACCCAATTTTATCTAATATCTCATTAAATATTCCTTGATACTTAAATTGTACTTTTCTTGTTCCCCCTGGCATTGTATCTAGAACTTCTGCTTCTAATATTCCATCTCCAAAGCTTACTTTTGCTCCGACATGTAATTTATTTCCAGGTCTTACAATACATTCCCATATATCTCCTTCGATTCTATTTAATAACAAAAATTCCACATTTGCGCCTGTTTCTTTTTTTCCATAAAGTCTCGCTGGTAAAACTTTAGTGTTATTTCTTACTAGGCAATCCCCAGGTTCTAAATAATCTATTATATCTTTGAACACTTTATGTTCTATAGTTTGTTTTTCTCTATCTAATACCATTAATCTGGATTCATCTCTTTTTTCTATTGGTACTTGTGCTATTAATCTTTCTGGTAATTCATAATTAAATTCCGTTAGTTTCACTTTATTGTCTGTCCTTTCTTTTCTCTATTTTTTCACTCTTATATTGTACTATTTTTTCATTAACTTTTCAAGTTTTATGTCGATTTTTCTTAATAAAAAAGATAATATTTAATTTTAGAAATAAATATTATCTTAAATTTTATTCAGTGTACTATTTATAATTTATTAGGCTTTAAGAAATCTTTTCATTTTTGATACATTTTTATCTTTTAGTTGTGTTGAAATTGAAATATCGTAATTTATTAATATATTCAATATGTCATTTTTATCATTTTTTCTGTTAATTTCGTTCTCCTTCCAAAGTTTCTTATTTTCTTCCCAAAGCTTTTTATTTTCTTCCCAACGTTTATCGTTTTCAGCCCAGCATCTATCGTTCTCTTCCCAACGTTTGTCATTTTCATCCCAACGTCTTAAATTTTCTTGCCAATGTTCATTTTCTATTTCTCTACTCTTTTTTATTTCAGCTCTTACTTCACTAAATGCTGCTGTTGTTTGTAGTTGAAAATTATTTAATGTTTGCAATATTTGTATTAACATTTCATTATTATCTGCCATATATTCTATCATTCCTTCCTTAAAAATATTGATTTAACTTAAAAATTAAAATGTTTATTTATGAATTAAATCCTCGATTGAACCAACACAAGTACACCTTGATATGTGCAAAAAAAATAGAAGCACATCTATAAAATATGCTTCTATTATATATTCTCATTTTACTATTGTCAAGAGCTTTTAGTCGACATTTTTCGACAGTACTTTACTTTACAACTTCAACATCAAGCATTAATTTTTCACCATTAATACTTACTTCTGTATAAGTATCTCTTTTTGCGTTAAATACAACATTTTCTGTTAAAGTTTCTTTTTTTATTTCTTCTTCAAATTTCTTTATAAGTTCTTCTAGCATTTCATTTTCAGATACATATAAGTTTATTTTATCTAATACTTCAAATCCTTTATCTTTTCTCATGTTTTGAACTTTTGACAAAATTTCTCTTACATATCCTTCTTCTTTTAGTTCAGGAGTTATTGTTGTATCTAATACTACACCAATTTCTCCTTCACCAGCAAATGCAAATCCTTCTTTTCCTTGCATTGTAACAAGTAAATTTTCAGAAGTTAATTCTATTTGTGTTCCATCAATATCTATATATTCTACTCCACCATTTTTTACTTTGTTAGCCAAATCCATTTGATTTAACTTTGAAATAGCCTCTCTTATTTTTGGTATTAATTTTCCATATTCTTTTCCTAATACTGGTAAGTTTGGTTTTATTTCAAAATGAACATATTCATTCATGTTTGCACCTAAGTCTACTTCTTTTACATTCAATTCTTCTTTTACTATATTTCCATAGTATTCAGGTAAAGTATCTACAGATATTAACATTTTTGAAAGTGGTTGTCTATTCTTAATATTGGCTGAGTTTCTTGCACTTCTTCCTAATTTTACTAATGAATAAGCTAAATCCATTTCATTTTCAAGTTTTTTATCTATAGCTTTTTCATCAACTTCTGGCCATAAGCATAAATGAACACTTTCTGGTGCTTTTTCATCTAATCCTACAACTAAGTTTTGATAAATTTCATCTGTCATAAATGGTACAAATGGTGCTGATATTTTTATTAAGCTTACTAATACTTTATATAATGTTGTATATGCTCCTATCTTATCATCTGTTAATTCTTCTCCCCAGAATCTTTCTCTGTTTGTACGAACATACCAGTTTGAAAGTTCATCTGTAAAATCTTCTATTTGTAGAGCTGCACTTGTTATATCATATTTGTCTAATTTTTCTGCAACTTCTTTTATTAAAGTATTTAATTTTGATAATATCCATTTATCCATTATATTTTCTGATTTGAAATCAGCATATTTATTTGGATTGAATTGGTCTATTTCTGCATATAAAACATAGAATGAATATACATTCCATAATGTACTTAAAAATCCTCTTTGTGTTTCTTGTACATTATTTAATCCTAATCTTGTTGGTAACCATGGTGCTGAACATGTATAGAAATGCCATCTTGTTGCATCTGCTCCAACTTGGTCTAATAATACCATTGGATCTACACCATTTCCTTTAGATTTTGACATTTTTTGTCCTTTTTCGTCTAAAACATGTCCTAATACTATACAGTTTTCATAAGGTGTTTTATCAAATAAACATGTTGATACTGCAAGTAATGTATAGAACCATCCTCTTGTTTGGTCAATTGCTTCTGAAATAAATTGTGCAGGGAAGTGTTTTTCAAATTCTTCTTTATTTTCAAATGGATAATGTAATTGTGCAAATGGCATTGATCCAGAATCAAACCAACAATCTATTACTTCTTTAAATCTTGTCATTGCTTTTCCACATTCAGGACATTTTAAATGTACATTATCTATATATGGTTTATGTAATTCTATTTCATCTGGACAATCTATTGCTTTTTCTTTTAATTCTGCAATTGAACCTATACATTCTTCATGACCACATTCACATTTCCATACTGGTAATGGTGTTCCCCAATATCTATCTCTTGAAATTCCCCAATCTATTACATTTTCAAGGAATTTTCCAAATCTTCCTGTTCTAATTGTATCTGGATACCAATTTATTTTGTTGTTATTTACAACTAATTCGTCTCTTAATTTTGTCATTGCAACAAACCAACTTTCTTTTGGATAATATAAAAGTGGTGTGTCACATCTCCAGCAATGTGGATATGAGTGTAAATGTTTTTCTTTTGAAAATAGTTTTCCGTGTTCTGCTAACCATTTACATATATCTTCATTACAATCTCTTACAAATCTTCCTGCCCATGGTTCAACTTCTGGTACAAATTTTCCTGATTTGTCTACTAGATTTACAAATGCGATTCCATTTTGTTTTGCAACTAAGCTATCATCTTCACCATAAGCTGGTGCTATATGTACAATTCCTGTACCATCTTCTATTGTTACATAATCACCATGAATTACTTCAAATGCTTTTCCATCAACTTTAGCAAATGGCATTAATTGTTCATATTTTGTTCCTAATAATTCAGTTCCTTTGAATTCTTTAACTATTTCATATGGTGTTTCTTTTAATACACTCGTTAATAAATCTTTAGCTAATATATAGTTTTCATATATTGGTTCATCATCTGTTCCAATATTTGCTTTTACTTCAACATATGTATATGCTTTGTTAACACAAAGTGCTAAGTTTGATGGTAGTGTCCATGGTGTTGTTGTCCATGCTAATATATATTTATCTTCTCCAACTACTTTGAACTTTGCAATACATGTTAAATCTTTTACATCTTTATATCCTTGTGCAACTTCATGTGATGAAAGTGCTGTTCCACATCTTGGACAATATGGCATTACTTTATGTCCTTCATATAGTAATCCTTTTTTCCACATTTCTTTTAAAGCCCACCATACAGATTCGATATAATCATTATGGTATGTTACATATGGATGTTCCATATCTACCCAGAATCCGACTTTATTAGTCATTTGTTCCCACATATGAACATATGTGAATACACTTTCTTTACATTCTTTTACAAATTTTTCTACACCATATTCTTCTATTTGTTCTTTTCCTGATATACCAAGTTTTTTCTCTATTTCAAGTTCTACTGGTAATCCATGTGTATCCCATCCTGCTTTTCTGTCTACATGATATCCTTTCATTACTTTGTATCTTGGTATAATATCTTTCATTACTCTTGTTTCGATGTGTCCAACATGTGGTTTTCCATTAGCTGTTGGAGGTCCATCATAAAATGTGAAATATCTTTGACCTTTGTTCATTTCAAAGTTCTTTTTTATTATGTTCTTTTGTTTCCACATTTCTGCTACTTCATTTTCCATTCCTACAAATCCATTTTTTAGTTCTACTTTTTTGTACATACAACTTCCTCCTCTTTTTTATTTATTAAAATTTGATTTTACACTTTTAATATCTTGTAATTCAAATCTATATTTTTGTTTTATGTCTGGATATTTCTTATGGTCTACTTCTGATAAAAACATATCTTTTGGACGTACCCATAATCCTCCATCTTCATATAGTCTTCTATAAATGACCATTTCTTCTTGTGTTTCAGAATCTTTCGCAATTCCTTCAACTAAGTAGTAATCTCCTTTAAAGTGTTTGTAGATTCCATTAATTTTTAGTTCTTGCATAATAGCTACCTCCTTCTTTTTTCTACAAAACAAAAAAGCCCTAATATGCATTTTTGCTTTGCATATTAGGACGAAATTTATCTTATATTAATTCCGCGGTACCACCTATTTTAATATTAAACATTTAATATTCTCTCTTTTATCTTTAACGCAGATATACGTCAAAACTTACTATTTATTTTTTCAGTCTTGCAACTAACATAGGTGATAACAAATACTTTTTACTTTCAAACTCACACCAAATGTTTGATTCTCTCTTAAGCTATTACAATATTTGTGTTGTCCTTGTTATAGTCTTTCTATTTTTTATGTTTATTATTATATCACTTTTTTTATTTTTTTCAAGTATTTTATTATATTTTTATTTCATTTGGTGATTTTTTTACTAAATTGCTTTTTTATTTATATTTTTATCTTTTGCAATAGATGCAATATATTCCTCGTGTTCAAATAATATATTTGTCAGAGAACGTATATCTGTTTTTCTGTTTTTTTCATAGTTTTTCCAATTTGCATCGTTTTCATCCCAACGCCTATTATTCTCTTCCCAACGTTTCTTGTTGTCTTCTGAATCTTTTTTCAATTCTTCTATATCTACTTTCATAACGACTATGTCTGCTTTCATACTGTCAATATCTTTCTTCATGCTATCGATGTCCGCTTTCATATTGTCTATATCTTTCTTCATGCTATCGATGTCTGCTTTCATATTGTCTATATCTTTCTTCATGCTATCGATGTCTGCTTTCATAACTCTTATATCATCTTTAATTTCTCTTATATTATCTATCATTAAATCCTGAAATTTATTAAATGATGTTATTAAAGATGCTACTAACATATTAATATTTGTTTCTTCCATAGACCAACCTCCTTTTTTGAATTTAAATTATTATTTTTTACTAGAATAAAATTCTAATTTCTTTGAATTAAATTTTTGAAAAAAATTTTTTCACCAAATGATTAAATACAAAATTATTATACTATTGTTAAATAGACTTGTCAACAAAAATCGTTCGACAAAATTCGAGTTTTCCTCATATTATTATGTAAATAAATAAAAAAATGAAATGGAAAACAAATAATTTTCCATTTCATTTAAATACTTATTTACTATGCATTTTCTTCAACAGGGTAAACACTTACTTGTTTTTTATCTTTACCCTTTCTCTCGAATTTAACTGTTCCATCTACTAATGCATATAGTGTATCATCACTACCTTTTCCAACATTAGTTCCTGGATGCATTTTTGTTCCTCTTTGTCTAACTAAAATATTTCCAGCTAAAACAAATTGACCATCAGCTCTTTTGACACCAAGTCTTTTAGATTCACTGTCTCTACCGTTCTTAATACTACCTTGACCTTTTTTATGTGCCATTAATCTCACTCCTTTCGGTTTCTAATCTAGTCGGCTCTCACTGACTGTTTGTGATTTTATCACATATATTTTTCTCAATAAAAATCTTACTTATTTAAAACTAAGCTTCTACTTTTTCAGCTTTTTCTGCTTTCTTTGCAGCTGTTTTAATTCCTGTAATTTCAACTTTTGTGTATGGTTGTCTATGTCCTTGTTTGCTTCTTTCATTTTTCTTAGCTTTCATTTTGAAAACAATGATTTTTTTAGCTTTTCCATGAGAAACAACTTTTCCTTCAACCTTTACACCTTTTACATAAGGATTTCCAACTTGTACTTTTCCGTCATCTGATACTAATATTACTTTGTCGAAAGATACTTTTTTTCCTTCTTCAGCATCTAATTTTTCGAAAAATACTACATCTCCTTCTGCTACTTTGTATTGTTTTCCACAACTTTCAATTACTGCGTACATTTAAAATGCACCTCCCTTATTCGTATACTCGCTAATCCTTAAATACAGGCAGTTATCTATATTTCAAATAACATTTAGTTGCCTTGACTAAGCGGATTACAGTTATTAATTTTAACATATTTGTAAAAACTTGTCAAGTTTTTTAATAACTTTTTCCGAAAAAACGAGCTAATCCGCTCTATATTTGGTATGAGCAGAAAAAAACAAGGCTTTCGCCCTGTTTTCTATTCTTTTATTGAATTGTAAAAATTAGCTGTTGTTGCATTTATATATGGAATAACATATACATACGCAATTCCAAATGTAATTGAGCCTAAGATATACCACCAGAAAAATGATAATTGTAATACAAATAAATCAAATTTGTGTCCATCCATAATTCTTTTGCTTTCATTTAATGATTCTCTTGCTGTAAGCTCTGGATTATCAGCTAATATGTATGGTGCCATTGCATAAGAAAATGCTTTTACTATTCCTGGTATAATTAATAATAATGACCATAAAAATGTAAAAAATTCTGTAATTATATATAGCCATACTGCCTTTCCTGTTATATTAAATCCTTTAAAAACATCTCCTACAGAAATTTCTTCATTTCTAGCTAAAGCTAAATATATCATACATAAAGAAATTTCAAATGCTGGCATTATTATTATTGTAGCAAACCATCCTATTACAGGAACTAGTGAACATCCTGCTCCAATTATTGCAACTATTAGAAACATAACAAATAATAATCCTATTTTTCCTTGTATTTGTTCTTTTGCTGCGTTTTTTAGTTCAATTCTTGTCATAATTTTTCCCCCTTTTATAATTATATTTTACTCTTAATTAAATATTCTTGTCAACTTTTATTTATCAAAATATGTACTTGTTCCTTGTAAATCTTCAAAATTGTGTTGTCTTAAAATTTCATAAGTTATAATTGCAACTGAGTTTGATAAATTAAGTGATCTTAATGTTGGCAACATAGGAATTCGTATTGTTTTCTCCTTTAAATACTTTTCCAATAACCATTCAGGCAATCCTTTTGTTTCTTTTCCATATAGCACAAATACTTCATCCATTTTAGAATAATCAATATCTGTGTATTTTGTTTTTCCTTTAGTTGTTGCAAAAAACATATTATTTTCTTCTGGTTTATATTTTTCTAAAAATTTTTCTAATGAATCATGTTCTTCTATATCAAGTTTATCCCAATAATCCAATCCAGCTCTTTTTAATGTTCTTTCATCTATTTGAAATCCTAAAGGATGGACTAAGTGCAATTTTGCTCCTGTTATTGCACATGTTCTTGCTATATTTCCTGTGTTTTGTGGTATTTCAGGTTCTACCATTACTATATTTACTTTCATATTTCCCTCCTGTTCATATTATTATAGAGAAAACACGCAAAATTTTCTCTTCATTATTTTGCGTGTAATCATTTATTTATTAGTAATTTTTTCTAATTCCAAAAGTTCATTCCATCTTTCATCAACAACTCTTTGGAATTCTTGAATCATCCATTCATTTCCTGGTTTAAACATATGTTTAAAACGTTTTTGTGGACGTAAAAATTCTTCTACTGGTAATTTTTTTGCTGGTTTATATGTTATATGATATTTTCCATCAACAACTTCATATAATGGCCAATAGCATGTGTCTGCAGCTAATTTATTAATTTTCATTAAATCTTCAGTTGCATATCCCCATCCTCTTGGACATGGTGCCATAACATTTAAAAATGCTGGCCCCTCTGTATAAATTGCTTTTTCTGCTTTTTCATATAAATCTTTAAAATTTGTCATTGCAAGTGTTTGAGCTACATAAGGAATATGATGTTCTGCCATTATTTCTGTTAAATCTTTTCTTACTTGCATCTTTCCTGGAATGACTTTTCCTGCTGGTGATGTTGTTGTATCTGCAAATTTTGGTGTTGCAGATGATCTTTGGATTCCTGTGTTCATATATGCTCCATTATCATAACATACATAAACCATGTCATGTCCTCTTTCCATTGCACCAGATAAACTTTGTAACCCTATATCATAAGTTCCACCATCTCCACCAAATGCTATGAATTTTGTGTCTTTATCTTGTGGTAATTTTCCTTGTTTTTTTAGTGATCTATATGCTGCTTCTGCTCCAGAACATGTTGCACCAGCATTTTCAAATGCTGTGTGTATAAATGAATCTGTCCATGCTGTATATGGATATATAAATGTTGATACTTCCATACAACCTGTTGCATTTGCTATAACAGCATGATCTTCTGGTTTTAATGCTCTTAATACCATTCTTGCTACTACTGGGGCTCCACATCCTGCACACATTCTGTGTCCTTCTGTGAATCTTGATGGCTTTTCTGCCATTATTTTCTTTAAATCATAAGCCATTTTATTCGTCCCCCTTTCTTAGTCCTAAATATCTATATGGATTTCCTGTTTCTCCTGTTTTTACAATTTCTTGTAAATCATTATATACAGATTCTATTTGCATTGTTGTTGTATCTCTTCCGCCAATTCCATAAATATAATTTACCATTGGTACTTGTTTTTTATTAACATACATTGCTGATGTTACATCTTCAAATAATGCTCCACCTGCTGCATTTAATGAATCTGCTTTATCAAGTATTGCTACTGCTTTTAATCCTTGTAATGCTTCTGCAATTTCTTCTGCTGGGAATGGTCTAAACATTCTTAATTTTAATAATCCTGCTTTTACACCTTTTTCTCTTAATTCATCAACAACTGCTTTTGTTGTTCCTGCTGTTGAGTTCATACATACTATTGCTATCTCTGCATCATCTAATTTGTATTTTTCAAAGAATTCATATTTTCTTCCTGTCCATTTTTCAAATTCTTCTGCAACTTCTTTTATTACTTTTTTAGCATTTTTCATTGCTTCTGCTTGTTGAGCCTTATGTTCAAATAAGTATGCTTGTAAATCTAATGGTCCAATTGCTATTGGCTCTTTATCATTTAATAAATAATGTTCAGGTTTATATTGTCCAACAAATTTCTTTACTTCTTCATCATTTTCTAATTCAATATTTTCAATTGAATGTGATGTAATAAATCCATCTTGGCATACCATTACTGGTAATTGAACATCTTTATGTTCTGCAATTCTATGTGCCATTAACATATTATCATAAGCCTCTTGGTTATTTTCTGAAAATAACATTATCCATCCAGCATCTCTTACTCCCATTGCATCTGAATGATCATTATGAATATTTAATGGTCCTGAAACTGCTCTATTTACTAATGCCATTACTATTGGTAATCTTAAACTTGATGCTATATATATCATTTCCCACATTAATGATAATCCATTTGCAGATGTAGCTGTCATTGCTCTTGCTCCAGCTGCTTCTGCACCAATTGTTGCAGACATTGCACTATGTTCACTTTCAACTGCAACAAATTCTGTATCTACTTCTCCATTTGATACAAATGTTGAAAAATATTGTGGTATTTCTGTTGATGGTGTAATTGGGAATGCTGCAACTACATCTGGATTTATTTGTTTCATTGCAATTGCTGTTGCTTCATTTCCACTTAATCTTTCTCTTATACTCATTTTTTATCCTCTCTTTCCTATTTTATTCTGTTTTCATTTCTATTGCTTTAAATGGACATACTTGTGCACATACTCCACATCCTTTGCAATAATCAAAATCTGTTTCTGTTCTCTTACAATCTTTTCCTACTGGAATTGAATTATCAGGGCATACTGCAAAACATAGTCCACATTGTTTACATTTTTCTTCATACCAAATTGGTTTCATGCTTCTCCAGTCACCTGTTTTAAATTCTCTTGCATTTCCTGCACAATATATGTTTCCACCAATTGTTAAATCTTTCATTGGTGTTTTGGGATTAATTTCTGTCATTTTTATCATCCTTTCTTTGCGAATTTGGGGTCGGTCCTTTTTTTCGCATTACTGTATTTTAGCTACTTCTTTTAATGCTAACTTTAGGGCTTTCATATTTCCCTCTATTACTTCTGGTTTTTTAGCAAATTTGTGTTTGAATGAACCTTTCATGTCTTCCAAAAATGCTTCATCACTCATTATTCCTGTTACTTTTACAATTGCTGCAAGCATTGGTGTATTAGGAAAATATCTTCCTAATGTTTCTTCAGATACTTTTCTTGCATCAATTGTGTAAATACTTCCACTATATCCATTTAATTTTTCTTTTAAATATTCTGATGATTTTGTAGTATTTATTACTATTGCTCCTTCTTTCTTTAAACCTGCTGTTACTGGTACACTTTCTAATAATGTATCATCTACAACTACTACATAATCTGGTTCATATATATTACTATGTATTGTTATTGGCTTATCACTTATTCTATTATAAGCTGTTATTGGTGCTCCCATTCTTTCTGGACCATATTCTGGAAAACCTTGAATGTATTTTCCTGTATTAAATGCTGCATCAGCAAGTAATAATGATGCTGTTTTTGCACCTTGTCCACCTCTACCATGCCATCTAATTTCTATTAAATTGTTCATGTTTTTCCTCCTTTAATTTTTATATTTTGTATAAAACTCTTTAACTTATCATTTATAAAGTATATTCTTATTTTCTACTATTGTCAAGTAATTTTTGTGACTGAAGGGTCAATACAATAAATAAAAAAAGACTATTTTTGATAGTCTTTTCTCATTTTACATTTTTGCCATTTTTTCTAATACTATTATAAACATTGCATGTGTCCAACCAAGACCTATTACCCAATTTGGTTTTAATGTATTATTATCTATTTGTTCTCCTAGTAAGCTGTGTTTTCCAGCTGTTTTTAAAACAAAATCAAAAGTTTCTTTTGCTTTCTTTTTCTCGCCATTTTCTAAATAATATAATGTCATCCATAAATTTGAAATTGGCCAAGGACATCCATTTCTATAGTGGTCATATTCATATCTTTGATATCCACCAGTATATGTTCTAAGAGTCAAATTAATGTTTTCAACTGTATTTAATACTTTTTTCTCTTTGGGTGAGAAAACTCTAAACGGATAAACAGCACCTAATAAGCTAATGTCCATTCTTCTATCTTCTGAATTTCTTACATATGATTTCCTATTTTCATCATATAATTTTTCATCAATAAGATTTTTTACTTCTACTTGTAATTTTCTTATTTCTTCAATATTTTTATGAATTTTTTCATCTTTTAATCTATTATTTTCAAAATCAGAAACATTTTTTCCTAACACTTTATATATATTTAACATACTTTCAAATGCAGCAAAAATACTAGCTAAAGAATACATATGTATTCCTCTATCATTTTCTTCCCATACATCATAGCTTACAGAATATTTTCCAGTTTCATCAATTAAATCTCTTACATATCTTTTTAAGAAATCAATTGCTTTTTCACACATATGTAAATTGATTTTCAAAAATTCTTCATTTTTTGTATATTCATAGTGTGAATATACTCCATAAACTACACTTGCAGTTTCATCAACTTGATATCCCCAAGATGGTGCTAGCTTTCCATCTGTATAGAAACGTTGTTCCCACATTCCATTTTTGCTTTGAGTCATTCTGCAAAAAGTACTGTAAAATTTTTCTGTTTCTTTAGTCATTTTTAAAATATCTAATGCCTTTGTTATAAAAACTGCATCTCTTGTCCAACAATACGCATATCTTCCACATTGTGTCAAATCCTCATCTACTTCAGGGGCAGCTATTACTCCTCCAGTTGATGGATTTGTTAATAATGGAAATAGCAAAATTGTCCTTCTATAAATGTCTTGTATCTTTTCTTCATAACTATTAGCAGGTTCTTTTAAATCTAGACCATTATGTTCTTTTACATATTTTCTCCAGTAAGATTTAGTTGTAGAATATTCCTTATTAAAATCAATTCTTCTAATTCTTTCTACTTCATCTTCAACAGCCTGCATAGTTTTCTTGCTTTCATCTATAAAGACACAAATGTCTAATTCTTTTTTCTCTCCAGGATTAATAACTCCTACATTATAGCTAACACTAGAATCTTTAGACATTCCAATATAATCTTTTCCTCCTATTACTCCTGATTGAATATTATTTGAAGAATCATTTATTTGACTACTTAAAGTATCCATTCCTTTTGCAAATGTTGCAACAGAAAAATCATGAGCAAATTGAATTATTCCACTATTTATTTTCATTCCACTTACAAAATTATTTTGATCAGATAATAATTCAGAGTGAATTAAAAATCTTACATCTAGTGGAATATTACTCTCATTTATAAATGTATATTTTTTTACAAGTATGTCCTCTTTTATTGTTACAAAATCAGTCTGTAATATTTTCAAGTTAAAATATGTATTAGTTATTTCTGTATTTAGTATATTTGTATCTGTATCATAATATTGCAAATATGTATTATTTATATCTTCGTGTAAATAAATTAAATCTGAATCATTTATTTTTACACCTGTTTTATAATACTTTAAATACTGTCTATTATCCTTATTAGGATATGATAGACGCAACATTTCTCCTTTATAGGAGAATGTTGCTAACATTCTTTGGTTTCCTATTATCGCTTCATTTAAGTATTTTTCCATCATTTTATCCTTCCTATTATCCCTCTATTACATTTAGAATTTGTTTTTCTAAATCTTTAATCTTTTCATTTATTCTAAACATATCTTCATCTCTCAAGTTATCATCTTCTACATCTGATTTCACACTATCTTCCATATCCTTCATTTCATTTTGTAATTTACTCAATCTGTCTATAATTTCTTGTTTTAAATTCTTAGCTCGTTTAATTTTAATTTTATTAACAATCTTCAATTCATCACATAATTCGTAAGTTTCTCCATATTCTGGAATAGAAACTCCAATACCTGTCTCTTCTAATATTTTATCTCTTAAAACTTCTTGTGATTCTTCTTCTCCATGAACTAAAAAGATATGTTTTGGTCTTGATATGAATGAATATACAAAATTCATCAACCATTCTTGATCTGCATGCCCAGAATATCCTTCAATATATTCAATTCTTGCATTTACTGCAAATTCTTCCCCAAATATTGTTACTTTTTTAGCTCCATTTACAATTGAATATCCTAATGTTCCTGGAGCTTGATATCCTACAAATAATATTGTGCTCTTAGGGTTCCATATATTATGTTTTAAGTGATGTTTTATTCTTCCAACATCACACATTCCACTTGCAGATATAATAATTGCTGGCTCTGGACTTTCATTTAAAGCTTTTGATTCATCTGCTGTTTGTGTAAATTTTAAGCCTGGAAATTCTAAAGGATTATCTCCATTTTCCATTTTTTCTTTTATCTCATCATCAAATAAATCTGTATTTTGTTTAAATACCTCTGTTGCTGAAATTGCTAATGGACTATCGACATATACAGGAACTTTCATTAATGTTTTATATTTTCTCATAAATTCTGCATCATCAGTATTTTCTTTTATTTTATTTAATTCATATAATATTTCTTGTGTTCTTCCTACTGCAAAAGATGGAATTACTACAGTTCCACCATTATCAATAGTTTCTGATACAATATTTAAAAACAATTCTGCTTTTTGATTATTTCTTACATGTAATCTACTTCCATAGGTTGACTCCATTACAAGAAAGTCTGCACTTTCAATCATTGTTGGAGAACTTAATAATGGAATATCATTATTTCCTATATCTCCTGAAAATACAGTTTTTGTTTTTTTCCCATCCTCTTTAGTCCAAACTTCTATAGAGCTTGAACCTAACATATGTCCTGCATCATTATATCTAACATAAATATTTTCTGCTACCTGAATAATATCATCATATTTTACAGGGACAAATAGTTCTTGACTTTTTATTGCATCTTCAGCAGTATATAGTGGTGGAAAAGTTTGTTGGCCTTTTCTCAATCTTTTTTTATTTTTCCATTCAGATTCCATTTCTTGTATATGGCCACTATCTGGCAACATAATCGCACACAAATCACAAGTTGCCTTATGTGCATAAATTGGTCCTTTAAAGCCTTCATTATATAATTTAGGTATTCTACCTGAATGATCTATGTGGGCATGAGTTAATAACATAAAATCTATTTCTGCTGGATTATAATCAAATTCTTTATAATTTTTCATTTCTAATTCAGCATTTCCCTGGTACATTCCACAATCAACCAAAAACTTCTTTCCTGCAGCTTCAACTAAAAAGTTAGAACCTGTTACAATTTTTGTTGCACCTAAAAAAGTTATTTTCATAAGTTATCTCCTTCAAATAAATATTTTAATTTTTTTATTTATTTTCATTTTTTCTACTGGTATTATTTCAAATTTTTCTTCGCTTATATTATCATCAAATATTTGTACAAAATATTTTTCATTTTCTACTATTATTTTATAATACAATTCATTTAATCCTATGATTCTAGTCTCAAATAAATGTGTTATTATTTCAAATGGCATATTTGAAACAATTTTTTTTTGAATAGCTTTCTTGAATAGTAAAATCTCTGTCTTTTTAGTTTCTTCATTTAATTGTTCTACATCTTTTAAATTTCTATTTAAATCATATGGCAAAAACATAAAATATCGAAACTGATAGATTAATTTCAGTACCTCATCTGGATTTTTACATGAGTTTATACTCAAATTAAAACATTGTAACCAAATCTTTATAAATTCCATTAATAATGATTTTCTTTTATCCTCATCAAACAAACTTATCTCTAAAAATTCTTTTTGCTTTATGAATTTTTCTTTTTCTGCTAAATAATTTTGTGGATTTAAAATGTAATTATCTTCTTCTATTTGTGCTAAAATTTTTTGTTTTTCTGAATTTAATTGTTGCTTTAACATATTTATGTTAAATATTTTTTCTTGTTTTTGATATTCTAGTTGCAACTTTTCTTTTTGGTTTAAAATTTTTTCAATCTCTTTCAATTGTTTCGTCAATTGTTTTTTATGCCTTGTAATTCTTTCTACATTTTCTTTTGTATTATCATAATATTTAATGTCTTTTTCTAAATTCATCTTTTTCTTTTGAATATACTCCGCAAATTCATTACTTTCTTTTATATCATTTATAATAGCTAGTTGTATTAAAAGTTCTTTTAATTTATTAATTCTTTCTTTTCCAAACTTGTTACCAAACTCTTCAGACATTACTTCGAAATAATCAATTATTCCATCTTTGTCTTGACACCATTGATCCATAAATTCTTTTCCAAATAAAATTTGAAAAGCTTGAAAAACAAAATTTGCATCAATATTTTCTATTTCTTGTTTTATTGTAGTCCAAGACCATCCATTAAAATCTCTTAAAACTTCTATTCTATCCATATCTTTTCCTAAATTAATAAAATCTGATACAGCAATAGTTGCATCACCATATTTATTGTTTAATATTTTATAATTATTTGATAATTTCTCGATTGCATATAAAAGTTTTTCTTCTATAGGATAACTTAAAATTTCATTATCTTTTATATAAAATTTATATTTTTTTAAAATCTTTTGAATTTCATCATCTTCTATTTTTTGACTAAGCTTTATAACTTTTATGCTTTTACAATTTTTTTTAATATTTAATATTAATTGTTCAACATATTTCTTTTCACTTTCATTTATTACTTTAACTTTTTTATAATCTTTATATGAAACTTCTATTTTATATAAAATTCCTTGAAGAAGATTTTTTGCTTGTTCATCTATCATTTTTTCTTCAAGAACTTTTTCTAATTCTTCATTCTTGTCTTTTTTGATAATCTTCTCTAGCATCAAATCCTCTCCTTTCTCTTTAGTTATTTAATTTTCTTCTTCATGTGTACTCATATTTAATTCCTGTAAACGCTCCAATGTCATTAAAACTTGACGTGGCTTACTACCCTGATATCCAGAAATTATTCCTCTTTCTTCCATTTGGTCTATAATTCTACCAGCTCTTGCATATCCAACTTTAAACCTTCTTTGAATAAATGATGTTGATGCTTGTCCTGTTTCGACAACCACATCTATTGCATCTCTTAATAATGGATCAGTATCATCCTCTCCTGCTGCAGCCTCATCAGCAAGTTCTTTGTCTGTTTTATTACTATTTTCTATTGAATCTAATATATCCTCATTATATGTTGCCACTCCATTTGATTTAACAAATGAAACTATTTTTTCTACTTCTTCATCAGATACAAATGCACCTTGTACTCTAACAGGTTTTGGAGCACCTGAAGGATAAAATAGCATATCACCTTTTCCTAATAATTTTTCTGCTCCTACTTGGTCTAATATTGTTCTTGAATCTACTTGTGATGATACAGCAAATGCTATTCTTGATGGTATATTTGCTTTAATTATGCCTGTAATTACATCTACTGATGGACGTTGAGTTGCAATTATTAAATGCATTCCAGCAGCTCTAGCTTTTTGAGCTAATCTACAAATAGAATCTTCTACTTCTTTTGCAGCTACCATCATTAAATCTGCTAACTCATCTATTATTATAACAATTTGTGGTAATGTTCCTGTTCCTTCTTCTTTTTCTGCTAATGCATTATATCCTTTTAAGTCTCTAACTCCTTTTTGCGCAAATACATTATATCTGTTATCCATCTCTTGTACAGCCCATGCTAAAGCACCTGCAGCTTTTTTAGGATCTGTTACAACTGGTATTAATAAATGTGGAATTCCATTATATACAGAAAGTTCTACGACTTTAGGGTCTACCATTACAAATTTTACTTCACTTGGT
>OBAH01000469.1_pt1 | contig 34165 bp, 32 predicted proteins | sample 1517491 | NCBI WGS metagenome assembly OBAH01 (sample SAMN04571697, study PRJEB22368) | human gut metagenome | biome: human gut; material: stool | host: Homo sapiens | place: Luxembourg | collected 2012-08-03
AATATGGTGTCTGCGCTGCAAGTGCGAAGAGTTGGATGAAGAGACAAATGTTTCATCAGGTGAGTTGTAACATCCTCAATACATGAGCCACCACAAAGATATACGCACATCAGAGAGCGTAGAATCTCGCTATATTGATAACCAAACATAGTGCATCTCAATCCCAAGGTGGAATCTATGGTTTGAGCTAAAAGAGCATCAAATTGCTCCATAATAGAAAAAATTCCTCCAAAAGGAGTGAGTTTCTCAGATTTTATTTGTACTTTTGCCATGTCATTCAGAGTTTTATTTGTTTTTTATTTGCAACACTAAGATAAGTGAAATTTCTGACATGGCAAAATCCTGAGCAACTTTTTGTTGCTCAGGTGCTTATAAAAAATATTAAATTATAGTGTTGCGGAATTAAGGTTATTCTGATTTAGAGGGGTTGAACGAAGATGAGCAAAAAATGACATGTAAAAGCTCTTACTACATTGTTGCTAACCAAAATCATTTGGTAACAAATCTTCCAAAAACAAGTATATCTCGGTTTAAAACATACATAAATTGGTTGCTTGAAGCAGAACGTGGAGATAAACTCTATAAGTTTTCCATTTTAATAGAATCTCCCAATGGAACACCTTTGTCCGATATAAATCAAATAGTTTTTTCTGGTGACAGTTCTTTTTCGTTGTCAACCACCACTACAACAAAAGCTGCGGCATCAAATTTTAAAGTTTGGAATATAGCCAAAGAAAAATTAAGCTCCTTATTTAAGGAAGACGACTTCGCTTTTTTGGTTGACAAAAATGTTTTATCTGCAAATTTGGTAATAAAATTCAACTTGAAAACAAAGAAGCAGAAAGAAGATGAACAAATTAAAAAAGCATTAAGTGCCGTTATCACTCCTATTGTAGATGAAGATGGTGTGTCTTTTAAGACAAAAGATAACAAGCCCATTACATCTGGTCAGATGATTCGTTCAAAAACTGTAATGATAGATGTTTTAGATAATGGTTTGGTGAATGAACAAAACTTAATGCAAGAGATGATAGAATACCTTAATGAACTAAAAGGGATAAATCGATGATTCGGCTATTCTTGGCTTTAGCCATTAGTTCTTTTATTGGATTTCTTCCGTACGTGTCAACTTATCCAATATATCCTTCCCTACCCAATACTTTATATACTGTAGCGGGTATAATGTTTTCTGTAGGTATGAGTTTAGTGGTAACGATGAGTACTCAAGGAATTCATAATAAAGAAGCAAAGGTTGAAGTCCAAAATAAGATACAAAAGCTCTTGATGAAATATGTTTTATATTTTAGCATTCTTACGCTATTGTATATTCTATTGCCATCTGAGAAAGACGATGATATATTTTCACCTTTACATTTTTCTTTGATTCAGGTTGCTTTTGTTTGGAATTATTCTTTTTCATTTGTAATATTCTCAATCTTTAATATGATGTACTTTATCATTAATATGCTTTCTGTGAGAAGACAAAATAACGAGATAGAAAGATTGATAGATGAAGAACAGGATTTTTAAAGAGACATAATATGATTTGGAAATAGCAAAACTAAAAAGTTTCGCAGAATATCTTCTAGATTAAGAATAACGATGAATATAGTTAAAACAGATATTGAGGGTGTACTCAATATAGAGTCGCGTCTCTTCCGCGTCTCTTGCGGTTACTTCTTTGAGAACTTCAGCGAACGAGAGTTTGAAGAAAAGGTTGCCCCAATCCTGAGACGCCGTGTTCACTTTTGCCAAGCCAACGAGTCTATGAGCAGCTATGGTGTGATGCGAGGCTGAAAAACTTCGATTCTCCATTCGATATTAATGTAGATTTATACCAATAAATACAGCCTTTTTCCTTCATTGGATTTATCAATTGATAGTTGCAAAAATAACGGCTCCAAAATTTATGGATCCTCGCAGCAAATATGAATTATTTTCGGGTTGTAGTCTTTCTTATACAGAAAAGGATGCAAGGGCTATGGTTGGTTATCAGCTTGAGATAGTGAATCAAGGATTTCAGCAACTCTGTGAGAAACTTATAACAGAGGATGAATTCATAACTTTGGTTAAAAAATCTGACTTAACACGCCAGGTTTTTGAAGATTTGACAAGTCATCCAATGGAAGATATGTTTCTGTCTCCAGCTCTTACAGCATATATGAGAGCAAAGAGAATATTTGATGTAATTGAGAGCGATGCGCTTGCCGACAAATAATTGTCGATACTGAGATTAAAAAGTTATTTTAAAGTCAATTAATATTGGTAACTTTATTCCAAAATAGGCTACACCGATTTCTTGGTTTGCTATGAGATTGGTGGTGATTTGAGTAAAGCTATCGATAAGAATACTTTCTTATATTTGGGTTATTATGGATGCAATTGAGCAAACGAAGTTGGTTATTTCGGAATTGCAAAAAATACCAATGATAAGTGAAAATGTCCAGCAGATAAAAGAGCTTGTAAGATATTTAAGGTTTCCGATAGTTGGATCTGTTGCTTCCAAAGGTTTTACTATAGTCAGAGCAAGAAGAGGTGACGGCTATAGAACACAATCAGAAGTTAGTTACAAGACAGCGAGTCTTTGTAAAACTGCACAACGTGCAAGTTTGCCAAACCAAACCATATTTTATGGCGTTTTGTCAGATGATGAAAGACATTTGGAAAATGCAAGGGCTATCTGTGTCGCAGAATGTTCATCATTATTTAGAGAAGGGATTCTGGCTGCTGGTAGAGAAAAAATTACTTCTACACAATGGCTAATAACTGATGATATACGTGTTGCCTGCATTATGTCAGCAAATTCTTTTGATGGTGTATCAAATAATAAGTTGTTGGAGAATATAAAAGCTAATTTTCTTGCAAAATTTTCTGTTGATTTAGATGTGTTGAACATTGCTGAATTTGTTGAGCATGAATTTAGTAAAAAAGTTCAAGCTGGAAATGAAAGTGAATATCTGCTTTCAGCATCTATTACAGATTCTTTATTGTATTCATATGATTTTGAGGCAGTTGCTTATCCATCCGTAAAATTTGGTGGGCAAGCAGGATTAAATATAGCTATTCGTCCAGATGTTGTTGATAGTAAACTTCAACTTTTGAATATAGTAGAGCAATGTTATTATCAGAATGGGACTAATGCAATATTAAGACAGGAATTAGTATTTGATATAGAAAATAAAGTTTGTACGCCAATCAATAAAACTACTGATGCTGAGCTTTGTTCAATATTGAATATAAGCGAAATAGCAGAATTAAAACTTATAAATTAAGTAATTATGACAACATATTTTTATAGTGATACCGGTTCGGACTTTTCTGGTTATAGGGAAAAAATAGAGCAATATGCTATTCTGCATAAGCAGAATATTTATATGTTGCGTATGCCAAAAAATGATGTTGATGAAACAGAAAAAATGAATTGCTTCTTGTTATTGTCGCCAAATTTTAAAGTTACGATGATAAACGTTAGTGAAAGTCATGATGATTTTTGTGATTATTGTGCTGATGTAGAAGATGCTGTTTCTTATTTGTTTACAAAGTATGAATATAGAAAAGAACTAGGACGTTTCCGAAATTTCTTTGAAAATTTGAAAGAAGAAGTAGAAGATGTTCGAGAGTTAGATAATTTAGATTCTTTTTTTCAGAAGATTAGATTGCAAGATAAAAAACTAAAAAGATATTCTACAATCGTAGTTTCGCTTTGTACAGGTAGTATCAATGATATAAATCGAGTAAAAGCTAGCATCCCACAAACATTATTGGAGAAGGTAAAGCAGAAAATTCAATTGTTTGATGCTGATCAAACACGCTTTATTTATCAGCATTTGGATAAAAAACGCGTGCGAATCCAAGGCTTGTCGGGTACAGGTAAGACCGAACTGTTACTGCATAAATTAAAGGAACTCTATATAAAGGATTCTAGTTTAAAGATATTTGTGACTTGTCATAATAAAATTTTAGCGGATGCACTTAGCTCAAAGATACCAAAATTCTTCAATTTCATGAAAGTATCACAGCAGATAGAATGGAATGAACGGTTGTGGTGTACAAATGCTTGGGGCCGATATGGGGATGAAAATTCCGGATTCTATCGTTATCTCTGTTCATTTTATGATATAATATATTATCGATACAATAAATATACTTCTTTTGATAGTGTATGTAAAAATGCACTTTCAGAAATTAAGAAGCTAAAAGAAAAAGGAGAGTTTGAATATGCTTTTGACTATATGTTAGTTGATGAGTGCCAAGATTTTCCTGAAAGCTTTTTTGAATTGTGTGATTTGGTTGTGCGAAATCAAGTTTATTTGGCGGGTGATATTTTTCAGAGTATTTTTGAAGAGCATAAGATTTCTGATTACTCGGCTGATTTCTTTTTGACGAAATGCTATCGTACCGATCCTAAAACATTGATGTTTGCCCATGCTATGGGATTGGGATTGTTTGAACATAATAAGCTGAGGTGGCTCAAGAAAGAAGATTGGGAAGCTTGTGGATATACTTTTAAGGATGCAGGCAAAACAATTGAATTAAGTAGAGAGCCTGTCACTCGTTTTCAAGATATAGATAGTGATTATAAAAGTGTAGAAATCTCAACTTTTTCAATATCTGGTGTTGATAACCAAGTGTGCAATATAATCAAGAAGATTCAAGAAGAAAATGAAGATGTCACTTTGAATGACATTTGCGTAATTTTGTTGGATGATGAGGATTATATTTATACTTGGGCTAACCTAATAGAAAATAGAGTCAACGTGAGATTCAAGTGGGATTCAAACAAAGCTTACGAAAGTAAGCATACTATAAAGGATACATTGCTGATAAGTAATCGAAATAATGTAAAAGGATTAGAATATCCATTTGTTATCTGTGTAACCAAAGGTTTTGTAGCAAATGTTCAATACCGAAATTCTCTTTATACGATGCTTACTCGTTCGTTCTTGAAGTCATATTTGTTGATATCCGATGAGCAGAAGAAAAATAGCGAGGTACTTTCTATTAATTTTGATGCAATAAATAAAACTCATAAGCTTATTTTGAAGAAACCTTCTCCAAAGGAACTAGAAAAAATAGAGACTAGTTTTAAGCGAATGAACAATAGAAAGCCTTTGGCTGATGAAATACGGGAAATGTTGTATGCAAAAGGGTTAAAAACTTCGCAAGTTGAATCGTTGGTAACATCTGCTTTAAATTTGGGTTGGCAAGATTTAACTATGGAACAATTAAAATCCCATGTAGAGCAATTGGTTTCACTTAGCAATATTTAGCTATGTCAAAACATGATTTCTATTTAAATTTGACAGATAAGAAAGGACGTGAGGGGCTTTTTCGAGAAATAACCAATGTAAGAGATTTTTTGTCACTTAAATTGACTTTATTGGAATTATTAATAACTCAATGGAACAATTCATGTGATAAAACAACATGTTTATTTCCTTATTTACATGTAGATGATTATGTTCTTCATCGAGCTTTTATCGTAAGTAATAATAAAATCATAAGCTTTGGTTTTGGCTTAACTATTCAACACGATGGTAATCAGATTGTAGCTTTTAGAATAAAAGGAACGAAAATAACAACAAAGCAAATATCTGAAGCGCAATCAATTTTGAAGTTATTGAATGGAAGTTCTTTATACAAAGAAATTGATGACGATGATTTGGAACAAACTCCCTCTAAGGAGGGCAAATTCTTATTCGAATATCTACTTTTTGAAGAATCCGGGTATGTTAGATATGATTATGACGGACAGACAAAAAATGAAGTAAAACATCCAAAGCATCATCTTGATGTAAACTTTACTCCTAAATATTCTTATAAGTTAGGATTAGGTAGAGGTATTGATGAGGTTGAGTATGGAAGAATATTAAATAAGGATGAATATTGTCGAAAGTTGAATTTGAATCTAATTACAAAACGATTACGAAAAGGAAATTCTTGCAAGAACAATTTGAAAAGAAGAAAGAAAAAACATAAATGAATGGTTTTAAAGATATATTTGGCAAAAAACGGAATCATGTAATATCCTTAATAGCAAGGATACTGGACTACAACCAAAAAATGTAAAGTTCGTAGCTTCTGCTAGTATATATAGCCAGTAGTTTAATAAATCCAAGTAGGATACATTATTAGTAAAACGTAATGAAAGCTATGGAAGAGAAAGATTTTATATTTCATCCAATTTGTGTGGTCCCACCCGAAAGACATTATGATTCGTGCAAGGAATTGAAGGATGATCTGGTGTGGTATGAAAAGTCACGTGCATACTTTTATAAACATCATCCTGAGTTTATACCTCAGGAAGGACAATTCGAGCAAGTCAAATTGGCAGGAAAGAAAGGCTTCATATTACTTCCTACATCATTAGACTATGGTGTTCTGTATCGTGGTCAAGGAAAATATCATGGAACATGTCTGCCTTCGCTTTATCGTCAAGAACTTACAGAGGAGGAGATTTTCGTAGAACATGTTCGTATTGCAGAATTCCGTCTGTTCTTGGAGCAGTTTGATATAACTCGGCATTTCCAAGAGTGTGGCTATGTTGTAGATTATATTGGATTGGCACAGCATTATGGACTGAAAACAGATGTGCTGGATGTCACTTCTGATATTGATATATCTATGTTTTTTGCCATGTGTGATTACGACAAATATACGGATACATACAAGCCCAAGACTGAGGACAAAGAATATGTTGGATACATCTATGCGATATTGGCTAATGAGGCAAGCGAAGATTCCAAGTATCCTTTTGGTGTGTTTTCTAACAAGATTGACGTGATAGGTCTTCAGCCATTTCAACGTCCAGGTAGGCAAAAAGGATATGCCTATCATGTAGGAAAGAAAGGTATATTAAGGGGCTATCTATATTCGTTCTCTTATACAAAAGAAGATTCGGAAGCAATCTATAATCATTATCACCAAGGTGATGCTTTATGGTGCAAGGATGATATTGTCAATACAGCCAAAGAAATAGCAAGTACCAAAACGTTTTCCAGCGAGGCTGTCAGTCTTGCCGTCAGAATGTTTGGAGGTGTCAAAAGTATCAACAAGAGGGTTAAAACATTGAAGTTTTCAGGGTTTAGCATTACTAGTCGTAGAAAGTTACCTTGGTACTCTATCAAGAAGTCACTAACAGAAAAGCAATGGATAGACATACATCAAAATATAGTTGCAAGAAAATCTGTTTTAGGTAATATTGAACGCCCTTATTTGGGTACACAGCAAATAGGTCAGTTACTCTTGTTTAATTACATGTATGGATGTGTAGATAGCCCTATGGGGTATGACTCAGGCCTTTGTTTTATGGAAGGTAAAGAATCTCCAGTTTGGGGATTAAGAAACGATATGGATAAGATTCCATTTACACCAGGTGCAGATGGTAAAATACACGCAAAATGGTACGAGGATGGTAATATAGCACCAAGAACAAGATCTTTCCAAGTTCCAGACGATTTTAAGCCCCAGCTGAAAAGAATACGATGATGATGTTGCAGATTTCTTTGAATTTGCAGCAAAGTTAATGAGGAGATAACATTTATGAAAGGAATCGTATTAGCAGGTGGTAGCGGAACACGCTTGTACCCCATCACAAAAGGTATCAGTAAACAGCTGATACCAATCTTTGATAAACCAATGATATACTACCCAATATCAGTATTGATGTTGGCTGGTATCCGTGAGATACTCATAATCTCAACCCCTTTCGACTTGCCAGGCTTCAAGCGTCTCTTAGGCGATGGAAGTCAGTTAGGTGTCAAGTTTGAGTATGCAGAGCAGCCATCACCAGATGGCTTAGCCCAAGCCTTCATTATCGGAGAGAAATTCATTGGTGATGATTCCGCTTGCCTCGTATTAGGCGATAATATCTTCTATGGTGCAGGATTAAATCAGATGCTGCATCAAGCAGTTGTAGATGCAGAGCAGAATAACAAGGCTACCGTTTTTGGCTATCGTGTAAGGGATCCGGAGCGATATGGAGTTGCAGAGTTTGATGAGCAAGGCAATTGCCTGAGCATTGAAGAGAAGCCTGAAGATCCAAAGAGCAACTACGCCGTGGTAGGCTTGTACTTCTATCCTAACAAGGTGGTGGAAGTAGCTAAGCATATCAAGCCATCCGCTCGTGGTGAGTTGGAAATCACAACGGTGAACCAGCAGTTCTTGAAGGATAAGCAGTTGAAGGTACAGACCATGGCGAGAGGATTTGCCTGGCTCGATACCGGAACCCATGATTCCCTTTCTGAAGCATCCACCTTTATTGAGGTCCTGGAGAAGCGACAGGGCTTGAAGGTGGCTTGCTTGGAAGGAATCGCATACCGCCAGGGTTGGATTACCGCAGAACAGTTGAGAGAGAATGCTCAGCCTATGCTGAAGAATGACTATGGCAAGTATCTCCTTTCAATACTTGAAGAGAAAGAACAAACATTAAAAAAGAATTTAGAATATTAGAAAACAATGAATATAATCAAAACTGATATAGATGGCGTACTCATTATAGAGCCACGCCTCTTCCGTGATGCTCGTGGCTACTTCTTCGAAAGCTTCAGCGAGCGAGAGTTTGAAGAGAAGGTAACTCCTATTTTAGGTCACAGTGTTCACTTCTGCCAAGACAACGAGTCTATGAGCAGTTATGGCGTAATGCGAGGCTTGCATTTCCAGCGTCCACCTTACACACAAAGCAAACTGGTACGCTGCGTAAAAGGCAGAGTCCTCGATGTAGCAGTAGATATCCGCAAGGGCTCACCAACCTATGGCAAGCATGTGGCAGTAGAACTGACAGAAGACAATCATCGCCAGTTCTTCATCCCAAAAGGCTTTGCCCATGGTTTCGCCGTTCTCTCAGAAACAGCAGTCTTCCAATACAAGTGTGATAACTTCTATCATCCTGAGGCAGATGGAGGCATCTCTATCCTCGATGATAGCCTCGGTATTGATTGGAAGATACCAACGGAACATGCTAATCTCTCAGAGAAAGATACGAAGCATGCAATGCTGAAAGACTTTGATAGTCCATTCGATATCAACGTGGATTTATACTAAGTCATACGTTGTTCTTGTTGAGCATTGACTATGCCGTAATGGAGAAGTCGAAGAAAATCTATACCTTGCCAGCTGAGTTCGGCTGGAGCGACTTAGGCAGCTGGGGCAGCCTCCGTACCTTGCTCCCACAAGATGAGGCTGGCAATGCCAAGATAGGCAAGGACATCCGTTTGTATGAATGCAAGAACTGCGTGGTTCATGCAGCCGATGAAAGCAAGGTGGTTGTTCAAGGCTTGGATGGCTATATCGTAACCGAGAAGAATGGACAACTGCTTGTCTGTTCATTGAAGGAAGAACAGAGAATTAAAGAATTTGGAAAATAAATTATGTCAAGTCAAACAACAGATAATAACAAACGTTTAGATTATTTAGACGTAGCAAAGGGTATAGGAATACTTCTTGTAATATTAGGGCATTGTCAACTTGGAAGAATCGGTAGAGCGCATTCGCTTATATATTCCTTTCATATGCCTTTGTTCTTCTTCATTTCAGGAGTATGTTTTTCTAATAAGTATACATTTTCCACATTGGCAGTTAAAAGGTTTAGGCAAATAATATTGCCTACTATATACTTTTCTATTATAAGCACATTGCTTGTAGATGGCCTGGGCTTAAATGTAGAATGGTGGGATTGGAGTAAACATTTTCCTTTTGCACTATGGTTCTTGCCAGTATTGTATTTTACAGAATTGGTTGCCTGGTTGATATGTAATAAAATTATGAGCAAGGTAAGTTATGTTATCTTCCTATTGGCACTATTGTTTTTGTCTCATTTGTTATCTCATTTTTCTGTAGACTTAGTATATAGTATTGCTTCTATTCCTATTGCGGCATTTTTCTATCTTATCGGTTATTCGATAAAGACGATTGTTCGAAATTTCAAAAGCCATTTATGGGGATGGTGTCTATTGCTAGCTTTTCTAAATGTAGTGATTGTGAGATATGGGCATGTAAGTATGGAATTAGCTTCTGGCCATATAAGTCCCTTCATTATTGCTGAAATAGCTGCATTTGCAGGAATTTTTTCTTGTCTTTGTCTTTCTAAAGGTTTAACTTATGGGGGGGGCAAGTATGAACTAAAACAAATTCTCATTTGGTTCGGACAGAATAGTTTATGTTTGATGTTGGTTCATCAACTAATTAAAGTGGTGTTAGATGAGTGCGTCTTGTCTTTTATAGACAATCATTTTATTGTAATGACTCTACAAATATGTCTCACTTTAGTTTTTTCGGTATTAATAACAATAGTAGTAACTAATTACATACCCTTTATTATAGGGAAAAAATCAAAATAAAATGGCTCAGGAGAATAGAATCTCTAGTAATAAAAGAATTGCAAAAAATACCATAGCCTTATACATTCGTATGATAGTACAAATGGTGATAGGTTTATATACATCGCGAGTTATTCTAAACGCTTTAGGTGTAAATGATTTTGGTATTTATAATGTTGTGGGAAGCGTTGTTGGTATGTTGAACTTTGTTAATACAACAATGTCGAATGCCACGATGCGTTTTATAACATTTGAGGAAGGAAAGGGTAATTTGCATAAGTTGAATACAGTGTTTTGCACCTCTATGAATATTCACATAGTTATTGCGATACTGACATTCTTACTTTTAAATTCATTAGGCTTATGGTTTCTGTACAATAAGATGGTTATAGACCCAACAAGAATGAATGCTGCCTTTTGGGTATTGCAGTTTTCTATATTGACATGTATTGTGAATATAGTGAGTGTACCTTATAATGCATGTATTATAGCACATGAAAAAATGGGAGCATTTGCTTTTATTACTATGTTGCAGCAAGTCGTTACGTTGGGCTTGGCCTTATTCCTACCATTCTATTGCGGCGATAGGTTGATTTTGTATGCCGTTATCTTGATGCTTGTTCAGATTCTTATTCGCATTATTTATGGTAAGTATTGTAAACATAAGTTTACAGAAACTTCTTATCATTTTATTTGGGATAAAAAAACGACAAAGGAAATGACTAAGTTTGCTGGTTGGACATTAAATGGAAACATTGCATGGGTTGGATATACGCAGGGTTTGAACGTCTTGATGAATATGTTCTGTGGAACCGCAGTGAATGCTGCTCGTGGTATTGCTTTTACCGTACAGCAAAAAATCATCGATTTTTGTAACAATTTCCAAGTAGCAGTTGATCCTCAGATAACCAAAACATATTCTGTGGAAGAATATGATAAGATGCACAACTTGATTATTATGAGTTCCAAGTTTTCCTTTTACTTGATGCTGGTGCTTTCTTTGCCAATATTTGTTGAAATCGATGAAATTTTGAGATTGTGGTTGAAGATAGTTCCAGAGCATACTGCCAATTTTGTTCGCTTGATTTTATGTTGTTCGGTCATTGATATATTCCGTAATCCAATGAATACCTCAATACACGCAACAGGAGACATCAAGGTCTTTCAGATTTGGGAAGCTACCACTTTATTATTGATAGTTCCATTGGCTTATCTTGCATTAAAGTTGGGGTATCCTGCCGAGTCTGTTTTTGTGGTGCAACTTATAGTCTTTATTATTGTTCAAGCAGAAAGAATCTTTATTGTTTGCCCACGAATTAAGATGAAGAAAATCCTCTATGTTCGTAGATTACTTTTGCCTTCTGTGAAGGTCTTGTTTACAGCATTAATAGTACCTGCTTCCCTCATTATTGTCTGGCCTATACAGCCAGATAATTATATTCAGCTATTAACATATTTGGTATTAATTGCAATATCAACTTCTAGCGTTGTCTATTTTGTGGGATTAGCACAAAATGAGAAGGAAAAAGTAAAACTAATTGTTAAAAATAAAATAGGAAGAAAATGAATATACTATTTGTGACATGTACATTTCGAGTGTTTGGTGGTATAGATTGTGGCGCCACTAATCGATCAACGATGTTTGTTAAGTCTCTGGCAAAAATAGGACATGTTGATGTTATCTCTTTTGGAAAGGATTCAATTACGTCAAATATAAATAATTGTGAGGTTGTTTATAATCAATCAATACCCCAAAAATATGTTGATACAAAAATTGAGAGGATTAAAGGATATCTGCGCTTGATAACTCAGCCTTGTAATCCAAATGCTTATTATGTTTTGGATAAACAATGTGAGGAAGTTGTTGATAAACAGATCGCACTTAAAAAATACGATATTATTGCGTGTCGATATATTGGTGACGCTATTCGATGCGGGTTAGATAAGTATCCAGCACGGTTAGTAGTAGATGTGGATGATAATTTGGTTAGTGCTACACTCCGTGATTTAAAAACTTTTAAGTTTAAGCATACCATAAGCAAATATATGTATTTGTATAAAGCACATGCAATTGGTTGGATGTCAAAGACGTTTTTGAAAAAAATAAGAGTTTCTTTCTATTCTAACTTTTGGGAGCCAACATCAAAGAAATCGATATTTCTACATAATGTAACTGCACTCGATAGGCAGAATCCTGAGATTCCCTCTAATTCGCCTAATCGCTTGTTGCTTGTTGGATGGTTGGATTTTGCTCCCAATAAATATGGGGCATTACATTTTGTTGACAAGGTTCTTCCTAAGATACAGGAAATACTTCCTGATGTAGAACTTCATATTGTCGGAAAAACTAAAGATGAAGACTTAAATAAATATTTGAATTCTTGTAAAGGGGTAAATGCCTTGGGATTTGTAGATGATATATCAAACGAATATACAAATTGTCGTGTAATAATTGTTCCTGTCTATCAGGGCGCAGGAACAAGTGTTAAATTTGTTGAAGGTATGATGATGAATCGTCCAATGGTTTCAACTCCAATGGGGGTAAGAGGCTTTGAGACGATGTGTCATCCTGACAAAGAATATTTATTAGCCAAAGATGATGACGAATTTGCTAATCAAGTTATTAAATTATTACAGAATGCCAAACTTGCCGATAATATTGCTAAAAACGCATATGAGGTAGGAGAAAAATATTTTTCGGCAAAACGTTTTGAAGATATAGTAGTGAATAGTATAAAAAAAGAATTTAAATTATGATGAATCAAAAATACGACTATCTAATCGTTGGCTCCGGTTTGTTCGGAGCCTCATTTGCTCATTTTGCTCACAAGCAAGGTAAGAGGTGCTTGGTGATAGATAAGCGTTCTCATTTAGGTGGTAACATCTATTGTGAGAACATCGAAGGTATCAACGTGCATAAGTATGGCGCTCATATTTTCCATACCTCTAACAAAAAGGTGTGGGACTTTGTGAACTCTATCGTCGAGTTCAACCGCTATACAAACTCGCCAGTAGCTAACTATAAGGGCAAACTCTATAATCTGCCTTTCAATATGAACACCTTCTATCAGATGTGGGGCGTAACTACACCTGAAGAAGCGCAGGCTAAGATTGATGAACAGAAAGCGGAAGCTGTTGCTCGCATGAAAGCTGATGGCGTAACAGAACCTCGTAACCTGGAGGAGCAGGCTCAGGTGTTGATAGGAAAAGATATTTATGAAAAGCTTATCAAGGGGTATACTGAGAAGCAGTGGGGAAGAAAATGTACAGAACTTCCTGCATTCATTATTAAGCGTTTACCAGTTCGTCTCATCTTCGATAATAACTACTTCAATGATAAGTACCAGGGTATCCCTGTTGGTGGTTATAACAAACTCATTGATGGCTTGCTTGAAGGAGTAGAGACAAAGACGGATGTAGATTTCTTTGAAAACCGTGAATATTGGGAGGGAATAGCCGACAAGATAGTGTTCACTGGCAAGATTGATGAATTCTATAATTACCAGTTTGGTAAACTAAACTATCGTACAGTACGCTTTGAGACAGAGGTTATAGACAAACCTAACTATCAGGGCAATGCGGTGGTAAACTATACTGAGCGTGAAGTACCTTACACCCGTGTTATTGAGCATAAGCACTTTGAGATGTTTGGTCAGGAAGTGTATGAATGCCCAAAGACTGTCATTTCGAAAGAGTATTCCACAGAGTGGAAGGATGGAATGGAACCATACTATCCTGTAAATGACAAGCTGAACTCTGAGTTATATGCCAAGTACAAGGAACTAGCAGATAAGGAAGAGAATGTTATATTCGGTGGTCGCTTAGCTGAATATAAGTATTACGACATGGCTCCTGTAATTGAGAAGGTGATGGTGAGGTTCTGATACCGCAAATTTCTTCTCTCATCGTTTCGTGTAAACCTATTCCCATATTAGAATGCGGAATCTGGAGGATAGCAAAGAGTGGATAGGCTATACGGTCAATGACTTTGATAACGCCGTCTCCGGGATAGACTATAACTCCCCAATTATGTTCATTGATATTGCGAAGGGAAGAGGTGAATGTGGTGAGAGAGGAGAAATATGAAATAGATAAAGTGAAAACAAGAATTTTTATTTGAAAACTTTAAAAATGATAGCTTTATGAGGAAAACAACTGATTTCTTTTTGCTACCTATGACTTGGTTATCAAAGGTGTTTTGTATGAAATATACAGGTTTGGTATTAGCTGTTTTGGCTATAGGTCCTTCTGTATTATCTTGCTTTTGCGAGTCCAAATGGCTTCTTGTTATTTCTCAAGTTGTAATAGGATTTAGTCTAGCTGTTCAGTCTTTTATATCAGGAAGAAATGCAAAGAGGGAAATTTCTGATGTTCATAAGCGAATAGACGAATTGGGCTTTCGTATTATAGATTCTCCAGAATATTTGTATGCTATGGTAGATGCAGAAGATCATGTACTTTTCTGTGTGAGAACTGATGGCACAATTGATTGGGCTTTGGGTATTCCGTATCCAATAAAGAAAGAATTAGAAAGGTTGGAAACGAAAATAGAGCAAAGTAGTTGATATGAATATGGTAGAAGCTAAAGATTTATGCTTTGCATATCTTGATGCTTATATTTATGCAAAACAAACCAAATGATTGATACATGGAAAGATTCAAGGTACGATACTTGATGCTATAAAGGAAACTGCTGTGAAATGTATGGAAGATTATGTTGAGCAGTTAAATCTTTCTGTGAGTAATATGGAGGAAATAAAACATAATCACGAGCAATGGGCAGACTTGGCACTGGAAGGGGGCAAGGAATGATTGCGTTTGAGTGGTAATTTGGAAAAATAAATTAGAAATACAGTAGGCTGATTGCCCTCAGCTTATTTTATTAGCTACTTTTCGGCTGTTGGCATGAAGCCTGCTTTTTTGAAATAAAAAAACAATAACTTAGATGGAAAAGATATTAACGATAGTAATTCCTACGTACAATATGCAAGACTATCTTCGTAGATGTCTTGATTCTTTGATTGTACCTGAGGAACAAATGCAGCGCTTAGAGGTGCTTGTAGTGAATGATGGTAGCAAGGATAATTCTTCTGCCATAGCCCATGAGTATCAAGATAAGTATCCTGATACTTTTAGAGTAATTGACAAGGAGAATGGTAACTATGGCTCCTGTGTGAATCGAGGGCTGAAGGAGGCTACGGGTAAATATATCAAGATATTGGATGCAGATGACTATTATGATACTGCGAACTTAAAGCTCTTTATACGTAGACTGAATGAGATAGATGCAGATGCAATACTATCATGTCATTCTGTCTATGTAAACGACATAAAGAAAGAAACAATACGTTTCCATAAGTATAATGATGGGCAGATAGTTAGTGTTGAAAAAGAATTGCCTAGCTATTTTACAATGGATAATATAGCTTATAAGAGCCAAATATTTGATAATATAGATTATAAACAGACTGAAGGAATCTCATATACAGACCAGGAATGGATTTTCTATCCAATGGAAAAAGTAAAGACTTTGTGCTATTTCGACTTGGATATTTATCAGTATATGACTGGACATGCGGGGCAGACTATGGAAATGAAAACGTATTATGGTAGAATTTCGCAAGTTGAGATAATAGTTGTAAGAATGTTGGAGTATCTTATTAGTAACCAGAATCTTCATCCACTCAAGCGCGAATATTTTAATCGAGTGGTTAAAGGTCAAATGGATGCTATTTATAGAGCAGAATTGTTGATAAATAAAACTTTTAATCTAGACTTGCTTCTTAAAATAGAAAAACTTTGGAAGTCATATAATCCAACTATATATACTTCTTTCGGAGGCTTACTAATAAATAAATATTTCCCTATTCGATATGTTTATTATTGGCGCAAAAAAAATCGAAGATATGGTAACTATAAACGAAAAATCCTAGTGGACGTATCCTTTGTAGTTGAAAAAATAAGAAGAGCAGCAAGAAAGTTGATTGGCTTGGAATAATGTAATTTGTGCTTTATGAAGAATATTTGTTTTATAACATCAGGTGTACTTCCTGTACCTGCAGTAAAAGGTGGAGCCATAGAACAGTTGATTCAGCAACTATGTGAGGATAATGAAAAGAATCCTCACTTTGAACTGACTGTTATCACGAAGAAAGACCAGTCTGGAATGGCTACTCAACAGCCTTATCGCCACACTCATTTTGAAAACTATGTTCAATGGGGCGGGCTGTATTATAAACTAGCTTGGAAAGCTCGTGGACTGATGAGAAGATTAACAGGAAAGCCTTTTCCACAGTTTCATACTTACGAGTTCCAGGTACTACAGTATATGAAAAAAGAAGGGAAAAAGTTTGACTTGGTTATTGCTGAGGGGTGTGATATGGAACTGATGTATCGTATTTCCCCATTGTTAGGTAAGGATAAAGTTTGCTTGCATCTTCATTGCGAATTGTTTGCTGATGCGCAATGTGATAATGCTTTTGGGCATCTGATAGGAGTAAGTGATTTCGTAAGAAAGGCATATCTGTCAACTTCGAAGGCAATACATGAAGATAAAACTCATGTGTTATTAAATGGTGTAGATGCTAATAGATTTAGAAAGCCATTCCCTATAGAAGAAAAGCATGCATTACGACATCAATTGGGTTTTGCTGATGATGATTTTGTTGTCGTGTTTTGTGGTCGAATTATTCCTGTAAAGGGTGTGTTGGAGCTGATGCAAGCTATCCTCAAGATAGATAATCCAAAAATAAAGCTATTGGTCATTGGTTCTTCGGATTTTGGTAATGGAAACTTGAATGATTATTCCAAGAAAGTTCAAAAAGTGTCATTGGAAAATGCTGACCGAATAGTTTACACAGGCTTTATAGATAATGCTGATTTGTATAAGTACTATCAGCTTAGTTCCATAGGGACAGTACCGTCCCTATGGAACGAGGCCTGTGCCCTCGTTACATTAGAGATGATGCATTGTGGATTGCCTACAATAGCGACCAAGGTCGGAGGAAATCCTGAGTTGTTTACCGATGAAACGACTTTATTCATACCTTTCGACAATCATGTGGTTGATAATTTATGTGCAAATATAATTCGTCTATATGATGACGAGAGTCTTCGCAAGCAAATGTCTGAAAAGGCCTTAGAACGTGCAACTCTGTTCACCCGAGAAATCTATTTTAGTAATTTCTGTAAAGTAATAGAAGATGTTTTAGTAGAGTAATAATAAATAGAGACTTTTATAATTGTGAATACCCTTCATGGCAACAAGATTTGGATTTGCATTATGTTGGTATAACGAGAGCCAAGAAAGCTTGCTATTTGGTCATAAATAATCAAAGGCTAGGTTTTAAAAATAAAATTGTTACAGGGCGTGATTCTGAATTCTTAACATTGAATGGAGTTGATAAATATAGAGATATTTTAATATTTTGAAATATGAAGCATTGTATTTTAATGACGGTTTATAAAGATGTTGAACAAATAAACCGCATAATAGAGTTTGCACCAGAAAACTTTGATTTTTATGTTCATATTGATAAAAAATCAAAGTTAACTCGTTCTGATATATCTAAACGAGCTAATGTCTTTAGTGAGTATCGAATATACTGGGGAGCTGTAGAACATTTAAAGGCATTTCTTTTCTTAATGAATAAAGCATTTCATTCAGGAAAGCAATATGATTTTTACCATCTAATAACAGGACAGGATTTTTATGCTACTTCATTTGACAACTTTGAAAAACTTCTGGAAAAAGATAAAATATATATAAGTTATTTCAATTTGCCAAGAAAAAAATGGTGGCATGGAGGGCTTGCAATAGTTCGTTATAAAAGTTTCGCCTCGAAATTAGATTTGAGAAAACGTAGTTGTAAAGTTTTGAATTATTTATATTATATCTGTCAACGTCTTTTTACAAGAGGATATGATTTGCCTTCATATAGACTTTATGGAGGTTTGGTATATTGTTCAATTTGTGGGGGGGCAATAAAATGGGTTCTGGATTCTGAAATTTCTAGAGATTTATTGAATCGCTTAGAAAACACTACTTGTGGTGAAGAATTGTTTTTTCAAACAGTGTTACTGAATTCTCCATTTTCAGAAAATATAATAAATAATAATCTTCGTATTATGGATTGGAATGTTAAAAGTCCTCCAAAGGTATTAAGAGAAGAGGATTTCCATAAGATTATAGATAGCAGCTGTTTGTTTTGTCGAAAAGTGGATTCTAAATCATCTAAGATGCTAATTAAATTACTGATGAACAAATTTTGTTTAGGATGAATATAATTATTGGTATATTATTTTTTTATTTGGCCATAAAAGCGTATGGGAATTTTGCAACAGTTTTCCCATTTATATTGGTGACCTATACTTTTCTTGGAAGTTTTGTTGTAGGTACTATAAGCCCATATAGCTTTTTGTCTGTGATAGTTGCATTTATATTTTTTACTCGTTATAATCGATTTTTTTCATATTATAGGACATTTCCATTTAAATCGACTGTGTTTCTGTTTGCTCTATCGATGATATGTACGAATTTTTTTGTGTCAGCAAGATATCGACATACTCCTACATTGGTATTTAATATTTGTCAATCTGTAGGCTATACCTATATTCTATGGTATTTGTTACAGAATAATGCGCAAAAAACAATTCATGCTTTGGTGAAAACCGCTCTTGTTTTTGGATGCTTGGTATCAATATATGCATTGTTCGAAACTATAACTAGAAGTAATCCTCTATTAAATAGTTTAGTTTTGAGTGGCTGCTATATAGAGTCTCCTCTTATTACAGAAATTAGATTTGGGTTAAAACGTGCGCAGGCTATATTTTCTATGCATACTACGCTAGGTGGAGTTATGTTGTTCAATTATGCATTGCTTTTGATTGCTTACAAGACTGCATATTTAAAAAAAACGAGAATAAATATAATCGTCATTTGCTTATGTGCAATGTGTATTTTTCTTACGGGTGCTCGAAGTTGTATTATAGGTGCAGTAATGTGTACCGGAATGTTATTTTCAAAATTGAAGGTTAGACAGATTCTTTTTATTTTTTTAATATTTCCTTTTGTATTTGTCTTTGCAGGCGATTATTTGTCGCAAATCCTCGATTCTATATTTAATACAGAGAAAGTAAATGGAAGCAACTCTGATATGCGCTTAATTCAATTTATGATTTCATGGGATTATATGATGCGTTCTCCGATTATAGGTAATGGACTTGGTTTCCTATATAATGATGTAGTTTTAAACCATGTAGAAAAAGAGTTATTTGGTGCAGAATCGTTGTGGTTTGGAGTAATTGCAGATCAAGGAATTTTAGGATTGGTTTCGTATTCGCTTCTTTTTATTTCACCAATTTTATACTCATGGCGTAAAGATAATAAGTTTATAATATTATTTGTTATAGGAATTTTGGTTATGCATTCTTTATCAACTATTCCAGGCGTAAATCCTGCAATGGTTTTAGTGTTTACATTGATATTTAATTATATGCAGGATACTGCTAAATCCGGAAAAATTAGAAAAACATGATAATTTCAATTATAGTTCCTATATATGGAGTAGAGCCATATATAAAGAAGTGTTTGATATCAATAATGTCGCAATCATTAACATCGGGGGTAGAATGTATTCTTGTAAATGATTGTACTAAAGACGAGAGCATTAATATTGCTCAGAAATTAATAGATGAACATAGGGGAAACATCAAGTTCAGAATCATCAATCGAGAAGAGAATGGAGGACTTTCTGCGGCTCGTAATACTGGTATTCTAGAAGCTAAGGGTGATTACCTTTATTTTTTGGATAGTGATGACTATATAACTCCAGATTGCATTAAGGTACTTGCAGAAACGGCTCAAAAGTTTCCTAAGGCTCAAATTGTGCAAGCAGGTGCTGAGGCTACCACAAAAGGTTTTGAATATTTGAGTTTAAAATCAACGAAATTAAAAGAATATACTGAAGATAAAAGATACATCAAACGTGAAATGCTGATGGCTCATTACCCACCGACGGCATGGAATAAGCTGATAAAGCGTGATTGGTTGTTGAAACATAATCTTTTTTTCAAGGAAGGTTTGCTTCATGAGGATGATTATTGGAATTTCTTCGCCGCTAAACATGTTACAGCGTATGCCATTTGCAAGCAAGATACTTATCTCTATAATATTCGACCTGGCAGCATCACTCAGGCTCCAAATGAACGAAATATCAAGTCTCGCTTAATTTCAGCCTTCGACTTTATGAATAATATAGATGACTTTTGCAAAAAAGAACAATTGGCTGTGATTTACAAATTGTTAATTGCTGATTTCCGAAAAATATCATTATCCGATAGTATGGCTTATTTACCATTGTTCTACAGTTTAAGTTCTATGTGTGGTATCGTTGGTAAAATAGCGATCTTCCTTGACCTTCATTTGCCAAAGTGTATCTTGAATACTCGACTAATGCAATTGTTTAACTATAAAATAATACCTCGATTGTTATGAATAAACATAAAATTTCAGTAATTATTCCGATATATAACTGTGCGGAATGGATAGAGAAATGCGTGAATAGTATTCTTAATCAGAAATTACCAAATTCCTATGAATTGCAAGTTGTTCTTGTGGATGATGGAAGTAGTGATAATTCAGGAAAGATTTGTGATACATTAGCTCATGAAAATTCTGTTGTGATAGTGATTCATCAGTCCAACGCAGGTGTGAGTGAAGCCCGAAATAAAGGAATTGATGTTTCTGATGGCGATTGGATTTGTTTTGTTGATGGTGATGATGTGCTTAAAGATGATGCTTTTATGATATTGTCAGATCAAGAGGTTGCAGAACATGATATTGTACGATTTGGTGCTTATGTCTTCAGTGATACTTTGCCTCAATCATCTTTTGAAAAAAAATATAGTAAAGATAAAGATGAATATATCCAACTTGTTGTTCGTAGATTTGCAATGTTGGGCGTGTGTGGGGCTTTCTATAAAAGGGAGTTGTTTTTAAATAATAATATTCGTTTTCAAAACGGCATACGTATGGGAGAAGATTGGATGGTTTTGTTTAAGCTTTTGGTTAAGGCTGAATCTTTCACCTATATAGACAAGGAACTTTATGGTTACCGTGTGAATGATAATAGCGTAACAAGGCGTTTGGTTTTATCTGTTCGCCCAGATGCTCTCATAGCTTTGAATCACATAATAGATTATGCAAAAGAAAATAAATATGTCATATCTTTAAAAGATATTGCTATTGCTCGATCGGACATTAGACGCAATATGATGAAAGAGGCTATACTAAATAAGAATAAGGAGTTTTTTATTAATACAGATAATGCTTTAAAAAAATATGCTCCTCAAAGTTTTTGGGCAGATGTGTGGTATAGCCAGAAGTTTAAGCATAAGGTTGGCTTTGTTTTATATTTATGTATGGATAAATTGTATAGATTTCTTTTTTGATAATTGGTTTGAGATTCGTAAATGGTCTTTTGTGAGTATTCTTTTACCTTTTCACCCATTAATCAACTTCTGGGTGCAAGGGTAAAAGAATTTTTACGTTAAATTTTAGAAAATCAAAACTTTATTCAATAATACTAGTACGGCTATCCCGCTGATAAATAGTGGAGACGCTGTATTGGTGGTTTACAATTCCTGCTAAGCGATTGAATGGTTGCGGCAAGAAAAATGAATTTAAAGTTTTGTCAAATTAAGGTATAACCTCCATTAGCTTGTGCTGATGGAGGGCTAAACTTCGTATTCTTGTCTCAAAATTAGAAAACTGATGCCGCCGTGCAAAGTTACAACATCTTTTGAGATATGCAATACAGAGTTGAGCGGATACTTGCAATGTTGAAGGGTTGTGGTTGGTTATTGGCAAAGAGATAAATGTGGCACATTATCCACTGTTATTTCATTTGACGACCAAATTTTAATGAAAGAATCTTATGCAAGTAAAATTCCATACTTTTCCGGTAGGTGCCGGTGATTGCATCACCTTGTTGCTGAAGAATGGCGACAAGGAGCTGCATATTATGGTGGATTGTGGTCATTATAAACCAGAGGTTAATGACTATATCAAAAATGAATTTCATGGTCATATTGATTATCTGATAGTTACACATATTGATAATGACCATATCAAAGGATTGATAGAAATGTTGTCTTCCAAACCGGACCTTACCATCAACCATATATTTTACAATTGCTATCAGAGGACATCTGATGATTTGCAGGAATGGGACGAACGGATGGTAGAGAACATGAAGAATGTGTGCCATCATCTTCCTATTGTTATAGATATGTTGGAGGATAAAATCAATGCTGAAACTTCTATGTCTCTTGCAGAATTGATATTAGAAAACGAAAATTGGAAAAGGGCATGGAGAAGAGAGTATATCACTGAAAATTCTTTGGCAATTGATTTGGAAAATGATATGGGAAGGTTTATCTTCCTTTCTCCATCCAAGAAAGCTTTGGACGACTTGGATAAGAAATACCGATTACTATTTTGGAAAACCTTATATAAGCCCAAAAAACTTGATTATGATAAGGAAGAAACCATATACGAATCATTGATGCGTATAATGGAGCAAGAAGATAACGAAGGGTTTGATGAGGAGCCTGTATCATCTAAAGTTCTTGATGAGAATGCCTTGAAGTTTTATGCGGCTGAAAAAATGAAGGATTTATCTCCGGAAAATGAAGCCTCCATTGCATTTATATGGGAGCATGAAGGACATAGAATCTTGTTTATGGGTGATGCTAATCCTAACCAGGTAGTGAAAAAAATAGGGGATGTTTATAATGATACCCCAAAGCCTGTATTGTTTGATGCCATCAAAATATCGCATCATGGAAGTGCGCATAGTACATCTAAAGAATTGGTAAATGTTGCTGATAGCGAACGTTATTTTGTAACAGGAGGTGCAAATGCCAGACCAAGTTACCAAGCCTTGGCTCGTATTATCATTGCTCCACTTCCTGAAGATTTATCTCATCGGGAAATCAGATACAATAGAGAAAATGATATATTGAAGTCGCTTGCCAGTAACGAATCTTTGAAAGATAAGCTACATTATTCAATAACAGCTAATGAAAATGAGTATGAAGTATCCTATTGATATACGAAAGGCTATTTATGCTTCTGTCGTGCCTGTAAGATGTGACAATGAAAGAGGAACAGCTTTCTTTATTGCTCCGGATACATTGGTTACGGCTCGACACATTGTTGCGCAAAATGCAGTAAATGGTGTCCCCGTCATTATCTCTACTGATAAACAGGTGCTTTGTGATGTGGAGTATATTGCGGAAGAAGGGGTCAATGTGGATGTTGTGTTGCTAAGATGCAAGGATTATCAGCAAGAGGATTACTTAAAGTTGCTGGCTGCGGAGTTTAATGAGGACAGACAGCTTACCATAGTTGGTTATCCGAAGGAGTTTGGCAACTGTTCCGATATTATTAGCATGGAGGTGCAGGACAGACTCGGTAACAGAAAGGAAGACTATGATACAACTGTAGTAAGAACAGATTCTCTGGCTTTTACTTCTTATAAAGGATTCTCTGGGTCACCTGTGCTCAATGAAAAGGGCTCGGTGATAGGAATAACTGTCAACCAACTTGGCGGCAGTTTGGGGTATGCTTCAATCAAAAGCCTTGCTACCCGATTTGAAAACCACAATGTGGTTGTTTCCAAGGATTGGCAAAGTGAAGACTTCTCACCTTGTGGCAGAGGTACAAGCCAAAGGCAAGTGGAAAAGGCTGTAGGGTATGCGGCGTTGAGGTATAATAGAGATTTGCATGTAAGTAATGCCACGTTGGATGGTGAGTTGGATTTGTTTGCACAGAGAAGGCAGAGTATTGATTTAGAAGAAAAGTTGAGGAAAATAGAGTCTGATGCCTTAGGCTACAATTTTGATTTTAGTGAAAGCTTAAATGAGTATCAAAAAGGAGATTATGACAATCTGCAGAAAATTCTATATAATTGGCATAATTCACATGAAGAAAAGGATTTCACCTCATTCACCTTAAAATTCTTTCAAGACAACTACATAAAATTTCCGGAACTCATAGAGGAGTGGCATAGAAGCCAAAAACAAATTGTGTTGTTCAAAGGCAAAGCTGGAATGGGTAAGACGCACTATGTTTGTGCAACAGCAGAAAGGCTTTGCAAAAAGATGAATGTTTATCTGTTGTTTGGCAGTAGATTTTCAGAAGAACAAGATTTTGAAACCCAATTATATAGCATGATGGGTATTGGTGAGAATGCTCTTCAAAAGCTCAACGTCAAGATGAAGGAAGAGGAATCCAACGCACTCATCATTATAGATGCTTTGAATGAAGGAGCTACGGAGAGCTTTTGGAACGTGGCGATGAAGAGAATGGCAACCTTGCTCAAACAGAATGACAGACTCAAACTGCTGATTACCTATCGTGAAGATGAAAATTTCGATTTGAGCATTCCATGCCGCATAATAGAACTTAGGGGATTTGAAGATAATGCGCTAGAGGCTATCCAAAAGTATTTTACTTATTATCAAATAGAAGATTCTGATGGAGAAATTCAAAAGAGATATTTTGCCGAATTTAATGAACCTCTGTTTCTGAGCATGTTTTGTGTTGTTGCTAATTGTGATTTTCGTTTTACGATGGGTGATTTCACTTATTCAGAACTTTTCCATCAATATATCAAATACCGTAATGACATGGTGTCGAAAGGCGTGGATGAAGACTCTCATCGTAACGTGACAGAAATGGCACTCATGAAATTTGCCAATTACTCGCTGTACTACAATCAATGTAGTGATATTTCCCGACAGAAAGCAAGGCATTATGCTGATCAAATATGCAGAAACAGAACGTGGTCGAACAATCTGTTGAACTGGATATTGAAGGAGAACTTGATGTTATCTACGGGGCAACAGGGTGAACGGCTTATGTTTGGATACCAGAAAATGGGTGATTTTCTGATGGCAGATATCTTTATGCATAACAAAATGACTGATGCAGCCAAAGTAGATTTTATACTTGAGAAAGGTACGCATAGGGAGTATGCAAGTTATCGTCGTTTCATTATAGCCTTGTTGTCTGAATGGGAACTTACACCTCAATTGCTTGAACGGAAGATTGCGACAAAAATGCATCATTTGATACTTGCCAGTTTGCGCCATCACGGAAAGAACGATCAAGTGATTTTTGAATGGATGCAAACCAACAATATCTATAGCGTAAGAATACTACATGACTTCCTTAAAGACATAACTATAGACGTTTTTATGTCTGCCCATCAAAAACTTAAAAGTATAGATATAGCTCATCGAGATAAAGTTTGGTCAACAATGGTAAATCAGGAGTATTCGCATCGGTTGGATGCACAAAGGTTTGCAGACTTCATTGCCATAATTCCACGTGAAGATACAGATGAAGGATGGAGTAAGGTTGTTATTTTGCTTTGTTGGATGTGTACCTCTCCTCATCCATATGTAAGAGGGGCTGTTATGAGAAAGTTGGTCGAGATATTCTGTAACAAGACTCAAATGGCTCTTTTCGCACTAAACGAATTCTTTGATTGCAATGATCCATACGTTGTACAAGTCATCACATGTGCCATCTATGGATACTTGCTTAGGAAACGTGATTCAACCGAAGCTGCTAAGATTGCAGATTTGATATTGCACTTCTTTTACCAAGACCATAAAGCGCCTGAAGATATATTGGTGCGCCAATGGACAATGTTGACTTTGGCTTTAGCCGATGAACTGAATGGAATAAATACTCACTTTAGTGCTATAAGGCCACCTTTCGTTTCTAAGAATCCTTATGATTTGGTTGTTGACAAGGCTGAAGAAATATCTAAGGATTATTTTGGTTTATGTAACGGCTCTTGGAAGATGTATGAAACACTTTTTGGATTTTCTGATTTCCGAAGGTATATTATAGGAACAAATAGCCGTGCAAACAGTGATGTTTTTTTGAAAAAAGAAGGTACTCACGTTAAGGCTCTGCTACTTGCAGATATCATATTGATGGTTGCCAATATTGCCAAGCATGATTTCCACTGGAATGATGACTTAGGCAAATTGGATGACAATGTTTATTCTGAAGGAAGGTACAACAACCTGACTGAGCGTTTTGGAAAAAAATATCTTTGGTTGGCTTTGTACAAGGCTGATACATTATTGAGCGACCATTTCAAGGTTGCTGATGGTTGTAATTATTTGTATTCTCCGACAGAAACCGACATAAAGCCAACTCCTTATCCATGGCATACAAGAGAATATTCAAGGATAGATCCTACTATTTTGAATGCTTCTGATACGCAGGCTTACACTTCGTTTCAAGCAGACGAGCTGGAGGATGTACAGTCAGAAACGAATGTGCAATGGATGTCGAAAGAACATCAAATACCAAAACCGAGATTAATGGTGAAAGATACTGATGGCTCTGAATGGATAGTGTTGACGTGCTATGATGGTTATAGGCTTGATGCAGAAGAAGGCACTGTAAAGGATTTCTTTTTGTTCTCTAATGCTGCTTTTATCGAGTATAAGGAACTTGAGATTTTTTGGAGATGGGCTGCTATGCAGAATTTCTATGGACGATGGATGCCTGAACGCAGGAATGGTAGCATAGATTATCTTTGGAACGAATACCCTTGGGCTGAAACTTATAAGCGAACTCTTCGTGAAGTTGGTGATTGGGAAACTCCTAGTAAAGGTGCGACTTTTAAAATCAATCTTTCATACGAAGCCCAATTACAGGAAGAATGGATTGGGTTGGATGAAACGGAAATGTATTTGAAAGAAGTAAGTATGCCGAATCACCTTGTAATGGAAGCATTAAACTTATATACCGCAGAGCGTGGTGTTATCAGAGTTAAAAGTGATAATACAATTGTGGCAAGGAACTTTTCTATCGGCAAAATGAATGGATTGGCCATGAAAAAGGATTATTTGGATCAATATCTTACAAATAATAACCTTGCTTTAGTCTTCTATTCGCTTGGTGAGAAATATATCATTCAGAAAGGAACTTATCAAAGCATAGGACAAAGATATGATTTATCTGGAGCGTATTGTTACCATGATGGCTCTTTTGAAGAGATACAGCCTATGCATATCAGTAATACTTTATAGACAATGAAAGTACTATTAATCGACGTATATAATTATAATAAAGGTGGTGCGGAAACGGTTTGCTTCAATACTGGCAAACTGTTGGAGGAGCATGGCCACCAAGTGATTTACTTTACCTTGAAGTGGGAAGAGAATAATCCTTCGCCTTATAACAAGTATTTCCCTGAGTCGAAGGAAACCCGTAAGGGACCTTTGAAACAGGTGAAGAATATGGTTAACTATTTCTATCACTTTGAAGCTGCAAAGAAGATGGAACAGTTGATTAAGGACGAACGTCCTGATATTGCCCATATTCATCTGATGTGGGGACAGATTACTCCTTCTATCTTTCCGGTTCTGAGGAAATATCATATTCCAATCTTATTCACCGTGCATGACTATCGTATCGTGTGTCCTGCCTATACTTTCAGGGATGGTAGTGGTCGTATTTGTGAGGATTGTAAGGGTAAGTACTTCTATAAATGCTTTACCCACACTTGTTGTAAAGGCAGCAAGGTGATGAGTGCAGTGATGGCCGCAGAGCAGTATTTCCGCAATGCCTTCTTCAATCCAGCCAAGTATATTGACGGTTTCCTGTATGTGAGCAACTTTGCGAGGGATATACAGGAGAAGTATATGCCGACAGTGAAGAATATACCGAACATTACGCTCTATAATTTCTCGACTTCTATAGCAGAAACACCTAAGACAATGACTAAAGAGAAATACTTCCTGTATTTTGGAAGATTGTCGTATGAAAAAGGTGTTAGAACGTTGCTAGAAGCTTTCAAGGATTTACCAGAGTGTAAACTGAAGGTGGTCGGTACAGGACCGAAAGAAGATGGACTCAAAGAGCTTGTTCGTACTTATGGGATGAAGAATGTGGAGTTCCTGGGATACAAGCGAGGTAAGGAATTAAAAGACTTGGTTGCTAATGCTTACTTTGTGATTGTACCATCTGAATGGTATGAGAACAATCCGATGACGATAATTGAGGCTTATTCTGCTGGTACTCCTGTTATTGGCGCCAGAATAGGTGGTATTCCGGAAATCGTCGTGGAAGGTGAAACGGGTTATCAGTTTGAAAGTGGAAATAGCAAAGAGTTGAGAGAAGTTGTTGTAAAGGCAAATTCTTTATCAGCTGAAAATTATATGAATTATAGTGCAGGGGCAATCAAATTTGCTCATGATAAATTAAGTTTGGATAATTATTATCCAAGATTAAGCGCTTTCTATGACAGCTTCCTGAAAAAGTAATCACTTGATTCTCTTGTGATTGATAAGAAGCCACAGTGCGGAGAGCATCGACACCAAGATGATGCCGAAGTACTGTATGGCTTCTTTGATATAGTTATAAATCTTATTCATGCCTGCAAAGGTAATACTTTTATTTTGAAAATCTCTAGTTTTTATGAAAATAGTTGTAACAGGTACTCGTGGTATCCCGAATATCATGGGTGGCGTGGAAACGCATTGTGAGGAATTGTTCCCTAGAATGGTGGAGCGCGGGTATGACGTAATGCTGATCCGTCGCTCGAACTATGTGAAGGATGACTTGCATGAATGGAAGGGGGTGAAACTGGTAACGATTCCTTCTCCTAAGAAGAAGAGTTTCGAGGCCATCATCCATACTTTCCGTGCCATCAATGAGGCGAAGAAGTTGGGTGCTGATGTATTGCATATCCATGCCATTGGTCCTGCCTTGCTGGTGCCATACGCCAAACTGTTGGGTATGAAGGTGGTGTTTACGCATCATGGTCCTGACTATGACAGGGACAAGTGGGGATTTGCAGCCAAGACAATCCTGAAGATGGGTGAGCGGATGGGCTGCATGTTTGCCGATGATGTCATCGTCATCTCGAATGTCATCAAGAACCTCATTGCCCATAAATATGGAAGGACCAAGAATGTTCACCTTATATATAATGGTGTATCTGAGCCTGAAATCTGCGACTATCCTGAATATTTCAAGGAACTGGGAATAGAGAAGGGAAAGTATATCCTGGGTATGTGCAGATTTGTGCCTGAGAAGAACCTGCATCATCTGGTGGAAGCGTATAGACAGTTGATAGTTAAGAATGAAAAGTTAATAGAGCAAGGCTACAAGCTGGTGCTGGCTGGTGATACGGACTTCGAGGATGAGTATTCGTTGGGATTGAAGCAGATGGCAAGGGAAAATGGTGTGGTGCTTACTGGCTTTATCAAGGGCAGAAAGCTTCATTCGCTGTTGACGAATTGCCGTTGCTATTGTCTTCCATCTTCGCACGAAGGTTTGCCGATTGCCCTGTTGGAGGCGATGAGCTATGGGGTAAAGGTAGTTGTGAGCAATATTCCTGCGAATCTGGAGGTTGGCTTGCCAAAGGATGATTACTTCCATTGTGGCAACGTGGATGAACTTTCAAAGAAGCTCGGAAAGATCATCGAGGCTCCATTGCAGCATGTGGATTACGACATGAGCAAATATGATTGGGACCAAATTGCTGATGAAGTAGGAGGAGTGTATCAAGGGTTGAAGAAATGAACTCTTGTTATTAGAAATCATTAGAACTAAATGATAAAGGCTTTTTTATAGGAGATTAAATAATGGAAAAAACAAATAGTGTTCCTAATCGGTTGCTGATATTGGGTAATGGATTCGATCTTAGTTTGGGTCGTGAAACAAGATATTCTGATTTTGCAAAAAGTCGCTTTTGGCCGGAGAATTTGAAAAGTGAGCTTTTTAGCTATTTAGAGGAAAAGGCTAATCTTGAAAGTTGGTTCGATTTGGAAAGTGAACTTGGAAGATATATTCAGAGCGTCAGAAAAGAATCTTCTGCTTATGTTACAACAAGACCTGGACGGGCTAAACAAGACTGAGCTGATTTTAACGAAATTGTTGAGTCATTGATTGCTTATTTGAAAAATGTAGAAAGAAAAGATGTGAATAGTGATTCTATTGCAGCCAAGGTTTTTCGCTTAGCTTGTTGGGATTCTGCTTTTAGTAAGATTTATTCTTTCAATTATACAGATTTGGATAAGCTTTCTGAGAAGTTAAAACTTGCAGGTGTACCTATTGTAGAATATGTCCATGGATGTTTGATTGATGATTCTGCAATATTAGGAATCAATGATACAGAAGATACACTTGGAGGTCTTTACGATTTCATGAGAAAAAGCTTTAATCCTCACTATTCTAGTCATCCGGTTTCTTATGACCTGAAAACGGCTGATGAGGTGGTATTCTTTGGTCATTCGTTAGGAGACAATGATTACCATTATTTTCAATCTTTCTTTAAGCATCAATGTGAAGAAAATCTTTCGCCTGAAGAAAGGCGCACTATAACTATATTTACCAAAGATGAAAATGGTAGAATGGCTATCATGCGTACCCTTCACAAGATGAATGATGGAAAGACTTCTCTTTTATTTCAGAATAATATCTTGAATATATTCTGTACGGCTGATGGTGAGTCTCCGGCTTTTAGTGAATGGTATCAGGCAAGAGAGCTGGAAGCAGAACGTATGAGAGACAAAGAGTTTCTCGATTTTGCAAATAATGGGTAGAGAATTCGTTTTAACCTATGGTTTGGTTGTACCTGCTTCAATTAGACAATATATAAATATAAGATATGGCATTCAAGATATTAAGCGCAACATTTTTACAAGATGGTAAGCAACCGTTTACTTTGGATTTCACTCCGCCTAAAGATGATTCACAAGATAGTCATTTTACCTTACTAATAGGAAAAAATGGCGTGGGTAAAAGTCTCATACTAGAGGCAATCATTGAATTTCTCTTTTATGCTTGGCAAAAAAAATCCTCAAGTATTATGATAAGAAGAATTAAATACATCTTTTGTACTGCTCTTGAATATACTTTAGATGGGGCAGTATGTAAACTGGAAAGCCAAAAAGGCAACTTATCTTTTTATAAAGATGGGGTGGAGTGTCAGCTTTCGAATGAATGGTTACCAAGGATAGTTGCTACAAGTTTTAGTATTTGTGATAAATTTAGAGTTCTAAGAAGTAATGAAAGAGATCTGAATTATTTCTATAAATACAATGGCGCCAAGGTTAATGGCAATATGATTTCACCCACTTCTATCTTGTTTACTCTTCTCAGCAATATCGCTTCTGCTTCTGAAGAACAATTATACAGGATCAACAAAGCAATCACCGCCATCGGGTATGAACTTTGCATTTCTTTTAGATTTAAGCTGCAGGCAGTTGAGAATAAAATTATGTTTGATCGTGTGTTGAATAATTTCGAAATTAAGGCTAAGGATACAACTTATGTCGGAAAGAAATTTCGACAGCTGAATTTTGATGAAAAGCAAGTTCTATATGAGTTCTATGAGAAAATCAAGGAAAATAAAGATACCATTAGCATGGATGTTGATTTTACTGATGAATTTGATTTAGAAACAAAGAAGCACAACGTTTATGCACTCTATAAATTGAGACAGATGGGGATTGTCAATCTAAGTCAGATTTCATTCCGTAGAGTGTCGAAAGATTATGTTTCTTGTATAGACATGAGTTCTGGAGAGTTTAATATGCTGGCTACCATCATCAGTGTCGCTTCTGTTGCAGAACAAAATGTCTTGGTATTGATGGATGAACCGGAGATAAGTCAACACCCATCTTGGCAAATGTCTATTATTGATTACTTGGATAAATGTTTAAGAGGACAATCGTGCCATTTGATGATTGCAACGCACAGTAACTTTTTGGTATCTGACTTGCCTATCAGACGTTCAGAAGTATTGCATTTATATAAAGATGAACAAAATATGATAAAAGCAAAAAGAATAAAAAGCAATACATATGGATGGTCTGCAGAGGAAGTATTGTTGAAAGTATTCGGATTACCGACAACACGCAATCGGTATCTCGCTGGCATCGTTGGAGAATTAATGGAAGGTATCTCCAATAATACTATGAATATACAAGAAGTACAGAGCAAAGTCTGCTTTTTGAAAGAGATAGTTGGTAATTTGAATAACTTAGATCCTATGAAGAAAATCATAGAAACCATCGTTGAAACATTTGAGGAATAATTCTGTTATGAACTTACAAGAAGATTTTATAATAGATAAACCCTATTCTTTAAAGAAAGAAGATGAACAAGTGATATCTAAAGTACTTGAAAATGAACTTTCTGTAAATTTATGGAAAGACAAAAGACTTGATGCGCTCAAGGAAAATATACGTGATCATCTTCGTGAAAAGCAGAAAGGTCGTTGTGCTTTTTGTAGGATGAAATTACACGAAGAAAATGCTACAGCAGAGGTGGAGCATGTTGTTAATAAGGGCAGCAGATTAGATTGGATGTTTCTTCCGCAGAACATGGTGCTTTCCTGCAAATTGTGCAATTCATCAAAAGGTACCAAGAAAGCTCTAAAAGATATGACTTTAAGTGATTACCCTGATGATGGTGAAGAATTTCTTTTTGTCAATCCTTATTTTGATAGGTATAGTGAACACATCGAAATAAAGAATGACATTCTGTATATGGGTATCACCGATAAGGGAAAATACACGGTAAAAGAATGTCATTTGAATAGGCCGAAGCTAACGATTGCACGTGCGGAGGAAGTCATTAAAAATAGCGCTCATGGCTTTGTCAGTGTCTTTTTATTGGTAAATGATCCTGCATATGCTAAAGTTGTAGAGGATAAGGACCAAATTATCAATAAGTTACATCTTAAGGAAAGGATTCGACAATATAAGTCAAAACATAGATCAAGAGTTATAATATGAGTCTTTTAGATTGTTTTCTTCTGGAATTTCTTGTGGAAATAATAAAAAGTACAATTTTATGTTGAAACAACAAAAGATTTTTTTTGATTTCTTGCGATTCTGTATTGGTTCTGCCAAGGAAATACCTGGTTCTTTGAAGGAGGTGGATTGGAAGGAGCTGTATGCTATTGCCAAGAAGCAATGTCTGGTGGGTGTTCTCTTTGATGGTATCAAGAAGCTACCTGCTGAATATGTGGGGATGAAGAAGGAGTTGCTGCTCCAATGGATGGCGGAAAGCCAAATGTTGGAGAAGACGAATGTTCGTCTTAACGATGCTGCCATCCAGGTTTCTGAGTGGTTCAGGAAGAAGGGATTCAGAACCTGTATTCTGAAAGGACAGGGGAATGCAACGATGTATCCGAATCCTTATTCCCGGACTCCTGGTGATATTGATATCTGGGTGGAAGGTGGAGATAAACGGGTCATCTCCTTTGTCCGCTCTATCTCGCCTTATGAAAAGGCGTGCTATCACCACATTGAGTTTCCATCGTATAAGGGAGTGGAGGTTGAAGTGCATTATCGGCCTAGCTTCCTGCTGTGCTTCTGGCATAACAGAAAGCTTCAGAAGTATTATGAGAGGGTGAAGGGGGAGCAGTTCTCGCATTTAGTAATGTTGGGGGAGCAAGGGGAGGTTGCGATTCCGACAGAGGAATTCAATCTCATCTTCCAGTTGACTCATATCTTTACACATTTGATGAATGAGGGGATAGGGTTGAGGCAACTGGTGGATTACTACTTTGTTCTTTCAATGTTAAGTATTAACTGTGAAATGTTAACTTCCTTGCAGAAGGATTTGAAGGAGTTGGGATTGTGGAATTTTGCCGGGGCTATCATGTATATCATGCAGGAGGTGTTCGGCATGCATGCCTCTCATCTTATTGTCCCTCCTAATGAGAAGTATGGTAAGTTTACCTCAGTTCGGGATAACGAGCTCTATCTAAAGGCTTTATAATGTTTTTATATAA
>OBAH01000475.1_pt1 | contig 33715 bp, 28 predicted proteins | sample 1517491 | NCBI WGS metagenome assembly OBAH01 (sample SAMN04571697, study PRJEB22368) | human gut metagenome | biome: human gut; material: stool | host: Homo sapiens | place: Luxembourg | collected 2012-08-03
GCCATCCCCGCCACCCGCGGCGAACTGGCCCAGCTGCTGTGGAACGCCGCAGGCCGCCCGGAAGCCGGTGCCGTCGTGACCGTGTACCCGGACATCACGGACGCCGACCAGCAGGCTGCGGCCCGCTGGTGCACCGAGCAGGGCCTGCTCACCGCCCGCAGCGACGGCACCTTCGCCCCGGACGCCCGGGTGCCCAAGTGGCGGGTCATCGAAGTGTGGAATAAGGCTTTCGCCCGCAAATAAATACAAAAGCGCCCTCTCGGAGCTGCAACTCCGAGGGGGCGCTTTTTTGTGCGTGGATACAATGGAATGTTCCAACCAACTTCTTCGTGGCTGTCGCTGCACAGGTAGCAGGCGGTTATCTGTGCTGCAACGGCCACGATAAAATCAATCAGGACTTGAATCATCCTGTGACTCACCTCCCTTCTGTTGCCAGAATGGAGAAGGGCAGCACCGCCAGTATAACACACCTTTCCGCACAACTCAACAAAAAGCGACAGCGTACCACTCACCGTACCGCTGCCGCTTTTTTCACGCTGTTTTCCGGGCGATTCGCGCAGGTTTGCACCCGCAGCGGGCCGCCGTATGGTATACTTTGGGCAGAAGCATATCCCCCCCTGTCATTTTCATTCAAAGGAGGAACGCAGCATGAAACGACACGACCTCATCCGACGCCTGACGGCGGCGCTGGTGGCCGGTGCCATGGCCCTGAGCCTGTGTGCGCCTGCGCTGGCCGCGGCAGACGAGCCCGCCACAACGCTGCAGCCCGGCACCTACCCCGAGGGCAGCATCGCCGTGGTGTACAAGGATAAGGAACATCCCTTCGTGGTGAAAGAGAACACCGACGACATCCTTGGCGACGGCACCCTTGCCTACAAGGACGGCGTGCTGAGCAGCACAAAGACCATCGAGGGCCTTTATATCGATGTGAACCCCGAAAAGACCGTGGACATCGACATCACGGTGGAAGACGGCCCGGCGGTGAAAACCGTGCTGAACACGGCAAACGTCCACAACATGACGCTCTCGGGCTATGTGCCGAACGGCCCGGCGGTGAATACTGTTTACGCCGGCTGCACCGGCAGCCTGACCGTTAAAAACACCGCCGCGCAGGGCGACGCGGCGCAGGAAGTCGTGTTCATAAACCAGTCCAGCAGCGAGATGGTGCTGCGCCTGTCAGACTACCTTGAAGGTGTGCTTGCGCCGGGCGAGATGTACCGCTACAGCAAGACGGACGGCCACATAACCACTCTGACCCGCAGCATTACGATCAAAGCAGAACCCACCTACACCCTGACCGTGAAAAACGGCTGCGCCATCAGCGACCGCACCGGGCAGGTCAGCACCCGCTTCTACCGGGGCGAGTTGGTGGAGGTGCATGTGGAGCGCCCCGCCGATGCGCTGGAACTGGACCACTGGGTCCTGCCGGAAGGGCTGAAACTTGAGGGCAATGACCCGCCGGAATGCCTTTTCTACATGCCGGACGAGGATATCACCGTGGGGGCCAACTGGAAAAAGGCCGAGAACACGGAAATGGAACTCCACGTCACCTATAACGATTACACCGAGGTCTTTACACCGCAGCATCTGAAAAACAATTCGAACGCGGATGTGACCTTTGCCAACGACACCTTCACCATCCGCTTTGATTTCACGATGGACCATAAGGACGTGAAGATACAGGGTCTGGCCGACCCCAAGACCGGCACGGTGCCCAGCGTGGTGCTGGACGGCATCGTGATGGGCAGTGTGTACGCGGACGGCGTAAAAAATGTGACCCTGCAGGGAGATTATGATGGTAACCTTGTGCACGATGACGTTGTGGTCAGCGCCAGCGGCGATGTGACCATCACGAACGAGAGCGGCTCATGCGTGCGCTATGACCTGACCGTGTACAATGCGCAGAACGTGACCGTGACGGCCAACACCCCGGAAAGCGAGGACAGCGATTCCGACGATTATGCCGTTAACGGCGATGCCAAGATCACCTGCACCGGTGATGCAGTCCTGACGAACACCGGCGGCGGTGTGGTGGGCGACAGCCTGCTAGTGCACGACGCACAGGATGTGACCCTGGACGGCCGTTATGACTCCTATCTCGTTTACAATGATGCCGACATCGCCTGCCGCGGCAATGTGGAGATCACGAATCCCATCGGCGGCGGTGTGTGGGAAGGTCTGACCGTGTACGCCGCGCAGGACGTGACCGTGCGTGCGGATTCGGAGGAGCGGTGTGCCGTGGAAGGCGCAGCGAACATTACTTGCACGGGTGATGTGACCCTGACCAACACCAGCGGTCAGGCTCTGAATTACCTGCTGACCATTGCAGGTGCCCGGAATGTGACCATCACCGGCAAAACGGATGGCGATAAACTGATCGGCGACAATAACGACGATGAACACATCATCCAGTGTTCCGGTACCGTGACCCTGCGCAACGAGGGCGACGGTGACCTGTTCACCAACCAGCTCACCTATACGCCGGACACCAGCGTGGAAGTGTACGACATCGCAGTGGACGGCGAGACCAAGCGGAAGAATGCCACAGACGCTGTGGTGCTGACCTGTGGAAAGAATGTGACCGTGATCACGTCCGACGTGACCGACCCGGACGCCCCGGATGCGCCAGAATGGAACAACGACCTGACCGGCGCAAGCGAACTGGTCATCACGCCCACCCTGAAGCCCGTGGACCCCGGCGAAGCAGCGGACGGTGACGGTTCGGCCGTCGTGGCCGTGGTTGCCGGTACGGCCCTCGCGGGGGCCGCCATCTACGGCGGCTACGAGGTAGCGACCCGGGTCATCCTGCATGACCTGCTGCCGGAAGGGGCGGCCATCCCCGCCACCCGCGGCGAACTGGCCCAGCTGCTGTGGAACGCCGCAGGCCGCCCGGAAGCCGGTGCCGTCGTGACCGTGTACCCGGACATCACGGACGCCGACCAGCAGGCTGCGGCCCGCTGGTGCACCGAGCAGGGCCTGCTCACCGCCCGCAGCGACGGCACCTTTGCCCCCGACGGCCGGGTGCCCAAGTGGCGGGTCATCGAGGTGTGGAACCACGCCTTTGCAAAATAACGCCCCCTCATCAAAGGCCAGCGCTTCTGCGCTGGCCTTTTTGCTGCACTGCACCGCCCTTCTCTCCCCTTTTTCCCCCGCAGCCCCGCCTTTTTTATTGACAAACCCCCTGCTTGCTATTATAATAATGTAGTCAAAATGGCATCATTGCGCGGCTTTGCACCTGCGCGAAACAAATAGAGACAAGGAGAGATTCTCAAATGGCACAAGAGATCAAGATGTCCGCTGCTGGCCTGAAGGCGATGCAGGAGGAGCTGGAATACCTCAAGACCGTCCGCCGCAAGGAGCTGGCCGAGGAGATCAAGGAAGCCCGCAGCCACGGCGACCTGTCTGAGAACAGCGAGTACGACGAGGCCAAGAACACCCAGGGCCTGGTGGAGAACCGCATCACCGAGCTGGAGCAGATGATCAAGAACGCCGTCGTCATCGACGAGAGCGAGCTGAGCGTGGAGAGCGTGTCCGTGGGCACCCACGTCACCATCCAGATGACCGGCGAGGACGAGACCGAGGAATACGACATCGTGGGCCGCACCGAGGCCGACCCCCTGAACGGCAAGATCAGCGACGAGAGCCCCGTGGGCCACGCCCTGCTGAACAAGGCTGTGGGCGACAAGACCGAAGTGCTGCTGCCCACCGGCCACACCGTGGAGTACACCGTGCTGGCCATCACCCACTCCCAGGGCTGATATAGGATATAATAGGAGAAACCATGGAAGAACAAAAGAGAAACCCCGCACAGGGCCTGTCCGAGAGCGAGCAGGTGCAGGTGCGCCGCCAGAAGCTGGCAGACCTGCAGGCCGCCGGTCATGACCCCTTTACCCTGACCAAGTACCCGCAGGACGCCTACTCGGCCGACCTGAAGGAAGAATTCAAGGACCTGCCCAACGAGACCGACAGCGGCAAGCAGGTTGCCCTGGCCGGCCGCATGATGTCCAAGCGCGTGATGGGCAAGGCCAGCTTTGCCCACCTGCGCGACGACAAGGGCGACATCCAGCTCTATGTCCGCCGCGACGAGCTGGGCGAGGAGTCCTACGCTGCGTTCAAGAAGCTGGACGTGGGCGACATCATCGGCGTGAAGGGCGAGGTGTTCCGCACCAAGACCGGCGAGCTGAGCGTCCGCGCCACCGAACTGACCCTGCTGGCCAAGAGCCTGCGTCCCCTGCCCGAGAAGTTCCACGGCCTGACCGACACCGAGATGCGTTACCGTCAGCGCTACGTGGACCTGATCGCAAACCCCGAGGTGAAGGACACCTTCGTGAAGCGCAGCCAGATCCTGAAAGAGATCCGCGCTTATCTGGACGAGAAGGGCTTCCTGGAAGTGGACACCCCCATCCTGACCCCCTTCGAGATCGGCGCATCGGCACGCCCCTTCTACACCCATCACAACAGCCTGAACATGGACATGGTGCTGCGCATCGAGACCGAGCTGTACCTCAAGCGCCTGATCGTGGGCGGCATGGACCGCGTGTACGAGGTGGGCCGCATCTTCCGCAACGAGGGCATGGACCCCAAGCACAACCCGGAGTTCACCTCCATTGAGCTGTATCAGGCCTTCACCGATTTCCACGGCATGATGGATCTGGTGGAGGAGCTGTACAAGCGTCTGGCTCAGAAGATCTGCGGCAGCATGGTCATCCCCTATCAGGGCAAGCAGATCGACATGGGCCACTGGGAGCGCCTGACCATGATCGAGGCCGTGAAGAAGTATTCCGGCGTGGACTTCAACGACTGGCAGACCGACGAGGACGCCATTGCCGCCGCCAAGGCCCACAACGTGGAGCTGCCCGAGGTGCCCACCAAGGGTGCCATCCTGGCCGAGTTCTTTGATGCCTTCGTGGAGGACAAGCTCATCCAGCCCACCTTCATCTACGACTATCCCGTGGAGATCAGCCCCCTTGCCAAGCGCAAGCCGGACGACCCCGCCTTCACCGAGCGCTTTGAGTATTTCATCGACTGCACCGAGTACGGCAACGCCTTCAGCGAGCTGAACGACCCCATCGACCAGAAGGGCCGCTTCGAGCGTCAGGTGGCCGAGCGCAAGGCCATCGAGCCCGACTGCAAGGCCCAGGTGGACTACGACTACGTCAACGCTCTGGAGTACGGCCTGCCCCCCACGGGCGGCCTGGGCTTCGGCGTTGACCGTCTGGTCATGCTGCTCACCGACAGCGCTTCTATCCGTGACGTGCTGCTGTTCCCCACGATGAAGCCGATTGAGCAGTAAAATGCAAAATTAAAACGCAGATACGATGAGAATTAAAACGGATTTCAAACGATATCTGCGGTACTACACCACAACTACACCAATTTTGGGACGTTTTCCCGAAAAGGAGCCTTACAAAGCGGTGTGGTGTAAGAATTGAATAGGCGGATTGGTGTAGTAGGTACACTGAACCCCAAACGCAAAAATGCGGCAGCTATGTTGTGAAAATACAACGTAGCTGCCGCTTTTTGTTTCGTATAGAGATTTTATGCTGACAGGCAACTTCTCCTGTGGTTAAATCAATTTGTCGTTGGCAAGTGTCAAACACTCCTGATTTGGCATACGCCAAAATTTACGCCAATTTAGCGCAGTTCCTCAAGCAATGCCGTGCATCCTTCCAGTATATCCTGCCATGTGGCTTCAAAATCTCCCGTGAACCATGGGTCTGCCACTTCACGGGGATGATCCGTATGCGCCATCAGCAGCGAGACTTTATGCTGTGGGTCTCCGCCGACAAGCCGCAGGATGTCGCACAGATTACTTTCGTCCATGCCAATCAGATGATCATACCGTGCATAATCCAGCCGGGTCATCTGCCGGGCGGTCTTGCCGTTGCAGTCGATGCCATGTTCTGCCAGCTTCTGCCGTGCAGGAGGATAGACCGGATTTCCGATTTCCCATGCACTGGTGGCGGCTGATGCGATTTCAAATTGCTCGGATAGTCCTGCCTTGGACGTAAGGTCTTTCATCACATACTCCGCCATCGGGCTTCGGCAGATATTTCCGAGACAAATAAATAAGATCCTGGTCATGCCGGGTCGTTCTCCTTTTGGCTTACAAAAGCATAGCCGCCGTGGGTAGTGCGGATAAAGCTACCGCAGCCGGCCAGCTTCTTTCGCAGATTGGAAACGGTATTTGCCACGACCTTTAAGGTGTCGTCACAGTTTTGTCCCCACACAGCACGGAAAAGCTCTTCTTTTGAGAAGATTTGTCCTTCGTGGGAGGCAAGCATCAGCAGCAAATCGAACTCCAGTCGTGTAAGGGAGACTTTTCTGCCGTTGCACGACACTTCGTGGGTCATTCCATCCAGTGTAAGCCCCGGAAGAACCAACTTCTCCCATGAATCAATGGATATTTGCTCTGCCTCGATGTGCTCTCGTTCCAGAAGCATCCGGATCTTCTGCTCCAATTCCGGGTCAGGCTGTCGGGTCTTTATAACGATCATGGCAAACTCCTGCGTGTATTTTACTCTGCGGCGGTATCAATTTCCCGGAGCAGGTTTACCATCTCGATGGCACTGACTGCACAGTCATAGCCTTTATTACCTGCTTTGGTGCCTGCCCGCTCGATGGCCTGTTCGATGTTTTCGGTGGTCAGAACACCAAAGAGGACGGGAACTCCGCTTTCCAGCGAGACCGTGGCAATGCCTTTGGAAACCTCATTGCACACATAGTCGTAATGGCTGGTAGAACCGCGAATCACGGCACCAAGGCAGATCACAGCATCATACTTTCCGCTTTTTGCCATTTTAGAGGCAACCAGTGGGATCTCAAAAGCACCCGGAACCCATGCAACATGAATATCAGCGTCCTGCACATCGTGCCGGAGCAGACCATCCATTGCTCCGCTCAGAAGTTTGGACGTGATAAATTCGTTGAATCGGGCAGCTACGATACCGACCTTGATATTCTGAGAAACCAGCTTGCCTTCAAATGTTTTCATTTTTAAATACCTCTTTCGTTGTTAATATTCCAGAAGATGCCCCATCCGTGCCTGCTTCGTTTTCAGGTAAAACAGGTCATACGGGGTCGCCGTCATCTGAATGGGTACGCGCTCGGAGATCTCCAGCCCAAACTCGGAGAGCTGATATACTTTGTCCGGGTTATTGGTAAGCAGGCGCAGGCTTTTTACGCCAAGTTCCCGGAGGATCTGCGCGCCGAGATAATACTCCCGTTCATCTCCATGGAACCCCAGAGCGAGATTGGCTTCCAGCGTATCCATGCCCTGCTCCTGAAGTTCATAGGCACGCAGTTTGTTGATCAGACCGATGCCCCGGCCTTCCTGCCGCATATAGAGCAGGATACCCCGGTCTTCTTTTTCGATCTGCGTCATGGCAGCGGCCAGCTGCTGGCCGCAGTCACAACGCAAAGAGCCAAATGTATCTCCTGTCAGGCATTCCGAGTGGACGCGGCACAGAATATCCTTTCCATCGCCAATGTCACCTTTTACCAGTGCAATGTGATGCTCTCCGTTCAGGCGGCTCACAAAACCATACGCTCTGAAGGTGCCATACTTGGTGGGCAGGTTCACTGCCGTCACCTGATCGACCAGTTTATCGTGACACTTGCGGTACTCCTGTAAATCACGGATGGTGATGAATTTGATCTGGAAACGCTCTGCCAGCTTTGCCAGTTCAGCGGTGCGCATCATCGTGCCATCCTCCCGCATGATCTCGCAGCACAGGCCGCATTCTTTCAGCCCTGCCAGACGGCACAGGTCAACGGTTGCTTCCGTGTGACCGTTGCGCTCCAACACACCGTTCTTTTTTGCCAGAAGGGGGAACATATGGCCCGGTCTGCGGAAATCTTCTGCTTTTGCGTGATCGTCCACACAAGCCATCGCCGTAATGGAACGCTCTGCGGCAGAAATACCCGTAGAAGTAGAAACGTGGTCGATGGACACCGTAAATGCCGTTTCATGGTTGTCGGTGTTATGCTGCACCATCTGCGGAAATTGCAGCTTCTGGACGAAAGCCTCGGACATCGGCATACAGATCAGACCTTTGCCGTGGGTCGCCATAAAGTTGATGTTTTCGGTGGTGGCAAATTCGGCAGCACAGATGAAGTCCCCCTCGTTTTCACGGTCGGGGTCATCCGTTACCAGAATGATTTTTCCTTGCTTCAGGTCTTGCAAAGCTTCGGGAATGGTATTGAAGTTCATCGTAAACTCTCCTTAAAAGCCGCAGCGCAGCAGCATTTCTTTTGTGAGCGTGTTTTGCTTCGGTGTTTCTGATGGAAGCAGCCTCTCGATATATTTTCCAACAACATCGGTTTCCAAATTGACAAAATCCCCTTTGTGCCGTTGGTTCAGGTTCGTCTGACGGACGGTGTGCGGTATCGTGGACACGGAAAAGCCCGTAGGTTCCACCGCAGCCACGGTCAGGCTGATACCGTCTATTGTGATAGAGCCTTTTTCAACGACATAGCGAAGGATCGCAGAATCTGCATGAATGGTGTACCAGATAGCCGTATCGTCTTTTCGGATATTAGCAATGCGTCCGACGCCATCCACATGGCCTGCTACGATGTGTCCGCCAAAACGTCCGTTGGCCGGCATGGCACGTTCCAGATTGACAGCACTTCCAACGGTGAGCTGTGCAAGTGCAGAGCGGTTCAAGGTCTCGTGCATGACATCCGCAGCAAAGCTATCCGGGAAGAGCTGCCTGACGGTCAGACAGATGCCGTTGACGGCGATGCTGTCACCGATCCTGGTTCCTTCCAGAACCGTTTTTGCACGAACAGTCAGCACGGCGGAATGCTGTCCCCGATTGATGGATTTTATTGTTCCGACTTCTTCCACGATTCCGGTAAACACGGGTACTCCACCTCACTTTCGATCAGGAAATCTTTGCCAAGCTGTTCCAATCGGCTGTTCTTCAGGCGGAATGCAGCATCCGGAAGCGGGACACCTGCACCCTCAATGGGTGCTTTGGCATCCCTTCCTCCGAACAGCTTCGGGGCAATGTAAGCCTGTACCTGCTGCACGATGCCGCTTTCCAGTGCAGACCAGTTCAAGGTTCCGCCGCCTTCCAGCAGAATGCTGTCGATCTGCTCCTGCCCCAGCTGTTCCATCAGTTGCAGAAGATTCACATGACCGCAATGCGCTTCCAGACAAAGGACCCGGCACCCGGCCTGTTGATATGCCGCCTGCTTCTCCGGGTCGCCGCAGCAGGTCGCAAGAATGGTCGGAACCTGTTTGGCGGTCATGACCACCTGTGATTGCAGCGGTGTCCGCAAATGTGTATCACAGATGATCCGGACGGGATCACGACCACCCTCTATCCGGCAGGTCAGCAGCGGGTCATCTGCTAGGATGGTTCCGACTCCCACCATAATGCCGCGGAATCGGTGTCGCTGCCGTTGAACATGATTCCGGGCAATTTCCCCGGTGATCCATTTGGAAGCGCCTGTGTATGTGGCGATTTTTCCGTCCATCGTCATGGCGTATTTCATGGAAACGAAGGGGCGTTTTGTGGTGATATAGTGGAAGAACACCTTGTTCAGCGCATCGCATTCCTCTTGCAGAACATTTTCGGTCACATCTATGCCGTGTGCGCGCAGGATTGCAATTCCTTTTCCAGCCACCAGCGGATTCGGATCAGCAGAACCCACGACCACCCGGTGAATGCCCGCGTCCAGAATCGCATCCACGCAGGGCGGCTGCTTTCCGTAATGGCAGCACGGCTCCAATGTCACATACAGGGTCGCTCCCTGCGGATCTTCGGTGCAGGATGCCAGCGCATTGCGCTCCGCATGAGCCTGGCCGTATCTCTGGTGCCAGCCCTGTCCGATGATCCTGCCCTCTTTTACGACCACGGCACCCACCATCGGGTTGGGAGACGTCCATCCGCAACCCTTTTTTGCAAGCTGCAAAGCCAGACGCATATACTCTTTGTCGTTCATCGTGTCGCCTCCAAAAGAAAAAGCCCTGAACAAAAACGTTCAGGGCAAGCCGAAAAGACACAAGGGACCCTTGTGCAAAAAAGAAAGCTCCAGAATGCAAACGCATCCCAGAGCAGCCTCCACAAGCGCAGAACCGTGCGGGCTCTGCGCTTGGTATCTTCTTTCATCCAGACTGTACTGTCGGCTTCGGAGTTTCACCGAATCATGCCTTACGGCTCGTGGGCTGTACCACCGGTAGGGAATCGCACCCTGCCCTGAAGATTTCTGATTCAATTACAGCGGCATTATAGCACGGCTCCTTTCGGATTGCAAGGGCATTCTGCAAACCGGGACGAAACCGGGACGAAGATGGGTACGAAACTTTTTGACTATTATTGCCTTGTCAAGAGGATAGGCGTCGTCCAGCCCTCTCTTTTTTTGCCAAAGTTTCCCTTGCCTTTTCTTGCACCCTGCCGAAATCAGCGTATTCTCAAAACTTTTTGTTGACACGGCTCGATTTTTGTGGTAATCTATCCCAACAATTGAATATAACATATTTTTACATATTCGTTCAGATCCTGCGGGGCTGAACATCTTGGCTTTCAGCCGTTACATAACCGACTAGCATGACCTTCCAGAAAAAGCGAAGGCAGGGCTGGTCTGTTTTGTGACGGCTTTTTTGTTGCCGTTTTGCCCGTTGGACCTTGAAAACCGCATGACCGTCTGCATGGGATACCCGGCGATGACCCCCCAGTGGGAGAGCCGGAAAACGCCGCCGGAAGGGGGCAGGAAAGCCATGCAGGGAGAACGGCAGGACGTTGATTTTCCAGTTACGGAGTAAGAAAATGTGGTCAATTTGACCACATCGTTTTCCGTAGCGCCAACGAAAGGATGGAATGCCTATGAGTAATTTTACCCCCGCATGGTTCAAGAAGGGCTTTTTCAACGAATCCCTGTTCTGTGACGATTTTCTGAGCACCCACCAGCTGCTTTACTCGAATGGCGCATTTTTCACCCCGGACGGCAGAATGGTGGACCCCATGCCCCTGCGGTGTGAGATCTTCGAGATGATGCGTGAATACGTTGGGGCAAACCTTGCCAAGAAGGTCACCAATGTGGTGGACGTGCTGAAGCTGGCGGCACAGGTGGAGGACTTTCCGCCTGTCACCGACCGCATCGCACTGGCAAACGGAACCCTGTATCTGGATGGCACCTTTCAGGAGGGCAAGCCGGAGATCGTGCGCAACCGGCTCCCGGTCAAATATGACCCGAAAGCCACCCAGCCCACCCATTGGCTGCGATTTCTGTCCGACCTGCTCTACCCGGAGGACATCCCCACCGTGCAGGAGTTCATCGGCTACTGCCTGATCCCCAGCAACAAGGGCCAGCGCATGATGGTCATCAAGGGCAGCGGCGGTGAAGGTAAGTCGCAAATCGGCGTGGTGCTGTCCCGGCTGTTCGGCTGCAACATGAAGGATGGCAGCATCGGCAAGATCTCGGAGAACCGCTTTGCCCGTGCCGATTTGGAGCACACCCTGCTCTGCGTGGACGATGATATGCGGATGGAAGCCCTGCGTCAGACCAACTATGTCAAGTCCATCGTGACCGCACAGGGGCAGATGGATTTGGAGCGCAAGGGCAAGCAGAGCTATCAGGGCTGGATGTACGCTCGCCTGCTGGCGTTCAGCAACGGCGATTTGCAGGCATTGTATGACCGCTCGGATGGCTTCTACCGCCGCCAGCTCATTCTGACCACCAAGGACAAGCCCCTGTCCCGTGTGGACGACCCGGATATTGCCGAGAAGATGGCGGCAGAAGTCGAGGGCATCCTGCTGTGGGCATTTGAGGGCTTACAGCAGCTGGTGAAGAACGGTTTTCAGTTCACCGAGAGTGACCGTGCCAAGTGCAACCGGGAACTGGTGAAGCGGGACAACAACAATGTGTTCGATTTCCTCGAATCCGAGGGCTACATCCGCCTGAAGGCGGATGCCTGTACCAGCTCGAAAGAGCTATATGAGGTCTATAAGATGTGGTGCGAGGAAAACAGCCTGAATGCGATCAAGGCCAGAGGATTCAGCGATGCGCTGATCGCCAACCGGCGCAGGTATAATCTGGAATCCACCAACAACATCGTCAACTCGTCCGGGCGGCGTGTCCGGGGCTTTGTGGGCATCGAAGCCCTTGTGCAGCCCGACCTCACTCCCAATAGCTGGCGGACATGACCCGCTTTTGATCCCCCTATATGGTGCGTTTTCGGTCTTTCGCTGCGTACGTGCGTACAGAGAAAGCCGCCTGTTGCGTACGCACGTACGCAGCAAAATGCCAAAGTTCTCCTTTATAGGGGGGTGTTGGCAAAGTGTCAGGTTGACAGTTTGCCAAGAGTGGTAAGTGACGGGAAACGGCACTTACCAGCTCCTACCCAAATCCCCCAAATGGGAATCAGGGTGAGATGGCCGTTATCAGACCGTCTATCTGCCTGTTACCATTTTGGTAACAGGCAAAATCAGTGGGTCAAAATGACCCACTGAAAAAGCCGGACGAGCTGTCCTTCAGAGCAGCTTGCCCGGAGCAAGAGTGCAGAGAGCGCAGCTCTTTGCCCCAGTGATATGATGCTGTGCGTCATATCCTACTGGGTATTATCTGGCGCAAAACGGCGGCAGATCCAGCAGCTTCGCTGCTGCGTTCTCCCTGCCAAGATGTTGAAACGGAGGGATGTCTATCTGAAACTGACACGACACAACGGACGAGCCGGAAGCCACGGCACCTATAACCCCAAGCACAATGACCGCAGCTTCAACCTTGCCAACAGTGAGCATATCGACCCGGAACGTGCCAAGGGTAACATCTACTGGGACTGCTTTCACGGTTTCCGTTCGGCTCTCGCTCCACAAGACCCGGACGATCTGGCGGCGACCTTCTCGGATGTAGAACGGCAGTTCTACGAGAGCCGGTACACGACCTTTATCGAAGGTCAGAACGAGCGCAACGCCAAAATCCGGCACACTGAACGTAACCGCTCCATTCCTGACCTGCTGTCCAGCCGCAAGACCTGCCCGGAAGAAACTATCTACCAGCTTGGAACGCTGGATGAACACGCTTCCGCAGAGGATTTGCTGAACATCGTCACGGAGTTCATCGAGGAATTCAAGGCAAAGTTTGGCAACCACGTTCATGTGCTGGACTGGGCGTTGCATCTGGACGAAAGCACGCCCCACATCCACGAACGCCATGTGTTCGACTGCGAGAACAAGTACGGCGAGGTAGCTCCCCAGCAGGAAAAGGCACTGGAAGCGTTGGGTTTTGATCTGCCCGACCCGGCTAAATCCCTCAGTCGCCGCAACAACCGCAAGATCACTTTCGATGCCGCCTGCCGGGAAATGTTGTTTGAGATCGCCAAGCGGCATGGGCTGGAATTGGAGGAAGAAGCGGAGTACGGCAGCCGCAAATATCTGGAAAAGCAGGACTTTATCCTTGCCAAGCAGAAGGAGCAGCTTTCCGCCCAGCAGAACAGGCTGGACGAACTGACCCTGAAAGTTTCGGATATGGAGACCCTGCTGGAAGATGTTTCGGCTGCGGCCTACGACAAGGCGGTGGAGGTCGTGACGGATGTAGTACGCACCGAAACCCGGAAGGAAGATATGCGGATGATCGAGGACACGAAGAAGTGGGTGCTGTCCCCAGAACGCAAGGCTCCCAAAGCCACGAGGGAATATGCCGCCCACCGTCTGGACACCGTGCTGGACAAGTTTCTCAAAACCATGCAAACCACCGCTGCACGTCTGCAGGAGAAGCTGCTGAAGCCGGAAGTCCGGCAGAAAGGCAAGGAGCAGGTCAAGGAGAAAGCACGGGATTCCGTTCTGCAACTGCTGAACCGCTTGCAGGCAGAACAGGCACAAAACAAACCAGCGGCACAACCCCGCACACAGGAGGGGCACTCGGAAATCTGAACCTCATCGGGAGCGTTTGGGGCAGAAAGCTGGCACTTTCTGCCCCGGCACCCGGTTACAAGGAATTGGAGGTGCAAGTGAAAGAAGTTTGCGTTTGCGAAGCAATGAAGTCCCCAGTGGGGACTTTAAGCAACGGAACGGTCTTGCGTCAGCAAGATGGAGGGACTAAGTCCCGACAAGTTCCGATTTGGCAAAAGAGTAATCTGACCTTGGAGGAAGCGGCGGCTTACTCTGGGATCGGTATCAATAAACTGCGGTCAATGACCGATAGCGATGAATGCAAGTTCGTCCTTTGGAACGGAACCAAACGGCTGATCAAACGCCGTAAGCTGGACGAATATCTGGACAAGGCATTCTCGATCTGATGCGGTTCAAAAATTGACCGTTTGATGTTGCAGGGAGTCTTGCGTCATGGTATACTCATGGCGTAAGGCTCCTTTTCAACATTCTGTGAATGAAAAGGAGAGTTTATATGCAAAGACGTAAAGATCATAAAGGCCGTGTTTTGAAAGATGGCGAGGTCTACCGCAAGAGCGACGGGCTGTATATGTACCGTTGGACTGCAAAAAACGGAAAACGCCATACCATCTATGATGCAACTTTGGAGGGGCTGCGCGAAAAGGAAGAGAAGATCCAGCACGACTTGGCAGAAGGTATCCGTATCCCGGAGTGCAGTCTGACCCTGAATGACCTGTTTGAACTGTGGCGTAAGAACAAGGTGGGCTTGAAAGAGCATACCTTCGCCAATTACGTTTATATGTATAATCGGTTTGTCCGGGATGAGATCGGCATGATGAAGCTCAAGGACATTCGCAAGTCGGATATCCGCAGCTACTACAATGGCATCGTCCGCAACGGCAAGATGGCGTTGAACACGCTGGAAACCATCCAGAATGTTCTTCATCAGGTCTTTGCGGTGGCGGTGGACGATGAGTACATCCGTGTGAATCCCACGGATGGTGTCCTGACGGCTATAAAAGCCGCCCACCAGTACGAAACGCCCAAACGACACGCTCTGACCCTGCCCCAGCAGCAGGCGTTTCTGAATTTCATCAAGAAAACGCCGAAGTTCCAGCACTGGCTCCCGATGTTTACCTTCATGCTGGGTACCGGATGCCGCATCTCGGAAACGGTTGGTCTGTGCTGGGGCGACATCGACTTTGAGAGTGGGTTTATCACCATCCAGCACAATCTGGTGTACCATGACCACGAGGTGGGCGGCTGCTACTTCACTATGTCCACACCCAAGACTGCCGCAGGTAAGCGGGCAATTCCGATCTTGCCCGAAGTGCGGAAGGCACTGGAACAGGAACGCGCCAACCAGCAGGAGCTGGAACTGGTATGCGAATACGAAATCGACGGAATCTCAGACTTCGTATTCCTGAACCGCTTCGGCCAGCCGCAGAACCCGCAGACGGTCAACCGCGCCATCAAGCGCATCAGCGTGGCATACAACGAAGCCGAACTGGAAAAGGCCGAAAAGGAAAAACGGGAGCCGCAGCTGCTGCCGCCTTTCTCCTGCCATAATCTCCGGCACACGTTCTGCACCCGGCTGTGCGAAAATGAGACCAACCTGAAGATTATTCAGGACATCATGGGCCACAAGGACATCAGCACCACGATGGAGATTTACGCAGAAGCCACCAAGGAAGCCAAAGCCCATTCCTTTGCAAATCTGAACGGCAAATTGGGCATTTCGGTCTGAAATCCACTACACCAACTACTACACCACTTTTACACCAAATTGCCGGTAAGTTGTGGAGAGTTGCGTAGGGTGACGTACGGGAGCAGGAAAAAGGAAGCCGCATGAGTAGGCTTATAAAGGAAAATAAAGCCCTGTGTGAGCTTTCCTTGACCTGTCCCCACGATGAAGCCGATTGAGCAGTAAATTCCTGTTCCTCTGAGATAACAAATGAGATAACAAAAAATGCCAGACATCGTCTGGCATTTTTTCTTTGCCCAATTTTCCAGGCACTGTTTGGAAAATCTTCTTTTATAAACAAAACGCCTCCGAGTGTGCATACGCTGCGCGCAGAGGCCCGGGGGAGATGTTGTTTCAATTATAACAAGAGCGCGTGACGCTGTCAATTCCTTGGAAAGGGCACTTTCTCCATCAGATCTTCCACATTACAGTTCAACGTCCTCGCAAGGCGGAGCAGTGTTTCCGCCTGTGCTTTGTTGATATCTTTCTGCCGCTGTTCGTACTGCTGGATGGTACGCACCGGCACATCGGTCTGTTCTGCCAGTTCCGATTGGCTCAAACCTGCCAAGGCACGCAGGGCTTTCAGATTTGTTTCCGGTTTTGCTGCGCGGTACAACTCGTTCATCTTGTCCGCAAACTGCTTCACATCCATCTCATGGTAGGGAGTATACAGCAGCCGCACCTTCGTGATCGGCACTGCCTGCTCGATCTCCGCAAAGCGCAGACCGGTCAGCCACTGGTAATAGGCAAGGGCCCAGCCTGTCCAGTATTCCGGGCTGCGGTCGTAGGCATACGAGGGCTGCTGCATGGGCACGGCTTCGCCTGCCTGCTCCAGCACAGCGCGGGCAAACTCCACACCGGACATACCCACCAACACCGAACAGTCTCCCTGCTCGAACCGGGCAGATAACTCACTGGTCAGAAACCACTGCCACGCGGTTTCCAGCGGGTGATGCAGATCGTTGACGAGGTAATCCAGCATCCGGGCAAGGTTTTTCTGCGCGGCGGCAAGGTAGCTTTTATCGTAAGCGTGGATCATCGGGCTTCATCTCCTCATCAAGAATCGTGGTGATATAAAGGTCTCCCCTCTGGCGGCGGTTGCGCTCCACGTCAAAATACTGGCGGCGGGCTGTCTGGTCACGGAAGGCCTTTTTCTTATACCATTCTTTTGAATCTGCGGTCTCATAGCCGAGAAATTCCAGACGTTCAAAAGCTGCTCTGCTTTTCAATACGAACTGTTGCCCCAGCTTGCCCAAGCGCATGGCATTGCATAACTGACGGTAAGAGATCGCACCGTTGATAAAATCGGATGCAAAGGAAAAATAGCTGTCATCTGCCCGATAGCCAATGATGATGTCGGCAGACTTATAGTCGAGGTGAAAGTTTTTCAGAAGGTATTCTTTGGCTTCTGCGGCCAAAGGGGCGGAAGCATCGAATTCGCGGTTCTCCAACAGGATGGTCAGCCAGTGTAGCATCGTATAGCCGGGAGCATTCAAGTCCAGAATGGTCAGGCCATCGCATTCAATCTTGTACTGGTTAGCATAACCGTTGTGGTCGATGCCAACACCCCACTCTTTGGCCATGTTAGGGTTTTCGGTGCAGTAAAAGCCAACACCATAGTCATTGTACGTTTTTCCATAGCCGAACTTTGGCTTTGAAAGAATATGATCCGAACCGTGGTAGATTATTTTTTCCATAGAATCACCTCTTTGCTTTGATTATACTCCCACAGGAGTAGTTGTGCAAGAGCTTTCTATGATAATTCCATTTTTCTGTCTTCTGCGTTTTTTCCGTTCTGCCCGATCAAAAGCCCTTGGTCTGCCTGCCTTTCCCTTAAATCATGGCATATTTTAAGGGAAACGGTACATCGGTAAGGGCATTGCGGGGCATGCCGCTTCCTCCGCAAACGAAAACCGGCCCTTCACCACTGTGAAGGGCCGGTTTATTGAATGGGGGAAGATAGCAGTTCAAATCGTTCAGGCCGTTCAGGAGATCGTCAGCGAGGAGATTGCGATCTCCACCGTGCCTTCCACCGAGACCTTGCCGGTGCCGAAGGGAAGGATTAGGCTCTCGCCCTGCCGGATGGGCTCGCCGTTGATGGTGCCGCTGCCGGACAGGACGTTCACGATGGCAAAAGGCTCATCCATCCAGAACTCGTAGTGGTCATACACCCGGACGTGGGAGAGGGTGAAGTAGGGGCTGCGGACCAGTTCTTCCCAGTCGTAGTCTGGTGTGCAGCGGGACTTCTGGGTCAGGGTCGGGGCCTCGTAGGGGCTCTGGATCACATCCTTGCTCTGCTGGATGTGCAGGGCACGGGGTTTGCCGTTCTGCAGGCGGTCATAATCGTACAGTCGGTAGGTGATATCGCTGCTCTGCTGGACTTCCAGCAGGACGGTGCCTGCGCGGATGGCGTGCACCGTGCCCGGGGCGATGTAGAAGAAATCGCCGGGGTGGATGGGGCGCGGGTGCAGCAGCTTGTTCCACTCGCCATGGTCGATCTCCTCGCACAGGGCCTCGTCACTGCTGGCCGAGTGGCCCACGATGATGTCGACCCCCGGCTCGCAGTCCAGAATGTACCAGCACTCGGCCTTGCCCAGGCTGCCGTTTTCGTGGCGGCGGGCATAGCGGTTGTCCGGGTGCACCTGAATGCTCAGGTCCTGCTTTGCGTGGATCACCTTGACCAGCAGCGGAAAACGGTCGCCGCCGATATTTCCGAACAGTTCCTGATGTTCGTTCCACAGCCAGCTCAGGGTCTTTCCCTGATATTCTCCTGCGGCGATCTCGCAGTCGCCGTTGGGGTGGGCGCTGGTGACCCAGGCTTCGCCGGTGTGGTCGCCGGGGATATCAAACCCCCGCTGCGCAAGAGCGGAACCGCCCCAGATCGTCTCTTTGAAAACCGGTTTCAACCGAATGAACTGTGCCATGGTAAGGGAGCCTCCTTAGTGAACTTTGTGGGTCTTCTTGCGGAAGAACAGGATCAGGGCTGCGGCCACCGCAGTGCCGACGGCAATGCAGAGCAGGAACAGCGGCATCAGCGCATTCACATCCTGCCGGAGGGTCTGCGGGGCAAGGTCCATTTCCTGACTGAGTGCAGAAAGGGCGGTGTCCGGCATTCTGCTCAGCCGCTGCAGCAGCGCGTACTGTCGGTCGGTCAGCGTCATCGCGCCTGCCCCCTTTCTTTGTCCAAGAAAAGGATAACGCACCGCCCCACCGAAGAAAACGCATCTTCTTTGGAGCATTCTGCAGTTTTTTCAGAACAAGACACACACTTTTTTCCGCCGGAGAAAAAATCGTGTGTGAAACCGGAAAACGGCCGTTCTCCCCCGCGTTTTGCGGAAAAGAACAGCCGTTTTGGTTCGGTTTTGGATCACAGTTTGCATTATTTTTCAGCGATATCTGTGATATCCGTATCCATCACAGTGTGTCCTTTTGCAATAGCGTATTTCACCGCAGGCAGCCGCACATTGGCAAAATACAGGCTGGTGTTAGGGTCGCACTTGATGAGCACGCCTTCGCCCGTGCCGGGCACCTTGCAGCACAGGGTGTCGCAGTGGGCTTCGGCACTGTGGTTTTCCACCGTTTCGTCATAGCCCGGTGCAAAATTCGGCACCGCAAAGCCGGTGTCGTAGGCTTCACAATCAAAGGCACTGTCCACCTCGTGGTGGCGGTGGTGGCCGGTGGCAGTGGGGGTGATGGTGGTGGTCACCTCAATGCCGGGGAAGGGCGACCACCTTGTGACCACAGCCCCCTTTTCGATCTTCCAGCTTTCGGAGGCCCGGCGCACGAACACGTTGCGGTCGATGACAAAGGCCAGCATGCTGTCCGGTGCGGCCTGTTCTATCACCTCCCGGCTGCGGGAAGCGCAGAAGCCGAAGCGGGTGTCGTAGGCGAACTTTGCGTACTTTTCCGGGAACTGGCCGTGGCCGGGCACCTGGTTCACGCCCGCCGGATAGGCCGTCACCCGGCCCGCCCGGCGCTGCACCAGCATGTTGGCAAAGGGCATGGGCTTGAGGGCATCCAGCGCAGGCAGCGGGGCGGCTTCGGCTGCCCAGAAGGGGTGGTCGTCCGGCAGCAAAAAGCTTTTCATGCTCCAATAGGGGCTGCCCGGGGCGTTGTAGTTTTCGGTCATGTACATCTGCGGGTAGCAGTAGCCGATGGTCAGGATGCCGTCCCGGTCAAAGATGTTCTGGGAAAGCCACCACCGGAAGTTGCGCACGATGATGCCCTTCATCACCGGCAGGGGCAGGGGTTCCAGCCCCGCCCAGATGCAGGCCGACCAGAAGCAGTTCTGCGCAAACCGATAGGTCAGGCTGCGGCCAAAGGGCAGGGCCGCACCGTTGGCGTCGAACCAGTAGACGAACTGCTGTGCAAATAATTCGGCGCGGTGGCGGTAGAGTGCGGCAAGGTGGACACCACCCGGGTCTTGTGGGTGCAGGCCGAAAGCATCCTCGGCTTTGTGAACGAATTTGCCAAGAGCGGCGATGCAAAATACCGCGATGCCGCCGCCGATATTTACCACTACATCTGCAACGTGCTGGTGGACAAACGCCCCGGCAGCGAGTGGTTCTGGGATGTGGACGCAGACGGGAAGCCGTCCAGCCGCAAACCGATCCTGGAGCCGTGGAAATGCCCCTACCACAACGGCAGAATGTGCATGGAACTGATGAGGAGGGACCCCGATGTCACAGTCTAAACTCCACCCGAATACCTGCGCCAGAAGGCTTTGCAGGGCGCCTACCTCGCCCGCAAAAACAAAAAGACCGATTTCTACAACGGCATCTACGACCGGTGGGAAAACCCGGTGCTGACCCGTGAGAGCATTTCCCTTTCGTGGCGATTCGATCTGAACCCGGAAAACAACCCCCACTTTATGGAGCGTTTGGGCGTGAACGCCGTGTTCAACTCCGGTGCCACCAAGCTGAACGGCAAGTATTACCTTGTGGCCCGCATCGAGGGCAACGACCGCAAGAGCTTTTTCGGCGTGGCCGAGAGCGACAGCCCCGTGGAGGGCTTCCACTTCTGGGAAAAGCCCATCCTGCTGCCGGGCACCTGCCCGGAGGAGACCAACGTCTATGATATGCGCCTGACCCAGCACGAGGACGGCTGGATCTACGGCGTGTTCTGCTCCGAGAGCAAGGACACCACCGTCAACGACCTGTCCGCCGCCGTGGCCGCGGCCGGCATCGTGCGCACCAAGGACCTCAAGACCTGGGAGCGCCTGCCGAACCTTGTCACCAAGCGCAGCCCCCAGCAGCGCAACGTGGACCTGCTGCCTGAGTTCGTGAACGGCAAGTACGCCTTCTACACCCGCCCCATGGATGACTTCATCGACACCGGTTCCGGCGGCGGCGTAGGCTTTGGCCTGTGCGACGACATCACCCATGCCGTCATCGACGAGGAGATCATCACCAGCCCCCGCCGCTACCACACCATCACCGAGGCCAAGAACGGCGAAGGTGCCACCCCCATCAAGACCGAAAAGGGCTGGCTGCACATCGCCCACGGCGTGCGCAACACCGCCGCCGGTCTGCGGTATGTCATTTATGTGTTCGTCACCGCCCTGGACGATCCCGCCAAGGTCATTGCCGAACCCGCCGGGTTCCTGATCGCACCCCGCGACTGGGAGCGCGTGGGTGATGTTTCCAACGTGGTGTTCACCAACGGTGCCATTGCCGACGAGGACGGCAGTGTGTATATTTATTATGCATCCAGCGACACCCGCCTGCATGTGGCTTCCACCACCATCGAGAAGCTGCTGGACTTCGCCTTCAACACTCCGGCCGACCCGCTGCGCAGTGTAGACTGCGTGAAGCAGCGGTGCGAGCTCATCGACAAAAATCTCGAATATCTCAAAAGCATCGGGGAGTAACGCCCCGATGTGAAAGGAACCGCCATGAAAAAGACAAACACCGATGCCCCGTTTTTCCTCCTGATGGGCAAGATCGGCGACCTTGTGTTCGCCAACGTCCTGTGGCTCGTGTGCTGCATCCCTGTGGTGACGGCAGGCGCGTCCACGCTGGGGCTGTTCACCGTGGTGAACAAGCTGGCCGCCAGGGAGGACTACACGGTGCGCACCGACTTTTTCAAGGCGTTCAAACGAGACTTCAAACAGAGCACCGCCCTCTGGCTGGTGGTCCTGCTCGGCGGTCTGGCCGGTTTCCGCGGCCTGCAGATCGCCACGGCGCAGGATACTGCGTCCAACGGCGTCCTTCCTGCTTTTGCTGGTGGTGGGCTGCTGCGGCAGCTGGGCCTTTGCCCTGCTGGCCCGGTTCAGCTATCCGAAAGCACTCAGCGCCCTGGCCGACGGCGGGCGCATGACGCTGGCAAATCTCTTGCCCAGTGTGGGCATCCTCGCCTTTCTGGCGTGGCTGCCGCTGCTGGCAAAGGCCGCCCCGGCGTGGTTCGTGTATCTGGCCCCGCTCGCGCTGCTCATCGGCGGTTCCGGTTCGGCGCTGGGCATGGCGGCCCTGATGCGCCCCGCCTTCGCCAAGCTGGAAAAAGCAGGCCGCAAAGAAGAAGAAACTGACCCGGAGGAGTTCTGAGCATGATCGTCCGTTCTGAAACCGTTTTTACCCTGCACACCGCCCACACCAGCTACCAGCTGGCCGTGGGCCCGGAGGGAGTGCTGCTGCACACCTATTACGGTCCCCGCCTGCCGGATAATGCCCCGGCGCTGGCCGACGGCCGAGTCCCCCACAGTGACCCCGGCTGCTGGCCGGACCTGCTGCCGCAGGAACTTTCCGGCAGCGGCACGGCGGACAACCGCACCCCGGCAGTGGTGCCCGAATATGCCGACGGCACCGAGGCGGCGGCGTTTGTATTCGACCGTGCAGAAGCTCATGTCGGCAAACCCCAGCTGCCCGGCCTGCCCATGTTCCGTGACGGCAATGGCGTCGAAACCCTTTCCGTTTTCCTCAAGGACGCAGGCGGCCTTTCCGCTGAGGTACGCTACACCGTATACGAAACCGAGGACCTCATCACCCGCACGGTGGTCTACACCAACACGGGCGCGGAGCCGCTCACGCTGCACAAAGCCGCTTCCCTTTCCCTCGACTTTGCGCCGGACGCGCTGGAGCTTATTACCCTCAACGGCACATGGGCGGCAGAGCGTACCCCGGAGCGTGCACCTCTGCGGTGCGGCATCCAGAGCATCGGCAGCATGCGGGGCATCCCGGGCCATGCCCATAACCCCGCCGTGGCCCTGTGCCATGCCGACACCACCGAGACCACCGGCGAAGCCTGGGGCTTTGCCTTCGTCTACAGCGGCAACTACCTCATTGAGGTAGAACGTGCTGACGCCGGTGAACGGCTGGTCATGGGCATCCACCCGTATCACTTCCACTGGACACTGGCCCCCGGCGAGAGCTTCACCGCACCGGAAGCCGCTATGGTCTACTCCGATCAGGGTCTGGGCGAAATGAGCCGCCGCTTCCACAACGCCATCCGCACCCGGCTGCTGCCGCCGCGCTGGCAGGATATGACGGCCCCCCGCCCAGTGCTCATCAACAGCTGGGAAGCCTGCTACTTTGATTTTGACGAAAAGAAGCTGCTGGAGCTGGCGCAGGCCGCCAAACAGGCAGACATCGACCTGTTTGTGCTGGATGACGGCTGGTTCAAGGGCCGCAACGATACTTCGTCCAGCTTGGGCGACTGGGTGGCCGACACCCGCAAACTGCCGGACGGCCTGCCCGGCCTGTGCAAAAAGCTCAACCTGCTGGGCCTCGAGATGGGCCTGTGGGTGGAGCCGGAAGCCATCAGCCCAAACTCCGACCTCTACCGTGCCCACCCCGACTGGGCCTTTGCCATCCCGGGCCGCACACCGCTGGAGATCCGCCAGCAGTACACGCTGGACTTCAGCCGCCCGGAGGTAGTGGACGGCATCTGGCAGCAGCTGGACACCATTCTGGAAAGCTGCCCGCTCAAGTACCTCAAGTGGGACATGAACCGCTCGCTGGCGCATGTCTATAACGCAAAGCTCCCGGCCAAACGGCAGGGTGAAGTGTACCACCGCTATGTAATGGGCGTATACGAGCTGCAGCGCCGCCTGACCGAAAAGTACCCCGGCCTGCTGCTGGAAAACTGCGCGGGCGGCGGTGCCCGCTTTGACTGCGGCATGCTCTACTACAGCCCCCAAATTTGGTGCAGCGACAACACCGACGCCCGCAGCCGCCTGGTCATCCAGTACGGCACCAGCCTGTTCTACCCCGGCTGCGTGATGGGGGCCCACTTCTCCACGGTGCCGAACCACTGCACCGGCCACATCTCCACCCCGGAAGCCCGCATGGCAGCGGCCCTGACCGGCACCTTCGGCTTTGAGCTGGACCTGACAAAGTACACCGAGGAAGAACTGGCCGCCCTGCGCCCCTATGTGGCGTGGTACCGCAAGCACGGTGCCCTGCTGCGCGGCGGCGAACTGCACCGCTTGGTGGACCCGGAACCCAACGGTCTGGGCGCTGCATGGATGATCGCCGCCAAGGACGGCAGCGAAGCCGCTGTGTTTGCGGTGGGCGATGCCCTGAGCGGGGCCCACGGCATTGCCAGCCCCAACAGCCGCACCCGCACCCTCTGGAAAGCGCTGGTGTGACCGCCGGGGTACCGTTTCTCCCCCGCCAGAGTTGAACGCAGGAACACAAAGCCCCGCTGCTCTGAAAAGATTTTCGCTTTTCTTTTCCCGTATTTCATGGTATTCTATGGTATGGGAAATTTTTAGAGGGGAACATTATCATGAGCGAATTCACCTTTCACACGCTGCGGGAAAGCATCACCTCCGCCATCCGGGAAAAAATATTGACCGGCGGGCTGCAGCCCGGCTGCAAGCTCACCGAACAAAAGCTGGCCGAGGAGTTCGGCTCCAGCCGCGCGCCCATCCGGGAAGCACTGCGCCAGCTGGAACAGGAGGGCCTGATCGAGTATTCCCGCAATGTGGGCTGCTCGGTCAAAAAGATCACCATTGAGGACGCCTACGAGATCTACCTGCTGCGGGCCAATCTGGAAATGACCGCCCTGCGGCAGTTCGACTGCCAGTTCCCGGCGGAAGACCTTGCCGCCATGCGCGGCCTTCTGGACGAGATGCTGCAAGTTCCCTCCGGGGACCTTCTGGCCATCGTGGAGAACGACAACCGCTTCCACCGCATCATCGTGCAGCGGGCCGGACTGCCCCGGCTGCTGAAATTCTGGGATGACCTGAACTACGGCAGTCTCATTGCCGGGGTGAAAAGCGGCCCTTACCACGGCGATCTGGCGGTGCGGCAGAACGTGATCCACACCGAGCTTTACCATGCCCTTGCCTCCCGCGACACCGAGGCCGCCTGTCAGGCCGTCTACGACCACTACATGAAGCCGCTGGAAGCACTCCGTGAAGCGGAAAAGAGCACCGCCGCCCGCTGAGCCCGGCGCGGCACCGGCCCTGAAATTCAGACAACCGCCTAAATACTGGGCGGTTATTTTATTTAAATTGCAGATTGTCTACAATCTACAATTGTGCTATACTATACCGGTAAACGATCGAAATCTGTCGTTCTTTGGCCAGACGCATCGCTTTTGGCGGAGGACTTCCGGCCCTCTTTTGCAGCAGCCGGAAAAGAAAGAGAGGATTATCCGCATGTCAACATCTACCCAAAAAGCAGCCGAAACCACCAAGATTAGCTGGCCGGTCCTTGCGTTCATGGCCTTTTCCACCGTGTGGGGCTTTGGCAACATCACCAACGGCTTTGTCTACTTCAACGGCCCGCAGGTCATCTTCAGCTGGATCCTGATGTTCGCGCTCTACTTCATCCCCTATGCCCTGATGGTGGGTGAGCTGGGCTCTGCCTTCAAAAACGAGGGCGGCGGCGTCAGCTCCTGGCTGCACCAGACCACCAACGCAAAGCTTGCTTACTACGCCGGCTGGACCTACTGGGCCTGCCACATCACCTACATCGCCAGCAAGGGCAGCGGCTTCCTCAAGGCGCTGAGCTGGGCCGTCTTCCGCAACGCGGAGACCTACGACTCCTTCCCCACCCTGTACATCCAGCTGGCCACCTTCGGCATCCTGCTGCTGGGCTGCTACATCGCCAGCCTGGGCCTGAACCCGCTGAAAAAGCTGCTCACCGCCGCCGGCACCTGCACCTTTATCATGTCGCTGCTGTACATCGTGATGATGTTTGCCGCCCCGGCCATCAACCCCACCGCCGAATATGTGCACGCGAACCTGAGCTTCAGCAGCCTCATCCCGAACTTCAACGTCACCTACTTCACCTCGCTGTCCATTCTGGTGTTCGCTGTGGGCGGCTGCGAGAAAATTTCCCCCTACGTCAACAAGGTCGAGAACCCCAGCAAGGGCTTCCCCAAGGGCATGATCGCACTGGCCGGCATGGTGGTGGTCTGCGCCGTTCTGGGCACGCTGGCCATGAGCCGCATGTTCGACCCCGCTGTCATCAATGAAAGCACCGAGAGCTTTAACGCCTATGCCGCCAACAGCTCCTACTGGGCCTTCCAGAAGCTGGGCCAATATTACCACGTCGGCGACCTGTTCATGATCATCTATGCCCTGTGCAATGTCATCAGCCAGTTCGCCGTGCTGATCCTCAGCATCGACGCCCCGCTGCGTATGCTGCTGGACAACGAGCACACCCAGCAGTTCATCCCGCAGGGCCTGCACAAGGTCAACGCCCACGGCGTGCACAGCAACGGCATCAAGATGGTGGCTGTGCTGTCCGGTTCCATCATTCTGGTGCAGTCCTTCGTGCCCGGCGCTGCCGCCGTGCTGCGCCAGCTGACCAAGCTGAACTCTGTCTGTATGCCCATGCGTTACCTGTGGGTGTTCGTGGCCTACGTTGCCCTGCGCAATGCCTATGACACCATCCCCGCCGAGTACCGCTTCGTGAAGAACCAGAAGGTCGCCAAGTTCTTCGGCGTCTGGTGCTTTGCCGTCACCGCCATCTGCTGTGTGATGGGCATGTACGACAAGGACCCCTTCACCTTTGCGCTGAACGTCATCACCCCCGTGGTGCTGACGGTTCTGGGCTTCATCCTGCCGGCTATTGCAAAGCGCGAGCAGCAGAAGTAAAATAAGATCAATCAAAAGTACTTGAACGGGCCGGTCAAATCTTCTGATTTCGACCGGCCTTTTCTGAGATCACCGATCGGAGGTTCACATTTATGATCGAGACCGAAGTCAGGGAGCTGCTTTCCTTCATCGACGGCAACCCCACCGCCTACCACACCACCGCATCCGTCCGGGAGATCCTGCTGAAGGCGGGCTTCTCCGAGCTGCTGGAAAGCGGCAAGTGGCAGCTGGAGCCCGGCAGGAACTATTTCGTCTGCCGCAACGGCTCCAGCATCATCGCCTTCCGCATGGGCACCCGGCTGGAGCGCTACAGCTTCAACGTGGCCGCTGCCCACACGGATTCCCCCTGCTTCCGCATCAAGGAGAACGCGGAGCTCCACATGGGCCAGAAGTACACCCGCCTGAACACCGAGGGCTACGGCGGCATGATCTGCTCCACCTGGCTGGACCGCCCGCTGTCCGTGGCCGGCCGCGTGCTGGTGAAGGACGGCGACGCCATCACCTCCCGTCTGGTGGCGCTGGACCGCGACCTGCTGCTCATCCCCAGCGTGGCCATCCACATGAACCGTGAGGTGAACGACAAGGCCTCCTTCAACAAGCAGATCGACATGCTGCCCCTGCTGGGCGGTGCCGCCGAGGAAGGCGTGCTGAAAAAGCTCATCGCCGCCGAGCTGAACGTGGCCGAAGACCAGATCCTGGGCAGCGACCTGTTCCTTTGCATCCGCGAGAAGGCCACCGTCTGGGGCTGCAACGAGGAGTTCATCTCCTCCGGCCGCCTGGACGACCAGCAGTGCGTGTTCGGCATCCTGAAGGGCCTGCTGCAGGGCCGCAGCGCCGAATCCGTCAACGTGGCCGCCTTCTTTGACAACGAGGAAGTGGGCTCCGGCACCAAGCAGGGTGCGGCTTCCACCTTCCTGTACGACGTGCTGCACCGCATCGCGCAGAACGTCTGCCCCAGCGACGAGGACTTCCACCGCGCGGTGGCATCCAGCTTCATGTTCAGCGCCGACAACGCCCACGCCGTGCACCCGAACCACCCGGAGCACACCGACGCCAACAACTGCACCTACATGAACGAGGGCGTTGTGGTCAAGGTCCATGCGGGCCAGAAGTACACCAGCGACGGCATGAGCATGGCCGTGGCCAAGGAGCTGGCCGCCCGCGCCGGGGTGCCCCTGCAGTACTTCGCCAACCGTTCCGATAAGGCGGGCGGCAGCACCCTGGGCAACCTGGCCATGGCGCAGGTGTCCATGAACTGCGTGGACATCGGCCTGCCGCAGCTGGCCATGCACTCCTGTTACGAGACCGCCGGTGCCAAGGACACCATCTCTCTCATCCGGCTGATGAAGGAGTTCTACAGCAGCCACTTCGAGGAGACCGGCTTCGGCACCCTGGCCGTGCACAAGGCCTGACCCCCTATCGACAGCAAAAGACCGGGCACCCTGCGGTGTCCGGTCTTTTTTGCAGTATTGGTTGCGGGAACGCTTATGCCAGCAGCGACATAATGTTTGCGGTGATCAGGCCGCCAGCCGTGCCGATGACGTAGCCCATCAGGGCCATCAGAACGCCAACGGGGACCAGTGCGCCGCTGTAAGCGCCAGCCAGAATGGGAGCGGAAGCAGAGCCGCCGATGTTTGCCAGCGAAGCCACGCCGCAGGTGAACATGTCGAGGTGGAAGATCTTAGCCAGCAGCACCAGGATGATGCCGTGGATGGCCAGGATCATGAAGCCGGCCAGGATCCATGCGGGCGCGTCGGTCAGCTCCAGGAAGCTTGCGCGGGATGCCAGCAGTGCCACGACGGAGTAGAGCAGCAGGTTGGAAAGCTCGGTGCTGCCTGCCATGCGGCCCACGGGGGTGACAGCGCCGATCAGACCTGCCAGCGTGATGAGCAGGACAGTCCAGGTGGCCTTGTCCAGGAAGGGCATTGCGCCGTTCAGCGCTGCGCCGATGTCCTGACCGAAGGCAGAGATCACCAGAGCCAGACCCAGCAGGAAGATCAGGTTGACAAAGCTGGCCTTGTCCTCGTTGGCCTTTGCGTCCTCTTCCAGACGGCGGGACACTTCATCCAGCGTGGTGGTGTCGGCCTTGACCCACTTGTTGAACTTGGGTGCCAGATTGATGGCCCACAGCAGGAACATGACCCAGATCGAATAGTCGATGGAGTCCACGACCAGCGCATACGCCATGTCGCCCTCGCCGATGTCCAGAGCAGCCTGCACGGCGATCATGTTGCCGGAACCGCCCATCCAGCTGCCGCACAGCGCACCCAGAGCCTTCCAGGCCTCAGAGCCCAGGAAGCCCTTCATGATGGCGAAGGTGGCAATGAAGCCCACCGCGATGGAGAAGGAAGCGGCAAAGAAGCCGCCCAGCATCTTGGGGCCCAGCTTAATGATCTTGCGGATGTCGCAGCGCAGCAGCATCAGGAAGATCATGGTGTAAAGCAGATTGTTCTTCAGCACCGAATAAGCAGGTTTGGTGGCTTCCATGTCCCATGCACCCAGCGTGCACAGGATCATGGTGATGAGGTAGAGCAGAACGATGGGCGGCGCATAGTCAAAAAACTTCGACTTTGTGTAGCGCTGCAGCCACACCAGCAGTGCGGCAATGAACACCAGCACCGCGATGTAGGTGAAACCGTTTGTGATCATGGACCCGATCCCCTTTCTTTTGTGTGAAATTGCGGACAATTGTCTTTACAAGATTGACAACTTCGTATACAATGTTACCATGGATTTCATAATTTGGCAATATTTTTTATCGAAAGGGGTAGGTTTTCTATGAAAATCACAGAAGTGCGTCTCGGCCTGATCTCGGTGCCGCTGCGTGTGCCGTTCAAAACGGCCCTGCGTTCGGTCAGCAGCGTGGAGGATGTGATCGTTGAGATCCACACCGACACCGGTGCGGTGGGCTACGGTGAGGCACCTCCCACCGGCGTTATCACCGGCGACACCACCGGTGCTATCATCGGTGCCATCCGCGACCACATCGCCAAGACCATCGTCGGCCGCGACGTGGATGAGTTCGAAGACCTGATGATCGCGCTGAACGGCTGCATCCAGAAGAACACCAGCGCCAAGGCTGCCGTGGATATGGCCCTGTGGGACCTGTATGGCCAGCTGTATAAGATCCCGGTCTACAAGCTGATGGGCGGCGCGAAGAAGTCCATCGTCACCGACATCACCATCAGCGTGAACGACCCCGAGGAGATGGTGCGCGACGCCCTGAACGCCATCGACCGCGGCTACGACTGCCTGAAGGTCAAGGTGGGCAAGGAGCCGGAAAAGGACATCGCCCGCCTGAGCGCCATCCGCGCCGCCGTGCCCAAGGAGACCTGCATCCGCATCGACGCGAATCAGGGCTGGACCCCGAAGGAAGCCGTGCGCATCCTGAACGGGATGCAGGAGAAGGGCCTGGACATCGAGTTCGTGGAGCAGCCGGTCAAGGCCCACGACTTCGACGGCCTGAAGTACGTCACCGAGCGCTCCTATGTGCCGGTGCTGGCCGACGAGAGCGTGTTCTCCCCGCAGGACGCCCTGACCATCATGCAGATGGGCGCAGCCGACCTCGTGAACATCAAGCTGATGAAGTGCGGCGGCCTGTACAACGCCCTCAAGATCGCATCCGCTGCCGAAGTCTACGGCGTGGAGTGCATGATTGGCTGCATGCTGGAAGCCAAGATCAGCGTGAACGCGGCCGTGCATCTGGCCTGCGCCAAGCAGATCATCACCCGCGTGGACCTGGACGGCCCCGTGCTGTGCAGCGAGGACCCCATCCTCGGCGGTGCCGTGTTCAACGAAAAGGACATCACCGTCTCCGACGAGCCGGGTCTCGGCATCAAGGGCATTGAGCCGGGCAAGATTCGTTATATCTAAGCAACAAAAAGAAGGGCTGCTGCGGCAGCCCTTCTTTTTGTTGCTATTACTCTTTATACGCCAGAATCGCCTTCAGGTACTCCCACACCCGGGCCACCGAAGCGATGTCGGCGCGCTCGTTGGGGGTGTGGACGTTGAGCAGGTTCGGGCCGAAGGAGATGCAGTCCAGCCCGTCGATCTTGCCCGAGAGGATGCCGCACTCGAGGCCTGCGTGCAGCGCCACGATCTGCGGCTTTGCGCCGTACTGCGCTTCATAGACGGCCACGCAGCGGTCCCGCAGGGCGCTCTCGCGGGCGTAGGTCCAGGCCGGGTAGTCGCCGTGGAACCGCACGCTGCCGCCCAGCAGCTCGGTCAGGGTCTGTACCTTGCGGGCCAGCAGTTCCTTGGCCGAGGGCACCGAGCTGCGCACGGAGAAGCGCAGAATGGCTTCGGCGTCGCCCAGCTCCGCCACGCCCAGGTTCAGCGAGGTCTCCACAAGGCCCGGCACGTCCATGCTCATGGCCTGCACGCCCCAGGGCATCAGCAGCAGGGCCTTGCGCAGCCGCTGGGTGGAATCGGCATCCAGCGCGCTGTACTCGCTGCAGCCCTGTTCGGTGAGCTGCAGGCGGATGGCGGGGTCTGCCGTGCCGTATTCGGCCTGCATCTGGGCCGCAAAGTCGGCCGCGGCGGCATGCACGGCTTCGGTGATGCCTGCGGGCAGCACCAGCGTGACGCTGCTCTCCTTCGGGATGACGTTCTCCTTCGCACCGCCGGAGAGGGCCAGCACAGCGTACTGCACGCCGTGGTCTTCCAGCAGGGTCAGCCAGCGGCCCAGCAGGGCGATGGCGTTGGCGCGGCCCTTGTGGATCTCGGTGCCGGAGTGGCCGCCCACAAGGCCCACGATATCCGCCTTCACAGCAGTGCCGGTCACGGCCGCCCGGGCAGCGGGCAAGTGGCACTCGATGCGGCGGCCTCCGGCGCAGCCTGCGGTCAGCACGCCCTCCTCCTCCGAGTCGATGTTGATGAGCAGGCGGCCCGCGAGGTCAGAAAAGTCCATGGCGGAAGCGCCCAGCAGGCCCACTTCCTCGCAGACGGTCAGCACCACTTCCAGCGCCGGGTGGGGGATGTCGTCGGCGTCCAGCACAGCCAGCGCATAGGCCACGGCAATGCCGTCGTCGCCGCCCAGCGTGGTGCCCTCGGCACGCACATAGCCGCCGTCCACCACGGAGCGGATGGCGTCCTTTTCGAGGTCCAGCTTGCAGTCGGCGGTCTTATCGCCCACCATGTCCAGATGGCCCTGCAAGATCAGGGCAGGCTCGTTCTCGTAGCCCGGGGTGGCCGGGGCTTTGATGAGCAGGTTGCCCATTTCATCCTGACGGCAGGCAAGGCCGTGCTCCTTCGCGAAATCCGCGCAGTAGTCGCTCAGGGCCTTCTCGTGGTGGGAGGTGTGCGGGATGCCGCAGATCGCCTCAAAATAGTGAAAAACCGATGCCGGTTCCAGTCCGGTCAATGCGCCCATAATGTTCCCTCTCCTTTGGTTCAGCGTGAATAAACTTTCCAGCTTCTATTTTAGCAGATGACACCGTCCGGCACAACAGAAAAATCCCTCCGGGAAAAGGCCCGAAGGGATTTTTGTGCGCTTACTGTGCCTGGCTCAGGCAGTCGTCCATGGCGGTAAAGACAGCATCGCTGGTCATGGTGGCCCCTGCCACGGCGTCCACGCCGCTGGTGGTACCAGCCTCCGTCAGCTGCTCTGCCAGCGCTGCCGCCGCGTTGCCGCCCAGCTCCGGCGTCTCGCCGGAAGCGTCGATGTCCACATCCGTCACCTTGCCGCCGGTGATGGTCACGGTGACGGCCACATCGCTCAGGCAGCCATGGGCGCTGGCAGTGTAGGTGCCGTCGGTGTAGCTGGCGGCGTTGTCCGCTGCGGGCACCGTGCCGGTGCTGGCGATATACAAACTCAGGCCGATGCCCATAATGAGGGTCACAATGGCCATCAGGATCGCATTTCTTGTCAGTCTGCGTTTCATGAACTCAACGGCTCCTTTTCAAAAAACTGCTTACTTCGCGGGCTTGAAGCTGTCGCGCAGGGTCACCACACGGTTGTAGACGCCCGGGTTCTTGGAGTCCGGGGTGAAGAAGCCGGTGCGCACGAACTGGAACTTCTCGCCGGGCTTTGCATCCTTCAGGCTTTCTTCCAGCTTGCAGCCCTTGCGCACAACGACGCTCTCCGGGTTCAGGTAGTCCTTGTAGTCGCTGCCGTCCGGGATGGCGTTCATGTTGGCCTCGGTGAACAGCTTGTCGTACAGGCGCACCTCGGCGTCTACGGCATGGGCGGCGCTCACCCAGTGGATGGTGCCCTTCACCTTGCGGCCGTCGGCAGGGTTGCCGTTGCCGGTCTCAAGGTCAGCGGTGCAGTGGATGGCGGCAATGCTGCCGTCGGCGTTCTTCTCCACGCTCTCGCACTTGACGATGTAGGCACCCATCAGGCGGACTTCGCCGCCCACGGTCAGGCGCTTGAACTTCGGGGGCGGGACCTCGGCAAAGTCCTCGCTCTCGATCCAGAGCTCTTTGGTAAAGGCCACCTTGCGGGTGGTGGTGTCGTTTGCTTCGCGGTTGGGGTTGTTGGCCACGTCGAAGTACTCGGTCTTGTCGGCCGGGTAGTTGTCCACGATCAGCTTCACGGGCTCCAGCACGGCGATGCGGCGCTGGGCGGTCAGGTCCAGCTCGCTGCGGATGCAGGCTTCCAGCTGGCGCATGTCGATGAGGTTATCGGACTTGGAGATACCGGCCTCCCGCACGAAGGTGAAGATGGAGGTGGGGGTGTAGCCGCGGCGGCGCAGGCCGCACAGGGTGGGCATGCGGGGATCATCCCAGCCGTCCACGATGCCCATCTCCACCAGCTCACGCAGGTAGCGCTTGCTCATGACGGTGTTGGTCATGTTCAGGCGGGCGAACTCGCGCTGCTTGGGGAAGGCGGTGCCGAAGATGTTCTCGATGACCCAGTTGTACAGCGGGCGGTGGTTCTCGAACTCCAGGCTGCACATGCTGTGGGTGATGCCCTCGATGGCGTCCTGAATGGGGTGGGCGAAGTCGTACATCGGGTAGATGCACCACTTGTTGCCCTGACGGTGATGCTCGGCGTATTTGATGCGGTAGATGGCCGGGTCGCGCAGGTTCATGTTGGGGCTGGCCAGGTCGATCTTGGCGCGCAGGGTCTTTTCGCCATCGGCA
>OBAH01000493.1_pt1 | contig 32970 bp, 25 predicted proteins | sample 1517491 | NCBI WGS metagenome assembly OBAH01 (sample SAMN04571697, study PRJEB22368) | human gut metagenome | biome: human gut; material: stool | host: Homo sapiens | place: Luxembourg | collected 2012-08-03
GGAAATTCTAAATTCAATGCAATTCTTGCTGTAGTACAACAGTAAGACGATTACTCATGCCCATAGGGGGTGCTGAGTAGTTACAACAAATAATTAAAGTATTAATTTTGTTTAAAAAGTAACGATGGAAAAAAGAAATTCCTACTTTCTGCCGCTGAGAAGTTGAAGCTCGCGGCTGAGATTTCGTCGAAGACTGCTGAGCAGCGTTTCGACAAGTTGTCAAACCAGTTAGTGAAGTCTGCCAAGCACATTTATTCAGAGAAGGCGACTTATCATGAGTTGACCGAAGGCATGCGTGCCTGGGTGTTGAAGAAGAGTGACATCAAGAAAGCGTTTCATCTGACTCGCAGTTTCTTCACTCATTTGAACAAGGGCGAGCATATGTTGCTCTCCGAGTTTGTTCGTTTCACCAATTGGATTTTCACCCATTATGCTAGCGAGGAGGTTCGCCTGAAGGTATGGATGGGTATTGGCACGGTGTTGTTCTGTCACACGAAGGAAAACGCCGATTACGGTTGGCATCCTTTCTCCCGTCCTCTCGACCAGATCTTAGAGGACATGATAGAGAAGGAAGTGAAGAAGCGAGTAGAGAAGGAGTTAAGAATCCGCGCTTTGAAGAAAGCCCAGGACGAGATAGGAAAATACTGATTTCGTTTTTTTAGATTGATTTAGAACCATTAAGGCGCCGCCTTCCTGCTGGCGAAAGCTGGCTGGAAGGGGGTGCTGCAAAACCAAAAGCTGTTGAGTCTGGAAGTAGTTTGAATCCGTGAGATCCGTGTGAGCCTGATTAGATTGCTTCCATATTATTATGTTACTGAAGTTTCGCAAGTGAAATAATTGCTTATTCTGCCAATTATTTGTAATAACATCACTTTTTTGTTAAAACATGCAAGCAATTCATTTCTTTTATTTATCTTTGCAACCGAAGGTGGTGCAAGTGATAACAAGGCATATCTTCTATAAAGGTATCTCAATTATAGCAAAAGAACTTATCAATAGACTGAAGTTTCTTTGCCCCTGAATGAAGACACATTATTTTATATATATGAAGGATGTGATTTTTGAAAATACGCTGATGAATGTCGGTGACGGCACTAAAGACGGATACTTGTGCCATGCCTATTGCCATGAAGGGGAATGCTGTTTCTCTTTCAATGGCAAGGGGTATGTCATGAGGGGTGGCGACTGCCTGATAGTACGTCGCAGCGAATTGCTGAAAGACATACGGGAGAGCAGCGACTTTAAGGTTGATGTATTTTATGCTACTCCTCAGTTCATCACGATAAGCACACCGCATAGCAACTATGGTACGCGTGGAGGATTGTCCTTGTTTAACAATCCGATTATGCATCTTACGCCGGAAATGCAGCAGGTGTGCGCTCTCGACTTCGATTATATCCGCCGTCGTCTTGCTTTGACGACTCACAAGTTTCATCGCGACGCAATGATCAATGCCGTTCAGGCGATTATTATCGACTTCTTTGATTTCCATGCCACGCTCTATGGTACTGACGACACCGTTACTCAACTATATTCCTCTCTGATGAACAGGTTTCTGGCTTTGCTCGAACGTGGCGACTATAGAAAGAACCGTGAGATTGGGTATTATGCCGACCTCCTTTGTGTTACTCCGAAATACTTATCGGAAGTATCGAAGAAGGTAAGTGGCTATCCGGCAGCCTTTTGGATAACACGTTATACATCGCTAGATATTGCCCGACTACTCAAGAACAAGCATCTAACCTTTACAGAGATATCTGACTTGTTTGGCTTTTCGTCAGAGTCGTATTTTAGCCGATACGTACAGAAATATCTTGGAGCACCGCCTTCAAGTTTTGTAGAATAGGCAGTGAATCAATCTTTTTCGGAAATATTGTAAATAATCCCCGAAATCTGTGTCCAAGCAGTTTCGGGGATTGTCTGTATCTTTGCACCCGTAATCAGACACATTGAATTATGGAAGAAAAAGTTTTGACCCGCCGCACGGCTCTCAAGATTATGGGAAGTGCTGCATTGGCCACTGTGATGGCAACAACGGGAGCTTCTGCCCTCACTTCTTGCATCGAAGGCAAGAAGAAGAGAGTGGTATTGTATTTCACAGGCACAGGCAATTGCCTCTATGTCGCTCGCCAACTTGCTGGCAAAGAGGGTGAGATACTCAGTATCCCGCAACTTATGCGCAAGAAGCAGTTCGAAATTGAGGCAGATGAGATAGGACTGGTATATCCTATCTATGGTCATATGCCGCCCTATATGGTGCGTGAGTTCATTAAGAAGGCACAACTGAAAGCTGAATACAAGTTTGCCGTGCTGACCTATGGCATGCGCAAGTGCAACGCCGTGGAGATATGGGATGGCATTTCCCGAAAAGCGGGCAATGTATTCGATTATATTGGTACTATCATCATGGTGGACAACTGGCTGCCCAACTTCGACATGAACGAGCAGATGAAGATAGACAAGCATATACCAGAGAATCTGGCAAAGATAACTTCCGACCTCAGTAACCGCCGCCGTTGGCATGAGCCAGTGACACAAGAAGAACGTGAGCAGCATGAAGGCTTCATGAGTCTGAGCGGTCTCGATCCTGAAGTAGGATTTCTGATGAAGGCTGATAGGAGTTTCAGGGTGACAGATGACTGTATCCGCTGTGGTATATGCACATACGTCTGTCCTCGCGGCAACTATCAACTTACCGGTCAAGGGGTAAAGATGCAGGGCGACTGCGAGTTTTGCTTTGCTTGCATCCAGAACTGTCCACAACGGGCGATACAGTTCAAGAAGAAGGAGGACGGCACATGGCCAGATGGTTCGGAGAAGAACCCTAATGCACGCTATCGCAATGAGAACGTGTCGCTGATGGAGTTAAAGTTGGCCAACAATCAGAAAGTATGACAATAATGCCCCGATGATTATGTTACGTAAAATTAGAATAACCCTTGCCGTACTGTTCTTCGTAGCGGTCACGGCATTGTTCCTCGATTTCACAGGTACAGTCCACGCTTATCTCAGTTGGACAGCCAAAGTGCAGTTTCTGCCTGCCCTGATGGCAATGAATGTAGGTGTTGTATCACTGCTACTGCTGCTGACCTTAATTATAGGCAGGGTGTATTGTTCCGTCGTCTGCCCATTAGGGGTGATGCAGGATATTATGTCGTGGCTGAGCGGAAGGCGCAAGAAGAAAAAGTTCCGCTTCACCTATTCTAAGGAAGTTAGATGGTTGAGATATGGTGTGCTATGTCTGTTCATCGCCAGCATGATACTGGGCATACATGGCATTGTGGTGTTGCTTGCCCCTTACAGTTCTTATGGTCGCATTGCCTCCAACCTCTTTGCGCCTGTCTATGACTGGAGCAACAACCTTTTGGCAATGTTGACCGAACGTGCCGAAAGCTATGCTTTCTACGAGACGGACGTTTGGATAAAGGGCGCAATAACCTTTGCCGTTGCCACCATCACTTTTATGATTATAGGTATATTGGCATGGAGAAACGGTCGAACCTATTGCAATACGGTATGCCCTGTGGGAACTGTGCTCGGCTTCTTCTCCCGTTTTTCACTATTCCATCCTACCATAGACAAGACAAAATGCAAGAACTGCAGTCTCTGCTCACGCCGTTGCAAGGCTGCCTGCATCGACTACGCACACCACCAGATTGACCTAGGTCGTTGTGTGGCATGTATGGACTGCATAGATACCTGCAAACACGGAGCGATAAAACTGAGGAGAAGAACGTTCTCGGGTATCAGCGGCAAGAAAGACACGGAAAAAGCGCCATTTTCAACATCTTCAGTAAAAGACAAACAGATAGACAGCGCACGTCGCAGTTTCCTTTCTGCGACAGCTTTGATAGTCGTCACTTCGGTAGTAAAAGCACAGCAGAAGAAGGTGGATGGAGGACTTGCGGTCATTGAAGATAAGCAGAGACCTCAGCGTGCCACACCTATACTGCCAGCAGGCTCACTGTCTGCACAGCATTTTGCCGGGGCTTGTACGGCCTGCCAGTTGTGCGTTTCGGCATGTCCCAATGGGGTGTTGCGCCCTTCCACCAATCTGCATACGTTTATGCAGCCCGAGATGTCATACGAGCGTGGCTACTGCAGTCCGGAGTGCAACCGTTGTTCCGAGGTATGTCCTGCGAAAGCCATCACTCCGATTAGCATTGCTGAAAAGTCATCCACACGCATAGGCCATGCAGTATGGATTAAGAAGAATTGCATCCCCATAGCCGATGGTGTATCTTGCGGCAACTGCGCCCGTCATTGTCCGTCGGGAGCCATACTGATGGTGCCTTCTGACAGTGAAAACCCTGATTCACCGAAGATTCCAGTAATTAATGGAAAGAGGTGTATCGGCTGTGGCGCATGTGAGAATCTATGTCCTGCCCGTCCGTTCAGTGCCATCTACGTGGAGGGGCATGAGCTACATAGCAAATAAGCCTAAATCGCACTGTATCACAATTCAGGGTTTTCGCATCGGCATCCCTGGCATGGCACTGCAAATGGCAGGTGGCTATTACTTCATCAAGTATATACTAAAAAATTAAATTTGTAAAAAAATGAACACATTATTATTTATTGGAGGCATTGGTATGCAGGAATTGCTGCTTATCGCATTGGTTATATTGCTGTTCTTTGGCGGCAAGAAAATTCCGGAACTCATGAAGGGACTTGGCAAGGGTATCAAGTCGTTCAAGGAAGGAATGAGTGAGGTGACTAAAGACATGGAGGACGAAAAGAAGGATGGAAACAAATCTGAGCTTTTGGGATCATCTCGACCAACTGCGGACGACAATCATTAAGATTATATGTGTGGCTGTCATAACAGGAATCATCGCATTCTTTTTCAAAGATGAGTTGTTTGGCCTGTTGCTTGCACCCCGTACATCTGGCTTCATCACCTATAGGCTGCTTGAAGCCCTATGTTCCTGGGTGGGAATATCTCAGCTAGACACGTTCGAGGTATTGCTCGTCAACACTGGATTGGCAGAACAGTTCATTATACACGTCAAGACAGCTATGTGCATGGGTGTGCTGTGCTCCTCGCCTTACAGTGTCTGCGAGTTGTTCCGATACGTCTCTCCAGCCCTATACGACAATGAGCGTCGCTATGCAGTGACAATAATCAGCAGTGGCTATGTGATGTTTATGATTGGTGTTGCGGTGTCATATCTGCTCATCTTTCCGCTCACATTCCGTTTTCTTGGCACTTATCAGGTGAGTGTAGATGTAGCCAATATGGTTACCTTGCAGTCATATATGAGTACGCTCATGATGATGAGTCTTACTATGGGTTTGGTCTTCGAGTTGCCAGTGGTTATCTGGTTACTCTCACGCATGGGAATAGTCTCATCAGGCTTTCTCAGGAAATACCGCCGTCATGCAGTAGTAATCATCCTTGTTATTGCAGCTGTCATCACTCCAACCTCTGATATCTTTACGCTGTTGTTGGTATCACTGCCAATGTACATGCTTTATGAAATCAGTATTTTAATCAGTAAACAAAAAAAGTAATATGGAATATTTAAAATTGAACAATGGTGTTATGATGCCACAAATAGGATATGGTGTCTATCAGATAGCACCGGATGTGTGTGAATGTCATGTGGCTGAGGCATTGAACGTGGGCTACAGAATGATTGACACGGCTCAGGCTTACCACAACGAAGAAGGTGTGGGTAGAGCTGTGGCTGACAGTGGAATCAGTCGCGACGAGATTTTCCTCGTTACCAAAGTGTGGATTTCCAACTACGGCTATGACAAGGCGAAAGCTTCCATAGAGGAAAGCCTTAGCCGACTACGCACTGACTACATTGACCTTATACTCCTCCATCAACCTTTCTGCGATCGTTATGGCGCATATCGTGCTCTGCAGGATGCCTATCGGGAAGGTAAAGTGAGAGCTATAGGCGTGGCAAACTTCTATCCCGACCACTTCATCGACCTTGCTGAGAACATGGATATCGTTCCGGCAGTAAACCAAGTGGAGACTCATGTATTCTGTCAACAGCAGGAGGCGCAGGGCATCATGCAGGGATATGGCACCCAAATCATGTCGTGGGGGCCATTTGCCGAAGGTCGCAACAATCTTTTCAGCAATGCCATACTGAAAGAGATTGCAGAGCGACATAATAAGACTGTTGCTCAAGTTGCCCTTCGCTGGCTGCTGCAACGGGGCGTTGTCATTATCCCTAAGACAACCCACGTTGAACGCATGAAAGAAAATTATGACATCTTCGATTTCGTTCTGTCTGATGATGATATGGACTTAATCGCTACCCTCGATACAGGCAATAGCCTCTTCTTTGATCATCACTCGGCAGAGGCGGCAAGGATGTTTATGGGGTGGAAATAACAAGAAGATTATATTATGAAAACAATGAAGAAAATATTAATTTTTATGCTGGGCATGCTGGCTTTCGTCAACTGCTCGGCAGGTACAAAAAAAAGTGACTCTAATAACAATGAAGTAGAAATGGAAAAGATTCTCTTTATCAACGGAAGCCCAAACCGTGACGGCAATACCGCCGCTTTGGCAAAGGTGCTGCTTGAAGGCAGAAAGTATGAAACGATTAATCTCAACGACTATCGCCTCAACTTCTATGGTCAGAAGCTTGAGGGAGACCAGCTTGACGAGGTAATAGCCAAAATAAAGGAGGCAGATATAGTCGTGATGGGTTCGCCAGTTTATTGGCACAACATCTGCGCCTCGGTGCGCACGCTGATGGAACGTTTCTATGGCTATGTGCCAGATGAGGAGTTCAAGGGCAAACGCCTGTTCTTCGTATATCAGGGTGCCGCCCCTACAAAGATGATGATAGATGATGGCGAATACAGTATGAGCCGATTTGCTGGTATGTATGGTTTCTCCTACGAGGGCATGGCTACCAGCAAAAGCGAGGCTAAAACATTAAAAGGTAGGTTGAAATGAAGAAGATTATTATGACAATGGTAGGCTGCATCGGGATGATGACAGCCTACGCACAGGGACCGATGGTCCGACTGAGTAATGGAGTTGAGATGCCACAGTTTGGTATCGGAACATTTGCAGTGCCTTCAAATGAGGTTTGCAAGGAAGCTGTACTTACGGCTTTGCGTGCAGGATATAGACATATCGACACGGCTCATGCCTATATGGACGAACGTGGCGTTGGCGATGCCGTAAATGAATTTATTGCAGAAGGTGGTTGCAAGCGCGAGGATATTTGGGTGACGAGCAAGATATGGCCGTCGGAATATTCCGACCCTACTGCTATCGACCGTATGCTTCGCTGACTTAACCTCGACTATGTTGACCTCGTATATCCGCATCAACCAGTGGGAGACATCAAGACGGCATGGCATAACTTGGAGTTGGCTGTGAAGCAAGGCAAGGTGCGCACTCTTGGTCTCAGCAACTTTGAGGTGCCTGGAGCTGAGAAGTGGTTTCAGTGGTGTATGGATTCCACTGAGATAAAGCCAGTTATCATGCAGATGGAATGCCACCCTTATGCGCAGCGCATTGAGAAACGCAAGTTGGCTAAGAAATACGGCATGAAGGTGGAGTGCTGGTTTCCTCTTGGTGGTGCCATGAGTCAAGGCGCATTGCTCAAAGACCCTGTCATCGTGAAGATTGCCAAGGCACATAATGTAAGTCCTGCACAAGTGATCCTCCGATGGGAGATACAGGAAGGACTGCTGACCATTCCCGGAGCCACCAATCCCGATTATATCCACGAGAACATCGCAGCTGCACAAGGTGAAGTTGGCGGAAAACCGTTCGCCCTCACGGCAAAGGATATGAAGCAGATAAGAAAACTGAATAAAGAACAGCGTTTCTTCAATGCTACATACGAGCAGGCAAAGGTTTTCGCCAATATGCCAGTGATGGATGCGCAAGAGCGTGAAGAGGCAGAACTTACAGCCCTCTCTGCAAAAAAATGGGAGTGGATGGCAGAGAAGAACGTCACGGAACTCGCCCGACTATTTCACAAGGATGCCATGTTCGTACACATGGGTGGAGCATGGGGACGCACGGCGGAACTTATGACAATAGAAAAAGGTTCCATCTGGTACAAACATACTGATATACATAGTGTGGAGTCGCGTATCAGTGGAAACACTGCCGTAGTATATAGCGAACTACAGTTGACGAGCGAGGTAGGAGGTCATGAGGTCTCATTCCCATTCTTTGTATGTGAAGTCTATATAAAAGAAGGAGAAGCTTGGAAACTCCTCACATTGGCTTTTACCAAGAAATCGTAAAATTTCGGTAAACGACAATCATATGAATGCCATGGGCGGAGTGACTATTGGATTCTAAAGATATATATTATGAAGTATTTGTTATCAATGATTATGTTAGCTATGACTACATTAACAACGAATGCACAAGGAGTGTATAACAAGGCAGCTAAACAGAATTCACTGTCGTTAGTAAACGAATGGGACAAGACATTCCCAAAGAGTGACAAGGTACGTCATGAGAAAGTGACGTTCAGCAATAGGTTCGGCATCACGCTTGCAGCCGACCTTTACATACCGAAAGAGACGAATGGAAAAATGACGGCCATTGCCGTCAGCGGACCATTCGGCGCAGTGAAGGAACAGGCAAGCGGACTCTATGCACAACATCTGGCAGAGAACGGCTTCCTGACCATTGCCTTCGACCCTTCTTTTACGGGAGAAAGCGGCGGCGAGCCACGTTATTCCTCTTCCATGGATATCAACACCGAGGACTTCTGCACTGCAGTGGATTATCTATCGTGCCGAGATGATGTTGATGCCGAGCGCATTGGTATACTTGGCATCTGCGGATGGGGAGGTATAGCCCTCAACGCTGCGGCTCTCGACCCTCGCATAAAAGCTACGGTGAGCGTCACCTTATATAATCTCACCCGCGTGACACAACAGGGATATTTCGACACAATGGACGAGAATGTCAGATTCGCATTGAAACAAAGATTGGCCAAACTGCGAACAGAAGAATTCCGTAAGGGAGAGATTCTGCCGCAGGGCGGACTTCCCGATACGACTGCCGCTGATGCACCCGAGTTTCTGAAACAGTATGTAGCTTACTACAAATCGCCGAACAGAGGCTATCATCCACGTTCGCTCAACTCCAATATGGGATGGAACATCACCAACCAGCTGATGCGCCTCAACCAGAATCTATGGATAGCTGCGCCAGAAGTGCGCACACCAGTGCTCTTCGTGCATGGCGAGAAGGCTCACAGCCGATATTTTGGTGAGGAGGCTTATCAGAAACTGACAAGTGGCAAGTATGCAGATAATAAGCGTATGCTCATTGTACCCGATGCCACACATTGTGACCTCTATGATGGTGGTGAAGGAAATTTCATCCCATGGAGCGAAATTACAAACTTCTATAAGTCTAATCTATGATAAAGTATATTCTCACACTTGTATGGGCACTCACCATAACGAGTGCCTATGCTCAAACAAGCGACATTATGAAAAAAAATATATTAACCCAACGCCAACTTTCTTTGGCGGAATGTGCCAGCCTTGAAGCACAAGGCGACATGGTCAGGCTTGATGCAGCTTTGAGCAAAGCTCTTGATAATGGAGTTTCTGTAAACGAACTGAAGGAGGCTTTCTCACAACTCTATGCCTACACAGGCTTCCCCCGTTCGCTCAATGCACTTAATCGGTTGAAAAATGTGCTTGATGACCGCAAGCATAAAGGTATATGTGACAATGAGGGAAAGCCGTGGACGAAACCTGCACTGTGGAATGATGCTTCTGAAGCTTTGAAAAGAGGCACAGAAGTACAGTCACGTCTTGTGGGTGGACGGGAATACAAGTATGATTTCTGTCCTCAAGAAGACTATTACCTGAAGAGCCATCTGTTTGGTGACATCTTCGCAGGCGACCAACTATCTGAAGCCGACCGCGAGATAGTGACCGTAGCTGCCCTTTCGGGCATGAAGGGCGTGGATGCACAGCTTGCATCCCATAAACGGGGTGCTGTGGCTATGGGCAATACAGCTGAGCAAGTTGAGCAGTTGTGCAACTATCTTTCAGAGAATGGTCTTTCTCAATCTGACAATGCCGCAGATGTTTGCCATGGCGACTGGCCTAAGGGCAGTCCTAACACCCATTTTGCCCAATATTTCACGGGCAACAGTTATCTTGCACCGATAAAGCCCAAGAATCTCTCTGCCGAAGAGCAGTCCGTGCAGAGCTACAGCAATGTGACCTTCGAACCAGGATGTCGCAACAACTGGCACATCCACCACGGCGCACACCAAATCCTCATCTGTGTCAGCGGCAAGGGTTGGTATCAGGAATGGGGCAAACCTGCCATTCCGTTGCAACCAGGTGATATAATAGATATACCAGAGGGAGTAAAGCACTGGCATGGAGCGCAGCGTGAGTCCTGGTTTCAGCATATTGCGACCCATGTGAAGACATCGGACAAGGGCAGTAACGAATGGCTAGAAGAAGTGAGTGACGAAGAGTATCATAACATACATCAGTAAAAAAAATCTCAGCCGTATCTTCTTTGTATGTCTTTATCACTCAGTGGTATATATCAAGGCGACACGGCTGTGATTACCGCCCTCCGGTGCTCAGAACTGCTACGCTCTAAGGTTGGCGGACCAAAGCGATCTTCGCCATGGTTGTGCGGGATGGGACCGCCGGGAGAGTGAAGTTTAAAGTTAATAGTTTACAGCTTATATCCAGAGAATTGGCTGAACTAAAATATACTTATTGGCATAGCCCAATCAATGGGCTATGCTGATGAGTTTACTACCTGAATATATTGGTATCGCTGATTACTATTTCCATTAGGCAAGAACGAAATTATGTAATACTTCCTCTGTCGTTTTGTTGAGTAAGACGGCATCCTTGGATTCTGTAATCAAGTCACTTGACAGGGTACGATAGATAAGGTTCTCGAATCTGGTGCTATGCTCGTCATCAATGATGCTTTTCTCTTATTCTTCTGCCAGTTCTTTCATCGCATCGTTTAATGTGTTGAAAAGAACGTTGATGTTTTCTTCTTCATTCTTGCATGCCTCCTTGAAGAGGGCAACAGGATCTTCGGTGCTGCTCTTGAGCGGAGTCTCGTTGAGCAGGATGTTGACATTGTTCAGCAACATGCCGTGAAGGGTAGGCATGTGGAGCTGGTGCTGTTCGCCCTCCTTGCTGCCACACTTCAGTCCGGCTGCGTATGCCTTCACGATGATGCGGACCAGGAGATGGATGGCCATCGGCTCGTCGGCGAGACTGATGAGAATGCCGTGGGTATAATCGCGTACATGCTCTTCAAGAGTGGTAAACTTGCCTTGAAGAAGCCAGGTGAAGTTCCGCTTGTATTCTGATTCCATCGCTTTGTACAACTGGTTCGATTTGCAGGCTATGCGCAGGTAGTCGAGCATGGTTGGCTCAAAGGTCGGATCAGCCTGTTTCATGCTGTCGAAGTTCTTCTTCATGCGCTCGTTGGCTTCCTCGGCAGTCTTGTAGTTGAGGCGTACGAGGGTAGAGAACATGATGTCGAAGAAGTATTGGTTTACCTCGCCATAGTGCTCCAGCATCATCTGCTTGATCTGTTTCGGGTCGTTCTTCTTGCTGAAGTCATTGCCTTCGATGGTAGCATCGATGATGCCACGTGCGTAAGCTTCGAAGAAACCTCTTACAAATGCAGCTACTGCCTGATAACTGTTGATTCTTTTGCTCATTTCTTGTCTGTGTTTATTGGGCTGTTCCTGTTTGGGAATAACAGCTTCTTATTCAAAAGTCTTAAATTCATACCCCTGTTCCATGAGCCATTCTATGGCCTGAGGGAGCGCTGTCTTCAGCTTTTCAATGCTCTTCAGCGAGTCGTGGAAGGTGATGATGCTGCCATTGCGGGCATATCGCTTCACATTGTTTACCACATCTTCTGCCGTCATCCATTTGGAATAGTCGCGCGTCACCACGTCCCACATGATGACCTTGTAAGTGCGGTGCAGCCACCAATACTCACTTGGTCGCATCCAGCCGTGAGGTGGACGGAAGAGATGGGCATGGATGATGTCGTTCGCCTTATTGGTGTTGAGCACGTAGGAGATGACGCGGTGCTTGAAGGCACCGATATGATTGAATGTATGGTTGCCTACCTGATGACCCTCTGCCACAATCTGGTTGTAGAGGTCATGATGGCGCAATACATTCTCGCCTACCATAAAGAAAGTAGCCTTGATATTGTACTTTTTCAGGGTCTCTAAGATGAATGGAGTTGACTCTGGAATTGGACCGTCATCAAATGTAAGATAGACAGAATGGTCTTTCTTGTCCATTCTCCAGATGGCCTTTGGATATAACCATCTGAGCCATTTGGCTGGTTGTTCTATGAACATGGATAAAACAGGTTTATATGAATAATGAAAAGTTTGGTGTCGTGTTTCGCGACACCAAACTTTTTTCTATTTTTTACTGATTGCCTTCCGGCATTCTGCCACCTCTGCCATGATAGAGACGGTAGAGGTTGTTGAGCTGCTTCTCATACTTCTGCTCCAACTGTGGACTCACCATTCCGGCAGCCTCGCAGATGCTCTGCATGATCATGATCTGACGGATGCAGTCGTGCTCTGCCTGGAGGAAACGGTCGTTTGGCAGCGAGAGATAGTAGTTGAGGTATTGTGAAGCATTCTTCCATACCGCTTCTATATATTCCTTGCCCTTGGCTTTCTGACTGGTCATCAGCCAGCCGCGAGCCATATCCAAGCCACCGCTCATGTAGTCGAGCGTAACATTGTAGGCAGGAATCTCGGTATCAGCCTTCTTCAGGATGTTGATAGCCTTCTGTTTCTTGCCTTCGGCGATGAGTTGGAGGGCTGTCTGGGCGAGCAGGCGACGGTGGGTATAACACATACGCATGGTTGTCTCGTCGATGTAGAGTCCCTTCTGCTTCAGGTTGCCGAACTTGAATCGGGTCATGATGTTGTGATAAGCCTTCTCTGTATCGAAGTTCTTGGCACCTGGCTTGTTGGTGGTGAACGGAGTGATACGGTTCACAAGTCCCTCCTGTACGAAGTTGTCACCGAGGTTCATATAGTTCTCTTCGCCTACGGTGAGTGCTACGTAGAGCGGACGGGTCCAGTTACACTGTGCCAGCATTTCGAGCATCATGAGGTCGTTCTTGTAGAGTGCGCTCTTGCCGGCAAGAGAGATGACCATCTTGTCTGGAATAGAATCTGATGCCATCATCATGCCGCTCTTCTTTACAGCCTCCTTGTCGATGGTGACATAGAGGGTATCCGTAGGGATGAAGTGCATGTCAGGGTTCTTGCTGCGTACCCAGTTCTTCAGGATGTTCTTGAGCTCGAACGGTTCGTCACCAAACTGCTTCTTGGCATTCTCTGGATCCTGCTTGTAGAAGTCGAGAATCTGCTTCTTTGCCTCAGGTTCAACAGATACATATTCGTTGGTACCTGAACAGAAGTCGAGACGTGGCCAGGTGATTGGCACAGATGGTGAGTTGTATGCAGGACGCATCATCTGGTCGATATACCAGTCGGTCTGCAGGTAGCTCAGGTTACATACGCGAGCATCTGTTCCTACGCCTTCTACCTCCTGGTTGTACCAGAGTGGGAAGGTATCGTTATCACCATTGGTAAAGATGATAGGGTTTCCCTTCTCCTGGAGTGACATCAGGTAGTTCTGACCGAAGTCACGGCAGGTGTAACGGTTTGAGCGGTCGTGATCATCCCAGGTCTGTGATGCCATCTGGATAGGTACGAGAAGTGTGATGACTGCTACGATGGCTGTTACAGCAGTACCGCTGAGCTTCATCTTGCGCTTCAGGATGTCGATGATGGCGAGTACGCCGAGACCACACCAGATAGCGTATGCATAGAATGAACCGGCGTAAGCATAGTCACGCTCACGTGGCTGCATCGGTGTCTGATTCAGGTAGATGACGATGGCAAGACCTGTCATGAAGAACAGGAAGAATACAATCCAGAACTGCTGGATTCCGATAGGGAGGAGTACTTCCTCTTCCTTGCCGTTCTTCATTGCCTTCTTCTTGCGGGTATACCAAGCCTGCCAGAAAAGTCCGATGAGACCGAGAATCAGCGGCATGCAATAGAATACATTGTGCCCCTTGTTCTCCTTCAGGTCGTCTGGCAATTTGCTCTGGTCGCCATAGAGTGAATCATCAATGAATGAGAAACCGGTAATCCAGTTTCCGTGCTCTGGCTCACCATTGCCCTGGATGTCGTTCTGACGGCCGGCAAAGTTCCACATGAAGTAGCGCCAGTACATGAAGTTGCACTGGTAAGAGAGGAAGAAGCGGATGTTGTCAAACTGTGACGGCATCTTCACCATCATACTCTCTCCGCAGCGGTCGTAAGGAATCTCTGTGCCTTCTACACCGCCCATCCAGTCTTCGTATGCCTGGGCATGAGCCGAACTGTACATACGAGGGAAGAGCATGTTCTGGGCATAGATATACTTATTCTTGTGACTTACTACGAAGTAAGAGTCCTTCTCATCAGCCGAAGCTTTCTCCTTGCGCTGGTAAACCGGTGCACCTTCTTTCATGACAGGCTTGCACATGTTGCCGTCTACTTCGAGGGCTACCTGTGATGTATAAGCCTGGCCATAGAACAGAGGACGGTCGCCATACTGGTCGCGGCTCAGATAACTTCCCAGGGTAAAGATGTCCTCAGGAGAGTTCTGGTCCATAGGAGGGTTGGCAGAAGAACGAATCACGATGAGTGCGTAGCTGGAATAACCAATCATCAGCATCAGCATGCAGAGCAAGGCTGTGTTCTTGACGCGTGCTGAGATGAGAGGCAGGAGCTGCATCTTCTTCTTGGCGATGCCTGTAGATTCGTCAACGCCTGTTACTACCTCCTGCTTGCGCTTGTAGCCGAGTACGAACCAGAGAATAACCAGCACGATGATGCCGGTAATGGCAGCAGTCCAGCCATATCCATAGAATGGGATGCCGAGCATGCCGAAGCCGAGAACGAAGGCGATATTCTGCTTCTTCTCGTTCTTCTCAGAAGCATGGCAGGTTTCGTAGATACCCCAGATAACTGAGGCTACGAGACAGATGATGTATACGATTTCACCGGTATTGAACGGACAGCCGAGAGTGTTGACAAAGAACAGTTCGAACCAGCCGCCTACGGTGATGATACCTGGAACCACACCATACAGTACGGCTACCACTACGAGGAATGAAAGGAACAGCGCCAGGAGCGAGCCCTTGAGGTTGGCATGTGGCACCTTCTTGTAGTAATAAACCAATACGATGGCTGGGATACAGAGCAGGTTGAGCAGGTGGACACCGATACTCAAACCGGTCATATAGGCGATGAGCACAAGCCAACGATCGCTATGAGGCTCGTCAGCATGGTCTTCCCACTTCAGGATGAGCCAGAATACCACAGCGGTAAAGGCAGAAGAGAACGCATAAACCTCACCCTCGACAGCTGAGAACCAGAAGGTATCGCTGAAGGTGTAGATGAGTGCGCCTACCATACCGGATGCCTCGATGGCAATCAGCTTGCTGGTAGTCAGTTCTTTCCAGTCGCTGATAACGAGACGGCGAGCCAGGTGGGTGATGGTCCAGAAGAGGAACATGATACAGACGGCGCTCAGCAGGGCGCTCATCGTGTTCACCATCTTGGCTACCTGGGTAGTGTCGCTGGCGAAATGTGTGAAGAAATTGCCTAAAAGCATGAAGAATGGTGCCCCAGGTGGGTGACCGATCTCCTGCTTGTAAGCAGTCGTAATAAACTCAGGACAGTCCCAGAAACTGGCTGTCGGTTCAATTGTGGAACAATAAGTGAACGCCGCAATGATGAATGCGACCCATCCGAAGATATTGTCCACTAATCTGTACTGTTTCATTATTGTTTAAACTTTAATGTATTATATTTCTTTCTGAATGCTTTCTCTGTTTCTGAATGCTTTCTCTGTGCCTTTCAAAAAGGCACATTCCAATTGCAAAGATAATAAAAAGATGAGATAATATGGATTTTTGCACCTGTTTTTTAGGCATTATTATATAATAAGCCTATACATTTAAGAAATGCTCTTCCAGTTTCTCTCTCGGCATATCTGCCGTATCGTGGTAGTGGAGATGATGATTTACGCAGGCGATGTGCTTTACGTTATTGAGCACTTCGGCTACATCATGGCTTACGATGATAATGGCGCACTCCCGGTTGATCTGTTCCAGCATCTCGTACATCTGCTTCTGGAAACGGCGGTCGATGTAGGTGTTGGGCTCATCGAGGATTACCACATCGGGCTTGGATACGATGGCACGAGCCAGGAGCACTCGCTGCAATTGTCCGCCGCTCAAGGCTGCGATATGGCGGTCTTTCAACTCCGTGAGCTGCATCTGTTCCAGACAGTCGAGTACCTGCTGGTGCTGTGCCTGGGTGTATCTGGAAAAGAGGCTCTTGGTCTTGCTGAGGCCGGAGAGTACCACTTCATAGACGGAGATAGGAAACTGTTTGTCGAGATGATTGTATTGGGGCAGATATCCCATGCTGATTTCCCTTACTTCCTCTCCGTCTTTATAAAAGCGGATGCTGCCGTCTGTGGGTTTCATCAGTCCCAGAATGAGGCGCATGAGGGTTGTCTTGCCACCACCGTTGGGACCGATGATGCCAAGATAATCGTCTTTGTAGACGGTGAGGTTGATATCGTGGAGCACCTCCTTGCCTTCATAGCCTGCAGAAAGATACTCGATTTTTATGATTGGAGTCATATTATTGTAGTTTTTACTTCCCAACAACGATTTTCTTGCCTTGTACCGCTGCTGCCGCTTCCTGCATCGCCCAGTTCCAGTCGCCCTGCAATGGATTGATATCCATTGGCTTGGTGTGGCTCTCGTTGATGAAGGTTGTGGTGTTGCGGTTGGCAAATTCTGCTTGAATCAGGCAGAACTTGATCTTTTCTTTTCTGGCTCTCTCGATGAGGCTCTTCAGCTGGGCGGCACTCGGCTCCCTGCCTTCTTCCTCTATGGCAAGCTGCTCCAGCTGGTAATCACGGGCAAAGTAGGTGAGGATAGGGTGATAGATCACAAACTTGCGTACCATCTCCGGATTATCCTTGAAACTCTTTCTGATGATGCTGTCCTGCCTGTCGATGCTGCAGAGCAACTGCTGATAGTTTTTCTGGAAGAAAGTCTTGTTTTCCGGTTCCAGTTGGCAGAGTGCCTTGAAGATGTTGCTGGAGATGATGCGGGCGTTTTTGCAACTCATCCATACATGCGGGTCGGTATTGCCGCCTGGTGTCTTGGCAGGCGTGATGCCTGTGGAGGTATCTATCACCTTCATGTCAGGAGCGTTGTCCTGCAGCTTCTTCATCCAGGTCTGTTCGAAACCGATGCTTCCCACTTTCAGATAGAGGGCACTCCTGGAGAGTTCCATCATCTGCTGGGCATAAGGCTCGTAAGTTTCAGGATTGTTGCCGTTGGATACCATCACGTTGATATCCACCTTATCTCCGGCAATCTTATCAACGAAAAACTTGTAGGGAGGGATAGTTACGGTAACAGCAGGTTTGCCATCGCTGTTGGCGACAGATTCCTTTCCGTTACTTTCTGCGGTGTGGCCTTTCTGCTGGCTGCCTTTACAGCCCGCGAAAGCCACGCATAATATAATAAGGTATAAATACTTTCTCATAAGCAGTCAATCTATATGAATCAATTCTTTGTTTTCTTTGCAGCTTGTTTAAAAGATGAAACTGAGTCCGTAAGCCAGCAGTACATATCTCAACACCTTTCCGATGGTGATGCTGATGACAGAAATCACGATGTTGGCTCTCGTCAGTCCCAAAACGATGGTGATGGCACTTCCCAACAGGGGCAGGAAGGCAAAGAATCCCATCCAGGCTCCTCTGTCGGCCATGAAATGCTGAGCCTTGTCAAGACTCTCTTTCTTTACATGCAGATATTTCTCTATCCATTCCAGCTTGCCCATCCGTCCTACGCCATAGTTGAACATAGAACCGAGCACATTGCCGATGCTTCCATACAGTACGAGCTGGATAGGTTCCAGTCCGGCAGCCTGTAAGCCCGACATGACCACCTCGCTGCTGAAGGGAAAGAAACTGCCGGCAAGGAAGGCTGATACCAGCATGCCCCAGTAGCCCCAGCTCATTAAGAAATCTATAATCCAACTCATAGTAATATGCTCTCTGGTACGAGTATGTTGTAAGCCATGATAAGTACCAGCATGATGAGCAGCAGGATGAAGGATATGTTGGTAAACTTACCTTTGGTGAATGTGATGAAATGGGCGATAAGCGGTGCTGTATTCACAATCAGGATGCCGCCCAGTTCCTGTATATGTTGAGGCTGGAGGACGATGAAGATGATGCTGGCAACCGATAACATGATAAACGTTTCGTAGATCATGCGGGTGCGTATCTTATCGCCGTAGCTGGTGCGTATGAAGTGGATGGAACCGATGATGGTGAGCAGGGTAACGAAACTCAGGTTCAGAATCTGATGGTCGGTAACCTGCGAATAATCAAATAGTTCGCTGTAGTTGATGAATTCGCAGAAGTGGTCAGCCAGCCCCTGTATGTTGTCGGTATAGAAGAAATAACCGGCTGCAAACCAATAGGGCACGATGAGACCTACCAGTGTTGCAAAGAATGTCTTTACGCTAAACGAGAGGGTAAACACCATCATCATGATCCATAGGATAGGCATGAAATAGCCTATCTGCACGAAAACCATCGATGCCAGACCGATGCAGGCAAAGGCGTAGAAAGTCCAGCCTGTAGAGCGTTTATCCTGATAGCAATTCCAGATAATGAGATAAAAGGCGATGAAACACATCGTCACAATACTGCTTTTTAAAGAGAGGTGGGGGAGTCCTGTCATCGTCAGTAATGCCAGAAAACTGCAAGATACCATTCGGCTGTAGGTACGCATCAGGGCATTACGGTTGTTCAGTTCCACCATCAGCAGGGTAGACATGGCTGTAAAAGCAAATTCTACCCAGATATTGGATACCAATAAACCTACTGCAACCCAAACCAGCGTGGCAAGGGTTGCAGTAATAGGTAAAGAGTAGCGGCTAGCCGCTACTTTATTTTGAAAAGTTTTCTTTCTTAACATCTAATTCAACATTAAAAAACTAAAGATCCTGTCCGATATCAGAACGGAAGTACTTGTCGGTGAACTGGATCTTCTGTGCCTCAGCAAAGCTCTTCTTCAAGGCTTCTTCCTTGTCCTTGCCGTAGCTGCTTACGCAGATGACACGACCACCGTTGGTTACAACCTGACCATCCTTCATGGCTGTACCGGAGTGGAATACTACCGAACCTTCTACATCGTCGATGCCCTGGATAGGATACCCCTTCTTGTAAGCCTCAGGATAACCGCCGCTTACGAGCATCACGCAGACTGCTGCACGCTCATCAAACTCGATGCTGCGCTTGTCCAAATCGCCTGCTGCTACACCCTCAAAGAGATCCACGATGTCGCTCTTCAGACGGAGCATCACGCTCTCAGTCTCTGGATCACCCATACGGCAGTTGTACTCGATGACCATAGGCTCGCCTTCAACGTTGATCAGACCGAAGAAGATGAATCCCTTATAGTCGATGTTCTCCTCAGCAAGTCCCTCTACAGTAGGACGGATGATGCGCTCGTCAACCTTCTGCATCCACTCCTTGGTAGCGAATGGTACAGGGGTAACGCTACCCATACCGCCGGTGTTCAGACCGGTATCGTGCTCGCCGATGCGCTTGTAATCCTTAGCCTCAGGCAGAATCTTGTAGTTCTTGCCGTCGGTTAATACAAATACAGAGCACTCGATGCCGCTCAGGAATTCCTCGATGACTACGCGTGCAGAAGCGTTGCCGAACATACCGCCGAGCATCTCCTTGAACTCTTTCTTAGCCTCTTCCAGGGTAGGGAGGATGAGAACGCCCTTACCGGCGCACAAACCATCTGCTTTCAGTACGTATGGAGCCTTCAGTGTCTCCAGGAATTTCAAGCCTTCCTCTACGTGCTCGCCGTCGAAAGTCTCATACTGGGCAGTAGGGATGTTGTGGCGCTTCATGAACTTCTTGGCGAAGTCCTTGCTGCCTTCCAATACGGCGCCAGCCTTTGATGGACCGATGACAGGGATGTTCTGGGTGCGAGGATCGTTCTTGAAGTCATCGTAAACACCCTTTACCAATGGGTCTTCCGGACCAACTACCACCATATCAACGCCATTTTCTACTGTGAAGTTCTTGAGCGCCTCAAAGTCGTCTGCCTTGATATCTACGTTCTCGCCGACATTCTGAGTACCGGCATTACCAGGAGCGATGAAGAGTTTCTCACACTTCTCGCTCTGAGCGATTTTCCATGCTAAGGCGTGCTCGCGGCCACCGCCTCCTAACAATAAAATTTTCATTTGCTGTAAGTTATTGTTTGTTATTTGATGTAGGAGTAAACTCCCCTTTTCCGGGGGATGTTTGCTCCTAGATATTTACTTGAGATAATCGAAGAAATAATTGCTGATGCGCTCATGCAGATGAGTGCTCTGATGACCTCTCATGTTGTGAGGCTCGCCAGGATAGACGAAGAAGTCTGGCTGGGTGCCTGCTGCGATGCAAGCCTTGAGGAAGGTGAGGCAGTGCTGTGGCACTACGGTCACATCGTTCAAGCCCTGGATAATCTGCAGCTTGCCCTTCAGGTTCTTTGCCTGATAGAGCAGGGAGGTCTTCCTGTAACCCTCTGGGTTGGTCTGTGGGGTATCCATATAGCGCTCGCCATACATCACCTCGTACCAGTGCCAGTCGATTACCGGACCACCTGCTACGCCTACCTTGAACACATCAGGGTGGTTGGTCATCAGCGAGATGGTCATGAATCCGCCGAAGCTCCAGCCGTGAACGCCAATCTTGTCAGCATCTACGTAAGGAAGCGTCTTCAGATATTCCACACCCTTCATCTGGTCTTGCATCTCAATCTGTCCGAGCTGACGGAAGGTAGCCTGCTCGAAAGCCTTGCCACGGTTCTCGCTTCCACGGTTGTCGAGGATGAAGAGCAGATAGCCCTTTTCTGCCATGTAGGTTTCCCAACCACGGCTAGAGTAGTTCCAGCGGGCATCTACGTTGTGGGCATGAGGACCGCCATATACATATATAATGGTAGGATACTTCTTGTTTGGATCGAAGTTTACCGGTTTCACCATTCTCCAGTAGAGGTCTGTTTCGCCATCGGCAGCCTTGATGGTACCGCAGCTGTACTCAGGCACATTGTAGCCCTTCCAAGGGTTCTCGGCAGTAAAGTAAGCGGTGCGCTTGCCGTTCTCGGTATTCACGAGGGCAATCTTGCGAGGCACGGTAGGAGTAGAGTAGTTGTCGAAGACATACTGTCCGTTCTCGCTCAAAGTGGCGCTGTGCCATCCCTTGCCGCAATCATCTACCAGCGTACGCTTGCCGGTTTTTGTGTCTACGGCAAAGATGTTTCTCTGGATAGGCGATTTCTCGTTGGATGCGATGATGATACTCTTGCGCTTGGTGTTGAAGCCGAGTACTTCCATCACTTCCCATTTGCCGGAAGTCAACTGCTTGATTTCGAGCGATTCTGTGTTGCTTGCCATGCGGCTTCCGTGCTTGCCCAGGGTGCAGAGATAGAGGTGGTTGTAGCCATCCTTGCGGCTCTGCATGATAAAGCTGTTGCTGTCCCAAGGCAGGAACTGGATAGGGTGGCAAGGCTCCACGTATTTCTCGTCGGTCTCGCGATAGAGTTCGCCTGTCTTCTCGCCGGTTTCTGCATTGTAGGCAGTCAGACGGCAGTCGTTCTGGTCGCGGTTCAGTTCGAACATATAGATGGTCTTGCTGTCCGGACTCCATGCGATGTTGGTAAAATAGCGGTCGGTTGGATTGCCAGCCTTCAGATAGACGGTCTTGCCGGTCATGCAGTCGAACACGCCTACGGTTACCTTGTGTGATGTCTCGCCTGTCATCGGATACTTGTCTGGTGCAGGAGTAGCAATGCAACTCTGTGTTTCAGGATGATTGAAACCGATTTCCGGGATGTCGACCTGCGGATAGTCGGTTACCATACTCTGGTCCATACGATAGAAGGCGAGCAGTTCGCCGTTCGGACTCCAGAAGGTTCCCTTGCTGATACCGAACTCATCGCGGTGAACACTCTGTCCATAAACAATTTCGCGGCTTCCGTCCTTTGAGAGCTGGAAATCGTGAGATTTCTTCTCTTTTGTCAAGGCGTTGCTGGTTACATCGAAGGTACGCACATAGAGGTTGCTGCCCTTCAGATAGGCGAAGGCGTTCTGCTGGGCATTAGCCTCCAGGAGGTTCTCGCCGTCAGCAAAATCCATCTCGCTCAGCAGCTTATGCTTCTTGAAGTCTATGGTATAAGTCTTGCTGCCGTTGCTCACCATCACGATGTTCTTGCCTGCAAACGGGAACAGAGCATTGTAGAGGGCTCTTACCTTGATGTCTTTGGTAGGAGCAATCCACTGGTTGATGTCATTGATGCCGAAGAGTTTGGTCTCCTTGCCTGTCGTCTTGTTGACGAGATAGCAAGCATCCACATCCTGGCGAACGAGTTCATTGCCCCACCAGGTGCACCAGCGATTCTTGGCTACCATGTTACGATAGTTGTTGCCGCCGAAGTTCAGGTCTTCCAATGTAAAGGTTTTCTCGCCTTTCTGAGCAGGAACCACGCCCTGAGCCTGTAAGTCGGTTGCATTCATAGCCATCATAATCATAGCAGCAAAAGATAATTTATAAATTGAATTCTTCAGATTCATTATATTCTTTACTTTATCGGGTTTAATACCCATGCGTCGTGAAACACGACGTATGGGTCGATATGTCTTTAATCCTCGTCGTCGAAGTCAACGCTGAAGTTCTTCTTGCCTCCGCGCTTGCCTCCGAAATCACGGCCACCACGTTTGTCGCCCTTGAAGCCACCACGCTTGTCGCCTTTCTCGAAACGCTTTCCGTCGCGCTTGCCACCGAAGTCACGACCACCCTTGCGGTCGCCCTTGAAGCTACGGCTGCCACGCTTGTCATCGTCGTCATCATTGCGTCGACCGCCGCCACCGATACGTGAACGGCCGCCCTTATGGAACTCAGCACGCTTCTTCTCGAAGTCTTCCAGACGGTGAGTATGGAACTTGAAAGAACGGATATCGTCCTCCTCGTTTTCAGTCTCCTCGCTTACACGCTTCTTGAATTCACGCTCCTTCTTGAAACGGTGCTTCTGAGCCATCTCGCTCTTCTCGCGCTCAGTCTTCACAATACCGCCTTCAGAACGGAAGTCCTTCATCTTGCCGTCGAACATCACATACTTGCGGAATTCGCACTCCAAGCTTCCGTTGAATACAGGAATCTTGATAGATGGTTTCAGACCAATCTGCTCGAAGCACTCCTCGCGGTAGCTCAATACCCAAGCCTCATTGCCGGCAAAAGCCTTCTTGAAGCGCTCACCTATCATCTTGTAGGTGTTCAGGAGGTTAGGGGTAGAGATGCGCTCACCATATGGAGGGTTCATCACGATGATGCTCTTCTCGGCTGGCTGGGTGAAGTCCTTGAAATCAGCCTGTGAGATGGTGATGTCCTTGCTGAGACCGGCAGCACGAACGTTGAGATTAGCTGTATTGACAGCCTTCATGTCAACATCGTAACCATAGATATGGTGCTCGAACTCGCGCTCCTGAGAGTCGTCGTTATAAATCGTATCGAAGAGATCCTGGTCGAAATCGTTCCACTTCTCGAAGGCAAACTCCTTGCGGAATACACCTGGAGAGATGTTTCGGGCGATGAGGGCAGCTTCGATGGCGATGGTACCTGAACCACACATCGGGTCGATGAAATCGCATTCGCCCTTCCAGCCGGTCATCAGAATCATACCTGCAGCGAGAACCTCGTTCAGAGGAGCCTCTACCTGCTCCTGGCGGTAGCCACGGCGGTGCAGACTCTCACCACTCGAATCGAGACTCAAGGTGGCATTGTCTTCTGCAATGTGGATGTTGAGGCGGATATCCGGGTTAGATACGCTGATATTTGGACGTGTACCCTGCTTCTCGCGGAACCAGTCAACAATCGCATCCTTTACCTTGTAGGTTACGAAGCGTGAGTTGCGGAACTCCTCTGAGTAGACTACTGAGTCAACAGAGAAAGTCTTCTTCACATCTAAGATGTCATCCCACTTGATCTTCTGAATCTGATCATACACCTCTTCAGCGCTTCTAGCCTTGAAGTGCTTGATAGGCTTTAAGATACGGATGGCTGTGTGCAACTGGAAGTTAGCACGATACATCATTTCCTTGTCGCCTGTGAAAGACACCATGCGGCGACCGATCTGTACATTATTGGCACCCAACTGGGTGAGCTCTTCAGCCAAGACAGGCTCGAGGCCCATGAAGGTCTTGGCAATGAGTTCAAATTCCTGTTCCATTATTGAATTCTATATCTAATAAACTTTGTTTTTCTTTTTTATATTTCTTTGTTTTCGGTTTCATATCCTTGGTAACCCATACGTTGGCTCCCACTACGCAGCCTTCTCCGATGGTGATGCGACCGAGGATGGTGGCATTGGCGTAGACGATGACATCATTTTCGAGGATAGGGTGGCGAGGGATTCCCTTGATAGGGTTGCCGTCCTTATCGAGTGGGAAACTCTTGGCTCCGAGGGTTACACCCTGGTAGAGTTTCACATTGTCGCCGATGATGCAGGTAGCTCCAATTACCACACCCGTACCGTGGTCGATGGTGAAGTGCTTGCCGATGGTAGCCTCCGGGTTAATATCAATACCGGTTTCCGAATGCGCCAGTTCGGTCATCATTCTTGGAATGAGCGGCACTCCCAGTTCGTGCAGCACGTGAGCGATGCGGTAGTTGGTAATCGCCTTGATGACCGGGTAGCAGGAGATGATTTCTCCGTGGCTCATGGCAGCCGGGTCGCCCTCGTAGGCAGCCTCTACATCGGTAGCCAGAATCTTGCGCAGTCTCGGGAATTCCATGATTGCCTTGGCTGCAATCACGCCTGCCTTGGCACGCTGGTGCTGCAGTTCAGCCTGGGTTTCCGTTTCACAGTCGTTGGCGAAGCAGAGACCGGCGAGAATCTGCTCTGACAGCATCTCATAGAGTTTCTCTACTCTTACTCCAATATGATATTTGATGGTTGAGATATTTACCGAAGAATTGCCGAAATATCCCGGAAAGAGGATAGAACGGGACAAACTGATGATTTCTTCGAGCGCCTTGCCCGAAGGAAGTGGATTCCCGTCTCGATGCTGATGGAAGAGACCCTTCAAAGATTCTGCGCTCGAAAGCTCCTCGATGGTCTCTGTCAGCTGATGAGTTAATGTATCTTTACTCATTTTCTTAATGTCTCAATAAAATTTGAGTGCAAAGATACGATTATTTTCTTGAATGACAAAGAAATAGCTACGGTTTTTTGTATTTTTTAGAGTGATTTTTTGAGGGATGAAAGACGGAAAGACCCATGTACGGTGTTTTACCGTACATGGGTCTGGCTTGTCTTATTTTGCGATGCTGTCCAGGAAGAGGAGCAGTCGGTTGGTGACGTTTACCTCTGAAACACCGGAATCGAAGTCGAGCGATACGAGGTTGAGCATTGGGAAACGGTCGTGGAGACGTTTCTCGATGCCCTTGGAAATCACGTGGTTAGCGATGCAACCGAAAGGCTGGAGCGAGATGATGTTGTTCACGCCATCACGGATGTAACCTACGATGTCGGCAGGCAGAAGCCAGCCTTCGCCAAACTGGGCTGCGAGCGAAACCAGTCCCTGTACGTCCTTCGCATCATCATAGATATTGGTGAACGGACGGAAGTAGCGGAACTTGCCGGCTGCCTTGTTTACCTGGCGCAATCTTCTGCCTATCAGCGCCTGATAAGCGCCCTTGATGATGAAATCGGGCACTTTGGTGCAACTCAGCCGCATGTGTTTCTGTATCTCCACGTTCACAAATTCCTGCAGGAAGAATGGGGCAAGCAGAGGCGGAACCACCTCAATGCCGCGCGAGATGATGTTCTGCTCCAGGAACTGGTGGGCGAAAGGATTGAACTTCAGGAAGATTTCGCCTACGATTCCTACCTTCGGCAGTTCTCTGTCGAGGGTCATCTGGTTGAATTCTTCGGCTGCCTGTTCCAGGAGTCGGATGAGTTCTTTGGCTGAATTCTGGGCGATAGGTCCGTCTATCAGCTGCATGTATTTATCGCGCAACTCTCTGGCGATGCCCGGTTTACGCTCTCTTACGATGCAGGCATTGTACATCTCGTTGATTGCATCGCCATAGAAAATGGCGGTAACGATAATCTGACTGTATTTCAGCCAAGGCACATTGAAACCGTCCTGCTCGTTATAGTCTTGCTTGTCGTCTGTTGAGCCTGATGCTTCGCCTGTTGAGGCTGTTACACCGAGTGTGAGCAGCGGAATGTCCTGGAATCCATTGGAAATCATCGCACGCTTGATGAGACCAGCGTAGTTGGTTGCGCGACACTGGCCGCCCGTCTGACTCATCACTACTGCTGTATTGTTCAGGTCGTATCTGCCTGATTTCAAGGCTTTGATGATGTCGCCGACGATGAGTGTAGCCGGATAGCAGACTTCGTTGTTGGCAAACTTCAAGCCGAGTTCGGCGCTTACCTCATTGCTCATCGGAAGTACCTCAACATCATAGCCTATCAGTTTCAGGATAGGCGGAATGATAGGGGTGAGGTATTCGGTCATGAAAGGAGCGAGAATCTTGCGATGAATGTCCTGCTTGGTGAATACCTTGGTCTGTTGTAAATGTTGAGTGTTGAGTGTTGAATTGGCTTTCCCTTCGGCCGCCGAACATTGTTTCTTCACTCTTCGTTCTTCACTCTTCACTTCCTTTACTCCCTTCAGGCTTTCTATGAGCGAGCGGACACGGAGTTTCAGTGAGCCGATATTGCTCACATCATCTATCTTCAACAGCGTGAAAGGCTTGTTGTGGCGCTTCATGATGTCGCGAATCTCGTCCTGGATAAAACTGTCAGGACCGCAGCCGAAGCTGGTCATCTGGACGAAATGAACCTCATCGCCCTGTTCTGCAGCCCATTGCGCTGCCTTCAGAATGCGGTTCATATACGCCCATTGCTTCACGAGATAAGTCTCTGGCTGACAGTTGTATGCTTCGTTGTTGTCCTGGCTGGCTAATGCTGCCTCATTTCTTTCTGCCGCCAGATCCTCCAAATTGAAGTCTTTGAAATCTGCAAAGAGATTACCCCGGGCGATGTCTTCGCTGATGACGTTGACTCCCAGATTGGCAATCATCTCGCTCAGCTTGTGCTGAATCAGCGGGTCTGTATGATAAGGACGGCCCGCCAGCAGAATCGTAAGTCCCTTGTTTGACTTCAGAATCTCCCAGCCCTGTTTCTTAATCTCAGCTGCATATACTGCCTGAGCATAGAGGGCCTCTCTCAGCGCTTTACGGGCAGTCTTCTTGCTTACTCCCAGTTGCTTGAGATAATCGGTAATCTGCTTTTCCAGCGCCTTAGGCTGGGCAAAGTTGATGACGGGCGTATCGATCGGTTTCTTCAGATTGATGACCGACTTGATGACATCGCTGTAGCCCGAAACGACCGGACAGTTGAAACTGTTCAGCGTATTCTTCGGGTCGTCATTATGTTCATAAACCACGTATGGCATGAGGATGCGGTCTACTTTCGGGTTCTCGTTGAGTTCCTTCAGATGACTGTGAGCCAGTTTAGCCGGGAAGCAGATATTGTCGCTCATCACCGTATTCAAGGCTCCTTCATACTGGCTGAAAGTGGAATCGAAAGAGAGAATCACGCCCAATCCTGCTGCCCGGAGCAGCGCATTCCAGAACGGATATTCCTCGTACATGTTGAGGATGCGAGGAATGCCTACTTTGACGTTGTGTTTTGCAACTTCAAGTGGGTTAACTTCTTCTCTATCAAATAGTAAACTATATTTGTATTCGTAGATATTTTTGCCTTTTATCCCGTTTGCTCCCTTGTTGTTAAACACACGCTCACACTTGTTTCCGGAGTAGAATCGGTTGCCGCCGGCAAAGGTGTAGCGGGAAACATAACAATGGTTTTCGCAGCCTTTGCATTGCAGTTGTTGGGTTTCATAATGAGCCAGATTCTGGAGATCATCGATGGATCTTGATGAGGCAGGGTGCTCGTCTTCTGAAGATGTGCGATGCTTGTAATCTGCCGCCGCATGAAGGGCACAACCGTAGGCGCCCATCAGTTCCGGCATGTTGCTTCGTGCCACTTCGGTATGGGTGAGCAACTCAAATGCTCTTACCACCGCATCGTTTCTCATCGTACCACCCTGCACAACGATTTTGCCTCCAAGGTTCTCATTACCATGGAGTTTCAATACCTTATAAAGACAGTTCTTGATGACCGAATAAGAGATTCCGGCAGAAATATCAGCTACAGATGCGCCCTCTCTGAGCACCTGCTTCACCTTCGAGTTCATGAAGACGGTGCAGCGGGTTCCCAGGTCGCAGGGAGCCTTCGACTGGCAGGCGAGTTGGGCAAAATCGCCTACAGAATAACCCATGTTGTTGGCAAAGGTCTGGATGAATGTTCCGCAGCCCGAACTGCACGCCTCGTTGAGTTCCATGCGCACCACAGCCCCTTTCTCCACGAAGATAGCCTTCATGTCCTGTCCGCCGATGTCCAGGATAAAACTCACGTCGGGCATGAGTGAGGCAGCTGCTCTTTCGTGCGCCATTGTTTCGATAATGCCGCTATCGAGGCCGAAAGCCGCCTTGATAAGTTCTTCGCCGTAACCTGTAGAGCAGGAGCCTACGATTTCCAGTTCTGCGCCTCGCAATGCAGCTTCCTGCTTCAGGGTGTTCAGTCCATCCGCTACTGCCTTGATCGGATTTCCCAGATTCAGGCGGTAATTTGTATAGACAATATCTCCCGTAGGCGTCTCCGCATTCACCCTTACCGCAACAATCTTCGTCGTAGTAGAGCCCGAGTCAATACCAATCACAACCTGCTGTTTTCCTTTATTCAGCGGTTGGGTTTCGGTAGCGAATTTCGCCTTTGATTTGAGCCATTCCTGGTGCTCTTTCTCGTTTTTGAACAGAGGCAGCAGACTGCTGGTCCATTCCGTTTGTATTTCTTTTTTCATCCGGCTTCTGAGAACAGATACTGAGGCTGCAGAATCTGCCGATTTAGCCCGGTAAGCACAGCCCAGAGCCGGAATGAGATTGCTGTTTTCTGATACGATGAAATCGTTTGGTGAGAGATGGAGATAATCGCAGAAAGCCTTGCGGAGAGCCGGAAGAAAGGTCAGCGGACCGCCGCAGAGCAGGATAGGAGCCTCGAAGCTGATGCCGTGAGAAAGCGTTACCACCGTCTGTACGGCGATGGAATGGAAGATGCTGGCTGCAATATCTGCTTCGGGCAGATTGCGCGCCATCAGGTTCTGGATGTCGGTCTTGGCGAACACGCCGCAGCGGGCAGCCATCGGATAAACGTGTTCAGCCTTCATCGCCAACTCGCTCATCTTCTGGTTTTCTACGCCCATCAGCACACTCATCTGGTCGATGAAAGCACCCGTTCCGCCGGCACAGTTGCCGTTCATGCGCAGTTCCATATTTCCGTTTTCCTTGAAGAAGATAACCTTCGCGTCCTCGCCACCAATATCGATGAGCGCCTTCGCCTCAGGATGAGCAGTACGGGCATAGACCGATGCAGCCACCACCTCTTGTACAAACTCTGCCTGGAGCTGTTCGGCAGTAGCCATTCCTACGCTTCCCGTTACGCAGATTCTTGCCTCTGCATCGCCGGTAAGAGCTAAAATCTCATCGAAATATTGTGACACAAGTTCGTTGACACGAGCGTTGTGGCGTTCGTATTTTGAGTAAATTACCCGGTTATCGCTGTCGATAACGGCTATTTTGGCTGTCGTAGAACCAACGTCCAATCCTATGTAATAAATCTTCTCCATTTCTCTTATCTCAAGTATTTTCTCTTATCTTCTAGTATCTTCTTATCTTCTAGTGGCTTTTCCCAAGTTCCATCTGCTCTCTTCTCATATCCCTGAAAGCGCTCCAGGCTATCAGAACCGCAACGGCAAACGAGCAGCAATCTGCCCACATCTGACACATCTCCACGCCCAGCAGTCCGAAGAAATAGGGGAGGATGAAGATGAGCGGAATGAAGAAAAGTCCGCTTCGTGCCGCCGCTACGATGTTGGCTCTCACCGGTTTACGGATGGTCTGCATCAGCATGTTGGTGAGCACGATGCTGGCTACGAGCGGAAAACTGAGCACCTGCCATCGCAAAGCCACCGAACCTACGGCTACAACCGCTGCATCATCGCGGAAGATGCTGATGATGGAAGTTGAGAAGATGAAGCCGAGAAGGGCACAGACGCTGAGGAAAACCGTGCCGCATCTGATGCAGAAAAAGAAGGCTTCCTTTACGCGCCCATAGAGCTTGGCGCCGTAGCAGAATCCGCAGAGCGGCTGGAATCCCTGACCCAGACCAATGACCATCGCATAGGTGAAGAAGGAGATGCGGGTAACGATGCTCATGCCCGCAATGGCTGCATCGCCAAACGCACCTGCTGCCACATTGAGCATCAGCGTAGCGATACTTCCCAGTCCCTGTCTTGACAGCGAAGGGGTTCCGCCGAAGATAATCTCCTTGGCAAAGGCGCGGGTAGGGGTGAAATTGCAGAGACGGATGCGGATGTTCTCGCCTTTATGCGTCATCCAGAAGAGCATGGCGCAGCCGAAACACTGGCTGGTGAGGGTGGCTACGGCGGCTCCGGTAATGCCCAGCTGGAAGTAGAGAATGAGCAGAGGAGCCAGAATCAGATTGAGCAGCACACCCGACATGATGCCTTTCATCGCATACATCGTATTGCCCTGAAATCGCATCAGATTATTCAGCGTAAGCGAGGTGGTCATAAAGGGAGCACCCAGCAGGATAATGCCCAGATAGCGCTCTGTATAAGGAAGAATGGTGGGCGTAGAACCCATCAGAAGACAGAGCGGAGTGAGGAAAAGATGACCCAGAATGGCGATGAGAAGACCGGTAAGAAAACTCAGCACAAAGCCCGTTGTTGCCATCTTCTGTGCCTCTTCCGTATGCTTGGCGCCCAACTGGCGCGAAACATAATTGCCCGCTCCATGACCGAAGAAGAAACCAATCGCCTGAATCACAGCCATTGCTGCAAAGGAAACGCCTACCGCTGCCACACTCTGCGTGTTGATGCTGCCCACGAAATAGGTGTCGGCGAGGTTGTACATGCTCGTCGACAGCATACTGATAATCGTTGGTATGGCCATCGTGAAAATCACATGATGCACAGGGGCATGTGTGAGGAACGTATAGTTGTCTCTTTTCTCTTTCTTCATAACTTTATGATGCTCTTTTGGGGCATTTCATCCTGCAAAGGTACATAAATATCCACAAAGTTGGACAATTATGAACAAACTTTTATAAATTTATAAGAAAAGAGTTGCATTATTCATAAATTTATTGTATTTTTGCACCGCAATTGAATATATATACATAAAACAATATACTAATGAATGATGAGATAAGAATCATACCGATAACGACTAAAAAAGGGCTGAAAACCTTCATTCAGTTTCATTATGATCTCTACAGAGGCCATAAGTTTGCCATTCCTTTTTTGCGTTTCGATGAGATGAATACGCTGGACCCAAAGAAGAATCCTGCCTTCGAATTCTGCGAGGCTCAATACTTCCTGGCGGTTGACAGCGAGGCTCGTATCGTAGGTAGAATTGCTGGCATTATCAACCATCGTGCCAACGAAGAGTGGAACAAGAAGCAGGTTCGCTTCGGCTGGTTTGATTTCGTGGATAATGTAGCGGTTTCCTGTGCCTTGTTGCGCGCGGTAGAAAACTGGGGCAAGAGCAAGGGAATGAACGAATGCGTAGGTCCGCTCGGCTTTACGGATATGGACCGTGAAGGCTTGCTCATCGAGGGCTTCGACCGGAAGTCTACGATGTATATCAATTACAATTATCCTTATTATAAGACGCATCTGGAGAGTTATCCGCTCTATGAGAAGGATAACGACTGGCTGGAGTACCGCATCAGGATTCCGGAAGTGACGCCGGCTAAGTTTGCCAAGACTGCACAGATGATAGAGAGCCGATATAATCTGCATGTTCATAAGTTCACCCGCCAGGAACTGACCTCGGGAGGAATGGGCAGGAAGGTGTTCGAAATCGTGAACGAGACTTACAAGAATCTCTATGATTTCCAGCAGCTTACGGAGAAGCAGATAGATGAATATGTAAATACTTATATCAAGAAGGCTGACTTGAACCTGGTAACGGGTGTGGTAGATGGCAACGCTGGCAACAAGCTGGTAGCCTTTGGTGTTTCCTTCCCTTCGTTTACCGATGCGCTGCGCGAGATAGGCGATGGCAAGCTTTTCCCTACGGGTTGGCTGAAGGTGCTGAAGGTTCTGAAGTGGCACAAGACGGATACGGTAGATTTGCTCTTGATAGGTGTTCTTCCGGAATATCGCAAGAAGGGAGCCAATGCGCTTATTTTTGCCGATCTGATTGAGCAGTATCGCCGTTATGGCTTTAAATGGGCAGAGGCAATGCCGCAGATGGAGACCAATACCGGTGTTCAGAGCCAGTGGCAGTATCTGGAGAGCGAACAGCATCGCCGTCATCGCTGCTATAAAAAGAAGATTTAAAAGTCTCTGTTTTGTGCCGTTTAGGCGTAAAAAGATAGAAAATGGGCTAAAAAGTTAAAAAAACTAACTCATAGTTTTGTGGTTCTCAACTCATAGTTTTGTGGTTCTCAACTCATAGCTTTCCGGTTAGCAACTCATAGCTTTCCGGTTAGCAACTCATAGCTTTCTGGTTGAGAAAATGTAAAATGCTAAACTTTCTCATGCCCGTTCAAGCAACGGGCTGAAGGTCCACAAACTCCGGAAGCAGCACGCCCTGAAAGGGCAGAAGCTCCTAGCCCAGGGCAGCGCCCTGGGTATA
>OBAH01000501.1_pt1 | contig 32698 bp, 31 predicted proteins | sample 1517491 | NCBI WGS metagenome assembly OBAH01 (sample SAMN04571697, study PRJEB22368) | human gut metagenome | biome: human gut; material: stool | host: Homo sapiens | place: Luxembourg | collected 2012-08-03
AACTTCTCGCGGATTAAACACGGATGATATGGATCAGATCGCAGAGGCGATCGCAATGATGATCAAAGAGGGTGAGCCGGCAGCTGACAAGGCAAAGGCGATCGTGAAATCTTTGACAGAGAAATATCCATTGAAATAAAATAAATTTTTTTGTTGAATAAGAAGTGGTTATCTGCTTCATGAGTAAAAAAGCCTCCCGATAAAAATGTGGGAATTGCGATGAAAGGCAATCCGGATCATTTTTGCCGGGAGGCTTTTGTGGTTTAGGAATGCAGCGTTTTGCAAAAAAATAAGAGTTTAGCAGAAATGATCATCTTGCGAGCACATCAATGATCTGTCCAACGTACATGGTGTGCATGTCGCCGTCTTTGTACCATTTGTCAGCAATCTCGGAATCGAGGAAGGAATCATCCGTGATTCTGGTAGCAGACATTTTTTCACAGACCAAAACAAGATTTCCCTCATCAATGTATGGGATTCCATGCCGGTAGTCCACGGTAAGCCCTGCGTTTGCAATCTTATCCTCGTTCCGGCCGGAATGGGAGCCACAGTAATTCAAGGCATCGCGGTACTGGTCACTTACAAATGTAAGGGAGAAAAAGTCTCCCGCATCGATCAGTTCCTTGGTATATCTGGAATCACGGACAAAAACATAGACAACATTTTTGCCCCATAAAACACCAACACCGCCCCAGCTAATGGTCATTGTATTGGATTCCTGTTTATTTCCGGCTGTGAGCAGTGCCCATTCTTTGCCGATTTTCGTAAATGGATTCATGTCCAGCATATCAACTGGAATTGGCTGAAATGTATGCATAGGGATCACCTCTCATAATTTTTTTAGGTAGTTTTATTATATTACAGGAGAGTGGAAAAGTCACTTGAAAAAGAAAATAAAATCAGGTTATAGAAAATAAAACAGATAATAACTAATAGTTATACATAACATAAGGCTTCGGAATAATCTTGACATGAAAAAAAGAAAGTATCATAATGGTTGTCAAAGTTAATTTCCCAAAAGTGTAATGGGAAAAGGAGGCCAAATCCTCTGCTCCTGTAAGGACAGTCGCATTTGCTTCGCAAACAAGGAGGATATTATGGATATCAGATTTGAAAAAAGACCGGTATTAAAGGAGAAACCAGACCAGAAGAATCTTGGTTTTGGTAAGTATATGACAGATTACATGTTTGTCATGGATTGGACAAAAGAAGACGGATGGAAAGATGCAAGAATCGTTCCGGAAGGACCTATCACAATGGATCCGGCATGTGTGACACTTCACTATGCACAGGAAACATTTGAAGGTATGAAAGCATACCGTACAGCAGAAGGAAAAATCCAGCTGTTCCGTCCAGAGATGAACGCAAAGAGAATGATCAATTCCAACGCAAGACTTTGCATGCCGGAATTCCCAGTTGATATGTTTGTCGAAGCAGTGGAAGCACTTGTAAAAGTAGAAGCTGACTGGGTTCCATCTGAACCAAACACTTCCCTTTATATCAGACCATTTATGTTTGCAACAGAAGCAGCACTCGGCGTACATATGGCAAACGCATACAAGTTTATGATTATCTGCTGCCCGGTAGGTGCTTACTATGCAGCAGGTCTTAACCCGGTTAAGATTCTGGTTGAGGATGAACTTGTCCGTGCAGTAAAAGGTGGTACAGGCTTTACAAAATGTGGTGGTAACTACGCAGGTTCTATTTTAGGACAGGTGAAAGCAGAAAAACTTGGTTATGCACAGGTTCTCTGGTTAGATGGTGAGCATCGTAAATATGTAGAGGAAGTTGGAACCATGAACATCATGTTCAAAATTGCCGGTGAAATCTACACAGCACCAATCGAAGGAACCGTTCTTCCGGGTGTTACAAGAGATTCCATGATCCATCTGCTCCGTGACTGGGGTTACAAAGTAAATGAGACAAGACTTTCCGTAGATGATCTGATGAAAGCCGGACATGACGGTACATTGGAAGAGGTATTTGGTACAGGTACAGCAGCCGTTATCTCACCGGTCGGAGAACTCCGTTACAAAGATGATGTTGTGACAGTCAACAACTTTGAGATCGGTGAACTGACACAGAAATTATATGATACCTTAACCGGTATCCAGTGGGGAAGAATCCCGGATAAATATGGCTGGACAGTGGAAGTAAAATAACTTCTGGACATTTTTTACATATCATAGTATAGTAATCATGTTATAGATGCCTTCATAGATGTAGCAGCATTTATGAAGGCGTTTACAATATATAGCACATTGATAATCGAATAAGGTTTATATTTTCAGATATGCGATCCTGTCTGTGACTGATTGCAGACATTTAGGTTTCTCTTCTAGCGCCATGTACCTGTGAGGACGACCATACACAGGTTAACGAGGAAAAGGGTTATCGAAAATTCGGCGGACGCCCTTTCGTACTTCCCAGTGCGAGATATGCCGGCAAATATGCAGGTGACTGCAAAACAAATACGGTATAATGGGACAATTGAATTCGAATATGATTTAAATTTTAAATAGAAAAGAAGAGGAAATTTAATATGTGTGGAATTATAGGTTATACAGGCAGTGAAAACGTAAAAGATGTTTTATTAGATGCGTTGGAATTATTAGAGTATCGTGGATATGACAGTGCGGGTATTGCAGTGAAAGACGAAACTTCCCATGTGACAAATGTTTATAAATGTGCCGGAAGAGTAAGTGATTTAAGAGCAATTTGTGATTCGAAGAAGATTTTGTCTACCTGCGGTATCGGACATACAAGATGGGCAACTCACGGTGGAGTTACGGATCAGAATGCACATCCGCATCAGCAGGGAAAAGTGACTCTGGTTCATAACGGGATCATCGAAAACTATCGTGAGCTGATCGCTGATTACGATTTGCAGGAAATCCTTCATTCTGAAACAGATAGTGAAGTTGCGGCTGCATTATTAAATCATTATTACAAGGGAGATCCAAAGGAAGCGATCAAAAAAACAGTGAGCAAATTAAAGGGTACCTTTGCGCTTGTGATCCTGTTTGAAGATCAGCCGGATGTGATCTACTCGATCCGGAATGTCAGCCCGATCGTTGCAACCATATGCAAAGAGGGAGCAATGCTTGCATCAGATCTGACTGCACTCTGCCGTTTTACAAATGAATACTTTGTTGTACCGGAATATCACATTTTAGAGTTGCACAAAGATCATGTGGTACTTACGGATTTAAATGACAATGTGGTAGAACCAGAATTTTTGTCCGTTGACTGGGAGTTGAACAGCGCGGGAAAGAATGGTTATCCATTTTATATGGAAAAAGAGATTATGGAGCAGCCGGAAGCAATCAAGAATACGATCAAAGACCGTATCGTGAACGGTCTGCCTGATTTTACTTCGGATGGTGTGCCGGATTCTCTTTTTACAGACTGTGACAGAATTTGTGTGGTAGCATGCGGAACAGCCATGCATGCGGGACTTGTGGCACAGGCTCTGGTAAAATCTATCGTTCATGTGCAGATGGACGTAGAACTTGCATCAGAGTTTATGTATTCCGATCCGGTCATTGATGAGAAAACATTGGTGATCGCAGTATCACAGTCCGGTGAGACAATTGATACCTTGGAAGCATTAAAATATGCGAAGAGACAGGGCGCAAAATGTTTATCCGTTATCAACGTAAAAGGTTCTTCCATTGCAAGAGAAAGTGATTATGTGTTATACACCGCAGCAGGACCTGAAATTGCAGTGGCAAGTACAAAAGCTTACACAACACAGCTTTCCGTATTTTATCTTGTGGTTGCAAAAATGGCATTATTGCGAGGTGTCTACACAGAGGAGCAGACAAAGAGCTTTATCGCAGAATTAGAGCGTGTTCCGGAAGTGATGCAGAAAGTATTGGAGAAAAGACGTGACATCCATGTGATCGCAAAGAAGATTCTGGAAGCAAAGGATCTGTTTATGATCGGACGTGGACTGGATTACTCTATTTTACTGGAAGGATCATTGAAACTGAAAGAGGTTTCTTATATTCACTCTGAGGCTTATGCCTCCGGCGAATTAAAACACGGACCAATTGCACTGATCACGACTAACACACCGGTTGTTGCAACGGTAACACAGGAAAAACTCATGTCAAAAGAGCTTTCCAATATTAAGGAAGTAAAATCCAGAGGTGCAGATATTGTATTATTTATCAAAGAGGCACTTTCCGGTGATCTTGATACCGAATATCAGGTGATCAAGCTTCCGGATATGCAGGATGAATTTATGGTTTTACCTGCATCGGTTGCATTACAGCTTTTAGCATATTACGTGTCATCCGATAAGGGATTTGATGTTGATAAGCCAAGAAATCTGGCGAAGGTAGTTACGGTAGAGTAAGAATTAAGTTTTGGGGGATTTGGATAAAGAACGGAAATAAAAATTGAGAAGTTGGGAAATCGAATGTTTTGCACAGGAAGCAGAACAGGATCGCATGTCTGAGCATATAATATAAGGAAATATAGGAAGAGGTTGTTCATGCCAGATATCAAATATGCCCAGACAGAGGCTGTAGATAAAGGAAGCCTCAAGGTAGAAGTACTTGCGAACCGGACCAGACGACCGATCGAGGGAGCGAAAATCACGATTTCCTATTCGGGCAAGCCGGATTCCACGGTGGAGGAGGTAAGCGCAGATGATTCAGGAATGTCGGAGAAACTTACGCTTGATGCGCCTCCGCTTGAATACTCGATGGAACCCTCCGAAAATCAGCCATTTGCCCAATATACGGTCAAAGTTACCGCACCGGGATATCGTCCCGTCAGTATTTCGGGTGTTCAGGTTTTTTCAGAGCAGCTCGCATTGCAACAGGTGCGAATGGCGGAAGAAAATGAGGAAGAAAATCAAATAGATTCCATTGTGATTCCGGTCAATACGTTGTTTGGCAATTTCCCGGCAAAAATAGCAGAGTCCGAGATCAAGCCTGTCTCCGACTCAGGGGAGATCGTGCTGAGTAAAGTGGTGATCCCGGAATTTGTCGTTGTTCATGACGGACCGCCATCGGATCCCAATGCGGCAAATTATTATGTCCGTTACCGGGATTACATCAAAAATGTGGCATCCAGCGAGATATACAGCACGTGGCCGGACAGCACGCTGCGTGCCAATATCCTTGCGATCATGTCCTTTACGTTAAACAGGGTTTACACGGAATGGTAGGTAGGCAAATAGTTTCAAGTAAAGTCTGGGAGAGGAAAAGTAAGTACTTCTGTAGAGAATTGGTGGTTTATCCGGAGAAAAGGAAGTATAGGACAAGCAGGCAGTATTACAAAATTGTAGGCTTGTATAATAGTTAGAAACGAAGGAAGGATTGTTTGAGTCATGAGTACAACAGAATCAGCAATAAAAATTAAAGAAATGTCAGAAGCGAGTGAACTAAAAAGGTTGAGTGAGGACGAGTTGGTAGAAGAGTTGTCTGAATCAATCAGAAAAAGTGACATGGGAGCAACAAAACCAGCACGAGCAGTATCGAAGAGCATGAGGGAGAAAACAATTCAGCATTTTGATTTATAGTTTATCAAAGGACAGCACAGAGAAAAAATGTGCTGTCCTTTTACGTTCTCTACAACATCACTAATCCCATATCAAAATCCTTGGCTATTACCACCACTGACACCACACTTTCCCAGCGTTATTGTATTAAATGTAAGGAGGGCAGTAAAAGAAAAGCCCGAAACAAGATAATAAATGCAAAGCGCAGGAGGAAAACAATATGTGTAGAAAATTAGTAGTAACAAATGAAATCTTTTTAGGAGCAAGACCAATCTGCTATGAAGCATACAGCTTACCAAAGGGAGAAGTTGTAGAGTTAACAGAAAAGCAGATTAAGGACACTTTAAAAGGTCTTACAACAGATGAGGTTTATGGTTTGAGATTATCAGAAGCAGGAGAGTTAGAACTTGATACAGATGGCTTTTTCACAACAAACATGATGAAAAAGATTCATACAAATACTTTAGTTCCAATGGTCGAGGATGATTGTTTAGCAAATCTATTCTATATTGTGATAGGAACACATAAGGAAAAAGGAAATACAATGTATGATGTGATTTCCTCACGCTATGAGCGAACCAGCTTCACAGAGGAAAAAGTGAAAACATTACTTGATATGCATATCATCAGTGCAGGAGCAAAGATGCAGGGCGATAATGTAATTGTAGCCCCATTGGAAAAGTTAGAGCAGTCAAAACCAGAGCAGCCAGCAGAAGCAAAAGTTGAGAAAACAGCAGTAGCAGATAATAAAACAAAATAAACCAGTACAAGGCAGGTGCAGATAAAAGCACCTGCCACATTTTTTATAAGGAGAGCACTATGAAGATATATGGATTTACAAAAGATAATCAAGGATTCATGGAGATAGAAAATACACTTGAAGCAGAGCAGAAGTTTGTCGGTGGATTGATAGAGTGTACAGCCCTTACAGAAGATATAGACTTAGTCTGTAATGAAGAAGGCTGGGTGATTGGTTTAGAGCCAAGGGTAATCATACGAGAGCTGGAAACAATCATAGCAGGAGATTGCTTTATATGCAGACATGACAGGCAGGGCAATTTCAAAAGTATCAAGGAATCAGATATAGACCTCATCAAATCCAAGGTCAAACCAATTTCAGAGGAGATGTTATTCAGAGCGATTTTACTGCAATACTTTGGATTGGAATAAACTAGTATAAATTCAAGGCACATGTTAACCAGAGTACATTTTATTGCGTTTAATTCAAGAATGTGGTATCATCATAATTGAACATATGTTTGTATATATGCGGAAAGGAAATTTTATGAATACTGGAAATACATTTAAGAGATTAGTAAAGCAGTTAATAAAAGAGGATGACAAATATGATAACGAATTGAATGCATTTGTTGAGTATTTGGAACAAAATGATTTATTAGATAAATGCTTTGATTTATCTATAAGCGATATAAACCGATATTTTGATTCACTTGTTGGGGTTAGGATTGGAGCTCCAAGTGCATTAAATGCACATATTGCAGCATTATCAAGCTTATTTCAGTATTTGATGATGAAAGAAAACTATAATTTTAGAGAGTTGCATGGATATATAAACATGGCAAGTTTCAGAACTACATATTTGGAAAAAATAGATACAGGGTCAAAAAAAGCAATTATTCCTATGGATCTTTTGCAAAAATTATTATGTAAAATGGATGAATATTTTAATGAAAGAGATAAAAAGAAATCTGATGATAAGTACTATCATTTGATGCTTGCTAGATTGTATATTGAATTATCATTGTTAATTCCATTAAAACCAGGTGTTTTGCTTGAACTGAAACTTGGAGATATAAAGACAAACCAATTTAGAAAGGTAGTATACAATTTTATATCTATACGATTACCTAAGGATGTGAGAGATCATATTATTGAAACAGTAAATTTTGCAGAGCATCATTATGGTGTTACATATTCGGATCAAGATGCGTTGTTTTTCTTTTTGTATAATGCAATAGATGTAAGGCTGACACCAAGCACAATTACTTGGGAATTACAAAAATTATATAAGGCACTAGATATGAAAGAACTTTTAGAAACATATAAATCAGGGACGAGAAATGTTTCGTTGTATACTGTAGAAAGCTACAAAAAGACAGCGATTTTTGAAATGCTTAATAATGGAGTTAGTATAGTATACCTAAAACAACTAACAGGTTTAGATATAGGTACATTATTAGCAGACTATGACGTGGAACAAATAAAAGCTAATGTTGATGTTAAATCTTTTAATATTAATAGTAGCATTGTCAATACAGATTATTACTCATATTTATAATAGATAAGATTTGGTTTAAATTGGAGGAATTCTATTGAAAGAAAATACTATTAGGAATAACTATTTTACAATCCGTTGAAGTGCTATAAATCAACTTAATACAACACAAAGATACCGACTATCAGAAATGGTAGTCGGTATTTTTGTGTTTCAATAGGGTATACCCCTGTGACTTAGTAGGGTGGATATGCAAAAGTGTTTCAAGAGGCTGTGATTTGTATATTTGAAATATTTCATAGAAAACAGACAGCTTATTGAAACAAAACAGGGCAAGCACGACAATTTAGTTTATGCATCCTAAGTAACATTGAGATTAATTATAAGAAAAATTATTTTTAAAATGTGGAGGAAACAAACCCATGTCACTAAAATACGCCTACTGTAGAATATCTACAACAGACCAGAATATAGACAGACAAATCATAGCAGTAAAACAATTTGCACCAGATATATCAGATAACAACATATTTGTTGATAAGAAAACAGGCAAAGATTTTGAGCGTGAGCAATATCAGGAAATGAAAGTCATTCTTGAGCATATTTCTAAAGCCAATTTAGAAAAAGAACCCATTGAGTTAATTGTGGAGGAACTTGACAGACTTGGTAGAAATGCAGATTTAATCAAGAAAGAACTAATGTGGTTTAAAGAGCATAATATCATAGTTCGTATCTTGGAAATACCAACAACGTTACATGAGGTAGATGAGAGTAATCGTTGGGTAACAGAAATGGTTACAAATTTATTGATTGAGGTATATGCACAGTTGGCACAGGCAGAACTTGAGAAAAGAGCAAAGCGGCAGGCAGAAGGAATAGCAGTAGCAAAGTCAAAAGGTGTATACAAGGGCAGGAAGCCAATCCAAATAGACAATGAGCAGTTTGTAATAATTTACACCAGATGGAAAGCAAATGAAATTACAGCCAGACAAGCCATGTTAGAACTCAACATAAAAGCTAACACATTTTACCGAAGAGTAAAAGAGTATGAAACCAATAAAAAAGCAATCAGTAACACTTGAAAAATTCAGTAATAACATCCATGCTATTACATCTTAAAAATTTTAGCTACATTCAGAGGGCATGATAAGTGATTCCAGCAATATCAAAAAATGATAAGTTTGTATGGGTGATTTAAAATCTAGGGTAAATTTTTTAGACAGACTTCTGAACGATAGCAGACAGCATAGGTGCATTTCAGTAGGATGCATTACTGATAAATAGTGTGGTAGCATATGGGTTAAAAATTTTTTAGAAAAAATCGGAAGTGCAAAGATACCGATTTTCACTAAGGGAGGGAATAGAATAATGTCACAAAAAACTAGAGAGAAAAAGAAGAGAATACTTGCATCAGCATTATGTGTGATGATGTTACTGTTTAGTTTGAGTGCATATGCAATGACAGCAAAGGGGGGATTACCTTTTACATTGACACCTAACACGAATGGCTATGGTTCAGTTTCTCTTGACTGGAGGCAATATAATTATTCAAATAAAAACTTCAAAGTTTATAAATCATCCGATGGTGGAAGAACATACGAAACAGTAGGTATTGATTATAGATTAGTAACACAAGTAAGGTTATTACAAATATATCCAATTGATGCAGCAGCTAATCAGCTTAAGATATGGATGGAAAATAATGGATATGGCAAAGGAATTATTAAAGTAGACAGTGTATACATTGATACATTTGATGCTAATCCATATGGATATTTAAAGGATTCAAATGGAAATTGGAGATATGATGTTTTGCTATTTGGAACATGGGATTGTAATAATCACAAAGATATAAGCGATAGTGCATACAATGCTGTTAGTCAGTTTATAAATGCAGGCAGAGGTGTTATTTTCGGACATGATACAATATGTCATTTTAATGCAAGTCCTGCAACACATAAAAATTTTGAAAAATTTAAAAACTTGTTGGATTTAACCATAACAGATTACTATGAAAATATTGACTATTCAGGTTATGTAGGAAGCGCAAAAGCTGGTGGAACAAAGGTTAGGATAAAAAGAAAAAGTTTGTTTACAACATACCCATGGAGCATTGGCAATGTTGGAACAGAATTAACAATACCATATGCACATACATTAAGACAAGCTTTACCAAATACAAACAATGTTGACTTACAATTTTCTTCCTATGCATCTGGTTATGAAAACGAAAGCTGGTATTTAACAATCAAAAACAATTGTGCAATGATTCAGACAGGACATTCGAGTGGACAAGCTACTACGGATGAACAGAAGATACTAGCCAATCTTGTATTTTATATGAACCAGCTATTATTCAACACCTACACAACAAATGATGCATCAGCTCAAGACGTAGCAAAACCAAACACACCAAATGTATCACAGAATAACAGTAAAATGTCATATTCAGCAGAGGATAATGGTAGTACATATTGGTATTATGTAGAGAGCTTTAGCAAAGATGATACAACTGCATCAGGTTTGATAGATAGGTCAGAGAAGAAATCATTAACAGTTACAACAGGAGTAAAGAAATACAGATATTTATTTAGTAATAACGCAACAGATACATTGACAACATCTAAAGGAACAGAAACTACAGGTACATCGGTACCAGTTAACTATGATTATAAATACTTCCACGTAGCAGCAGTAGATGGTGCAGGTAACATAGGTGCTACAAAATCGGTAGAGGTAAAAAGACAATTTAATTTGAATTTCAATTATAATAAGCCATCAAATGCATCACATGACATAACAGGAAATGAAATAGCAAGTAAGAAAGTAACTTATAAAGAAAAATATGGCAATTTACCAAATCCTAAATTGGAAGGCTGGAAGTTTAAAGGCTGGTATACATCAGCAACAGGTGGTACACAGGTAAGCAAAGATACTATATACGAAGCAACAGTAGATAGTACAGTTTATGCACATTGGGAACAAATCAAATACACAGTAAGATTCAATGGTAATGGCAACTGGAATATATCACAAGGCTCTTATACACAGCAATTTACCTATGATTTGCCAGCAACACTCACACCAAATAAATTTACACGACCAGATAATACAACATACAACAGTGTAAATTATATAAAAGGATATGAGTTTATCGGCTGGGGAACATCACCAAACCAAGAGAAACCGACATATACAGATAAACAGACAGTTAAAAATCTTAAAAACACAGATGGAGCAGTGTTAGATTTATATGCTATCTGGGGAAAACCAATTACCCTCACTTTTAATTTTAATGGTGGCAAATTCAATGATAGTACAGCTAATCAAGTATTAAATTACACAATGTATAATTCAGAATTGAGCCACACATTCGATATAAAACCATACTATGGAGGCTTTAAAAATAATCGTATCAGCGCGAATAAAGGTATAAACAACAAGCTAACCAAAACAGACACCAATGGAATACAGTACAGATTCCTAGGATACAGTTTAAACCAAAATGCCACAGTTCCAGACAGCAACTTTGATGTTTATAACATAAAAGAAAGAACAGAGAATTACACCATAAGAGATAACACAACCCTCTATGCAGTCTGGGAGCCAGTTCTCCAAATGACAGTACAGTTATCAGCACCACAGTACTCAGGAGTGATGCAGTTGACAAGTGATGTTCCAGTCACCACAACCTTAGGAAATTTCAAAATATCAAGTGGCACCAGAAGTACAGACATCCCAAGTAGTGCAACAGCCTCAGTAAATTCAGCAACCATAGGTACTAACGTAACCAACAAGGATTTAGTAACCTACACAGTAAGTGTCAAAGGAGCTTCGAATATTAAGTTTAGCACAGCAGCAGATTCTAGAATACTAGATATATACACCCATGGTAACAACAATACATGGTTTGACAAGTTAAATACTACAGATAAATTCGAATATGCAATAGATAACTTTTCAAACATAACAAGTAGTTTCACAATACCACAGTATATAGGAACTAAAAAGAGTTACAAGACTAGCAATCCAGAATCAGCCACAGGTACATCGGTATATGCAATCAAGTTTACCTGTACCCAGCCAAGCTACTATTACAGTAAATATTGGAATAGTCCAGAGTCAACAAGTGTTTATGGCATACTATTTTTAAATCCAACACTTCCAGATGACAATACAAACGTCTTACCACCATATGCAGTAGAAGATGGAGCATACGAATTTGAAACCATCTTAAATTAACCCAAAAGCAGTAGTCCAAAAGCTACTGCTTTTTCTCTGCAAAAATACCTTGCAATCTGCTTAAAAAAGAATATAGGTGTATTTTAAATTATTAAATTTAGGAGGAAAAATCATGATAAAAGTAACATGTATACAGAAAGTAAGAGATTCTCAGGGTAAGATAGTGTCATACTTAATGGAGGATGAATACCATAATCAAAAAATAGTAGAACCACTTGACTTAAAAGCAACAATTATAAATGGTGCAGTACAAGTGACTAATCTAAAGCTTACATCAGATGGTAGATTAATAGACAGTAATCCAAATGAAGGAAACACTAAGGATGATATATTAGCTATTCAAGATGAATATAATGCAAAGAAGTTTATAGAACACATTGTAGAATATCTTAATACACTTGGTATCAAAGCAACATTAGAAAAATTAGATACACGTACAGGGATTGGAGTACGCAGCTGTGCAGTAATAGAGTTTAATAATGGTCATCTTGTAGGAACATCTGGAAATGCGTTAGACATAAGCCCTAAAATGACAGAACTAATTGGAGACAAGGAACACAGGTGTTATGGAATAGCAGCAGGATTGCTAGTAAAGACAACCCAGAAAGATGGAAATAATAAATTATTAGACTACAAAATCTTCTTTGGAAAAGTAAAGCGTGCTGGAGCAGGCAATGTTCTTAAGCAGGATTCCCTGTTATTAGGTAATGAGTTCAGTCAGAAGATGAGGTCAGTACTAAATTATAGAATGGATGCATATGAAACATTTAACTATGCAGCTAGCTATAACAAAGAACAGGTTGGAAAAAATGTAAATTACCAAGATTCACAACAGCAGATAAGTGTCGCTGCAGAACAGCTATCAGTTGAACTCGTAAGAATACTGGGAGTACCTGACAAACAATTAAGTAAGTCATATCAAATTGGACGAGCTCTTGGAGGCATTGCAGCAAAAGCGATATCAAAGCAACTAGCTAATAATGCATTAAATAGCGGATACAATGCAGATATAGTAAACGCGCATAAAGAGCAGATAGCAAACAATGAAGCAGAAGCAGACATAGCAGCAGAGTTCTTAGGCACAGACAATTCAAGGCTTAAGCAGCAACAAGAAACAGAGAAAAAACTTAAGAGAAGTAAAGGCTTATTCGGAATGATGAAAGCATTTAATAGAAAATAATATACTAATCCAATTAATGAAAGCAGTAGCCAACAAAAGCTACTGCTTTTCTTTAAAAAATACCTTGCAATTCACCTCGCCCAGCGTTACCCTACAATCCAACATTAGGAGAGGAGGAAAATACAATGACTAATATTTTAGATACTATTAACAATAATCTGCAAGACACATTAAGCTTAGTTATTTTACTAGAGAATGATTTGCAACAGCAACACGCAGATGAAGTATATCAGCGAACAATTCATGTAATACATGAGCAACTAAAAGCAGCAATCCAAGATATAGAAATAGCCAATGCAAACTCATAAGTGTATTGGCTATTGGTTTATACTGGCTAGGAATTGTTGCAGTAATGCTTTCTGTTCTGTGGAAAGCATTGCTACATTCAAAGTATTGTCATTATCGGTTGGCTGAAAACCAAGTAGATAATCAGTAGAGCAATGATACAGATTAGCAAGTGCCATGAGATTTTCTACACTTGGTGTACGTTCGCCACTTTCATAATTAGATATGATAGATGGAGAGGTATTTATTGCAACAGCAACTTCCTTTTGAGACATATTAAATTGTGTTCTAAGTTTTTGCAGTTTATCTCCAAGACCATTAATCATAGAAAAACCTCCGATAGTAATAGTTTATGATTTATAGTATGGCTTTAGGGCATACAAATAATGCTAAAAGCATTGAAAACTATGCTTAAAGACGATATAATAAATCAAAACACGTGGAGGATAAAATGTATGGGCACACAACAGGCATTAACAACAGAGCAGTTAGAACTTTTAATTATTTTGCAAGAACTTGCATTGTATTCAGATGATAATATTGGGGAATTAACTGCTGTAACAGAAAAATTTGAATTAATTTCTTGGGATAGTATAGGGCGTGAAATAGAGGATGTAGACAGAGACATAACTGTATTGCAATACTATGATTATATAGATAAAAATATGGAAATTACTATTGATGGAGAGCAATATATCAAGTTAGCCAAGGCATATGTTGAAGAGAAGAAAAGGCATAGATTTGCATTTATTTGTGTGGAAAATTTTTCGTTATTGAATGTGGAAAAACTTGGAATTATTTTTGAGATGACAACAGATTGGGGTAAATGCTTTGAAACAATTGTGGATGGTGCGGGTAAAGTAGTTATTAAAATGCATGATTGGTTAAAGAGTAGGCATAAATAAAAGCATTTCAATAAAAATAATTAGTTTCTAATTTGTTCATTTTTAAGTTTAGGGGGCATCGCACAGATGCCCTCGCTCATTATCAAAACAGGAGGAACATATACAATGAGTGGCAAATACATGAAAATCAAAAGAGTAATCATCCCAACACTTACCATGGTCATGATAAGTAGCATGTTGTTCGGTGTAACTGCATGTGGTAAGAAGGACACTTACAACATGCTCCAAGAATCCACGGAGATAGAATTGGAATATGCAGTACCAGATTATGATAGCAACACAGAGGAATCCAAGGTAGAACTGTTACCATGGCTCCAGCTCTCAAGTCTAGAGACACATCCAGAGTTAAGAAAAGCATTTGAGGAACTGCTTGGAGTCACAGTATCAGAAGATGGTACCAAGACTGGAATCATCTATACAGATGAAACAGGCAAAGCAAATCAGAATAATACATTATTTAATGCTTTAGGAAGCACCAATTTATTTATTGACACAATAAGAGATACAGAAAAGTTAGAAAAAATTGAGTCAATTGCATCTGATAATTACACAGACATTGAAGATAACCAAAGCATTGCAGCAGTAATCAATGCCTACTTCGAGTTATTACCAGATCAATCCGAAGGGCAGTTTGATGGAGACTCCACAATCAGTAGAGCACAGGCAATGACATTATTGATGCGTGCCATCACACCAGTCAACGACCAGCAGGCACCAGAAACCGATAGCGATTTCACAGCAAAGGTCGGCGAAACAACATATACCGATTTTGCAGCACCAATGAATGATTATTGTTACATCAACACTTCAAATGGCTTAAATGAAAAGTCTTTTGAAAGCACCATGTCAAGAGGCGAATACATTTATATGTTGACAAAAGCACTCTTCGGTGATGAATATTCAAGTCGCTTAGAAGAAGCTGGCAAAGAAGAAACAGATGTTGACAGTGTAACATTTACAACATTAAAAGATGGTGGAGATGTTACATATCAAGAGGCATTAAACAGTACTGATAAAGGCTTGCCAACAGATATGTTCAACACTTTTAAGAAAGCAGCAGCAATAGGGTTTGTCATAGAAGACAACCTCAACTGGGATGAAGCAATCACAAAATCCGAAGCAATCAACCTTTTCATAGATGCAGTAGAGGTTTACCAAACCAACACAGGTTCAGTGAACACAGAACCAGAAGAAACCAATGGAAATACAGCAGGGGATTTATATGTACCAACAGAAGAAGATAACCAGATAGAGGATGAAGCTTCACAGGCAATAGCAGAGGCAACGAAAGCAGATGAACAGTTACAGTCAGAAGCAGGACAGACAACATCAGAGGAAAGTAATTATACAATAACTCCAATGACAGCTACCCTGTATGCTCAACAGGCAGTAAACCTTAGACAGGGACCTGGTACAAACTATGACAAAACAGGTAGTTTATCAATGAACCAGTCAGTAGAAGTAACAGGCTATACAGATGTTGCATCAGGAAAATGGTATCAGTTGTCAAATGGTTCTTTTGTATCATCAAAGTATTTAAGCACAGATAAAGTAGCAGTACAGGCACCAACCACTAACAACAGCACTAGCAGCAACAGCAGTAACAGTAGTGGAAGTAGTCAATCATCATCATCTAGCAGTGAAGGACAAACAGTAACCGGACCAACAGGAGATGGATCAGGTTCAAGCAGAGGGAATTATGGATATAGTGATGGAACAGGTGGTAGTGATTCATTAGCAGGCATGGGAAATCTTCAATAAACACCAAGCAATGGGAACCCAAGTGGTTCCCATTCATTGCCTAAGAACATCATAAGTAGTATAAATTTATTGGATATAGCATGAAGTAATTTCTTCATAAAAATTTTAATTTCAAAAAAGCATTAATTTGTAATTTCCCTAATTCAGCGGTATAATAAAAGAAAAAGTGAGGAGGTTTTCAATATGGCAGAGAGATTAACAAGAGAGCAAATGGCAGAAAAATATCCGAACCAGTGGCTAGGCATAAAGAATGTCAAATATAAAAATGATGATGGAATAACGCTTGAGTCAGCGGACGTAGTAGACATAGGGAAAACCAAAGAAGAACTACTTGCCATGCAGATAGCAGGAACAGATGGTCTAATTGGTTGGTACACTACAGAAAATAACTTGCAATTGGGATTGGTAGGTGTTCTTTAATGCAATTGACATTACAATTAGATGCCACATCAAGGAGACCAGTTGTTAAATTAGATTGGTTTAATGGATGCAGGGCATTACTAGATACAGGAGCACTATTTCCAGTTTGGACTTCTGATGGCAAGCTATTACAGCAGTTAGGAGCAAAGCTGGAAAAGAAAGAGGTTACTTTTGGTGGCTTTGGGGGAAAGGCAAAAGGTTCCTTATACAGAGTGGATTTTAGATTAGGGGAACTTGTTTTTAAGGATATGCCGATTGTAGCTACGGATATGAAAGATTTAAACTGTCATTTGATATTATCAGCTACAATGTTTGATAAAATGATCTATGAAATTGATGCAGTAAATCATAAGTTGAATATAGATACCAGAGATAATCAACCAGTTAGGTTATTAAAGATTTCTGATGATAATGGGAAAATATCTGTATATTTGGCTGGAACTTATGAGAATGTGGAAGAGTATACACAGACAGTAATTGATGATACACAAATAGATATCATAGATACAAATGGCAAATCATTATCTGATGAAGATTTGATAAAGGAATTATTTTAATATTAGATTTTTCAATGCGCCCCTTTTCTTGTGGGTGCATTTTTTCATGCCCTCTCTAAAAATAAGAATAAAATTTATTTTTTATCAAAACAAGGAGGAGCAACATGGAAAAGCAATCAGCAAGCAATAGAAAAATAAAATATACCCTGTTAAGTATTTTATTTTCAATATTGTTTATTTTTACAGCATTAAATATTTCAACCCCACTCACAACTTATGCAGGTAATGAGAGTGGAAACGGAACAGGTGACGCTGGTTCTTCAGGAACACATATTTTTGCAGGTGGTGCAGCATCCTACAAATCAGCATACCTAATTTACATAGTAGATGGCAATGGCAACCTATTAACCCCAGTAGCCGAAGCACCAATATCCGGAGCCAAAGTTCCACCTACAGATGGAAATTTTAATTACGAGAAATCAAAGTTTGGCAACCAAGCACCAACAATATTTAAAATAATAAATGGTGTACCAACACCATTCTCAAGCAGTGGAGATGGAAACGGAGCAGTTCTGAAAAGTAAATTACTCGAAAAGACTATAGATAACAAGTTTAAAGCTGCTGTATATATTGAAGATTATTTCGGTGAAAAAGTAGCTAAAGACTTTCTTTCATCCAACAAAGACCAATACCTTATCTTCGAAGGCGTCTACTGGTTCACCATGAATGAAGGCAATCTCAAAGGGCAGACAATAGTAGCCACTGCGTCAGGCTGGGCGAAAGCACAGCAGGAAAATGGATATCCTCAAAATGGTACAAAAGTATTTTCAAGATATACAAATAATATATTTGCAAACTGTATGAAATTCGAGGTAACTCAGTTAGGTTTAAATCCATGTCCATCAGGCAAGCAGACAAATGATGTAATCATGAGTTCAGCAAGTGGTATCATTTCAGTTTGGAATAATGAAGTAAATCAAGGGAAAAGTGGGGAACAGACAACCTATGATGAATCAAAAGGAGACACACCAGCACCTCCAGCAGACGAATCAGATGGAGCATGCACAATAGTTAAAAACTATAGATACAGTAACGATGGTGGAAACACCTACATAGATGCAGGCTGCTACAATATAACTAATATAGCAAACAAGATTATAGTAGAAAATGAACAATCCTATAAAGTAGTAGGCTGGAAGATAAGTAATCAAACATCTACAAATATAAATAGTTTAACATGGGAAAGTAGTATACCCGGCAAAGTAACACAGACAGGAACAACAGAAAAAACAGTGCAACTCTCAAGTTCAGAAAAATGCTTATATGTATTATTAGAGAAAACATCAGGAAGTAGTGGAGGCACTGGAGATTTTGAGATTTCACAGGCAAGCTTAACAAAGAGAGTCCGATTCAGTGAATCATCAAAAACAAATGGGTTCAACAGTCACAGTTTTGCATGGACAAGTGGAGCATTTAGTTTATCAAGCTGTAGTGGACATTCCTACACCGATGGATGTGGAAATATGACAAACCATAGCAACGATAAAAAGAAAGCAGACGGAACAACAGATCACAGTGGCGATACTACATATTGTGGAGGACACACAGATTACTGTAGTAACTTCAAACTATTAGATAACATAATATCAGTATCATTAAAGAATCAAAATGTTAGTACAGCACCTAAGATAATGGTACAGAAGCATGGATGGCAAAATGTAGTACAGGATACTTCAGCAAGCAGCTTAGCAGAATACTGGCATAAATTTAGACGACCATCTAATGGTGCGGATACACCTAGTAGAAGTGGCTGGGATTACGTATGTGTATTATGGAGAGGCGAAGATGATTTAACAGTTGCACAGTGGAAGAATGATGAATCAACAAATAACTTAATGAGAGAGATAGGATTTAAAGTAGCTAATACATTACAGGGAACAAGAAAAACATCTGATTTTGTCAATACATTCACAGCAAAATTTATTGGAGCATATCAGGACAACAGTACAGAATATGGAGCAAGTACAGCTTCACCACATAGCAATAAGGTTTGTAAACAGACAATGAATTACTCATTTAGGTCTGATACAGCTTTAAGCTTAAGTAATATCAAAGTGTTAGTAAAGGTTTATAGTGGACAGTCTAGCAGAGATAATTCAAATAAAGCACTGAAAAAGAACCAAGCAGAGGTAGGCAGCATTACATTTTATCCATATATCAAAATGAGATATGATAAATACACTTCAACTTATGAAAATTACAATAAGCAGACAGCATATGTACTTGGAAAATATACAAGAACACTTAATTTAAGAAATGCTGTAACAGTAAAATTTGAGACAGAAGATGATGGTAACACACTTGAAGTACAGAGTAACCAGTGGTCAACACATACATCATTGATGAAAAACATAAATAGTTTATTTGGAACTACAGATAATGCTTATAAGGTGATACCTGGTGGAGCAACATTGAACATTAAAAACAGAGATGATGCAAAGAGTAAAGATGTCAAGGTCATTACCTATCAATGTATACTTGAAGGAGATGGAAAGGTACAGGTAGATTACACTGGTTCAGTAAGTGGAGACTTTACAGAAGCAACAGCAGATGCAAATCATAAATCTACAGTAAATTCAGTAGTAGAGAGCCTAAAGCAATTAAGACTTGAGCTTTTTGGAAACAAGAGTGCAAGGAAAGAGCCATTCAGCGGTGAGAATATAACAAAGTCAAAGAAGTTTAATGGTAAAAGCATATCCTCAGACAGCAAGTACAACTGGGATGACTTCAATGATTTATATATCAACGTAGCAGAGGGAAATACATCAAAAGAAAAATATGTATTCAGTGCTGATGCAGAGGGAAACATCAGAATGAATGGTGAAGTCATTGTTACAAAAAGTCAGGGTGCTGAAAGCATAAGCAACAGAACAGCAAAAACAATCAATGACAAGACACAGGTAGTAACACAGCTAGTAAAAGCACTTGAGCGTAATACTGGAAGTGATAACTCAACTACATGGAGTAGTGCTGATGGAAAATGGTACAACGAAGCCTTTGATGGTGTGACAGTTCTTGTAAGCACAACAACCATCAACACAGGTTTGTGGGATCCGATGGAAAGAAGTACAGTCTTTGATCCAAAACTTACACCAAGTCAGAGCAGCAAGGAAAGCATTGGAAATAGCTTCTACTCATTCCAGATGAGGACAGCTGCATATAGTGATTTGTATGAAGGTGAAGCAAATAGAGTAGGAAACTTCATGGGAGTGAATGTTTATAGTAATGTAGACTTGATAGAACTGTTTAAAACAGATAAGTGGTTCAGTTCAAACATTACAACACAGGACTTGAACTAAAATATATAATTCAGCATATGAAAAAACACCCAATCAATCAGTAATTTCAATTACATTACAGTATTGTTTAGAGGGCAAGACCACCTCACCTTAGCAGATTGGAAAAATGGTGGAGCAATATCCTACTTAACGAGCATGGCATATGATTCAGCATACAACTTTAAATCAGCCAACACCCCACAGGGCACACGCAAATCTGGTACCGAGTATAATGAAACCTTTGCAACTAGATTTATAAACAGGTCACCTGATATGTCAACTACTTATAAGGCAACAGTTGGTTCAGCTGGAATATGTTCAACCACATCCTCATCCTACAGATTTGACACCAGCACTGCTCTCACCATTAATGGTATTGTAGTAAATGACCCAGTAGGGTTTATTTTTTTTGCACATTTTTAGAACAACAGACACATATAAAATACAATCATAATTTATCAGATAAAATCAATTCACATGTGACAGCTATGGTCATATTCATACTATATTTATATTAAAAACACTTATTTCTTTTTTGCAACAATGGGCTTGGCAAACAGCTCAGCAAATCCCTTATGTGAAACCAGATAGTTTATATCGTAAGCTTTAGATGATGAAGGCAGTTTGTCTTTTTTAGTGACACTATGAAGTGCATAGGGAATATCATCACTTTGCAGTATCTGATGCAGATATTCATAAGCCATATCAGATTCATTTTCATTCCAAGACCTTAGAACAATTTTATTCTGCAAGCCTTTTGAGTTTAGATAACCTTTTTCACCCTGCAATTCTTCCCAAGAGTTACGCTCCATATTATCAACGCAGTAGGAGACTTTTGTATCAAATTCATCATATTTAGTTACAACAGTATTGTGAATAATGCCATAAGTCCAAAGCTCTCGAATAGCCTTGCCAGTCACTGACTCGTCAAAATTACAAATCATATGATAGTGCCAGTTCTTATTAGTTTGTCTGCTGAACACAGCAAGATATCGGAAATCATCATATTGGTGTCGTATACGTTTGATAAATTTCTGGAATGCTTTATGACAAGTTTGTAGGTCATTTGCATTATTAACTATTCGACTGTCAAAAGTAAGTGTGACAAACTGCACATTTGGAATATGGAAATTGATATATGCAAGGGTTTTAAAGGTAGAGCGTCTTTTCTTCACACGCTTTGCATAGTTGTAGGTTGCATATTTGCCAGTATTCTTTTTGGCAGAACTTTTAAGAGGAATTTGTTTGTCATTTTCTTTATTATCTTTATCATTTTCAGGTGGAAATGGAGTCAGTACAGTCTTTAGTGCATCACTCATGGGTGCAGGAATATAATCATCTGGTAAGCTATCATCTGCCCCTAAGCGTTCCTTATATTCATTTGCAAAATCATCTGATACGCCAGTCCATGTGGTAATCTTTGTACTTCTGTTTGTTATTTCCAGTTTGAAATGTTCCGCCATACTTTTCCTCGCTCACAATTTTATAGATTCATAATAGCACAGATTAGTATTGTTTGGAATCATTGTTGATTAGACCGATAAAGTAGGCATTTGATTCAAATTAATATATACACCCACTCAAAGCGAGGAAAAATGAAAAGTACTACTGATACTGTGAATAGACATTTGATAATGTAATCAATACAGTTGCTAAACGAATTAGCATGGAGAGATGCTGCAAAGTAAAAACTCCTTACAGATTTAAGCACTTATGATTGAGAAGAAAGAAAAAAATATTTTTAATAAGGAGGATACAACAATGCAGGTAAAATTCAAAGGTTGCAGGACAGGAAAGAAAATCAACATTTCTATGGTCATACCAACAGGAGAGCAGAAAACAGTAATCACCATGGAGATGCCACAAGGAGGAGACTGGAGGGCAGATATGGAATGCTATGATAAGGTCTTATCTGCGTATGAGGAACGCTTGAATAAAGCAATGCAATCAGCTCAACAGCAACAGGTAGAAGATACAGAGCAATTAGAAGAAGCATAGGAGGCAGTTAAAATGGTAATTAGATTCAAGAGCGTTAGGCAGAACAACATTATAGGTTTAATGATGATATATCCAGATGGTCATCCACGCAATGTACTTATGGCTGAATTGCCTATGGATGGAGACTGGAGAGCTGACGTAGACTTTTATGATGAAATAGAACAAGCCTACAAAAAGCGTTTGCGCAGAGCACTTCAAAACTAAATACAATTCAACACATGCAAAAGCATTACCCCAGCGGTAGTGCTTTTCTTTTGTCTATCACAACCTAAAATTGCTACAGTTTCTAGGACTAGTGAGAAGGCTCTGAAAAAGCAGCATTTTATATCACTTATAAAAATGTGGATTTTTGAAAAATTCAATAAAGAAAAAAATATGGAAAAAACAGAAAAAGTGAATCAATATTTTTACTAAACAATTTATTTTTATAAAAAATCAGCATGAAAATAATAGAAAAATAGCAGTTTGGGAGAATAAATAGATAGTGAGGTAAAATGTACTTATAATTACCATGGCATTAGTGCCTATAAAAAGCAGTTCGCAGACAACCCTATCAATTTACTCAAAAAATAACCCTAATAGATACCGACACAAAATCGCATAGTAAAAAATTTCTATGATTGCATTAGAGGTTTACTCTGTTGCAATTTTCTATTTCAGAGCAGATATATCAAAGAAAATTGCAACTGTTTTTTGGGGTGTTCGTCAAATTGCACAACAGACTCATCATGAAAAATATACATACCCTTATGCTTAAGTAGTTTATGTCATTTGCTTTTTGTGAATTTTAAGTGTGTAGAATACAGCAAACAGAGCAGATTTTTTCTACACTCACTTTTGCTTACATTTTGCCATTTGAGTGGTATATTGCAAGTGTAAGGTAACTACAGCAACAAGAGAAAAGCAGTATTAATAAAACAAATCTATGGAGGAAAATAATATGGATAGTTTAACAACAAACACCCCAGCACCAACAGTAAGCACAGAAGCAACCCAACCAGTACAACAGGCACAGCTAGACAAGTCAGCACGCTTCAAAGAAAAAGCCGAGAACCAAGCATCAAAGGTGATGGCAGAGATAGAGAAGCTGCAAAAACTCTCAAACAAGAAATACTACACCTACTCAACAGAACAAATCAATGAGTTGTTTGGAGTAATCCAGAGTGCACTTGATGAAACCAAAGTAACATTCACAACAACCAATGCAGAAAAGAAGAAACTGTTTACCTTTTCTGCATAGACAGTAAGGCAACATAACAATCTATCTGGCAGAGCAATCTGCCAGATACACAGAACATTATAAGGAAGGAGGAGGTTTTTAAGGTGGAGAGATTAAAGCACGTAACGATTTATCATACTCAGATAAATACTTGGAACAGTATTTATCATGGAAAAGCAATGGAATGAATATCAAGCTACAGAAAGTCATAAAGATGTAAAAAGCAAGATAAGAGAACAAGACAATATGCAGAATATGGAAACATATTCACAAGAGATAGTGCAGGGAGATAAAAAGGTGCATATCACCTTGGAATTTCCCTATACAGTAGACACTAATGATGCTAAAAGATTTGAGCATATGCTAAAAGAAGTTTATTTAAACAAAATTCAAATAGGGTCTTTACAAAGGAGTTCCCAAGCGGTATCATTCCCACCCCCAAAAGGAAAATGTGAAACAAGTTCACAAGGAGGAATGAACCATGAGTAAACGAGTAAGAACATTATTAAGAGTGTCTTCAAGACAGCAGCTACATGATGATGACATACCAATTCAGCGTGCAGAAGCAGAGCAGTTTATTGCAAAACAAAAAGACTGGGTGTTTGATAAAGAATACCTTGAAAAAGGAATATCAGCCTACCACAATGGAGTGGACGATAGAGAGGTGCTTCAAGAAATCATGCAGGACGCAAAGCAGGGAGAGTTTGAAATTCTCCTCGCTTATATGTCAGACCGAATAGGCAGGCAGGAAGAGTACAGTTTCTATGTGGCAGAACTTAACCGCATGGGAATTGAGGTCTGGACAATTAAGGATGGACAGTTAAAAACAGAAGAACATATTGATAAACTGCTCAACTATATCCGATTCTGGCAGAACGAGGGAGAATCAAAGAAAACAGGTATGCGAGTGCATGATACCATGGTGGAAATGGTAAAGGATGGAAGGTTTGTAGGTGGAAAAGCTCCCTATGGTTACAAGCTAGTCCTGTCTGGAGAAATCAGCAATCATGGCAGAGCCTTACATAAGCTTGTAATTGTTCCAGAACAAGCAGATATAATCAGACAGATTTACAGTTATGCAGTCAATCAGGGGATGGGGTATCAAAAGATAGCAAATACTCTAAATGAAAATGGTGTGCCAGCACCTATATTGGATAAGTGGAAGGGTGGAACAGTACGAAGCATTCTTACAAATCCTATTTACATGGGTTACATAGCATACAACAGAAGAAAAAATGGTCATGCAAACAGTACACGCTTAGACAGAAAAGAATGGACTTATGCCAGAGAACAGAATCCAGAGATTGCAATAGTATCACAGGAATTGTGGGAGAGGGCTCAGGAAATCAGAGAAGCCAGAAAGAATAAAATCAATGCTGCAAGGCAGGCTACAAATGAGTTGTATATGGAGCAATATAATGTACCATTCTCTACAAGGGGCAGACTTGCACTTACAGGCATGGTTTATTGTGGTTACTGTGGAAAGAGATTAAAAAACACCGGCTATGCAAACCACTGGACATGTAAGAAAACAGGGGAGAAAAAAGTCTCATACGTAGGGCGTTATGGATGTCCAAATGGGTGTAAGCCTAGAAGCACTTACTCACAGGAATATTTAGAAAGCATAGTATTTGCTACAGTAGAAACATATCTTGAAAATCTAAAGAAAATAGATATCTCTAAGGAATTGGAAGCTATGCAGGAACAGCAGACAAAGGACATTAAGCGTGAAATCAAGGACTTAGAAAAGACAATAAAAAGTCTTACAGCAGATATAGAAACACTGGAAGAAAAATTACCCGAAGCAATTCGTGGTGAATTTGCCTTTAGTGTAGATAAATTATCTGCTATAATATCGGATAAAGAGTCGCTTAAAAAGGAAAAAGAGATACAGAAGAATAGTTTACAAAAGCAACTGGAAGAAATCTCATTGCAATCAAACGAGCTTATGACATTCGTAGAAGCAATGCCAAAATGGAATGAAATCTTTAGTCAGGCAGATGTTCAGACCAAGCAGATGATACTATCCACTCTGATAGACAAAATCATAGTAAAAGATGATGATATTACAATAAAATTCAAGATTCGTCTTGATAATTTTTTGGACGAAAAATTACTTGAATCCAGTGGTGTGGATGTACCGGAACAAAGGCTATAACTTCACCATCACAACATCCACTGCTTATGACCAGAAATTTGTATATGGAAGAAATATTTTCCAGAGTATCTCGGATGTGGTAGAGGAAATGTTCCAGAATTATCTTTCCAGACCGAATGTGAGACAGCCAATCCTGACGCAGTATTGTGACGGACAGCGCGTGACGTGCAGCAACTGGCTGAGCCAGTGGGGAAGCAAATATCTTGGGGATCAGAACTACGAAACGATAGAAATTCTCCGTTATTATTATGGTGATAATATGTTTATCAATACAGCGGAGGAGATTTCCGGTATCCCTGCATCCTGGCCGCGGTATAATCTGGAAGTGGGCGCTGCCGGAGATAAGGTCCGGCAGATCCAGGAACAGTTAGCGAGAATCTCGCAGGCTTATCCGGCAATCCCGACGATCACACCGGATGGGATTTACGGAGAGGCAACGAAGGCAGCAGTAGAAAAATTCCAGTCTATTTTTGGCTTGCCTGTGACGGGAGTGGTAGATTACCGCACCTGGTATAAAATATCGGAGATCTATGTTGCGGTGACAAGGATTGCAGAACTGGTATAAAATGTGGAGTAAATGTGCCGGGGGATTGGTATTTTTCAGTTCCCCGGCACAAAAACGTTTCAGGAACAGATCGCAGACTAGGATTTGAGTAGAAAATGTGTTAAACTAAAAGTTAGTTTAGATTGCAGTAAAGCAGGGATAAAAAGTATGAACAACTATAAAATCACAATCCAGTATGATGGGACAAGATACAAGGGCTGGCAGGGGCAGAACAGCACCGGGCTGACCATTCAGGGAAAAATAGAAGCAGTGCTGGGACAGATGGCAGGACACGCGGTGGAAGTCATCGGTTCGGGGAGAACGGATGCGGGCGTGCATGCCAAAGGCCAGGTGGCAAATTTTCATATTGAGGAGCATTTTACGGAGGGAAAGATCCTGTCCTATCTGAATCATTATCTGCCGGATGACATTGCCGTTATTGCGGTTGAGCAGGTGGACGAGCGTTTTCACAGCCGTTACGCCGCAAAGAAAAAGACCTACCGCTATCACATCCATATGGGAGAGATCTCGGATGTTTTCGAGCGGAAATATGAGTACCAGTATGAGAAAACACTCGATGTGGAACGCATGAAAGAAGCTGCTTCCTATCTGATCGGAACACATGATTTTACTTCATTTTGCGGAAATAAGAAAATGAAAAAAACGGCAGTCCGCACAATTTATGAGATCAATTTTACGAAGAAAGGGAATGATCTCTGGATCGATTACCGGGGGAATGGATTTTTGCAAAATATGGTGCGGATCCTGACGGGTACGCTGATCGAGGTCGGGGATGGCAGGAGAGCGCCGGAGGAGCTGCCGCAGATCTTAGAGAGCAAAAACCGGGAGAACGCAGGCTATACAGCACCGGCATGTGGACTGATGCTGATGGAAGTGCATTATTAAAAGATAAATTCATAAGAAAAAACAGGCAGCAGGTGTTACATGGAAAAATGGTTTGTAATCAACAAAGGGGCTGATTTTGAAAAGCTTGGAAAAGAGTTCGGGATCAGCCCTGTCACAGCGCGTCTTATCCGAAACCGTGAGGTGATCGGGGAGGCGGCATTTGAAAGATATCTCTATGGAAGTTTAAAGGATTTATACGATCCACATTTATTGAAAGATGCAGATCGTTTGACAGATATTTTAAAAGTTAAAATAGAAGAGCAAAAGCCGATCCGTATTATCGGCGACTATGATATAGATGGAGTTATGTCAACCTATATTTTATACCGGGGAATTAAACACTGTGGTGGAAATGTTTCCACGCAGATTCCGGACCGTATGAAGGATGGCTATGGAATCAATGAGAATCTGATCGATCAGGCAAAAAGAGACGGAATGGATACCATTCTTACGTGCGATAACGGAATTGCTGCAATCTCAGAGATTGCGCATGCCAAAGAACTTGGGATGACCGTGTTAGTGACCGATCACCACGAGATTCCCTATACAGAGGAGAACGGGGAAAAGCAGTTCCTTCGCAGCAACGCAGATGCAATCGTGAATCCAAAGCAGCAGGAATGTGCGTATCCTTTTAAAGAGTTATGTGGAGCAGCAGTCGCATGGAAAGTGCTGCAGGTATTGTATGAAAAAATGGGTTTTGCCCTGGAAGAAACCTATGAATTTCTGGAAAATGTCGCATTTGCAACCGTTGGCGATGTCATGGATCTGACAGACGAAAACCGCATTTTGGTGAAAGAGGGATTAAACCGCATTCACCGCACAAAAAATCCGGGGATGCGCGCCCTGATCTTTCAGAATCATTTAGAACCGGAGCAGATCAATGCATATCATTTTGGTTTTGTGTTGGGACCGTGCATCAATGCGAGTGGCAGACTTGATACAGCAAAACTGTCTCTGTCTCTTTTTTTACAGGGAGAGGAAGAGGCAGCAAAAACGGCAAGGGAGCTTGTGGAGTTAAACCAGCAGCGCAAAGATATGACAGCAGATGGCGTCGAGGAGGCAAAACGTGTGGTGGAGGAACATTACATGTCGGATAAAGTGCTTGTCATTTATCTGCCACAGGTGCACGAAAGTCTTGCAGGAATCATTGCAGGGCGTATCCGGGAGGCTTATCATAAGCCGGTATTTGTGCTGACGAAGGCGGAGGAGGGCGTGAAGGGCTCCGGGCGTTCCATTGAGGAGTACTCCATGTATGAGGAACTATGTAAGTGCAGGGAACTTCTGGAAAAATTCGGCGGACATCCGATGGCGGCAGGATTATCTCTTCCGGAAGAAAACGTGGATAAGTTCCGTGAAAAAATCAATGCCTGTGCAAATCTCACGGAGGATGACCTGATTCCGAAGATCAAAATTGATATTCCGATGCCAGCAGCGTATGCGGATGCCGGTCTTATCCGGGAATTTGCAGTGTTAGAGCCTTTTGGAAAAGCCAATATCAAACCACAGTTTGCCGACAAAAACCTGAGTATCACAAAGGCTTTTGTGGTCGGAAAAAATCAGAATGTGTTGCGGCTGAACCTGGTGACAGCCGCGGGAGAGGCGGTATCGGCAGTCTATTTTGGTGATATTGAGGCGTTCAAAGCATATTATGCGGAAAAGTATGGAAGTGCGGAAGTGGAAAAAGCTTTTCGCGGTCAGATAAACAAATTGAGGATAATGATTGTGTACTATCCGGAGATTAACGAGTATAATGGAGTGGAAAGCGTACAGGTTATCATTCGAAATTATCAGTAAAAGCTGGAGGATGGCATATGTTTGGTGGAAAAAAAGCAAAAGAACTGGAAGAGGAACTTCTGGCATTACGGGAAAAACAGAACCGTCTGCAGGAGCAGATTTCTAATATTGCAAAAGCAAAAGACAGCGCAGAAGAGACATTGGTACAGATGACGATCTCAAAAACGGAACTGGATGAGACAATCACGGCGGTTTCAGAGGAATTGGAACTGTTAAAGGAGTGTTCAGAGGCGAATTCAGGACAGACCGTACTGTTGAAACAGCAGCTTGCAAAAAAGAATGAACAGAATATCAGATTGCAGCAGGAAAAAGAAGCACTCTGCCAGCAAATGGAGGGTGAGCACGAGAAAATTGCAAAAGTTGTAGAGAAGAACAAGTACGTCACCACACCCATGAAGGAGATAGAATCGTTCTATGAGGCATATTGCCAGGAGAGAGAGTCTGTTGAAGAGGCGTTACAGAAACTGGCAGATATTTCACAGAATATGGGAGTTCTGGCACTCGGCGCAGCAATCGAGGCAGGACGCATGGGAGAAGACGGAAGAAAATTTGTGACAGCGGCAGAGGAAGTGCGTGTGAACGCAGAGCAGTATACTTCGGCGGTTGCGGATGTGCTTGCGAGGATCAGTGGTTTTGAGGAAACTGCCACAGAGGCGGAAAAACAGATTCATGCGTTAAATGATCTCTTAAAAGAAAATAACGGTTCTCTGGTGAAACTTCTGGAAGACAGGGACACAGAGGCAGTGGAAACGGATCATGAAAATGTGGAAGAAGAAACAAATATTGAAGAAATATTAGAAAGTCTCTGTCAGGGTGAAAATGAATTTTTCGAAGTGCAGAGCAGAGTGTTATCCAAAGCGGAAACACTGCGCCAGGAGTGGAAAGAGCACAAAGAATGTGCGGATGAATTAGAACGCAATGTGGAGGAAGTCCATCGTTTCGTCCAGACAGAATAAAGAAGCCACAGGTTTTAAAATATATCTAATATATAATCATGAAAAAGAGAGGGGAAAAGTATGGCAAAAGAGGAGAAGTTTACATTTTTATCAGCGGATGGCAAAACAACCATCCATGCAGTCAAATGGATTCCGGAAGATGGAAAGTATGAGGCAATTTTACAGATCACACATGGCATGATAGAGTTTGTAGAGCGCTACAGACTATTTGCTGAATTCCTGACAGAGAATGGCTTTATGGTGGTGGGACATGACCATTTAGGACATGGGGATTCCGTTGCATCCAAAGATGACTGGGGATATTTTGCGGAAAATCCGAGTGACACGGTGATCGCAGACATGCATGCGCTGCGCACGATGATCCAGAAAGAAAATCCGGGTGTTCCTTATTTTATGATGGGACACAGTATGGGATCTTATATGCTTCGGAAATACCTCACCATTCACAATGATGATTTGAGAGGGGCAATCATTATGGGAACCGGTTGTGTGCCGGACAATACGACCAAACTTGGAATCAACGTGTGCAAATTCCTGGCAAAAATTTTTGGCTGGCATCACAGAAGCAAACTGGTAGAATCGCTGTCGTTTGGCGGACCATATAAGAAATATGATCTTTCTGGAAAAACACTTTCAAACAGCTGGCTTACAAAAGATGAGGATATTGTAAAATTTTATTATAGCGAACCGCGGTGCACGTTCAAATTTACATTAAACGGCTATCTGGGGCTGATGGAAGCAGTTCTCTACGATAATCAGTTGGAAAATGTGAAGAAAGTACCAAACAAGCTTCCAATTTTTATTGTATCCGGTCAGGATGATCCGGTGGGAGATAATGGTGTCGGCGTCAAAAAAGTGTATGATCTCTTCAAAGAGGCAGGTTCTCTGGATATTACATATAAGCTTTACGAAAATGACAGACATGAAATTTTAAATGAGACAGACCGCGATAAAGTGTATGCAGATCTTCTTGCATGGATGAGAGTGCGGATCGATACGTAAATAAAAAGAGAGGGAAAAAAAGTGAAGAGAAAGAGAATGACAAAGAGAATTGCAGCAATTATTTTAGCAGCAGTGATGATGATACCAACACATGTAACATCATTTGCAGCAGATGCTTCTGCGCAGAACACCGCAGGGCAGGAGGCAGGCAATGCCACATCCGGTGATTCCCAGACAACACAGTCGGAGAATCAGGCGGCAACGCAGAATGACAGCAGCACAACAGGTACAGATACCAATGCTGGTTCAACCGGAACTACAACTACACAAAACAGCTCTGCTTCAGATACGAAGAACAGCACAACAAATAATTCTGCTTCGGATGCACAGAGCAGCACAACAAATACTTCTGCTTCAGATGCACAGAACAGCACAACAAATAATTCTGCTTCAGATGCACAGAACAGCACAACAAATAATTCTGCTTCAGATGCACAGAGCAGTACAACAACAAATTCCGACAGCACAAATACTTCCACCAGTGGCACAACCGATAATGTCACAGGCGGGGTAACGGTAGAGGATGATAAAAAATCCACAGAAAATGTGACTGGAGATGTCATTGTGGATGAGAATAACGATAAAGTTGAGATTAAGAAAGATGATAAACCTTATCTGGCACTCGGCGCAGATCTGTCTGATGACCAGAAAAATATCGTATTATCCCTTATGGGAATCGATCCTGCCAATCTTGCAAATTATAACGTCACTTACGTTACAAATGCACAGGAGCACCAGTACCTCGATTCCTATGTGGATTCTTCCAAAATCGGAAGCAAGTCCTGGTCTTCTGTCGTGATCGTAAAGCGTAAAAAAGGAAATGGATTAAACATTTCTACGAACAATATCACATACTGTACCGTTGGTATGTACAAAAATGCGCTGACAACTGCCGGAATTACAGATGCAGATATCATCGTTGCAGGCCCAAAGCCAATCTCCGGAACCGCTGCACTGGTTGGAATCTTTGAGGCATATGAGGCAATGACCGGGGAAGCAGTACAGGATAACGTTGTAGATGCAGCGTTAAATGAACTTGTTGTCACCGGAGAACTGGAAGCTTCCATTCAGGGTCTGACCGATCAGGAAGTGGAGGAGTTTATTGCTTACATCAAGTCCCTGATCGCAGAAAAAGGACTGACTGACGAGAAGAGTATCAACGAAGCAATTGATGAAGCCTGTGATAAATATGGCGTCACTTTATCTGATGATGAGAGACAGAAAATCGTTGATCTTCTTTTGAAAATTACTTCTCTTGGAATTGATTTAAGTGGACTGGTGGATTACGCAGCCTCTCTCTACAATTCCTTTAAAAATGGAGGAAGCTCTTCCGGAATCATTGCATCTATTGGTAACTTCTTTGGAAATATCTTTAGTGCGATTGGGGAGTTCTTCAAAAATCTGTTTAAATAACCGGAGTTTTAACGTATGAACTGCCGCTTGTGGGTGGTGTTACGGATTTTCACAGGTTATGTTAATTGCATGCCAACAAAGTGTATAGAAATATAAAAAATAGAACTGTTTGTTTTCAGGAGCGCTTCCGCTTGTTGTCGCTGGCAGCGGTACTAAGAAAGCATCCATCGTGATTTCAAAATCCAATTACATTGTCTTTTGAAATCGCAATGTCTGCTTTCTAAGGACCGGCCGCTCCCAAAATCCTGAAAACAAATCAGTTCTATTTTTTATTAAGCCAAGACTGTGTGGCATGCAATATCCAGATTGTGAAAATCCGTCAATCCAGA
>OBAH01000540.1_pt1 | contig 30687 bp, 36 predicted proteins | sample 1517491 | NCBI WGS metagenome assembly OBAH01 (sample SAMN04571697, study PRJEB22368) | human gut metagenome | biome: human gut; material: stool | host: Homo sapiens | place: Luxembourg | collected 2012-08-03
CAGGGCAAGTCCCGCCTCCCGCTCCGACGACAGGCCTGGAACAGATTCTGCCCGGACGTCCGCCCCTGCCCCATGCGGAAGAAAAAGGGGCCTTTTTCGTTTACCAGCGGGAGCTGGCTCCCGGCACGCGCCTGGAACAATATGAAATCATCCGCGTCCTGGGTAGCGGAGGTTTTGGCATCACATACCTGGCGAAGGATCTGTTCCTGAACCGCAACGTGGTTATCAAGGAAAACTTCCCTTCAAGATACTCCTACCGGGACCCTCTGACCGGGCATATCCGGCCCAATAATGAACACGATCTGGAAAATTACACCTGGGCTCTGAAAAGCTTTCTGAGCGAGGCTCAGACGCTGGCGGAGCTCAACAACCCCGGCATCGTCAGAATCCTTTCCGTCTTTGAAGCCAACGGCACGGCCTACTTCGCCATGGAGCATATTACCGGCCTTTCCCTGGATTATCTGGGGGAAAAACTTCACAGCACCGGGTACCGGTATACGGAAGACGAACTCAAGGGGCTGCTGACGCGCCTGCTCCGGATTCTGGACTATCTCCATTCCCGGCACATTTACCACCGGGATATCAAACCCGGCAACATCCTGCTGACGGAGGAAGGCACGCCCGTGCTGATCGACTTCGGAGCGGCACGGCATGCCCTGAAACTTCATGCCGCCACCGTCCTGACCACCCAGGGGTATTCCTCCCCGGAACAGGCGCTGGGCAAAACGAATATCGGCCCGTGGAGCGATCTCTATTCCGTAGGGGCCACTTTTTACGCCCTGCTTACAGGAAATCCTCCGGACCGCGCGGAAGCGCGCCTGGCGGAAGATGAAATGCAGCCGCTGCACAGCGATCCCGTGCTCACCCGCTATTATTCAAGGCAGTTCCTGCTTTCCCTGGACAAGGCGCTGGCCCCCCAGATCAATTGCCGTTACCAGACTGCCGGCGAATGGATTCACGACATTTGCGCCATTTCCGGGGAAGAATCCTCCGCCACTATTCAAGTCCTCCCGGCAGACCTCCGCCATGCCCATCCGGAAGGAATGCCAACTCCCGGCGCTGGGAAAAACATCGGCAGCAGAAAGGCCGCCACCGGAACGGACGGTCTTCATTCCGCCTCACGCAGGCAGTCCGCACGCGCTCTTCGCCGCAACCGCCACATGATGTCCCTGCTGGTAGGAAGCGCATGCACCATCCTGCTGGGAGCGGGAGCATTTTATCTGCTGGATTACATGAAAAAAGCCCCTATGGGCACTACCATCAATACCATCAAGGAAGCCATCCAGCAGCCCGCGGCAAGCTCCAACGTGGGAGAACCGGAACCGCCGCCACGGGATCTGGCATCCATCCGCATTCCGGAACTCAAAATAACGGAAGACGCGGCGCTGGAACCGCGGTCGCTGACGGAGTTCCGTTTGCGCCTTGACGACACCATCCTGACCCGTTCCGGGCTTCCTCCCATCCTGCCGGAAAAACTGCGCATCTCCTGCATTTATCTCCAAATCATTCCCCCGGCAGCAAACGGGGAAAAACTGTACCTCACCATCCGGGACTCCAACGGCGTCCTGGTAGACCGCTCCATCAATGCCGTCCCCTCCTTCACGGTGCCGGGGCAATCCACCTCCACCTTCTTCTTTCCCGCGCTCCCGGAACTGTCCACGGACCGCACCTACATGTACTCCTTTGAAAATGCCGCCCACCAGGCCGTTCCCATGCAAATGGCATGTTTCAAAAACGAGACGAAACGCACGGAGGAAGCCTTCCCGAAAATCCGTTTCATCGCTGCTCCCCCCGTGCCGGAACCGGCCCTGCTCCATGACCCGGCCTACAAAAATCTTGTGGCGGCAATCGCCGCGCCCTCCCCGGAGAACAAAAATATTCTCGACCAGGCAAATTCCATGCCGGGTATGCTGCCGGCCCTGGAGCAACTTTCCAAAGCCGGCTACCCGATAGCCCAGCAGGCACTGGGGAAAACCCTCATATCTCCGGACTGTCCCGACGGTTCCAGGCCGGAAGAAGGCGTGGAATGGCTTTACCGTTCCGCCACAGGAGGGTGCTATGAAGCCATGAAGGAGCTGGGCATTCTGCTCATGGACATCCCCTCCTACTTTCCCCGCCTTCCCCAGCAGCCTCCCCTTGCCTCCCGGGATTACGCCCAGGCAGCGCGTTTCCTGAGAATGGCGGTCCAATACCGGGACCAGGAGGCCCTGTACCTGCTTTCCCTCATGTACTCCCAGGGCTGGGGCGTACCCGCCTCCCCGGAACTTTCCAGCCTGATGATGGAACGCCTCAATGGATCCTCCTACTCCACGGACAGCCTGAATCCCAACGCGCCTATCGCGGCGTACTGGCTTCCCCTTGCCGGAGAAAAAAACACCATTCTGCGCTTCACTATTCCAGGGCCGTTCGCCCCGTCCCAGCTCAAGGGCGTTACTCTGCACAATACAAGCCTGAAGGATGCCTTCTCCATCAGTAAAATCAATATTCTCCAACATGGGCGCCTCATTCTGGACATCATTTCCCCCCAGGAAGTGCTGCCCGGCAAAAGCTCCGCTCCCATAGGCATATCCATCCCGGAAGGGCTGCTGGCGGATACGACCCTGCCTCTGGAAGTGGAAATTTTGCTGACCCCCGGAAACAGCTGCGGCGTGGTGGAAATGCCCCCTCCGGTGGAAAAGAAAAACTCCGGAATTGAAATCAATTAAGCTTCACCGCTTTTCAACGCGAAACAACAACAGGGGAAACGGAAAACACCCTTGATTCCCGCCTGGGGCATGCTACAAAGGATAAATGAATGCCCCTGTTTTCCTGCGGCGCATGCTCCCTATGCTGGCCGCGTTCCTGATGGTCTCCTGCGGTGATCCTACCGTCTCCTACTGGAAAAAGGCGGCGGACATCAATACGGAATACTCGGAAAAAAGCGACGTACTGGTGCAACGCCTCCTGAAACTGAAAAAGAACCCTACCCTTCCGGGCCTGGAAGAAAGCAGCAGGGATGCGGCTGACCTGTTGCGGGAAAGGGACGAAGAACTGGCGGACCTGAGCACGAAAAACGTGGATCCCGCCGTGACGGCCTATGTGGAAGAAGACCGCAAGCTTTTTGCCAGAGGAATGGAATTGGCGGAACGCTACCAGCAATACTTTGAAAAATATCTTAAGGGAGGACCGGATTTTACTCCGGATCCTTCCCGGGCCGTCGCCCATATAGGCCGGGGCCGGCAGGAAATACGCAAAATTCTGGCAGAAGCCCGAAAACTGGAAGAACGGGCTGAAATGCTGAGAAAAGAAAAATCAGCTGAGCTTGAGCAAGAACTTCCTCCGCTGCACTTTCGCCTTCCGGAGTTGAAACAACTTCTATCCAGCCGTTAGAAAACGCGTACGAACCATTTGCATCAATGCGGAGTCACCGCCAGTCTGACAGCGGCCTTTACACTGCACGGGCGGACACAACCGGCTCCTGAAACTTTCCCCGTCCATGTTACGGAAATATCCCTTCCCTGGATTTACAGGAAAAACGAGTCCCCCTGCTGTCCATCGTCGTTTATTTCAGCATTCAAATTTCATTCCCTGAATACCCCTTAGCACAGGCTTCATAGTTTAAAATTCCAAAGAAGGGGTTTGCCTCCCCTCCACAAAAAAGCCCCGTTCATATTTCATGAACGGGGCTATATTAATTTTTCAAATTCACCTGGGAGTTTGATCAATGACGATAAAATCCTTTTTCCCCACATACTCCCTCCGGGCATCCGGATCTCCATATCCGTCCCGGAAACGTACTTCCAATTCGTATATTTTCCCGCTGGCCAGAGGTTGTAAACAGGTCAGCAGCAGGTATGCATCCTTGACAGGCACTTCATGTTTCTCTCCGGGGTTTAGAGTAATAAAGCGCATAAGATTCGCGACACGCTCCATTTGATAGGAGGGAAGATACCATGCCGTTGGCCTTTTTCCCTTCTTTCCGTTTCCCTGACTCCATATCTTGATGATCATATTCGGCCCGCGTTCCTTGAGAGGATAGAAGTCGTCGAAAAGACGCACAGCCTTTTCTCCCTTATTGGCAAACACCAGCTTGAAGTCCGGAAAAACGGCTCTTGGATCGAACGAAGCCTTTTCCATCACCACGGAACATTCAATCCCGTTATCGGCCATATCCCCCCATGCAGGAGCATGGAAGAACAGGCTGGCCAAAAGCCCTAAAATTTGGAAGATTTTCTCATTGCAGCGCGAGCTTTTGGGAGAAGGCGAGAATTCGCGCTTCATCGTCGAGTTCCCTTCGTACTTCCCTTCCTGGATAGGTTCCCTGTCCATCGTGACGTTGAACGCGACCGCATTGCCACTAGAGGGATCGTAAGCGTTATTCTCATACTTTAAAGCCACCTTGTAATAAAATGTCTCACTATCTCCAGGGCGATTGATCGACCACGGAGAAATCTTTTCTTCCTACATACTTCCTCCGAACACCGGAATCTCCATATCCGTCACGAAAGATTACTTCCAACTCATATTTCTCACCATTGCGAAGACGGCGTGAAGGCCCAAAATAGTGCATCAACAGATACGCATCTTTGATGAGCACTTCATGTCTTTCTCCCGGCTTCAACGTGATGAAGTTCAAGAACTGTCCTCGCTCAATGCAATAATGAGGGTAATATGCTGCTACCTTTTCCTTTTTCTCTTTTGTCAATTTCCAAAAAATCTCTATGGAAATATGCGGACCGTTATCCTTGAGAGGATAGAAGTCATCGAAAAGACGCACGGTCTTTTCGCCCTTGTTCGTGAACACCAGCTTGAAGTCCGGGAAGGCAGCCCTCGCGTCAAATTCGGTTTTTTCCATCACCACGGAGCATTCCACTCCGTTGTCGGCCATGTCCCCCCATGCCGCAGCATGGAGGGACAGGCTTGCCAGAAGTATTAAATACCGGAAGATTTTTTTCATTGCAGCGTGAGCCTGGCCGTTGCCCGGAGAACCCCCAGGAAACAATCCTTACCCTGCTGATTATAGTAGCGCGTTTCGAGTTCACAAGAACATTGTTTCCAGCCTTCCAGATCGACTTCATCCAGACACACCGGAATCGTGACGCTGTATTCCTGACCGGGTGCAAGCTCCCGGTAGTTCAAGGGTCGCTGGAAGGTCATGGTGCCTATTTCCCTGTTCAGAACGCGCATTTTCCCCTGTTGCGTCCTCAACACCGTCACGAAAAAGAAATCGGACGTTTCGTCGTTGATTTCATCGGGAATGCGGACAGGCTCGTTTCCTTCGTTGCGGAAGCGGACTGTGATTTTGCCTTCCGTGAATTGGGAAGTATCCGCCATGGAGAGGATCAAGGACGCCGGTTCCTCCGCAACAGCCATGCTGCGGGTTTCACCTTCTCTGACCGGAGGCATGAAACAGGGAGGCTCGATCGTTCCAGGTTTCGTGATAAACCTGGGCACATTGTTCCACCCCATCGCGTCGGCCAGACGAATGACATAGGCGGTTGCCTCGTTCAGGACTTCCTGTCCGGCGCAATAGGGCCTGTCATTGGCCTGATCCGGCAACGCCAGAACATAGGTCGACGTTTCTGTCCAAAGGTCCAACGCCATTTCATTGGCAAGCGATTGCATGGACTTGACGGCTTTATTCATGTCCGGTTCTTCGTCGCAGGAAAGAGTCTCCTTTTCAAGCATTTCCTGTATTTTGGAGTCCTTCCAATAGAAGTTGTAGGCATCCTCCCATTGACGGCGGTGGTGTTCTTCGTGGGCGAGGGAAGCCTGCGGCGTGTGCCATGTGCCCACTCTTCCGCGGGCCTGGTAGCCGTTCATTTAGTTGACCGCTTCGACGGCTTCTTCTTCATTGAGAGGGGGATCAACATAGGGATTCACGTAAATGCCTTCATACATAGTTAGCTTGGCTCCGGCAGAAACGGAAACAACACGACACCTCCATACGTTTTCCGATTCATCTTTGCAAACCGTTACGCAAATCTTAGGTCTCAAGCTACTTACATTGCAGTCACCATTCCCTTCCAAATAGACGGGTTCCGGTTTCTCAAATTCCAGTTCCACTTCCTTGGATGGCTCACAGGTGATAGTGGATTCCTTTTCAATCGTCCACAATTTGATTTTGGGGGACGGCGAGAATTCGCGCTTCATCGTCGAGTTGCCTTCATACTTCCCTGCCTGAATGGGTTCCCTGTCCATCGTGACGTTGAACGCGGCAGCGTTGTTGCTGACGGGGGTGTAGGAGTTGTTGGTCCACGACAGGGCCACCTTGTAATAGCCAGCTTTCAGAAACCTGGAATCGGTTTCAATATTCAGCTTGCCGTTGGGCGGTGTCCCATCCTTTTTTATAGCTTGCTCACCGGCAATCGTCAGGCTGCCTGTGTCGTCGGCTTCTACGCCGAAATAATACAGGCCGTCTTCCTCGACCTTGATGAACATTTCCGGCGCTCCGGCGCAAGTGGCGTGTTCGCACGCCGAACCGTCAAAGTTGAACGTCATCGCGTCAACTCCGAGCGTCTTGCTGATAAGAGGCTCATTCCCTTGATAAATGCAGACGGGATTAACTGCCTTGTTGATTGGTATATAATTGTTCATTGCTATTGTTGTTGTTTACTTTTTGGAAAGACTGAACCATCAGCCTTCCGGTATTCTGGCGGCGTTCCCTGAACCCATCAACACGTTTAACGCGTAGTCCCCCCTCATTCGGAACGAAGAGGAACGACCTCCCCTCTAATTTTACGTGCTGCCGTGAACTTGCAAAAAAACTCCTGGTGCATTTTTATATCCTGATTCACGCCATTTTGGAACAAAGTTGCTCCATATAGATCTGACAACAGGCACGGGCGGCATTCCGCCGCACAATCATGATGCCTTAAAAAACAAGCATTCTCTCCTTCTCTGTCCGTTCCGCCAAAGAAAAAGGCTGTTTCCAGAGAGTCCTTCACTTAAAAACAAAGCATCTTTTCCAAAAACGAGATTGACACCCGCGGTTCTTTTCCCTAGTATCCGCGCACAGCATCAGCGGCGGGGTAGCCAAGTGGTAAGGCGACGGTCTGCAAAATCGTTATTCGCGGGTTCGATTCCCGCTCCCGCCTCCATGTTTACTTTCAACATTTTACGCCTTTAGCGTAGTAAAAAATGTAGTAAACATCTTGTTTTTAGTTCCACTTTTGGAGCAAGCCTTATCTTGGAAGGAGGGTGCATTATGAGTTCCAGCCCCTCTGTTATACACGTTTACGGCGATTGGCTGGACTACCTGCTGCACGCCTACGGCGAAACGCAGGAACAATGGAATGCGCCTTTTGATGCCGCTCCCATCCTCCCTGAACTCTCAAAAGAACTCTATGAATGCGGTTTGAATCATCATCAGCTTGACGTGGTGAAAGAAGAAATAGCGGACGCCCGCCTACATATCCTTATCGGAATTTTCACTATCATCTTCCGTAACGGCTACCACCCGCAACGCGTCACCCGGAATGTTTACAAACTCGCCAAACTATACTGCCCTGAATCAGTAAAAAACTTGTCTCATTCTGATCTCGCTCTGCTGACCAGCGACACAATCAGCGCATCATCCATGCGGGCGCATGCCTGCAACGCTTTCCTGGACTCCTTAACACCCGCCCAAGCTCAAGCTCTTATCGACAAATACGGTAAAACCGCCCTGCACAAGCTCGCACAAGTTTCCTGGACCAGCCGGAAGGCCCAAAAGAAACGCCGCAGGAAAAAGAAGCAGGACACCCCCGCCCACCGCACACGCAAACACCCGGAACTCAATCTTGACCTTTGACCATGGACGCCATCACCCGCGCACAAAAACATATTGATACCCTGGAACCGGCTGTTTCCGGTTCTGGCGGCCATGCGGCAACCTTCCGCGCATGCCGCATCCTTGTAAACGACTACAATCTATCTTTGGATGAAGCCTGGCCTATCCTGTTATCATTTAACGCCCGGTGCGAACCGCCTTGGAATGAAAAGGAACTCCGGCGCAAGTTGGAAGACGCGGCGCGCCGCCCCAAGGGTAACTACGGCACCGACAAATCCCAAGGACGCAAAAAACCGGAACCGACTACCTTGCCCCCCTCTAAACGCATAGCCAAGGGACCAGCCAAATACAACCCGCCACCCAAGGCCCCCACAGGGCCGCCGCCAGTCCCGCAGCTTGATTCTTCCGTCATTGCCACCCTGGCGGAAAAAGGGGCTCCAGTATTATCCCGCTATTTCCTCGCCAACATCTCCGCCACAGAAGCCCGGTGAAACATACGGAGAAATCAAGTGGGACGAAATCATAGAAATCTGCATTGAACGCAATTCGTTTGAATCTCTTATTGACGCACGTACGGAATACGTGACGGAAACGGACGAAAACGGGCATGAAAGCAAGATACCCCGTTACAAACTCACCCAGGCATCCAACAAACGCTTTTCCTTCCTTCTTAATTCAACCTACGGAGGTAAGACATTCAAATTAAATGACGGCCGCACCGTCAAATGGGATTCCCGCGGGAAGAAGCGCAGTAAAAAATATACGTTCCAAATATCCTGATGATGATAAAAAAGCGGCCTTATTAGCCGCGCCCCAGACCGCCAGCATGACAAACGCCCGCTTGACAAATCCGGCAAAAAGAGCATAGTAAGGGCGTATTGATTGCCGAACATCACATGTTCACCTTCTAAACAATCGGCCCCGGCTGTTCTACCAGCCGGGGCTTTTTTTACGATGAACATAAAAAAATGTTCACAAAGTACACTTTTCGCTTGCTAAAAAGAACACAATGTGGCAATATCCGCGCATGCCACGTAAGAGAAGAGAGTTAAGGCAAGACCTTCTGAAAGCGGGTTTCAAAGAATTCCCCGGTAAAGGCTCCCACCGGGTGTTCAAGCTGGGTTCCCTGTCATGGGTCCTTAGTGGACAACTGGGGGACGATGCCGACCACTACCAGGAAAAAGCTGTGAAACGCCTGACAGAGCAAGCCAAAAAAACAAAGGAAGGGTGAATAACCCTTCCTCCACTCTCATCCCTGACAAAAAATTAGAAAGAACATATGATGAAAACAAAAGCACACTACACGAGAATCATTTACTGGTCCGACGAGGACGGGAAATATCTGGGGAAACTCCCGGAGCTTACCCCTCATCCCTGCGTAAGCGGTCAAACCGTGGAAGAAGTCAATGCCGAACTGGATCAGGCGGAAGAAGCTTTACTGGACGCGCTGGGGGATGATCTTCCCGCCAGGGGGATCCGGGTGGTTGTTCCGGGATCCCGGCGGAATTGGATTGCAAAAAACAAGGTTGCAAAAATGCGCCAGAACCTGGAAATGGGGCAGAAAGAATTTGCTGCACTTCTGGGAACCTCCATATCCACCCTGAAAAAATGGGAAAGCGGGGAACGTACCCCATCAGGAGCCGCTGCTAAACTCTTGGAGATTCTGGAGCGGAATCCGGAAGCCGTTTTAACCAAATAACAAAAAGGCGCCCCCGTTTGTGAGGGCGCCTTTCTTTTTTACCGGTATTCACAACACCGGCATTTACAGCCGGGCAAACTGAAGGTGCATCCAGTCATAATTCCGTTCCCGCCCCAGGGAAACGGCCCCATGGGCTTCCCAAATCCGCCACCATTCTTCACACTCCGGGCGGGAAAGCCCGGCATGGGGGGCCTTGCTGGAATAACTGTTCCGTTCCGGGTCAAAGTCCAGGGCAATCCCCCAGGCGTGCATGCTCTTGCTTTTGCCTCCGGCCGTGCTGCGGTCATTGTAGGATCCGCCATACTGGTCCAGGTGAAGCGCGCGGATCCGGTCCAGGCCATACGCGGCCAGGACTTCCGCCAGGGCCGCCTGAACGTCCTGGGCGATTGCCTGATGCACGCGGATCGTTTTCACGGGCCGCCCCTCATAATATAAAGGATAAGGGGGGACAATAGAAACAAGGTTGTTTTCGTCCCCTGGCCGCCCAAAAATGGAAAGACCGGCCCGGACGGTTGCCTGGTCAGGCCAGGACCGGGGCAGGGCAATGTCCAGGGCGGCGGCAATGCCGCGGGCCGTGGCAGGGCCGGGGATGCCGTCAGGCGTCACGTTCACGGCGGCCTGGACCGCGGACCATATTTCATGACAGCGCAATTTCAGAGCTACGGCGGCCAGCGTTTTAGGCCCCGGCAAACCATCCGCTTTCAGCCCCAGGGCCCGCTGAACGGGTTTGAATTCCTGATATTCTTTGATAATCATATAATTATTTAATTGTTAAATAGTTGGAACTGGTAAGAAAAACTTTACAGTTGGAACTAGTCCCTGTTGTCCAGAAATTCTTCATGCGCCTTGCGGACGAACTCACAGCCGGAACACTTATTTTCCGCATCAATGCGTTTTTTGCGTTCGTCATCATAGAGCCGCTCATAACGTTCCGCCCGTTTCATTTCCCGCCACAGAAAAATTCCCATGACCGCGGCCACGCTCGCCCCGTTCTGGATGTACTCCAAAAACGGGTTGCCTGACGTGACGGACGCAATCACGGACAGGGCATTAGCCCCCAGCAGGCCCGCGTTGACAACAGATCCGGTCATGGCTTCACTTTTTCAGGGATTGAACGACGGGCGGAACGTCCGTTTCGGGTTGCGCCTGGGAATAGGAAATATGCCCCTGCTCAATGACGAGGCAGGAGCCGTCTTTGCATACCACCGTCTTTTCCGGCGTCACGTCAACGGAATGGCCGCAGCCACCCAGCAGAGCGGAAGCCGCATAGGCAGCACCTGCCAGGACTACCCACAAAAGGCGTTCCCACCACTTCAGGCCGGTTTTAGTTTTGCTTTTTTCGTAGGCATCTTTCATGCCCTGCTTCCCCGCCTCAAGGGCGGCCTGCTTTTGCTCGTCACTTAATTTACTCATGGTTTTGCTTTGTGAAGTATTTAAAAAATGCCACGGCTCCAGGGTCGGTAATGATGAACTCCGGGTAGTCATAAACCGTAAAAATCCTGCGGCCTTTGGTCTCCGCATGGACGGCCTCAACGGTCAAAGACACCGCATCAATCATTGTATAGGCACCATCCTCCGCAAGGGTCAGGACATCTTTTCCCAGCCTTGCCCACACCTGCACCGCCTGCCAGTCCTCACCCAATCCCACCAGCGCAGCAACTACCGCCTGCATGGCCGGGGCATGGTCCGCGGGTATATCGGCAGGAGTGTAGCGCGCCGGAGGTCTATATCCGCCCTTGTCCTGATAAATGGCCGTCAGGGTGAATTCTCCCCACTCGCCGGGCCGGGGAAACTGTATCTGTATCTCTGAATTATTCATGCTCAATCTTCGGTAGTCGTTTCGGCTTCCGGATCAACAAAATCCTCCACCGCCTCGGAGACAATGATATTGCTCTCCATGGAGGAAAACCCGTAATATGCCGGATTGACGTTATTGCAATGCAAGTGCATCGTCGCAGGAAGGAACGCTCCGGCCAACGCCCAGCTGTTGGTATTCTCCATATCAAGATAATATCCGGAAAAGGGATAAATACTCTCAAAGCAATGAACCCCCTTCACCGTGGCGATCTTGACGCAGCCGCGGGAAGAATTCCCGCCATGCAGCAGCCACAACGCACCCCTGTCTTCGGTATCGTATCCCCCGTCCTGGTATTGCTCGTAAACCACCGCGTACACGCAGACGGGATAACCGGAATTGATAGACGGCTCCGGCGCGAGGGCCTGCGTCGTCTTCATCTTCCATTTCTGCTCGGCTTCCCGCATGGCCCGTTTGAGGGTCAGCATGGCTTCCGTGTCTCCTGGGGCGTCCTGGCTGTAATTGGGGCATCCGGTGTAACGGCATGTGTCCAGGTAAAAATAATCCCTTGTGAGCAGGGTTTTCATGGGCTTGTCCAGCGGGTACACAAGCCCTTTAACTCCGGGGCGCATCATGGCGCGGATGAAGGATGCCGTGGCGACGGAGTAATGCGAATTGGTCATGATGGCCGGGCTGGGCCGGTTTAATGATGCCGGTTTGCTTTTGCCGAATTGCTGATCCAGAAATTGGCATTGAACAACGCGCGGTTTAGGAACCGTGGTGAGAGCAGGGCATGGAGCTTCCGTTGCGGAGATCTGGCCGCCTCCGGAATAGTAGGAAGCCATGAAGATGGCCGTGACCGGGTATTTTTGTTGTTTGGTGCAGAGGGTTCCCACGGGCGCATGAATGGAAGTGGCGTAACCCTGGCCGTAATAGTTATCCATGAATTTTCCGGCCGCAAGATACAGGTTTTTCTGCGTGCAGACGGTAACGCATGGAGCTTCCAGCGGATGCACATGACCGGGGCCTGACATGTACCGGAAAATGAATTGAGGCCGGGCAAATTTTTTGATTCCTTCCGTCAGGCGGCGCAAGGTGGCATCACAGAGGGGTTTTTTCCGCGTGAAAATGGATTGGCCGAAGTCATCAAGGTCAAGAACGTCCCTGCACGGTTTCCAGTTTTCGCGGGAATGGGTGGGAACCGGCCATGCCAGGGGAAGGCCGTAGCGTCCGAACTGAACAAACAGGCGTTTCCGGGAGGTGTAGGCACCAAAATCCGCAGCGTTAAAGATGCGCCAGTCCCCGGAATATCCCATGTCTAAAATATGGGAAAACCATAACTTAAAGGATTCTCCCTTGCGGGCCTTGTCCGGCACCAGTTTTCCGTCCTTTTCCAGCATGGGGCCCCATTCAAGGAATTCCGTTACGTTTTCAATCTGGATATAGTCCGGTTGCAGGGCTTTAATGTAACGGTAAAGGTGCTCCGCAAGGCTGCGGCTGTCCGGATCGCGCGTCTTGCCGCCTTTCGCGCGGCTGAAATTAGTACATTCACAGGATGCCCATAATACTACTTTAGTATCGGGGTAACGCAGGCGGAGCATGGCAACGCGTGCGGCAATGGGCGAGATGTCCAAGGTTCTGATGTCTTCCGTGTAATGGAGGGCGTCAGGGTGATTGGCCGCGTGGGATGCTATGGCCGTTGCGTCATGATTGACGCAGGCCACTACCTGCACGCCGGGCACCCGGCTTACTCCGGTAGTGACGCCGCCCGCGCCGCAGAACAGGTCTATATATAAGAGCCGGGGTTGATATGTAGGAAAGGAAGCGGACATGTTTTGATTAAAGGTAGTTGTTTTCTGGAAGCGGGTAGTTGCTGAAAAGGCTGGAAGTTCCGTTTTCCAGATTTTGCTGAAGTTCAGAAAGTTGTTGGTTCAGTTGCTTAATGGTTTCCGTTTTTTGCAGATACTCCTGAATGTCGGGATGATTCATTTCTGCCGGCGTCAACCGGAAAGCGATTTGAACGGCGTCTTTCCCCGGTCCGTTCATTCCGTCGTACCGGATAGTGATGCCTTTTGAATATGAGGGTCTTCCGACGGGATAAACACAAAAAGTGGTTTTAAGGCGATAAGCCACAATACCGAATGACCAGTTATTTCTAGGGCTGTTCCCTCGCATGGGATTTTTCAGGAAGCGAATAAGTTCGCCTGCTTTGATGTCGTCAAATTGGTTTGTCTTTTTCATGGGATTACTCAATTTCTTCAAGAGTGTTTATGGCACTTGTTATGCATTCACAGGCTTCCTGCATGGAGTAAATGGCATTTTCTGATTGCTCTATGCGGTTGAGCATGTTTTCCGGGAGGTTATCTTTATGCTCTTCTTCTTCCTCCATGATCGTTTCCAGCTTTTCAAGGAGGTTTTGGGGGTTGTCATGCAGGTCTTCCAACTCTTTGCGGCGTTGTTTATTCATGGTGTGTTTATTGTTAGGTGTGGCGGGAGTGTATAACTCCAAGTTCAACCCTTGTGGGGCTCTTGAAGAGTTGAAGGAGGAACAATAATACCTAAGTAGAGAGTGTCTTTTGTGGCGGCTATCGCATGGACGGTAGCCGCTGTTTTTTTTGTTTGATGAAACATTCTTACGTAAAGCAGGAGCGGCGTTGTTTGTTCAAGTTTGATGATGGGGGAGTGGGTGGTGTGGATGAATCCTTGATTTGAGAGTTTGGATAGATCCTGTTCGTCCAGGCAAATGTATTGAATGGCTTTCCCGGTATAGGGAGCTAAATCAAATTCCGTAAGGCTTGGCGTTTTGATGGAGTGTGTGATGGTGTTCATGTTTTTTTCTTTAATGGTTTGGTTGAGGTCAGGCGGCGGGGCGGTTGAGGGTGGTGGTTTTTGATTTTGAATATTGGTCCAGGGCGTATGAGATGATTCCGTGGACCAGGTCTTTCACCGGGATATGGATGTGTTCAGCAATGCCTTCCAATGCCTGGAAGTCTTCTTCCTTCAGCCGGATGATGAGGTTGGTTTGTAATGATGTCGTAGCCATGGCTTTCTTTTCTCAAAAAGAGAATAATCCGTCAATCATTTTCTCACTTTTTGAGAAAGTAGAAATTTAGGTTTGATTTTTTTTCATCTTTTGAGAACTTGAGCACATGACCGACTTCAGAGACCAACTAAAATCCTTCTTGAGGGAAAAAGGGGAGGATCGTGATTGGCTAGCCGCCCGGATGGGGGTTTCCAAAAAAACAGTTGATAATTGGTTTTCTAAAAAACCGATTCCAGAAAAAAAGCAAAAGTTGCTCCGGGAATTGATGGAGAAAGAGCAACAACCGAAGCAGGTTGAGATCAGTATGGATTTTACGCCGGAACAACTGGAAATGATCCGTCAGGCTGCGGCGTTGAGGGGGGAAACTCCCGGAGAATGGTGTGAGCGGGCGATTAAGGCCTTAACTGCTGTGTCCGTAGCCCTGAATGATTATCACCGGTTAGGCGGGAAGGGAGGATAAAAAAGCCGTGCCTGGTGAGAGGCACGGCGGGAGAGGGTGAACAATGTTGCTATTTTTTGACGATGCAAACAAGAAGCTTGATGATGCTGGCAGCAACAAGCCACCCCATGGAAAGAAGAAGGGCAAGCAGGATAATAAGGCCAAATCCGGCCAGAGGTATGCGGGATATTTCCGGTACCGGATAAGTGCGGATGCCGGTGATGAGAGTTCCGATAAAGGTTAGTACCGCAAAAAAGATGCAGACATTAGCTGTTCCGGTGGCAAGGGAAAGGGCGGATTCCTGTTCAGAGGCTTTCTCCTTCCCCTTTTTGGAATTGGGGGCTGTCTGGCTGATGACGGTGGGAATAGCCGTGAAACTGTGCTGGCAGTGCGGGCAAATGCAGGGCTTGCCTACATAGTGGTCCGGGCAGGTGATATTATTGTTGCAGTTTGGACAAATAGTGTTCATTTGCGGAATAGAAGAAACTCCTATATTAGGCTTGATTATGATTGATTAGGCAAGTTTTTTTCTGGATGTTGAAAGGAATTGACAAGCCATTGATATAATAGTTTCATTGGTTCGTTATGCGTACTTTTATCTCTATCATGTTTTTGTGCCTTCTTTGTTCCTTAAGCGGATATGCCGCCAGAGAAAAGGGTGAGATTATGCTTTTCCCTAAATCTGAAAGAGCGGTAGCAAAATCAGAGAAGAAGTATCTGGAATTTTACCGGAATTTGAATAAGGGGGTGTTAATGTATGAGGTGAAATTCGAAGAGAAAAAGCAATGGATTGAAAGGCCGGCTTCAGAGATGGGGAAATTGGGTGAAAGAAGCCGGAAAGCGGGGAATGGAAAGATTGAGGTCTTAAAAAAGGTGAGAGTTAAGACGAGAGGGAAAAAGGTTGTGCTGGTAGGCTTTAAGAAGCCGCTCGCCACAGGGGAAATCATTAAAGTTACGGTCAAGAAAATAGGCGTTTATGAGCGGACGGAAAGAGGGGATGGCGATACTTGGGCCGTATATCAGTATGAGGAATAATGAGGGAGGAAAGAAGTTTTTTGCCGTTCTGCGTAAATAATTCTTGCCTTTTGGCCTCCGGTAGTATTTACTCCTTCGCGCAGTCCCTGCAACCCTAAAAGTCGCGTTCGTCTAGCGGTCCAGGACTCCCGCCTTTCACGCGGGCAACACGGGTTCGAGTCCCGTACGCGATGCCAGTTTTCTTTATTCTTTCCGGCGTCATGAGCAGTTCATGACGCCTTTTTTTGTGTTCTTCCGCGTCGTTGCCGCGTGCCGTTCTTCCCTTTCTCCCGCCTTCTTCTCCTTGTCCGTTTTTAGGGCGTTTTCACACTTTCATTTTGGATTTGGGAGGCGTCGTTCCTGTCCGGGAACGGCGCGCTTTTGTGCGAATTGAAAGGGGGCGTGGGGTTTTGAAGAGTGCTTCGCAAGGAGGAACATGCCGGAGCGGGGGCAGATAACGGCGCGTTTTTGAAACGTGGCGCAGGATGACGGCGCAGGGAATAAGCGTTTGATGATAAGATGAATATGTATCTTATAGCGTACTTGCGTACTTATTACCGGATAATAACGGATAGAAGAATGATATATAAAAAAGATTCCGAAAAGAAAACACGGGGCAAGGGCGCGAACGGCACGCAGGCAAGGCCGGCATGGGGAAGGCTGGGCCGCCATGCGGGCGCATGATGGCAGGTGCCGGGTGGGCGGCAAGGAATCTTTTAATTGAGGGGCCCTGATCGCGGAGTTCGGCGGACACAGGGAAAAGCGGGAGTGTTCATGAAGGGATTTTTTTAGCGCACCATGAAGGGGGATGGCCGTGTTTTTGTTCGCGTGGGACTGCGGTTTTTTCGCAAAAGCGGACGGATGGCGGCGTTTTTTTCGTCTTCCGGGCGGCGGACGGGGGAAAGCGGCTGATTTGGAGGGCATTTTTTTCGTTTTTGAAAATTTCGCTTAATAGTAGAGAGAGCGAACGCCCGCCGTCGTGAATAGGTGCACGGCGGAGAAGAGTAGCGCGGCGCGGGAGGCTTCCCCCGGTGAATGAGACGAGCATTTGCCGGGTCGCTGGGGCTCCGGGAGCATGCAGGCTCCAGCAGGGGCTTGTCCGGCTTTCCGGGCGTTCGCTTTTCCCGCATCATGGAGGCGGAAGAGAAGGTAGGGGTGGCTACCATTTCCGGTTATATCGGTTATGGCAATGCCACGGTTGACGAATTTACGAAGCACCTTGAAGAGTTGAAGGCGGAGGGGTGCACGAAGTTTGAAGTCATCCTGAATTCCATGGGCGGCAATTTGTTTGAGGCGTCCGGGATTTACGACATTATCAAGGGGTGCGGGATGGAGGTGACGGCCAAAATTTACGGGGTAGCCGCTTCCGCCGCGACGCTGATTGCCTGTGCGGCGGGCCGTGTGCTGATTTCGGAAAATTCCCGTTATATGGTCCACCGGGCGCGCGGGTGCGCGGTGGGGACGGTGGAAGAGATTGAGGCTTACGCGGCGGATCTGAAGGACGCGGAAGGGCAAGTGACAGGCATTTACGCGGAGCGTACCGGAAAGAGCGCGGAAGACGTGATGGCCGTGCTGAACGCGGAAACGTGGATGAACGCGGAAACGGCCGTGAAGGAAAGGGGCATTGCGGATATTTGCATGCGCCCGCTCTCCATCCGTGAATGCCTCCGCGTCATGGGATTCCCTGAAGATTACAAACTTTGCGGCACGCAAACCCAGCAAAGGAAATTCATAGGGAACGCCGTAGAAGTCCACATGGCCTATGAAATGGCTCTGTCCCTGCACAATGCCCTGAAGAATCAATACACCCTCAACCAGAAAACCGCTTAATCAAATATCACTATGAAAGCTCCGGCCAAAAGAAAGAAACACGGCCTTAACGTATGGAAAGTCCACTTACAAATTGACGCCATGTACATTGAAGCAATGTATGACGGCTCCATAGTCAAGGATATATGCACCGGCTCCATCGGCAACAACTGGAAGGAAATTAAAAGAAAAATACTCAACCGGAAAAGGAGAGAAAAAAAATGAACACGAAAGGAGAACTATTAAGATATTTAGGAAGCAAGCATAAATTGGCTCCGTGGATAGTTAGCTTCTTTCCAGAACACAAATTTTATACTGAATCTTTCGGTGCTACAGGAGCCGTACTGCTAAATAAAAAGCCTGCATTTCTTGAGGTTTACAATGACATGTATGACCGGATTGTTAATTTTTTTTCTGTTTTGAGAGACAATGAAAAATCAGAACGCCTTGCACGCATGCTTGAACTGACACCCTATGCTCAAGAAACTTATAACAGGTCATTTGCAACATCAGAAGACACCGTAGAAGATGCCTATTTTTTTGTTACAAACTGCATGTTGAGCTACGGCGGCGGCATTTACAAACCAGGCTTCAAGCGAGACGGGTTATTGAGAGATACAACATATCCCGCGACATGGAGAAAATACCCTGAAATTATAAGAGCATGTGCATGGGAATTAAGGCGTAGAAATATTGAAGTCAACAAAATGGACGCACTCAAAATCATGCAAAGATATGACTCCCCCAACACGCTCCACTATGTTGACCCTCCCTACGTTCAATCCACACGCGGCAAAAGAACAAGATACCATTATGAATACACCATAAAGCAACACATTCGCCTTCTAAAATTTCTTAAAACCTTAAAAGGGTATGTTGTTCTTTCCGGTTACAACTCTCCGCTTTACACAAAATATCTCGACGGCTGGAGAAAGGAAACAACACCTTCCCACGATACGCAAGGGAACAAAAAAACTGAATGCTTATGGCTAAATTACAACCCCCAATTAACACTTTTCGACTATGCCGATCAAAGACAAATCTAAATATCCGCCTGACTGGAAGTTTATCAGCCTCCGCGAACGATACCGCGCCGGAAACAAGTGTGAACTCTGCCAAGCAACAAACCATCAGGCACACCCCATTACAGGAAGCAAGGTTATTCTCACCGTCCATCATATCCAATACTTGGAAGGACCGGAAAACAACGCCTATCCGAATTTAATCGTTCTTTGCCAACGTTGTCACAACCGGCTAGATCTCGGAATGAGAATCAGAAACGCCCGGGAAACTCGAAAGACAAAAACGGCGCCATTAGATAAATTATTAAATATAAAAAAATTATCATAAACTACACCCTTAAAAAACGCCAAAACGGCGCCATCTTCAAAAAAAAACACTTAAAACATTATGAATTAAAAAATTATGTATGTTTATAAAATAGAAACAAGTTACATTGAAGACAACTTCACCTCTTGCCAATGCTGCGGAAACTGCCAGCTATGGGCACCGGAACAGAAAATTGACTACAAAATCAATGCCGCCGATCCGGACATTACCGACACTACCGTAACGGCCACCCCCCTAAACTTAGGAGCCTGCATCATCAGCCGCCGCACCGGGAAGGACGGGGAAACCTGTTACTTGCAAACCCACCGGACTTCCGGAACCTTTTGCCGCTACCACATCCCAACATCACCCTACGCCGAACACATCAAACTCCACGGCCTCCCCTGCACGGCCATCACCCCTTATATCATCCACCTCTAACCACCCACACACCAATGACCCAAAAAGAAAAAGAAGAACTCCGCAACTTGCCGAGCAACTCCCCGCGACTGCTTAACCAGACCCAGCTTGCCGCCGCGCTTGGAGTTACCATGGCTTTCACCTCCGCAATGAAAAAATGGGGCTGCCCGTTCCCAGGCGGCCGCATCCTGATTAAAGACGCCCTGGCATGGCTCAAGGCAAACCCGGAATTCCGCCCGTACAAAGAACGCAAAAGCCCTACCGGCCCTCACGGCATCCCGCAATGCAACCTTGACGCCTACAAAACATCACCTAATTGAGCCACATCACGCGCTTTCAGTTTGCGGTAAATCGCATGTACCAACTCCGACGCATGCCCTACATATTGCATACATTGCCCTTCAGAAAAGCCCGCGCGCGCCAGCCGGGTCACTACCGTTACCCGCGTACAATGGAAACTCAAATCAGGCATCCCCAAATCGTCAAAAAACTGGCACCATTGCTTGCTTGCGTTCCCCGGCAACTTAACCAGGGAGGAACGCCCCTCCCGCATGGCCTTTTCCGCAATCGGCCTAACGTCACGATGCAACGGAGCCTCGTGCATCCGGCCCCCCTTGCCAAGAAAACGGATAGTATCATGTTCCAGATCCACCCGTTCCACGGGCACCTGAACTTCCTTCAGCCGGCATCCCTGCTTCATGGCAATCATGAAAGAATCCCGCATCCATTCCGGAGCCTCTTTCAAGGCTTCCACAATGCGCCGTTCTTCTTCTTTCGTGATTTCCCTTTTCTCCCGCGCCGGGTCTTTTCTCAAGCCCATGTGATAACACGGGTTTGCGAAAATATAGCCCTTCCTTACCGCCTCCGTCATGATGCGCCCCAGCACCTTCAGCTCCAGAATGGCACTATTGCGGGTACACGCGCGCCAACCGTACTCCTTAGCCATGGCCGCATCCGTCCGGAAAGCCACATAATCTTTCAACAGGTTATAATCCACTTCCCCCGGATGCTGAACATCCCGGAGCCTGAAAAACAAATCCAAATGCCTCCACGCCACCTGATAACGGCGGCGCGTACCTTCACGTTGAAACTCTTCCAGGAACGCCGGCACCCACGCCTTGAACAACTGGCGGCCATCTTCATTCCGGGCCATCTGTTCCTCTTTCTCCAGTCCGCGCACATATTCCAGAATACGCCGCAGGGCCCCAGGCTGGTCATGCCTGATTTTTGTCGCACGGTATTTCCGCCGCCCATCCGGACGCATCACGCCAACCCAATAATAGGGACTATCCTTGCGCTTGTAGTAGGACGCCATAGGAGCAACGTAGTACAGCGTAGTAAATCCATCAACAACAAACATAAAAAACCTAGTAAAATCATGACAAAATACACCCTGAATATATGCCGGAATAACTCGCGGGTTCGATTCCCGCTCCCGCCTCCAAGATGTTGTCAAAGCCGGTTCAAGTCGCGTTCGTCTAGCGGTCCAGGACTCCCGCCTTTCACGCGGGCAACACGGGTTCGAGTCCCGTACGCGATGCCAGCTTTACCGCCGCGGCAGTTACGATAATTCCGCTTTTCCCCTTTTCAGGGAAGCATATTGGAAAAACGTAATGGCTGCGGTTTTCTTTTGGCCCGGTTTCCCGGATTCAGGAAAGCGCGGCAGAGGCGCCGGAAGCGGAATCCCCCCCTGCTTTTAAATGCCGGAACATGTCTTACATCCCCCGGATTTGGCTTTCAGAAAGCCCCGCCATCTTTTAAAATTCTTTACACGCAAACGCCATGGATTACACACCTCTCATTGAAAAACGCCGCCAGCGCCTGGAAGAATTGGAAACAGTCATTGCCGAACCGGACTTCTTCAATGACCAGAAAAAGGCCTCGGAAATCATGAGAGAGCACCGCCGCCTGAAGGAACTCATGGAAACATGGGATTCCCTGAACGCCACGGAACAACAGCTGGCGGACAATCAGGAACTGGCCAAGACGGACGATCCGGAACTGGCGGAACTGGCCGCCCTGGAGATTCCAGAACTGGAAGCCGCCCTGGAAAAACTGCGGAGCGACGTGCAGTACAGCCTGCTGCCCCGCGACACGACGGAAGACCGGGACGCCATCATTGAAATCCGCGCCGGAACGGGCGGGGATGAAGCCTCCCTGTTTGCCGGAGACCTGCTGCGGATGTACCAGCGTTTTGCGGAAGAACGCGGCTGGCGCTTCGAGTATCTGGAAAGCAGCCCGTCGGACGTGGGCGGCTTCAAGGAAGTCGTCTGCCGCATTGCCGGGGAAGAAGTGTTCCGCTTCCTGAAATATGAAGGCGGCGTGCACCGTGTGCAGCGCGTTCCCGCTACGGAAACGCAGGGGCGCATCCATACTTCCACCGCCACCGTGGCCGTCATGCCGGAAGCGGAGGAAGTGGACATAGAAATCCGCCCGGAAGATCTCCGCATCGAAGTATGCCGTTCCGGCGGAGCCGGAGGCCAGCATGTGAACAAAACGGAATCCGCCGTTCAGATATGGCACATACCCACGGGCGTTTATGTCCGGTGTGAGGAAGAGCGCAGCCAGATGAAAAACCGAGAAAAAGGCATGAAAATCCTGCGCGCCAAGCTCTTTGAAGCCAAAAAACGGGAAGAGGCGGAAAAATACTCCGCCGCGCGCCGCAATCTCATCGGCTCCGGCGGCCGTGAAGAAAAGATACGCACATACAACTTCCCGCAGAACCGTCTGACAGACCACCGCATCGGCTACACTTCCCACAATCTGGACGGTATCCTGATGGGGCAGCTGGAAGACCTGATTATGGCCCTCCAGCATGCGGAAATGCAGGAACGCCTGGCGGAGGCCGGAATGTCCTAACTTCCTTTTTCCTTTCATGAAAACTTTACTGGAAGTCCTTCAGGCCGGCACGGATTATCTGGCCCGCCAGGGGTGCGACGAAGCACGCGCCACCATGCAGCATTTGCTGGCCCATGTCCTGCACTGCAACCGCACGGCTCTTTACTCCCAGTTTGACAGGCCCGTGGAAGAAGCGGAGCTGGCACCCCTGCGCGAACTGCTGAAACGCAGGGCAGCGGGAGAACCGCTGCAACATCTGCTGGGGGTCACGGAATTTTTCCGGAGGGATTTCCTGACGGATGCCCGCGCCCTGATTCCCCGCCCGGAAACCGAGGAACTGGTGGAAATGGTGTTAAAGAAAATCCCGGACCATCCGGTACGCATCCTGGACATGGGCACGGGCTCCGGCGTTATCGGCGTCACGCTGGCGCTGGAACTCAAGGAGCGCGCCGGAGAAGTCGTGCTGGCGGACATTTCCCCGCAGGCTCTGGATCTGGCCCTGGAAAATGCCATGCGGCTGGGAGCCAGAGTCTCCACCATCCAGACGAATCTGTTCGCCAACATTCCCCAGGAAAAAACGGATCCGCATGCGGAGGATGCCGATTCTGCTCCGGAGGGAGAAAAAGAGGAAAACGGGCGGAACAAGCTCTTTGACGTTATCGTGGCCAATCTGCCATACATTGCAGAGGGGGAAAAACTTGCCCCGGAAGTCATGAAAGACCCCCATACAGCCCTGTTCGGAGGCCCTAAAGGCTGGGAAATCATTGAACGCTTTCTGGCCCGCGCCCGGGATTACCTGAATGAAGACGGCTTTGTAGCCCTGGAAATCGGGTACGACCAGGCATCCGTCGTAACGCAAATCATGGATGGATACGGCTACAATTACATTGAAGTTCTGAAGGACATGAGCGGCGTCTCCCGTTTCCCCTTCGGCTATCGTTAATGTTATCCTCCTTTTCACTCCATGCAGGCGGCGCGCATTCTGGTTGACGGACAAAGCGATCTGGTACTGGATTACGGTATTCCTCCGGAAGCGGGAGACGTCAAGCCGGGCTGCCGCGTACAGGTGCCCCTGCGCAACAGAACGGCTACCGGAACCGTGCTTACGCTGTCAGAACCGGCCCCGGCCTGGAAGGACAGGCTCAAGCCCATTCTGAAACTGATCGATCCGGAGCCCCTGATTTCCCCGGTGATGATGAATCTGGCCTCATGGGCGGCGGACTATTACTCCGTGGCTCTGGATCAGATGATCCGGTGTCTGCTCCCGGAAACCGTTCGTCAGGAAAATACGGCGGAAAAAATGCGCAAAATGGTGTATCTGGAAAAAACTCCGGCACGGGAGGAACTGGACGCCCTGTACCGCAAAGCACCCCGGCAGGCCCAAATGCTGGATTATTTCTCATCCGCGAAACAACAGTCCGCCCCCCTGGCAGCATTCGGCGCCGGAGCCCTGAACGTTGCCCGCAGCCTGGAAGCCAAAGGCTTCATTTCCCTGAAAGAAGAGGCCGTGCACCGGGACCCCAGCACCGGGGAGCAATTCGTCCCCACCCAGCCCATGAAGCTGAACAGCCAGCAGCAGAAAGCGCTGGAAGAAATCACGGCCATGTGCGCGGCAGAGCGCAAAAAACCGGTCCTGCTGCAAGGGGTTACCGGTTCCGGCAAGACGGAGGTTTACTTACAGGCCGTTTCCCAAATAGTAAAATCCGGAAAATCCGCCCTGATCATGGTGCCGGAAATTTCCCTGACGCCCCAGACGGTTCAGCGTTTCAAATCCCGTTTCGCGGAACTGCCTTCCTCCGTGGCAGTGCTGCACAGCCTCCTCTCGGACGGGGAGCGCTTTGACGAATGGCATGCCATCCGTTCCGGAAAAGCCCGCATCGTCATCGGTCCCCGTTCCGCCGTCTTCGCCCCCCTCCAAAATCTAGGCCTGGTGATTGTGGATGAAGAACACGACGCCTCTTACAAACAGGAAAGCTCCCCCCGCTACCACGGGCGGGATATGGCCGTGCTGCGCGCCCATCTGGAAAATTGCGCCGTGCTTCTTGGCTCTGCCACTCCCTCCCTGGAAAGCATCCATAACGCCCTGACAGGAAAATATTCCCTGGTAAAACTGACGGAAAGGGCGGACGGCCAGCAGCTCCCGCTCATTCGCATCCTGGACATGAAAACGGAAGGAAGGAACAAATCCGGTCCCAACGTTATCTCCGAACGCCTCAGGATGTCCATTGACCGGCGTCTCGACAAGGGGGAACAGGTCATCCTGCTGCTCAACAGGCGCGGATTCGCACGCTCCATCCAATGCCCGGACTGCGGCCACGTAGTCACGTGCCTGCACTGCTCCCTGCCCCTGACCTACCACCGTACGGAAGACCGCCTCATGTGCCACCTGTGCGGATTCAAAGCCCTCCCGCCCCGTTCCTGCCCGGAATGCCGGTCCGCCAACATCCTGCTCCAAGGGTACGGAACCCAGAAGGTGGAGGAACTCCTGCGCCGCACTTTCCCTGCGGCGCGCATCACGCGCGTGGATGCGGACGTGGCCCGGCGGAAAAACGCCGTCCGGACCATTCTGAACCAGTTTCGCGCCCATAAGATAGATATTCTCCTGGGCACCCAAATGATCGCCAAAGGTTTGGATTTTCCCAACGTGACGCTGGTAGGCGTACTGAACGCGGACCTGGGGCTCCACATCCCGGATCCCCGTGCAGGGGAACGCACTTTCCAGCTCCTGACTCAGGTAGCGGGCCGCGCCGGCCGCGGCGATCTTTCCGGAGAAGTCATTATCCAGACTTTTACGCCCCAGTCCCCCTCCCTGCAATACGCCCGGCATCATGACACGGACGGCTTTGCAGCCCAGGAACTGGAAATGCGGCGTACTTTCGACCTCCCCCCCTTCACCCATATCGCCGTATTGACCATACGTTCCCAGCATGAAAGCATGGCGGAATTCGCCACGCAAACCCTAGCGTCCCGCCTGCGCGGCATGCTCCCCCCTCCCGCCACGATGACCGAACCCATGCCTGCCCCCATCCCCCGTGCGCACGGACAGTTCAGATTCCAGATTACGGTCAAGGGGCCATCCGCCCGCATCCTCTCCCGCACTCTCCGGAAACTGGTGCAGGAAGCCGGCCTGGGGGAAGACCTGACGGCTGTCATTGATGTGGATGCCATGTCATTCATGTAAGCCGCCTTGCCAAAACCGGCCGGGAACATTAGACTTCCGGCACAACACAACTTACTATTATGCTGCTTCACTTCTACAAGATGACGGGTGCCGGCAACGACTTTGTCATGGTGGACAATCGTGACCTGAGCCTTTCCTCCGTGCTGGACAAAGAAACCATAGAAGCCCTGTGTGACCGCCGCTTCGGCATTGGGGCTGACGGGTTGATCGCCGTGGAACCCTCCCAGGGCAAGGGGGGAATTGTTCGTATGCGTTATTACAATGCGGACGGCGGAGAGGCGGAAATGTGCGGCAATGGAGCCCGCTGCTTCGGCAACTTTGCCGCCGCCCTGCTTCATCACGACAAGACAGCCCCCCTTCCTTTTGAAACCATGGCCGGCGTCGTCACCGCAACCTTTGAAAAAGACGACAACGTCACCGTAAACCTGACCAATCCCCACTCCATGCAGCTCTTCGTACTGAATGCCGATCCGACTGTGGGGGCGGATGTCCATTTCCTGAACACGGGCGTCCCCCATGCCGTTGCGTTTCTGGACAAGCTGGAAGGCCTGGACATTTCCAGGCTGGGAGCCTATCTGCGTTACCATGAGGCCTTTTCACCCAAAGGCACCAATGCCAACTTCGCCAGAATCCTGTCTCCGGGGCACATTGCCATACGTACTTACGAACGCGGCGTAGAGGATGAAACGCTTGCCTGCGGAACGGGAATAACCGCCTGTGCGCTGCTGCATGCCGTATTGACGGACGCCCCCTCCCCCATTCAGGTGGACGTGGCGGGCGGAGACACGCTTAAAGTCGGATTCCAACGCACAGGGGACCGTTTCACTGACGTCACGCTGACCGGACCGGCAGACCTTGTGTTCACCGGAGACATTCAGATCTAAACAGCTTCGACCTGAAAAGGCGGACTCCTTCCCATCAGGGAAATTATCTGTTCAGCAGGGAACATTCCGCCCGCACATAACCGCCGTAATTATTGCAGAACGCCTTGTACACGGCAGGGCCCATATTCGTTTCGCAATAGTACTTTACGGTAATACAGCCGTTTTCGCGTTCCATATTAAGAAAACGGCTGGACAGCAGTACCAGATTGCTCTGGTAATTCCACAAAGCCATGTCACGCTCCATTTCCTCATGAATCCTGTCGCATATAAAGCTCTCCGGAGGAGGAAACAGAATGGCGCTGACAACACCGATCAGACAGATTCCCGGAATGACCCCTACGGCAAGAACCCCGTGACATTTCCTGACCAGGGGAAGGTGATTCCTGAATTTCCGGAAAATGGTGAAACGGAATAAATAACCCGCCAGCAGCGCCACCGGGAAGAACACATTCACGTACTCAAAAGCCAGGCTCATTCCTCCAAGAACGAAAAAACCGATGCCCTTCCACACCTTCCGGTAAACAGGAATGCAGGCGCAAAGAAACACGTACAGAAGATATCCCAGCAGGCAAAGGAAAGGCAGAAGCGTTCCCGTAAAAATATGCTCCACCATGCAGTCCCACGGATATTCCCTGCTGGGAGCGAAGGCTTCATGGAAAAACATGCATACCATGCTCAAAAGCACCAGCGCGGCAAGGAGGATAGTCTTTACTTTTTTTGACTCATACAAAAGCCACAGTAAAACAACTCCGAACGGCAATAAATAGCAACCTATACTGTTGAATACAGTGGACAACATGGGAATATGAGGAAAGAAATTCATGGAGCGGATATGGATAAATGAGCGGTTAACAACTAAAATGCAGCAGCGGCTTCAGCAACAGTAATTGGAAATAAAATAAATTCAAACACTCGTTTTCAAATAACCCATAAAAAATCATATTCTTTTCACGAAAAGCCGTTCAGCCGGGCTCTCCCACTTGACAAAACAACCCTCTGAAAAGGATAGTAACGCTCTTGTGAAACACTCCCTTTTCATCCAGGCCGTCCTCCTTCCGGTTCTCTTCTGCCTTCCCCAATGCAGCCGCAAACCGCTCCTTCCGGAATATACGCCTCTGTGTTCCGGAATGGTGCCGGGGGAACACACTGCCCACCGGGCCCTCCGGGCACGGGAAAACAGAACCTACCGGGTCGGTCCGAAAGGCGGCGTATATTACATCAATTCCCATAATAAAAAAGTTTACATCAAATCCAGGAGGGTGCAATAGAAGACCACACGGTTTCTCCGTAATTTTCCAAATGGGAAACAAATAACCGTCCTATCATGTTTTTATTGTATAATTGAGAAAATATTCCGTTCAAAAAACTCATTAAACTCATTTTCTTCTTGCCAAAATGGAAGAGGACGGGTAATGTCTGCCGCACCACAACACTAAATGGTGTCGGTAGTTCAATGGTAGAGCCCCAGATTGTGATTCTGGTTGTTGCGGGTTCGAGCCCCGTCCGACCCCATCCCCTTTCCTTCATAAAAAGAGCACTTATAGTGCTCTTTTTTACTATCCCCAACCCTTTCCGCATGCGTAATCCAGAATTCGTCAAAGCCGCTTTTTCCGCTATTGCCCCGCGCTATGTGGCTACCAACCATGTGCTGAGCATGGGTGTGGACCTGCTATGGCGCCAGCGCGTCGTTCAGCTTGTCTCCGAATGGAAACCGGAAAACCTTCTGGATCTGGCGACTGGAACGGGAGACCTGGCCCTGGCCATCCTGAACGCGATGCCGGAAATCCGCCTCACCGGGTCCGACTTCTGCCAGCCCATGCTGGACATAGCGGCCAGGCGGGGACTGGATCATCTGGTTTGCGCAGACGCCATGAACCTGCCCTTCCCCTCCGCCTCCTATGATGCGGTCACTGTCGCCTTTGGCCTGAGGAACATGGCCAGCTATCCGGACGCCCTGCGGGAAATGGGCCGTATGCTGCGCCCGGGGGGCCATCTGCTCATTCTGGATTTTTCCCTGCCTGAAAGCCTGTTGAAAAGCCCTTACCGGTTTTATCTGCACCGCATCCTTCCCGTCATCGCAGGGTGGATGACCGGCCACCGGGAAGCATACGACTACCTGGCGGACAGCATTGAAGCCTTCCCCTGCGGGCAGGCCATGAAGGCTCTGCTGCGGGAATGCGGCTACAGCAATATCACGGCGGAAGCTCTGAACGGGGGAATTGCCAGCATTTATACAGCCCAGCGATGAGTGCGGGGGACGCAAGAGAAGGCATCATACGCGGCAAGGCGGCACGCGCCCGCCTGGGCGGAAAACTTGCCGGACTATCCCTGCCCCGGCAAATCGCCGTGATTGCTTTCTGGCCATTCCTGGAACAGCTGCTGAGCTTTTTCGTCACCTCGTCCGACCTTTTCATCGCCACTAAAATAGGGGTGGACGCCCAGGACACCATCAACATCTCTGACGGCATGGGCGCCGTCGTCTTCATCATGTGGTTCGGCTTCGTCATCCAGGGGTCTATCATGATGGGAGCCACAGCCATCGTTTCCCGCATGACGGGCGCCAGGGACTATCCCCAGGCCCAGCATGGCCTGCACCAGGCCGCCATGCTGGGGCTCCTGGCAGGAACCATCTCCTGCGGACTTCTCTTCACATGCAGCGATTTCATGGTCACGCACGTACTGACCATGAATGAAACCGCCCGGGCCTACGCCCTGCAATACGTTTATATGGCCGCATTTGCGGCCCCGTTCAGCGGCGTGGTCTTTGCCATCAATGCCGCCCTGCGAGGCTCCGGAGACACGCGGCTTCCCTTCTGGATCATGATGAGCGTAGGCATCCTCAATGTCATCTTCAGCGTCATCTTCGTCTTTGCGGACGCTCCTCTGGGCGGCTGGCGCATCGGAGGAATTGCGGCAGGAACGGTCTGCGGCTACGGCATCAGCATGTGCATCCTGCTGTTCATCATGCTGCGGCGCAGAAAAAAAATCTTCACGGGCAGGAAAAATGAATCCCTGGAAGAACTTGTCCGGGAACGGGGAGAACACTATGCCCCGCCCCTGTACCTCAGCTTTTCCCATCTGCGGCCGGACATGGGCATGCAGAAGCGCATCCTGAAAATCGGGCTGCCGCAGGCCGTGGAAGTCTTCGGCATGTGGGGCATCCAGATGTTCTGCCTTTCCATCATCAGTGAACTGCCTGTTAAAGGCGTGCTGGGCGTCCACAATATTGCCGTCCGCATTGAATCGCTCAGCTTCCTGCCCGGCTTCGCCATCGGCATGGCCGCTTCCACGCTCGTGGGGCAATACCTGGGCGCCCGGAACGCGCTTATGGCCCGCATCACCATCTGGAAATGCATGCGGTACGCCGTCATCTTCATGACAGGCCTGGGAGTGCTCTTCAGTGCCTTTCCCGCCCTGTTCATGGAGATATTTTCCAACGGCAGCACGACCCTCATTGATACCGGAATCCCCGTGTTGCGCACCATGTTGGTGGTGGAACCCTTCTTCGCCGCCTGCATCGTGATGAAAATGTCCCTGCGCGGCGCGGGAGACACCCGGAGAGTCATGCTTATTTCCTACGGCATTATGGGCTTTTTCCGGGTCGTCTGCACCTGGGTATGGTTCAGGCTGGCACCGGAAACCATGACTTTGTGGGGCATCTGGCTGGTTTTCGCCTTTGAAATGGCCGTTCAATCCGCCATCCTCTATAAAATCGTCAAGGGGCGGAGCTGGACGAAGCTGCAAGTCTGAACCTTTCTCCGGCCTCTCCCGCCTCCCGGCCCATTCGCAAATCCAAAACGTTTACTGCAGGATAAAAACTTTGCTTTCCTCCTCCAATTCTGCTAGCATCCTTTCACGTTGTTCTGCAACGGGCTCGTAGCTCAGCGGTTAGAGCAGGGGACTCATAATCCCTTGGTCGTAGGTTCGAATCCTACCGGGCCTACCAAAATAAAGCCTTACAAGTTAACCACTTGTGAGGCTTTTCTTTCTCTTCCCGCTTCTCTCAAAAATTATTAAAAACGCGTAAAAACGTACCAAAACGCAAGAAAAGTTGCACCACTTTAGCATCACCATTTTTGCTACAGTAGCAGAAACCGCATGAGAAGAGGAGTCATTGCCGGAATTACAAATAGCTGGCAGAAGAACTGAAAAGCAGGAAAACTTCTCGTAATTCCCTGTAGATTCCTTAGATCATTAGGTCATACAACACACTTATGCAGAGAGTATGTAAACTGTAAAAAACACCCGATAGCGACGAAGTTCTTTATTCTCACGATTCATCGGAAAAAGTTCTTGGAGTTGCAGATGAGAGGATGGATTTAAGACGCCAAAAACCGGAAATAATTCTATAAATCGCACAGCTTTAAGGGTTACAGCAAATTCAGAAACACAAACTACTGAATCGTCAAATATTCTTTCTTCGAGAAAGAAAAACATTGATTACAGGAATTGGACTGATGCCCGGAAGGGATGGCATCCTGTCAAG
>OBAH01000542.1_pt1 | contig 30639 bp, 25 predicted proteins | sample 1517491 | NCBI WGS metagenome assembly OBAH01 (sample SAMN04571697, study PRJEB22368) | human gut metagenome | biome: human gut; material: stool | host: Homo sapiens | place: Luxembourg | collected 2012-08-03
ACAGCTGGTTTGCCCACCTCGCCTTTGAAATACCTGGCGAGAACACATCCAACGAGTGGCAGGAGGCTGTGAGCGATGAGGAATATAACAAGATAAAATAACAATTACCTGTTGGCGGAATTAATTTAGTGCATACAAATTCTGCCAATGGGCTTGTCGTTAATGAAGTTTACGTATTGCAGAATGGTAAGTGCACTAATTTTGCCAATGATTCTGGCAAACAAACCATTCGTTATTTTCTCGTAGTTCCTGAATTCCTTGACCCAAGCGCAAGCAAGGGTCTACTCATATAGTTATACTTTCCTCTTCGAGTTTGTACTCAAACTGGCTTCCATAGCCGTCCGTCAGTATGGTTAATTGTAGACGAGGTGTTACCATCACAAAAGAAGCGTACAGACCGAATACGGATGGCAAGAGCAAATATCAACAAGGAACCAGGAATATGATGTAACCTCTATTTGAAAATATAAAATATGGGCATGGTCAACCATCACGGTAGTTCATGCCCATTAATGTCGATTATGATTTATTCAATAATTAATCACGTCTATTTTAGTTTCTTGTAACCATAAGCAGCGTTATTTCCCAACTGCTCTTCGATACGGATAAATTGGTTGTACTTTGCCATACGGTCGGTACGGCTCATCGAACCAGTCTTGATTTGACCAGAGTTTGTTGCCACAGCGATATCAGCGATAGTGGTATCCTCTGTTTCACCAGAACGGTGTGATGTAACTGTTGTGTAGCCATGACGGTGAGCCATCTCTATCGCATCCAAAGTCTCAGTAAGCGAACCAATCTGGTTCACCTTGATAAGGATAGAGTTAGCAGCACCCATTTTGATGCCTTTCTCCAAGAACTTCACATTCGTAACAAAGAGGTCGTCACCAACCAGCTGGCAACGGTCGCCGATGGCAGCTGTAAGCTTCACCCAGTTGTCCCAATCGTTCTCGTCAAGACCGTCCTCGATGGAATCAATAGGATATTTGGTGATGAGTTCTTCCAGGAACTTGATCTGCTCGGCAGCTGTGAGCTTCTTGCCGTTAGGATCCTTCTTCTTACCGTCCTTCAGCTGGCGGTAGTCGTAGAACCACTCACCGTTCTCCTGAACAGCAAACTCGCTGGCAGCGCAGTCCATTGCTATCTTCACATCCTTTCCCGGCTCATAACCAGCATCCTTGATTGCCTGACAGATGCTCTCAAGCGCATCCTCTATACCATTGAGTGCAGGAGCGAAACCACCCTCGTCGCCGACAGCAGTAGAAAGTCCACGAATCTTCAGGAGCTTGACCAAGGCATGGAACACCTCTCCACCCATACGGATGGCCTCTTTCTCATTAGGAGCACCCACAGGACGAATCATAAACTCCTAGAAAGCGATTGGCGCATCAGGGTGAGCACCGCCATTGATGATGTTCATCATAGGAACGGGAAGGCTGTAAGTGTTACAACCACCGATATAGCGATACAATGGGATGTGGAGATACTCGGCTGCAGCATGAGCCACTGCAAGCGATACGCCAAGAATAGCATTGGCTCCCAGGTTTGACTTGGTCTTGGTGCCGTCCAACTCCAACATCTTATAGTCGATAGCACGCTGCTCCAAGGCAGAGAAACCGACCAAAGCTGGTGCAATCACGTTATTCACATTCTCTACAGCCTTTAATACTCCCTTGCCACAATAGCGGCTCTTGTCGCCATCACGAAGTTCCAAAGCCTCATTCTCACCAGTTGAGGCGCCAGACGGAACTGATGCACGACCAACGATGCCAGACTTTAATGACACCTCAACCTCTACTGTAGAATTGCCACGAGAATCCAAGATCTCTCTTGCATGAACATTTTCTATAATCATAATACAATAATATCTTTATAATTATAAAACTTTTATATAAACCGCATGAACACAACTATCGGTCGTGTAAATACGATTCTTTTCCGAGTGCAAAAATAGTAATCATAAGAGAAACCACCAAATTCGGAGCCTCATCAAAAATAGGTATTTCACTAAAAATACCGGCAAGCAAATAGTGTTCTACAGCAATTCTAACGCTCTGTCGACATCTCTCTGAATGCAGTCCACACTATCGGAATTGTCACAACAAGAGAGATAAGATCGCTCACAGCCTGGCAAATCTCCACTCCAAACAACCCGAAATAATGAGGAAGGATGATGATGAGAGGGATGAAAAACAATCCTTGACGCGAAGCTGCAAGTATGTTGGCACGTATTGTCTTTCTGCACGTTTGCATCATCATGTTTGCCATCATCATGAAACTGCATGCCGGGAAGACTATCATCTGGTAACGCAACGCTTTAATACCTATAGCTATTACGTCCGGGTCGTTACGGAACAAAGCTACAGCCTCCTCGCTGAAGATGATTAGAACCATAGACCAGAACAAAAGAAATACTGTACCAATCTTTGTACTAAACCAGAATCCTTCCTTTACCCTATCATAGAGTTTTGCACCGTAGCAGAAGCCGCACATAGGTTGAAATCCCTGGCCTAAGCCAATGATGACGCTAAAAATGAACATGCCTATACGCGAGACGATGCTCATGGCTGCGATGGCAGCGTCGCCGTAGTTGCCGGCTACGCTGTTGAGGGCTATGGTGCTGAGACTGGCAAGTCCCTGGCGCGATATGGAGGGTGTGCCTCCGGCGATTATTTCCTTCACAAATCTTCCCTCAAAGGAGATCTTGCGATGACTGTAATGAATAACTCCTTCCTTTCTACTCATCATGAGCAGAATGACGAAGCCGCAAAACTGACCTATGACCGACGCCAATGCCGCTCCGCGAACGCCCATCGAGAATCCGAAGATGAAGAGCGGGTCGAGCAGACAGTTGATGATAGAGCCGCTCACCACTCCGCAAACCGAATACTTGGCGAAGCCCTGAAAGCGCATCTGGTTGTTGATACAGAAAGTACCCATGATAAAAGGCGTGCCCAGCAGACTGATGCCCAGATACTGACATGTATAAGGCAGAATGGTGGGTGTACTGCCCAGAAGAATGCTGATAGGTTCAAGGAAAAGCAAGCCTGTCAGCATTATCACAACAGAAAACACAAATGTGTAAAAGAGACCCGTACTTGCCATCGTCTCTGCATCCTCCGTCTTCTGAGCGCCAAGCTGTCGGGAGATATAGTTGCCCGAGCCATTGCCGAAGAAGAAAGAGAACGCCTGTATGAAGAACATCACGCTGAACACTATACCTACTGCTGCTGTTGACTGCGTGTCTATCTGTCCTACAAAAAAAGTGTCAACCAGATTATACACGCTTATCAACAACATAGATATGATTGTCGGCAAAGCCATTGCGCCTATCACTCGATGGACTGGCGCATGGGTAAGAAACTGATATTTTTCGCTCATATTGTTTACTTCATTGCTGTTTGTCTTCATAAAACTACTGCAAAGATAAGTACTTTCTATCAGCTAAAATACGATTTGTTTAGTATTTATTTCACTTCAAATTGTTTTTTCGCTTCATTGTTATTTGAGAGCGATACCACCACAGCCCTTGTTCCTCATCACTGTCTTGTAAGCTCGGTTGAGATTCGCAGGACTAAGGACTTCCATCCGTTAGACAATGCTCGTGCCGAGTACACAAAACCCCCAACCGGCATAATCACCGGTTGGGGGCTGATAATAATGGAGTTATGACACACCTTTCTATCTCTTCACTCTCTTCACGCCATCCACGATATAGATGCCGGCAGGGAGTTCGTTCCATTGCTGGGTCTGCTTCACGCCCGTCACGCTATAGATACTCTTTGCGTGGGCAGGAACGTCGGTTGTGATGTTGCTGATGCCGTTAGTGACTGGCTCAATCACCACCTTGTCGGTGACCACCTCGCCGTTGAGAGCAACGCCATGCACATTTGCATCGAAGGCAGCGCCAGTGGGCTGGGTGATGGAGCAGCCGTCAAGCACGAGGTTTTGGAGGTCGCAGACAGAACCCAAGCTGCCAGTTGCCTCAACGTATGCGTTGCGCAAGGTTAGTGTCTCACCACTAATGCCGTCAAATCCTGCAACACCATATTTTCCTTCCGTATATAGCTTGACGCCTTCAACTGTTAGTGACGTAAGTTTCATATATATTCCACAATTCTCACTGCTCTTCAATATTAAAGTTCCAGAACCACTAATGGTGGATGTTTTATCTATTTTAATGCATGAAGAACTTGACGTAATAATGTTATTGCCGACTAACACAATTTTCAAGCCATTTACAGAACTATTCCAAATTCCACTATTGTCGGCTACATTAATAGTAACATCCTCCATAGTAAGGGTCTTAGTCTCAGGATTGTAGCTTATCTTTCCATCCACACCGTCAATGACGCTGAGGTCCTTGCAGTTCTTTTTTGTCACATTCACGCCGGCAATGTTGAAGCCATAGCTGTCTGGCTCAATCACCACCTTTTCGGTGACCAACTCGCCGTTGAGCAACACGGAGTGATACTGTGCATCGAACTCAGCACCGTTGGGCTGGGTGATAGCGCAGCCGTCAAGCACGAGGTTCTGGAGGGCGCAGATTGAGCCTGAGCTGCCAGTTGCCTCAACGTATGCGTTGCAAATAGTGAGCACATTACCTGATGTCTGAAATATTTGTCCGGAGATCCCCCATAATCCTTCAATATACAGTGAGATACCTTCAACAGAAAGCGAAGAGGGCAGAAATAATCCACAATTATCACTGCTCTTCAGTCTGAGAGTTCCAGAACCACTAATGGTTGATGGTTGCCCTATCGTAATGCCTGCTTGATTTGCCGTAATAGTGTTATTGCCGACTAAATTAATCTTCAAGCCTTTTACATCTCTATTCCAAATTCCAACTTTTTCGCCAGTTATGTTAATAGTAACATCCTCCATAGTAAGAGTCTTAGTCTCGGGATCGTAGCTCATCTTTCCATCCACACCGTCAATGACGCTGAGGTCCTTGCAGTTCTTTTCTGTCACATCCACGTCGGCAATCTTGATGCCATAATAAGGCTCAATCACCACCTTGTCAGTGACCATCTCACCGTTCAATACCACGGCATTATTCTGTGTACTGAACCGAGCACCGTCGGGTTGTTTGATGGAACAGTAGTCAAGCACAAGGTCGGCGATATCGCAGATGGAACCCGAAGAGCCCTTGGCTTCAACGTGGGAGTTGTGGATGGTGAGCACCTCTTCTGCCACGTTTCTGTTTGTGGATATGCCCCATAAGCCCTCTGCCTCCAACCAGCAGTTGCTGATTTCGAGAGGACAACCGCCGAAGAGCAAGGCGCATCCGTTGCTCTTTACGCTGAGTTTTCCGCTGCTGTTGCTCCAAATTGTCGTCTCCTCTTTCAGGTATATGCCAACCGCGCCAGTAACATTAATGTTGTTTGTGCCGATCAACTCTATCGTAAGGTAGTCGCAGGTTTCGTTCAAGATGGCGTTACTGCCATCTGCCTCAATAGTGGCGTTGTCGAGCGTCAGGGTTCTTGTGTTCGGGTCGAAAGACACCTTGCCGCTCACTCCGCTGATTTCGGTGAGGTCATAGCGGTTGTAGCTCGTAATATCCTCTCCGGCTACCTTGATGCCATACGTCTCTTGCGCCATTGCGAACGCTGACGACATCATCATTATCATAAGCATGAGGAACATGCGCATCCATGTGCCGCCTCTTGCAGAATTCTCAAGGAGCCGCGTGATGACTGACTGTTGGTTACGGTTTAGTTTTTTCATAATCAGTTGGGTTTTAATTATTAAACATGTTTTTGTGTTATGCCCCTAAAAGCATTGTTTTCGTCTGCAAAGTAAGCGATTTTCGGATAAAGTCAGTAGGATATAAATTACAAAAAATAGCCAATTTCTTACAAAATCACCTGTTTTGTGAATTTCGCGCATGAATTTACCAAAACGAGACTATAGAAAGACTGCATTTTGGGGAACTGCACTCCATTTTCCTTAGCCAATGATTTTAAGACAAAAACCGGGATAAACCGGCTGCGCAGGAAACCGTATTCCTGCATTTTCTGCATCAAAATGTTTGCAAAACTCGTCTATAATACAAAATAATTCTGTAACTTTGTAATCAGTAGTCATATTAAATATGTTTGTAACTAATTGACTTTCATCTATAAAGGTACAAAATATTTATGAGACTACCAACTTTTTATGAACAAAATCTTATCCCGAACTGGGATAAATTATGAACACAGAAAAAAAACATATAGAAGTGGTTGCCGCCGTTATCTGCGAGGGCAACCGCATATTTGCCACACAAAGAGGTTATGGCGAATGGAAAGACTGGTGGGAGTTTCCGGGCGGAAAGATGGAGCCTGGCGAAACGCCCGAAGCAGCCCTGCAAAGAGAGATACGCGAGGAGCTGGCAACTGAAATCTCCGTGGAAAGCCTCCTCATCACAGTCAGCTACGACTACCCCAACTTCCACCTCACCATGCATTGCTATCTCTGCAAAGTTAAAAGCGGTAGCCTCACCCTACTCGAGCACGAAGCCGCCAAATGGCTCACGTGCGACGAACTAAACTCCGTCAAGTGGCTTCCGGCAGATGAGGAAGTGGTGGAGAAGATAAAGGGCTGATTCACTTAGGCACAAATCCCTTGCACGTTTTTGCCGTATCTGGTGGCGTTTTTTGAGGAACTCCCATGCGCATATAGGCTCCACAATGTGCCACATTATTACTACGATTCCGCCATGCAAGATTACACTTACACATAAAACATGTTCTCTTGCTTGGAGGAATACTGGAAGCATCAAATTGCGCATGTAAATCCTCCGTCTGCCTTTGTTTTTCCCTAAACCTTGTTCTTCCTTCCGAAGCATCCGCAAACTCCCTATACTTCTGTTTGTACATAGGATATGAAGACACTTGATTAAAAGCATTACGCCTCTCTTCGGCCTCTTTTAGCCGATTGCGCCTTTCCTCAACCGCAACATCATATTGCTCAAGTTTGCAGATTCGATAACGATTGCCACTATTTTCTATTACAAGGATAGAACCGCTCTCTTTTGATCTTATTCCAACACAAGAATAATAGAGTTCGCATTCTTTGCATTCGTCCTCATTTTTTACTTTTATCCGTTTGTTCGCCTTCTCATAACGAGGTTCTATGCTGTCAAAACACTCTTGGTTGTTGAACCATATTCTATCCTTATTCTCTTCCAACAGAAACTTCTCCACAGATTCAAGCGTCTGATTTGAAAGATTAATCTCAAGACAGTTAAGATTCTTATAATCAATAGCTTGTTTATGCTGAGCCTTATAATCGAAAGTAAATTCTATGATATATTGTTGGTTGTCCTTTGTAGTAGCAATAACATCAGGTTGCTTATCTTCCCTTTCGTAACGTCCATCAATTTTAACGTCAACAAACTCAATATCCTTTTCCTTGAAAATACCATAGTAAGAAGGAGCATGAATCTTTTTCCTAGTCTGTATTATTTGCTCCGCAAGCTTGTACAGTACAACCCTGTAACAAATATCCAGATTAGCCCCACGGTTGTCGCTATGATGCGCAAATCCATGCTCCTTAATATCACCATGTCTCGCCAGCAGCTTCTCACGACAACAAGGACACACACAACCGCATGCAAGTCCTCTTGGCACATCGTCCACATGTACCATTTTGCCTTGCGCATCCTCAGCCCACGAAAAAACAAAGTTGTTGCCCATATATGTTTTATATTATCAAGTTCAGATATAAATTAATACAGCAAAGATAGCATATAAATTTGATAATCATCACATCAGATAAACAAATTTATTTTGATATTATGAATTTTCCAACAATATAGACAATCAGCCAATAAAACTTAATATTAATATTCCTTTTCTTAACATGGAATCGCTTTACTTCTTTACTTTTGAGAAAAAGCAGTTGGCTCAACGCGAGAACTTTGCAACCAAGCAGGCTGCCTGCACCGCATGGCTTAACACCAACCGCCCAAACGAGAAGAACGAACTGAAGGGCACCGCAGACTATCAGCGCGTACAGAAGCTAAATCGTGCCTTCGCCTTCTCCAACATCAATCAGGTAATCTACAAATACATGGACGATGAAGGCAACATCAAACTGCCAGAAAGTACCACCCAACGACTAAACCGGGGAGTGGTGTTGGAGGTGGCGGTGAGATAGAAACATAATACCATCCCTGCAAGGTTGACAACACCATCCTTATCCATCTCATAATAATAACAGCGTTTCTTGCACTATTACCCAAAAGATAATGCAAGGAACGCTGTTATTTGATTTTATCTTAGACCATATTCTAATTGTCTAGCTATTAACCTTTTTAATATTCTTCAATAACATTTTTTCATTCATAGAAATGCGCTTTACAAACTCATCATAGGATCTACAATTTCTTGGTATTGCTAGAGCATATATATACATTACTCCTTTATATGCATCCCTATGCATGTCTTTGGAAATAATTTTGTTTTCATTACCTATCAAAGGGCATATAATTCCACCTTTCTTGGCTTTCAATCTGAACATATATGTCACTATCTGATTAACATCTTCTCTATCAACATCCAAAACGTTATCATTTATAGCAAGTTTTTTGTATTTAGCATCAAGTACAAAATCTTGTTTCCAGAAATCAGGAAATCTCTGTCCACCACCATGTTCAAAGAGATATATGGCTCCTGTTCTTTTTTTATTTTCAGGATGAATAAATCCCAATTCACCTAAGAGACTATTTAAATATTCTTCCCATAGCCACGCTCCATCAAATAGTATTCCTAAAACACTATCGTTTCCAATACCATATTTCATCTCTTCTTGACGAAGAATCTGTATGCATAGTTTTTGTAATGCAAGGTATTCTGTATAATAAGGATGAATACATGGTGTCTGATTCTCATGCATCACTTTTAATCTATCTGAATGTCTATAAGAAGGGGTACATGAAATAATATCCCTTACGTATCTTTCTATTAATTCATTTGATGTTAGAATATTCTCACCCAAAGGTATTGTTTTTATATGTTCAATAGTATGTCGTATTAGTTCGATAACGGAATTATCGAAACTATATTCTCGTGTGTTGTATGCTACAGCACCTCTGAATGGGTTGTTTTCACAAATATGCCGAGATATATCTATTGTACCACAGACGTTAGAATCATTATGTTTCACCGTTCGGTATTCTTTATAAAGACCTTGCCTCATAGACCTTTTTAGTAAAACCGGAAACATATATATAAGAATGTCTAATACATTATCTCCGGAAGAAGTAAAATCAAGATTAAATACATTATAAGAAAACACTCTCTGTAACATATAATGAAGAAAGTAATCTTGTTTTCCGTTGTCAAAACGTGAATATATTTTTAATTGTTGATTATTACGTCCAACAAAGCCCATAATGTTGGCAGACTTCATCCTTACCGTTTTTTCGTTTTCGACATAGAGTTCAACTATAGAACTATCACTAATTCCATCTTCTGCGTCTTCTATGTTAAAAGGAAAAACAAGCAAATGCTCGTCTTCCTCGCATAGTTGCTTTATTGGTTTATTGGCAATAGGAAATAAGTCTGCAACCTCATGAAAAGAATAGACCTTTCCTATATAATTATTATCTTGAATAGTTATCATTATTATTTAAATTCAATCCAATGAATCAAAATAGATTTTTTTAAACTCTATAATTTTTGCTTCTGCATTACTGTATGCACGAAGATATTCCTTAAGTAATATCTCAATATGCATATCCCAAAGCATTGTAAAATCACCATCATAGTGATCTTTATCTAATTTTAGAAAATAAGCAGGCCCTAATTGATATGCAGAACCAAGTCCACGAGTATTTGAAATTGCCGTATTCAAAGCCTCCATAACTCTTATTACTTTTTCGTATGTGTCATGATCAAGTTTTCCGGAAAGCATTTCCAAACGATCTTTAGGCTTTATTTCTTTCCAAGCAAAACGTCTGCGCAAGGCAAAGTCTATATTTTCTACACTACGATCAATGTCGTTCATTGTCGCTAGGATATATACATTTTCAGGAACATAAAAACCTCCCGCAAATAAATCCTTCTTATCAATGAGATTTTGATATTGAGTCTTTACTTTACCTTTCCGTCCTCTATAACCAGGGTCAATAGCATAGAACAATTCTCCCAATATTTTGGAAAGTTCACCACGATTGATTTCATCAATGATGAAGACATAAGATTTAGGACTTATTGAAAGGCTATCATCTTCTTGTTCTAAGTTTAATGGTTTTATGTTTTTTCCCGATTCAGCTTCTGCCTGAATTTCATCCTCTTTCATTTTATAAATACTACCAAGTAAAGCAACTCTAGCCGACTCCCTTCCACTAGATAATTCGAGATTATTTAACGAATCTATATCAGGACAACGTTCAGCCAACTCTTGAATCTTTTGGAATGACATAGAATAAGTAGAAGTTCCATTTGTTGTTTGTTTATTAGACGTCTTTTTAGACGTTCCTGCTTTAGGAGTTGCATTTATAGTTCCTTTTTTAGATGTTTGAACATACACCGTCTTACCTATTCTTGTTGTAATTTGGGTAATATTTCCCTTACGAATTTCTTCTGAAAGTTTTTCATAATAATCGAAGAGTGTTTTATCTTCAACTTTAACAAGTCTACGGGGGGTTGTGTTTTCTATTGCTTCCTTGCAAAAGTTTTTGAACACACCATCTCTCCTTTCAAAACCAATTTGTCCTTCCCCACTATTGATAGGTCTTAGTCCTTCTACAAAATCAGAATAGCTATAAGAAGGGTGAAATTGCACAAACTCTATTTTGGCCCTCATTGCTCTTGCTATTTTTTTTGCAAGAAATGTTTTACCTGTACCTGGTGCTCCGGTAAGAACCAGATTCTTGTTCGCCTTCAAGAGGTTTATATATATTTTAATATTTTCCATTTTATCTCATTTTTTATGTTTATACATTAACATTTTTATATAGTCCCAAATCCCAAGTATTATACCAACTCTTAATATTAGAAGAAAGTGTATCTATGTATTGATTACCTTCTGGCATAACCTTTAAGACATCACTCATAAGTCTCCTAAGATAGATAATACCTCCTTCTATTGTTGTTTCAGTATATTTATTATAAGTACCGCTATAGTTTTTAATTTGCATATAATTCAAATATGAAGGATGACTGATAGCAGAAAGAAGTTTATATACTATAGTAGCCGATTTTTCAATGAAAGTTCCCTTAAAAATTTCGCCACACGCCATTCCATAAGTCATCTTTTTTATTTTATATGAATCTATATCCGTTTGCACCTTCAGTATTTTTAACTCCTTCATTGCTAAATCTAATAGATTTTTCGTTTCTCTTGAAGCATTTTTATATAATACTGATGACATCACCATACTTTTTAGTCTTTGATACTCATCTTTTTCCTTTTGATATTTAGTGCTAAAGATTGTTTCGGACATATCTTCTTTCAATCTATTATACATACCAGACATCTTCCACAAACCAATAAACACATCGGAAACATGTTCTTCTTGAGGAAGTAAAATATAGTAATAATGAAGAACCAAACTCTCGTATATTGAACGAACAAGAATTGTCATAGAAAATGGATCTGTGTAAGGAGTTTCATATTTTCCTTTTAATGATAAAGAACCATACTTTAATAATACAACACACGAATCCATTCTATGTAATGCATTATTAAGAAAGAAAATAGAGTATTTCTTTCTGGCATTATTTATGTGTTCTGTATGCTTGTTATTCATAAAATTCAATAAACCATTAGCAATATTACACATTTGTGTTGCCAAAGTCAACAGAGTCTCTTTATCCATCAGAGACGTATTTTTTTCTGTTATGTTAGAAGTATCTGTTGTCATATTTATATTATTATACGTAAATCAATTATGTAAAGACATTACTGTCCCGTTAAAGTGGACTAATCATTCTTTGAATTAATTGAAATACAGTCTTTTAACACCATCTTGGATTAGGGCGTAAGCCTATTGCGAAAACGACATTTATTTCTGCCAATCAGAATCGTGACTACCGTATCTTTGAAGACTTTGCTTCCTATATGATGGAGCAAGCCAGAAAGAAACGTATGACGTATATCTTCAAGTTGAAAGGCACATAGCCTATTGCCTTGTTGCTATCGTACAACATGGTTTGCAACTTAAGCGATCGACTTATGAGGTTCTTCAGATTCTAAGCATTTCTCTTATGGATAAGACACCACTCGTAGATCTCTTCGAAAGGACTGATTTCAATAATGTCAAAGAACTCGATTGTCCCCTCTTTCCGGGGCTATTTGATTAATATTTAACTGATCCCGATTTTAACGGAACACTAATGTGTCATTATCGAAAGTTGTAAGCATCCTCATCATCTTGTCAATCCTATCCTCCTGCCATTTCTCGGTACGAAGTGGAAATGTAATGACGAATGCCTTTTGATTTTCTTTGTGTGCCATATGCGTTCGTTATAAAAGTTGATGCAAATATAACAATTATATTTCAAATAGCCTAACATCCATTTTTCAAGAGGCTTTCATAAGGGAATAAGAAACTATTGGTGAGAATTAGATTATAATCAAACAAATTAATGGTTTAGTAATAATATTATTTGTTTTCGCAACAAAAAATAAAACTATACATTTATTCTTATTAATAGAAAAGTATTATATACATTTGCAAGGAGAATTTAAAACTTTACGTTTTATTAACTTTCTAATTAACAATACGAAACACTTTTCTTCATATGGAGGTTCTATATACAAAATCAATATTCCAATAATTCAATCATTATCTCTTAGACATGAAAGAGAAAACTCCGAATAAATATGTATCTTTGCACCCATGATTCGCCTAACATAAACCAAGAACGTATGACTTCACTTCAAGAAAGACTGTTCACCATGCAGGATAAGCAATATGCTGTTTTCCAAGCCATGCTGACCCCGGGAGTGCCTATGGAGAGTTTCATTGGCATTCGTGTGCCTGTGCTTCGCAAATTCGCAAAAGAGTTTATAAAGGAGAAAGAATGCGATGAATTCCTTCATCAGCTTCCTCACGAATACTACGATGAGAATATGCTTCACGGACTCCTTATCTCTCAGGTGAAGGACTACGAGGAATGCATCCGTCTGACAAATAGTTTCCTGCCATTCGTGGACAACTGGGCGGTTTGCGACATCATTTCTCCGAAGGTATTTGCCAGACACAAGGAGGAGCTGTTGGCGAAGATCAAGACTTGGAGTAAATCGTCACACGTCTATACTTGTCGCTTTGGAATAGGAATGCTTATGTCTCATTATTTGGACAAAGACTTCAAGGCAGAGTATCTTGAAATTCCAGCCTCTGTAAGGAGCGAAGAGTATTACGTAAAAATGATGATAGCCTGGTTCTTCGCCACAGCCATTGCCAAGCAATGGGACCAGGCGATACCATACATCGAGCAACGCCGCCTTGCCCCATGGACGCACAACAAGAGCATACAGAAGGCCATTGAGAGCTACAGAATCACGCCCGAGCAGAAGGAATATCTGCGGACATTGAAGATAAATTTGGCAAAGATTTCACAATTATAAAGAAGATAAAGTTTACCCCATATCGGTCATTAGGATTTGGGGTTAATTCAATTGCTGTAGAAAATGGTAGTGTAAACAGAGCCGTGACACAGTTCTGTTTACACTACCCTTTGCATACGATAAGCTGTGGCTCAGGATATCTGCGGCAATACGTAAGGCGCCAACGATAAGCCGAAGAATAGGTTATCGAAAAATTGACAGTCTAGAAAGATTCACATGTAAGCGCAAGAGAATTATGATGAACAACAGAAAGCAAATAAACATCCAGTATTACGACTCGCCATGCGGCCGATTGGTCTTGGCTTCTTTCGCTGACGGTCTATGCCTTTGCGATTGGAGCGACAATCCTTTTGCAGAGCGCAACATGCGTAGACTTACAAGGGGCATGAATGTTTCTTTCAAAACTGAGACAACCTCTGTCTTGGAAGAGACCAAAAGACAACTCGACGAATACTTTGCCGGCAAGCGCAAGGCTTTCGACATACAGTTACGACTGACGGGTACTGATTTTCAGAATGAAGTGTGGAACGCTTTGCTCGACATTCCGTACGGAGCGACAAAGAGTTATAAGGATATTGCGCGATACATCGGCAAGCCCAAGGCCGTAAGAGCCGTGGCTGGAGCCATAGGCGCAAACGGCATCAGCATCCTTATCCCTTGTCATCGAGTAATAGGCAGCGACCATTCACTGACAGGCTATGCGGGAGGATTGGAGGCAAAGAAAATGTTGCTTGGTGTGGAGACAATTGTATTATAAGTGAGATAGTAAAAACTTTATAAAAGCCAAAGCCTTTTAGTTAAATATTCGCAATGTTTTAGCCTCCGAACGTCATTATTATTACTAAATAGATATCTTTGTGCTGTAAATGACACATCGATTATACATACACCATAACGCCCTTCGTTTATAGTAAGTCGTCTAAACACCCCTTTTGCAGACAACTTATTATTAACGAATCAGATATTTAATGGGCTTAATCATATTATATTTCTTAGGTGCTCTGTCACTATCCTTTTTATGTTCCGTCCTCGAGGCGGTACTCCTATCCACTCCTATGTCGTTCATCTCGATGAAGGAAACCGGCGGCAATAAGACTGCCGCTTTGATGAAACAGTATAAGAACAACGTAGACCGCCCGGTAGGCGCAATTCTTTCGCTCAACACCATTGCACATACCATAGGTTCGGCAGGCGTCGGCGCCGAGTCGATGAAGCTCTTCGGCGAAGAATACTTCGGACTGATATCAGCCATTCTCACGCTGTTGATTCTTGTGCTTTCCGAAATCATACCCAAAACCATCGGAGCGTCGTATTGGCGTTCGCTCGCCATGCCTTCTACCAAGATTATACGCGTGCTCATCTTCATCACCTACCCACTCGTTCTGCTCTCAGAACTAATCACAAAGTTGTTCACTCCGAAGAATCATCAGGCTTCCGTGAGCCGCGAAGAAGTGTCGGCGATGGTTGACGTAGGCACCACGGAGGGCATCTTCCGCGAATCGGAAAGCAAAATAATAAAGAGCTGCATCCGTCTGGCGAGTGTGAAGGCACGCGAGGTGATGACACCATCCATTGTGGTAGAATCTGCCAACGTGAACCTTACCATCAAGGAGTTCTACGAGCAGCAGACATGGAACTTCTCACGCATACCGGTATACGACAACAGCAAGGATTACATCATTGGCTATGTGCTGAAAGACATGGTGCTGAAGGAGTTATCAGAAGATAAGTTCGAAACCAGACTCTCCGACCTCATGCGCCCGATTCTTTCCTTCAACGAAGACGATTCGGTATATCAGATATGGGAAAAGATGCTGGAGAAGCGCGAGCACATCTCCATCATCCTCGACGAATACGGCTGCCTACGTGGCATAGTGTCAATGGAAGACATCATAGAGACCATGACCGGCGTCGAAATCGTGGACGAGGATGACGTAGCTGTAGACATGCAGGCTTTCGCCAAAGAGAAGTCGCGCAGAAGGTTTAACGCTTCAACATGTTTTGGCACGCATTCTGGCATTTAATCAGATTACCGCGCACCTAAAACATCATTACAGCAGCGTGGTAATAGCGTTACCGCGCAAAGGTAATATCATTACCACGCTGCTGTAACTATGGAATCTTCACCTGTTCCACCTCCTTAACGAGCGAGTCTTTTCCGTTGAGCAAGTAGTATTTCACTCTTACCACGTTGTTAATCTCGGCAGAGCCTTTTACGCGTATGTGTCGTGTCTTGCCATAGACGGTGGTGTCGCGGCGTGAGGGATAGGACACGAGCTGTATGAACTCTCGGGTAGATCCGCTACCGATGTAGTAGAGTCCAACGCTGTCGGCTACAAACGTAGTATCGGCAGCCTTTGCGCGTGCCTTCTTGTTAATCAAAGCCGTGTCGGCAGGCTCGAATACCGAAGCCGCAACTGTATCGCCCAAATTAGGCGAGGATGCGAAGCGGCAACTTGTGAGAGCGAAGCCAGCGGCTACGATGCACGCAGCAATAAACAATATCGATTTCATTCTGTTTCTTAAATTTAAAATTACTGATAAAATGAGGGTGAGTCACAACTATAACATTTCGTTACAACTGCTTGCAATGGCTACGGCAGGAATGCCGTAGCCTCCTACAGTGTGGATGCGTGGGTATAGCAAGGATGCTATACCCCCTACTCCTTCATCGACAGCGAAATACGTTGACGCTTGCAGTCCACTTCCGTCACACGCACCACAACGTGCTGATGGAGCTTTACGACGTCGTTCGGATCCTTCACATACCGGTCAGCAAGCTGCGAGATATGCACCAATCCGTCCTGATGCACGCCGACGTCGACGAATGCTCCGAAGTTTGTGATGTTCGTCACGATACCAGGCAGAAGCATACCCAACTGCAAGTCGCCAATCTCATGCACACGCGGGTCGAACTCGAACACCTCAACCGCAGCACGCGGGTCGCGACCCGGTCGCTGCAGCTCAGCCATGATGTCGGTAAGCGTAGGCATGCCAACAGCGGGAGTGACGTAGCGGTCGAGCTTTATGGTCTTCTGCAGGTCTTTGTCGGCGATGAGCTGCTGCACGGTGCAGCCCTTGTCTTCAGCCATGCGCTTCACTATGTCGTAGCTCTCGGGATGCACGGCGCTGTTGTCGAGCGGATTCTTGGCGTCGGGTATGCGCAGGAAGCCGGCACACTGGACGAAGGTTGCCGGTCCGAGGCGCGGCACCTTCTTCAGTTCGGCGCGCGAGCGGAAAGGTCCGTTCTGCTCTCTGTAGAGTACGATATTCTTAGCCGTAGTGGCGTTCAGTCCGCTCACGTAGGTGAGCAGGTGGCGGCTGGCTGTGTTGAGGTTGACACCAACCGTATTCACACACGACTCCACAACCATATCGAGCGACTTCTTCAGCTCCGTCTGGTCCACATCATGCTGATACTGGCCTACGCCGATGCTCTTCGGGTCAATCTTCACAAGCTCAGCAAGCGGGTCCATAAGGCGTCGTCCGATAGAAACCGCTCCACGCACCGTCACGTCCTCCTTCGGAAACTCCTCACGCGCAACCTCCGAAGCCGAATAAACAGAAGCGCCGTCCTCGCTCACCACGAAGACATGTATCTTCGGGTCAAGACCTATCTCCTTTAGGAAAGCCGACGTCTCTCTGCTTGCCGTACCGTTACCCACGGCAATCGCCTCTATACCGTATTTCTCCACCATGCCCAACACCTGGCGTGCTGCGCCACGCGTATCGCTCTTTGGCAGATGCGGATAAATAGCTTCAAAGTGAAGCAACGTGCCCTGGGCGTCGAGACAAGCCACCTTGCAGCCCGTTCTGAAACCAGGGTCAACGCCCATTACACGCTTCTGTCCGAGCGGAGCGGCGAGCAGGAGCTGACGCAGGTTCTCGGCGAACACGCCTATAGCCTCCTGGTCGGCGGTCTGCTTGCTCGACACAGAGAACTCGGTCTCTATCGAAGGCTTCAACAGACGCTTGAAGGCGTCGTCTGCAGCCTCGCCTACCAGCTTGCTACACTCGCCGTAGCCACGCACGTACTGCGCCTTTATCTTCTGTTTGCATGCCTCGTCGTCGGCAGAGATGCTCACCTTGAGGAAGCCTTCACGTTCGCCACGACGCATGGCAAGAAGGCGATGGGAAGAGCAGCGGCGGAGCGACTCAGAGAAGTCGAAGTAGTCGCGGTACTTCTGCGCTTCCTCGGCATCAGCCTTCGCCTTTACAGCCTTTGAGGAGATGACAGCCTCGCGTCGGTAGATAGCTCTGACCGCCTTGCGCACGCTCTCGTTCTCGTTGACGGCTTCGGCTATTATGAACTTTGCGCCCTCAAGCGCTTCTGCCACCGACTTCACCTCGCCCTTCACGAAGCGTTCGGCTGTGCGTGAGATACTCTTGTCGAGCTGCAGGAGGATGGCGTTGGCGAGCGGTTCGAGTCCGTTCTGTCGGGCTATGTCTGCCTTTGTGCGGCGCTTCGGCTTGTAGGGCAGGTAGATGTCTTCGAGCTCGGAGAGCGTCCAGCAGTTGTCGATGCGCTTGCGCAAATCGTCGGAGAGCTTGCCCTGGCTCTCGATGGTAGAAAGAATGGTCTCCTTGCGCTTGGCGATGTCGGTGAGCTTCTCGCGCATGAGCGCTATGTCAGACACCTGCACCTCGTCCATATTGCCGGTCATTTCCTTGCGGTAGCGACTGATGAACGGAATGGTGCAGTTCTCGTCGAGCAGCTGCAACGTGTTCTCCACTCCGCGCTGCGACAGACCAAGTGCCTCGGATATGATTGGTGTGAATGTATTCATCTTGCTTGTGTTTATGCAGATACAACAAGAGGTTATGACTGGAGAGCCATAACCTCTTTTCTGAAAATAAGTATATACGGCTTATTTCTGTTTGTTAATCTTCTTGGCTACGTAGGCGTCGATGACCGCAACGGCTGTGATGTTCACGATGTCGCGTACCGAGCTTTCGAAGTCGGTGAAGTGGATCGGCTTGTTCAAGCCCATCTGAATCGGGCCAATGATTTCGGCATCGGGGTCGAGCGCCTGCAGCATCTTGTAGCTGCTCTGAGCGCTGCTCATGTTCGGGAAGACGAGCGTGTTGACGTCCTTGCCCTTAAGGCGTGTGAACGGATACTTGTCGTCGCGCAGCTGCTTGTTCAGCGCGAAGTTGACCTGCATCTCGCCGTCGATGCACATATCGGGGAAGCGGCGCTGCAACTCGTCAACAGCTGCATGCACCTTCACCGGACTGCCAATCTCGTCTGTACCGAAGTTGGAGTAGCTTATCATGGCTATCTTCGGCTCCTCGTTGAAGAAGCGCACGGTGTGGGCCGTGAGGCGTGCCACGTCGGCAAGGATATGCTCGTCTGGGTGGCGGTTGATAAGCGTATCTGAGATGAAGAACACGCCCTTCTTGGTGTTGAGGATGTGCATTGTGGCGAATGTGCTGTACTCGTCGCGGATGCCGATCACCTCCTTGGCTACCTTGATGGTATTCGAATACTTGGTGTAAAGACCGGTGATGAACGCGTCGGCGTCTCCCGTCTCTACCATCATCATACCGAAGTAGTTGCGCTCGTACATCTTGTCGTATGCCTCCTCGAAGGTGTAGCCCTGGCGCGCACGCTTCTTGGCGAGATGCTTGGCGTATGTGGCACGGCGTCCCTGCTCCTGGTCGGCACGCATGTCTACGATGTCGATGCCCTCAAGACTCAGCTTCAGACGCTGCGCCAAGCGCTGCAGACGGTCGGGATTGCCGAGAAGTACCGGATGGCAGATGCCCTCAAGGCGTGCCTGGACGGCTGCCTTCATCATAGACGGGTGACCGCCCTCGGCGAACACTACGCGCTGCGGATGCAGACGGGCTGTGTCGTGGAGGTTGCGTGTGAGCTTTGTCTCCTGACCCAGCAGCTGCATAAGATTCTTCTTGTAGGCGTCCCAGTCGGTGATGGTCTTGCGCGCTACTCCACTCTCCATTGCAGCCTTGGCAACAGCCGCACTCACCTCTGTGATAAGACGAGGGTCGACGGGTTTCGGGATGAAATATTTCGGACCGAACGTGAGGTCGTTAACATGATATACCTCGTTCACGATATCGGGCACGGGCTGCTTTGCGAGGTCGGCAATGGCATGAACGGCAGCCATCTTCATCTCCTCGTTGATAGCCTTGGCGTGAACGTCGAGGGCTCCACGGAAGATGTACGGGAAACCGATTACGTTGTTTATCTGGTTGGGATAGTCGCTTCGGCCAGTAGACATGAGCACGTCGGGGCGACTTGCCATTGCGTCCTCGTAGCTAATCTCGGGCACAGGGTTGGCAAGGGCGAACACGATAGGCTGGTCTGCCATAGAGCGAATCATATCCTGCGAGAGCACATTGCCCTTAGAGAGTCCGACGAACACGTCGGCGCCCTTCACGGCTTCCTCAAGGGTGTGTACGTCGGTGCGCTTTGTGGCGAACAGAGCTTTCTGCGGAGTGAGGTTCGGACGGTCGGCGGTGATAACACCCTTCGAGTCGAGCATCACGATATTCTCTACTTTTGCGCCAAGCGCTACGTACAGCTTAGTGCAACTGATGGCGGCTGCTCCTGCTCCGTTTACAACAATCTTTACGTCGGCGATGTTCTTACCGGCTACCTCAAGCGCATTCTTCAAGCCGGCTGCCGAGATGATGGCTGTGCCGTGCTGGTCGTCGTGCATCACGGGGATGTCGAGGGTCTTCTTCAGACGCTCTTCGATGTAGAAGCACTCTGGAGCCTTAATGTCCTCAAGGTTGATGCCGCCGAAGGTAGGCGCAATCTTCTCTACAGCCTCGCAGAACTTCTCCGGATCTTTCTCTGCAACCTCGATGTCGAACACATCGATACCGCCATATATCTTAAAGAGCAGGCCCTTGCCTTCCATAACTGGCTTGCCGCTCATCGCTCCAATGTCGCCAAGACCTAACACGGCGGTGCCGTTTGAAATCACAGCGACAAGATTGCCTTTGTCTGTGTACTTATACACATCGTCCGGATTCTGCTGAATCTCGAGACACGGGAAAGCTACACCAGGAGAATACGCCAAACTAAGGTCGGTCTGGGTGTGGTAAGGCTTTGTCGGCTTCACCTCAATTTTGCCAGGACGTCCACTTTCGTGATACTCCAATGCACTTTCTTTTGTGATTTTAACCATTGTATTAAATAATTATTAGATATAGAATTTCACCGCAAAGTTACTCAAAAAGCTTGGATTAATGGCATCGGTTAAATAATTGTTTCGCACGTTTTATTTAAAATAACATAAAAACTCGCAGCTCTTTGAAAGTTTTTTTATACTTTTGCGAAAAATTATAACGATATTCATCAGATTATAAATAGTTTTCTATGTACAAGGGAAGTTCTCAAACATGCTATAAGATGGAATTGCGCAACAGGATTCTGAAGGCTGCCATGACCGAATTCTTGCACAAGGGCGTCAAGTCGGTAAAGATGGACGACATAGCCAACACACTTGCCATATCCAAACGCACATTGTATGAGATTTATTCCAATAAGGAGGAACTTCTGCTTGAGGCGGTGCGCATACACGAGCAGGAGTTCAACGACCACATGCTGCAATACAGCTTGGACAAAAACCATAATGTGATGGATATCATCATCGAGTTCTACAAAAAAAAGCTGCTTGACATTGCCGACGTGTCGCCTTTGTTCCTCGTCGAACTGCGCAAGTACAAGCAGGTGGTGGAGTATCTCGAGAAGCAGAATGCCGAACGCCACAACAACGCTCTACTGTTCTTCCATCGGGGCGTGAAGGAAGGTTTCTTCCGCTCCGACCTCAACTTCGACATTATCCTTAAAACAAGCTCTGCGTCTGTCAACTATGCCATGGAGACGCAGATGTACAAAAACTACAGCATTACTGCCATCATGCACAACACAATATTCCTTTATCTGCGCGGCATCTGCACAACGAAAGGCATAAAGGAACTGGATGCTGCTATCGAACAATGAGTTTTGAATTGTGAGTTTTGAATTGTGCGCTTCGCACATTTTGAGTTGGTCAATTTTGAATTACGAATTCGCAGTTCATAACTCTCAACTCATAAATTCAAAATCGGCGCAGCCGACAATTCAAAACTCAAAATTCAAAACTCAAAATTCATAAACTCACTATAGACGTGTAACCGACTTCACTCCCTTCACGGTGCGCAGCTTCTTCAACAATGCGTCGAGCTTCGACGTGTCGTCGATCAGCACGTTCAGATTGCCGCTGAACAGTCCGTCGTGACTGTCGATGTTTATCGACTTCATCACAATCTTTTGCTCCTTAGAGATGATGCTTGTGATGTTGTTCACGATACCGAGGTCGTCGTTTCCTACAACGCGCAACGTTATGTTATACTGCGATGTTCCCTTGCCGCTCCATCTTGCTTTCACTATTCGATAGCCGAAACGCTTACGCAGTTCGGGGGCATTCGGACAGTCCTGGCAATGTATCTTGATACCGCCGTTCACGGTCACGAAGCCGAATATCTGGTCGCCGTAGATAGGATGGCAGCATTGTGCCAGCGAGTAGTCTACGCCTTTAAGGTTGCGGTCGATAACCAGCTCGTCGTCTGACGACTTTGTGCGGAAGTTGTTTGCGTTATTGTCTTTGTCAAGCACGAACTCTTCTGCCGAACGTATCGCTGCGCCCATCTTCTGGTTTGCGCCGTGTTCTTTCTCGGCTATGTATCCGTCCACAACATCGTTGATGTCTATCTTCTCGTCTACGAGTTGTCTGTAGAAGTCGGAAGTCTCCTTGAAGCCCATCTTCGAGATGAGATGGTAAAGCACGCTCTCCTCAAGCTCTATCTTTCGGTTCTTGAACTTGCGCTCGAGCATCTCTTTCGCAAACACTCCGTCCTTCACCTTCAGCTCCTTCAGCGCAAGGCGTATCTTCGACTTCGCACGCGAGCTTTGCACGATGTTCAGCCACTCCTGCTTCGGCGTCTGGTTGTTCTGCGTCAGAATCTCTATTGTGTCGCCCGAGTGAAGCACCTCTCTGAACGAAACGTTTCTGCCGTTTATCTTTCCGCCGACACACTTGTTGCCGACGCCTGAGTGTATGTGGTAGGCGAAGTCGAGCACGGTCGATCCTTTCGGAAATTTCAGCAGATCGCCTTTCGGCGTGAACACGAACACCTCGTCTTCGTACAGATCCATCTTGAACTGGTCCATAAGCTGCAAGCTATCGCCTGCTTCGAGTGCTGCTCGTATGTTGTTGAGCCAATCGTCTATGCCCGAATCGCCCTTGATGCCCTTATAGCGCCAGTGCGCTGCCAGACCTTTCTCGGCTATCTCATCCATGCGCTCGGTGCGTATCTGCACCTCCACCCACTTCTGCTCCGGACCGAGCACGGTTATGTGCAGACTCTCGTAGCCGTTCGACTTCGGCACCGAGAGCCAGTCGCGCAGACGCTTCGGGTTGGGCTGGTACATGTCGGTGATGAGCGAGTAGGTCTGCCAGCATTGCATCTTCTCTTCGCTCAGCGGCGAGTCGATGATGATGCGTATAGCGAAGAGGTCGTAGATGCCCTCGAATCCGCATTGCTGCTTCTTCATCTTCTGCCATATCGAGTGTATGCTTTTCGTTCTGCCTTTTATATGACTCTTTATGCCCATGGCGTCGAGCTTCTCGGCGATAGGCTTTATAAACTTCTCTATATATGCATCTCGAGAGCGCTTCGTCTCGTTCAGCTTCTCCTTTATCATATAGTAGGCGTCATGCTCAAGATACTTCAGGCTGAGGTCTTCCAGCTCGCTCTTCAGCTTGTAGAGGCCCAGCTTGTGTGCCAGCGGAGCATACAGATAGCTCGCTTCTTCGGCCACTTTCTGCTGCGCTTCGTTGTTCTCCGTATCGCGGATATGGCGCATAAGCACCACGCGCTCCGATATCATAATCAGCACCACGCGCATGTCCTCGGCGAACGAAAGCAGAAGGTTGCGAAAGTTCTCGCTCTCTATCACCGGCGACTTGCGGTATAGCTCATGAATGCGTACAAGGCCTCGGATGATATGCGCTATGCTCGTGCCGTATTCTGTCTCTACCTCTTCTATCGTGAGACTCTCGTTCGCCACGCTGTTGTAGAGCAATATCGACAGCACGCAGTCGCGCTTCATGCCTATCTCCTCAAGCTCGAGCAGAGCGGTTCGAAAACTCATAAGTATAGGGTTCAGCCCGAAAACATCTCTCTTTATCTTGTTCTCCTGCAGATCGCCCTCTATCTGCTCGCGCACCTTCTCAGCGTCTTCCTCCCGGTATTCGTCGCCCATCTGCTGCCTCAGCTGCTCGCTCATCTCAAGGAGCTCTGTCTTCTCTTCTTCTGTAAATTTGAACATTTCTCCCATAACTTTTGTGTTTATGTGCAAAACATTTTGTCTAATACAAAGACAAAGGTAAGAAGATTTTCCGAAAAACTTACAAAATAGTCGCTTTTATTTGAACAGACCGAAGAGCATCGCGTCTATCTGGTCCGTGATTTTTCTGAACGCTTCCGTGTCCGTCTCAAACTTCTGCGTGTCGCCGTCCACTATTATCAGTCTTCCCTTGTAATTCTTTATCCATTCCTCGTATCGCTCGTTCAGTCCCGTCAGGTAGTCGATGCGTATCGACTGCTCGCATTCGCGTCCGCGCTTGCCAATCTGGCTGATAAGGTTTGGCACCGTCGAGCGGATGTAAATCATAAGGTCGGGCAGCTTCACGAGCGTCATCATCGTGTCGAACAGATCCGAGTAGTTCTCGAAGTCGCGGTCCGACATATATCCCTGTCCGTGCAGATTGGGTGCAAAGATGCAGGCGTCCTCAAAGATGGTGCGGTCCTGAATGATGTCCTTGTCGCTCTGACTTATCTCCACCACTTCCTTGAAGCGCTTGTTCAGGAAGTATATCTGCAGATTGAACGACCATCTCGACATATCGTTGTAGAAGTCGTCGAGATACGGATTGTGCTCAACGGGTTCGAAACGTGGCGACCAGTTATATCTTTTTGCCAACATCTTGGTCAGGGTGGTCTTGCCGCTGCCAATGTTTCCGGCTATAGCTATATGCATTGTTCTTTCTGTTATTTAGAGTGAGTACGATTGGTTGCCAAGATAGCGTCTATCTTGTCCGTAATGAAACTGAAGTCCTCCGGGCGCGTCTTGTAGTCGAGTTTGTCCACATCTATGGTAAGCTCCTTGCCCTTGTATTTGTTAAGGATAAAGTCCTCGTAGCGGTCGTTCAGTCCTTGCAGATACTCGATAGGTATCTTCTGCTCGTAGACGCGGCCGCGCTTCTGTATGTTCTCCACGAGGTGTGGCACCGAAGCTCTCAGATAAATCATCAGATCTGGCAGCTTCACCTTCTCCATCATTATCTCGTACAGCTCCATATAAGTCTCAAAGTCCCTGTCGCTCATGTTTCCCTGCTCGTAGTTGTTCGCCGTGAACACGAACACGCCTTCATGAAGGGTACGGTCCTGGATGACGATGTTCTCCGAATCCGCAAATCCGATAACGTCCTTGAAGCGTTCTTTCAGAAAGAACACTTCCATCGCGAACGACCACCGCCGCAGATCCTTGTAGTAGTCGTCCATGTACGGATTGTTCACTACTGTCTCGTACCGCGGTTCCCATTGGTAGTGCTCCGCAAGCATCTCTGTGAGCGTTGTCTTGCCGCAACCAATATTTCCTGCTATTCCTATATACACTTGTTCTGATCTGTATGTTGATTAAACTTACTTATGCTTGCTATACTCATACTCGCCGCCGGTTATCTCCCGTAGCGTCAGATTCCTATAGAGTATGTTGTACATCTCTGTCCACTGACTGCCAAGGCGGAAGCGCACGCCCTCGTCTTCGTATATGAAGCGTATCGTGCCGTCGCCGCCTATAGCCATCGTCGAGTATGCCGACTTCCCGTCCGTCACTTCATAGCGCTTCCAGCCGTCCACCCAGTCCTCCGGCGTCCTCCAGTCTTCTGCCTCGCCGAACGCCTTCCAGTATATCGACACATGGCTGCGACGCTCCAGGTTCGACGCATGGTCGCCCTTCGAGCCGCGCGGCACCGACTGCAGGGCTACGTACGCACGCTTGCCGCCCGCTGCCTTTGCCGGCACCAGCAGAATCTCGCCGTTCGTGTTGTTGTTCAGAGTGGCTGTTCCGCCGTCTTCTGCTTCAGACGCTACCGGCGTGGCCCAGCTTCCGCTGTTATACTTCTTGTTCTCGTACGTGTAGATGTTGAAGCAGCGACCCTCCTTGCCGCCACGTCTGCAGCTCAGCAGCACGCGGCCGTCGGGCAGCTCTTCTATCTTCGCCTCGTCGCCCTCGGGTGCCGGGCGCGCATCGGCGCCGCCTAACGGCTTCCACGTGCCGCCGAAGTCGTCCGAGTAAACCACAAGGCTTCCCTCGTTCGTCACCACCGCCGAATAGATGCGGTAGTATGCGCCGCGCTTCACGAGTCTGCTCTGACAGATCTTTCCGCTCGTGAAGAACAGGCGGTATATGTTGCCGTGTCCTCTGTACATGTCGTATATCTCCTGCGTCACCTCGCCGCCGCTCCATGTGTGTCCGTCGTCGTCGCTATAGTAGCGGCCCACCTTCAGCGCCTCGCTGTAGTCGCCCGGCGTGCTCACCCTCGACCGTCCGTAGCCCACTTCGCCCGAACCGGTCATTATCAGCATCCGTCCCGTCCTGCGGTCGCGCACCACAGCCGCGTCGCCATGGCTCTGGTCGAAACCGCCGCTGCCGAAACCCCTCACGGCGCATTCGGCGGCTCCCCATGTGCGCCCGCCGTCCTTGCTCCGGCGCACCTCTATGCTGATGTTGCCTACCGACCCCACGTCGCCCCAACTCGTAGCGTCCGTCACACCCGAACGGTTGTCCGAGAAAGCTATCACCTGCTCGTCGTAAGCCACGATCGCCGGAATGCGATAATACTCATGCCGCGCCGTATCCGTCCGCCATAACGTCGTCTGCGCACAACACAATGTGGAAGCAAGCGCAACCACTACCGTCGTAAACTCTTTCTTCATCTTTCTTCGTTTTTTTAGGTAAATTGTTTCTTTCTAAGCCATGGCTGCCTCCCCCAAGGGCGCGCAGCCGTCTCTGCTGCACCAACCAGTCTAAAGGTCTCCGCAGCCAAAGCCCCTTTTAGCCAGCAAAGTTAGCAATTTTTATCGAGAAAAATGTAACTTTCCACTCCAATCACAAATATACACCCAGTTCTAACAATTATGATTACAGTCGATGCACCAACCGTTGAGTTCGGCGGCACCACCTTATTTAAAGACATCTCCTTCCAGATAAACCCCAAGGACCGCATAGCGCTCATGGGCAAGAACGGAGCCGGCAAGAGCACCCTGCTCAAGATCTTGGCCGGCGTCCGCACAGCCACACGCGGCTCCGTTACGGCGCCCAAAGACTGCGTCGTGGCCTACCTCCCCCAGCACCTCCTTACCCAAGACAAGCGCACCGTCTTCGACGAAACGTGCCAGGCGTTCGCCCATCTCCATGAAATCCAGGCAGAAATCGACCGCATCAACAACCAGCTCACTACGCGCACCGACTACGAGAGCCCCGGCTACACGCTGCTCATCGAGAAACTGTCCGCCCTCTCCGAGCGGTTCTACGCCATCGACTCCACCCACTTCGACGAGCACGTCGAGAAGACGCTACTCGGACTCGGCTTCCAAAGCTCCGACTTCAACCGCCCCACAAGCCAGCTCTCCGGCGGATGGCGAATGCGCATCGAGCTCGCCAAACTCCTCCTCAAGTCGCCGGACGTCCTCCTCGCCGAGGTCGGTGCCGAGGTCTACGGCTTCGGCGTCTCTGACGACGGCACGGTCGTCGGATTCTACGGCGGCGCTTACGGACCGCGCGTCGGCTTCCTATGGAAAGCTGGCGAGAGCGACATACAGCGTCTCGCTACCGCCTTCCCCGGTGCTACACGCCTCGCCGACTACGACGAGGGCTTCTTCAATACGCCCTGCGCCATCTCTGCCGACGGACGCTACATAGCCGGCTTCGCATACATCTCGCCCGATGACCTTAACGAGGACGAATATTACGTCTCTTGGGTGCTCGACACGCAAGACTCCGACGCCGCTGGCTCCGCCTCTGACGTCGCTCCTATCGTCGTCAAGACAAAGACAAGGTAGCAAAGATAAAGGCGCTCGACTCGCTCGACGGCGCTCGACGCAACACACTCTCTAAGGGCATCAACATCCTACGCATGTCCGACGGCAAAAGCCTCAAGAAGCTCGTCAAATAACTCTCGCCGCTAATATATTACCGCGTAGCAAAAAACCCATTACAGCATAGCAAAACTATCGTTACCGCACTAATGTAACGCCCCTACCACACAATGGTAACAATGCTGACTGACAGAATAACCAAGACGGTTGTGAGACAAACCCCTCTCACAACCGTCTTTTTTTATAATACTTTGCATTGTTTTTTTTTGTAACAATAAAAATAATGTGTACCTTTGCTCTCTGAAAAACCTACTAACGAACAGAGCATCGTTGCACCTGCCGTCTCCTAACGACACATCGTGCAGCCTGCAAAGTTCTTAAACAATTCATTCAGTTATGCTAAAACAAATACTCAACGGTCGCGTTCTCACTCCACAAGGCTGGCTCGAAGGCGGCTCTGTAATCATCGACGGCAACAAAATCTTAGCCGTATCCAACAGCGACCTACACATCGTAGACGCAGAAATCATCGACGCTAAAGGATGCTATGTCGTGCCCGGCGGAGTAGAACTTCACGTGCATGGTGGTGGCGGACGCGACTTCATGGAGGGCACCGAGGAGGCTTTCCGCGTGGCTATCAAGGCGCACATGAAGCATGGCACCACTTCCATATTCCCTACTCTCTCTTCTTCTACCGTCCCCATGATTGAGGCTGCTTGCGAAACATGCGAGAAGCTCATGGCTGAGGAGAACAGCCCCGTGCTCGGACTACACCTCGAAGGCCCTTACTTCAATCCGAAGCAGGCGGGAGCGCAGATACCCGAGTGGATAAAGCCGCCAGTAGCTGAGGAGTACGAACCGCTGCTCGACAAGTATCCGTGCATCAAGCGATGGGACGAGGCGCCCGAACTTCCTGGCTCTATAGAGTTCATACAGTCCTGCCGCAAGCATGGCGTCGTAGCTTCTATCGGCCACACTCGCGCCACATACGCTGATGTCGTGGCCGGACATAAGGCGGGCATGATGCACGCCACACACTTCTACAACGCCATGCCCGTTGTCTACAAAGAGCACGAGTTCAAGGTGCCGGGCACCGTAGAGAGTGTTTACGCCCTGCCCGATATGACCGTAGAGGTGATCGCCGACGGCATACACGTACCGCCGGTTATGCTTCGCGTCGTCTATCAGATCAAGGGCGTAGAGAAGACTGCGCTCATCACCGACTCTCTGGCGTGCGCTGCAAGCGACGAGGGCGTGGCGTTCGACCCGCGTGTCATACTCGAAGACGGCGTGTGCAAGCTGGCAGACCACTCGGCGCTTGCCGGATCTATCGCCACAATGGACCGCCTCATACGCACGTGCGTACAGATGGCGAACATACCGATGGAGGACGCATGCCGCATGGCGAGCGAGACGCCTGCAAAGATCATGGGCGTGTTCGACCGCAAGGGATCGCTCGAGGACGGCAAGGACGCCGACATCATGATGTTCGACAAAGACCTTAAGCTTACATACGTAATGCAGATGGGCAACGAGGTTACAAACGAACTCTAAACCGAAAACGTTATGTTGAAACAATTTGTCAATGGTCGCATCCTCACACCTAAAGGATGGCTTGATGGCGGCTCCATTGTTACCGACGGCAACAGAATCAGAGCCGTCTCTAACATCAACCTTCATGTGGTCGGAGCCGAAATCATCGATGCCAAGGGGGGATATATAGTCCCCGGCGGCATTGATATGCACGCTCATGGTGGCGGCGGACGCGACTTCATAGAGGGATGCGAGGACGCTTTCCGGGCGGCTGTTAATGCGCATCTCAAGCATGGCACCACCGCTATATACCCAACGCTCTCTTCTTCTACGGTTCCTACCATCGAGGCTGCTTGCACGGTGTGCGAGAAACTCATGAACGAGAAGGACAGTCCGGTGCTTGGTCTGCACATCGAGGGCTCATACATCAACCGCAAGCAGGCTGGTGCGCAGAACCCTGTGCTCATAAAGGCGCCGATCATCTACGAATACGAGTCGCTGCTAAAGAAGTACAAGTGCATCAAGCGATGGGACGAGGCGCCCGAGCTGCCCGGCTCTGTAAGATTCATAAAAGAGCTGCGTAGTCACGGCGTTCTCTCTGCTCTCACCTGCACACGCGCCACATACGAAGACGTAGTTAAGGCACACGACGCCGGAATGACTCACGCTTCTCACTTCTACAACGCTATGCCGGTAGTCTACAAGGAGCACGAGTTCAAGGTGCCCGGCACCGTAGAGAGTGTCTATGCGCTGCAGGACATGACCGTAGAGGTGATTGCCGACGGCATACACGTACCGCCGGTTATGCTCAAGATTGTGTATAAGATAAAGGGTGTCGAGAAGACCGCTCTCATCACCGACTCTTTGGCTTACGCTGCGAGCGAAGGCGACGTGTCTGCTGAGGCTCGCGTCATTATGGAAGACGGCGTTTGCAAGCTGGCCGACCGCTCGGTACTTGCCGGCTCTATCGCCACAATGGACGTTCTCATACGCACCTGCATACAGAAGGCAGAGATACCGATGATTGATGTGTTCCGCATGGCGAGCGAAACGCCTGCAAAAATCATGGGCGTCTTCGACCGCAAGGGCTCTATCGAGGAAGGCAAGGATGCCGACCTCATGGTGTTCGACAAGGACATCAACCTCACATACGTAATGCAAATGGGCAAAGAGATTACAAACAACCTCTAATCTCACATTTATATATAAACAAAGACTCATTATATATAAACAAACACTCATTATATATAAACATAACAAGGGCTGGGTTCCACAAAGGAATCCAGCCCTTTAATATGTTAAATCAGCTCAAGTTTCGGATTTAGAATGAGTTCATAAAAAAGTTCATAAAAAAGGCTTTGA
>OBAH01000560.1_pt1 | contig 29783 bp, 29 predicted proteins | sample 1517491 | NCBI WGS metagenome assembly OBAH01 (sample SAMN04571697, study PRJEB22368) | human gut metagenome | biome: human gut; material: stool | host: Homo sapiens | place: Luxembourg | collected 2012-08-03
AGACAACATTAAAAGTTACAGTAAGATTATTAAAAACACCAATAGATGAAACAAAAGAGAACTTAAAAACAGAGATAGGAGTAAATGTAACAGCAGAACCAAAACAACCAGGAGAAGAAGGAGGAACAACAGGAGGAGGCTCAGAGACAGTATCAAATAGAAATCCATATTTACCAAAAGGATTTAGAAAAGTATCAGGAACAACATTAGATAATGGTTATACAATCCAAGATAGTACAGGAAATCAATATGTATGGGTAGAAGTACCAAAAACAAAAGAAGTATATCCAACAGCAGGATTAGAAATAACAGAATTTACAGAAGCTGAATATACAGCAATAGAAACAGATTTACACACATATACAAATGATTATAGAGATGGAACAGATTATAAAGACGAATATTATTCAGATGCATTAACAGGATTAACAAGTGCCCAATATACAGAATTAAAGCAAAAAATGCTAAAAAGTGTATATCAAAATGGAGGATTTTATATTGGAAAATATGAAACCGGAACAGAAACGGCAAGAACTTCTGGTTCTTCATCAACTGCACCAACAGATACACCGGTAATAAAACAAAATGTATATCCATACAACAATGTAACATGTAGTCAAGCGCAAACATTAGCAAGTAATATGGAACATGGAGATAGAACAATAAGCTTACTATTCGGAGTACAATGGGATTTAACATTAAAATATTTAGAGACAAAAGGAACAAGCCAAGCAGATTTAAAAGAAGATAGTACAAGTTGGGGAAACTACAGTAATAATGCATGGAATATAACAAATGAAAATTTAAAATATTCAAGCAACTATGGTAATAGTTGGACAACAGCAACAGAAAAGTCAAAAACTTCTAGTGAGCAAATATTATTATCAACAGGAGCAGCCGAAACATTTAGTAAAATGGGAATATATGATTTAGCAGGAAATGTAGAGGAGTGGACACTCGAATATACTTCTGACACCAAATATCCTTGTGCCGTTCGAGGAGGCCTTTACCTCGGTTTTAGCAGTAGTTTTCCAGCGTCTAGCCGCAGCGGCTACATTACGAACGGTTACGACAGACGCGTTGGGGCTAGAGTAGCACTTTATTAAAGGTAGCTCTGAGTCCTGTGTAGCGATACACTAAAAGGAGCTCGAAATAAGAATTAAATATATAAATCAGAACGAGAGGAAGACGGGTCACACTGATGTGAAACAACATGTGTGAGTCGTCTTTTGACGAGCATACATAATTATTTGGAGATTAAAAGACTTGTCACTGTTTCTTAGTCTGAACAGTAACATAAATATATGCAAAATGTGTAAAATATATTGAAAAATGCAAAAAAATGTAATATAATAGTTACATGCAAAACATAAGAATTCTGTGTATACACGGAATGAAACATGCTTTGTAAATTTTATAAAGGAGTTGCAAAACTCATGAGTAGAAAGCACTTTGTCTTAAGCACAAGAACATTGGTATCAAAGCGGAATGTAACGCAGAGTTTTGGATCTGATAATACTATTTATGTTCCGTTGGCTGTTATGGAAGAAATCGAGCACAAATATAGTGATCAGATTAGTGAAAGAGGTAAAATTGCAAGAGAAACCCTTGAGTATCTTGGATCTTTCCATTACAAGGATTTGGAAAAAGGAGTTGTTCAGAAAAATGGAAGTATCCTAGTTGTTCCGACCAATTTCTATGAAGAAGAACTTGATAAGTCTGTTGAGAGATCTGAGCTGAGCAAGCTCGATAGGAGAATTTTGCAGACTTGCTGTGGAATCAAGAACATGGTTCCTAAAGATGAGCCGGTGGTTTTGGTAAGTAAAAAACCTTCTCTGCGTAAAAAGGCTGAGATGCTTGGACTTAAAGCGCAAACTTTTAGAGATGAACTTCTTCCTGAAATTTCTGAACAGTATTCTGGACGCAAAGTCCTTAAGGTCAGTGATGACAAGATTAAGGAATTCAGAGAAAACAAGAAGATTCGAATCGACGAAGTAGTAGAAGGAGAAGAAGTCAAAGAATTTTATCCCAATATGTTCATTGAATTCAAAGGCGAAAATTGGGATTGGGCAAACGGAAGAGTCAAAGGGGAGGAGATTGTATCACTTCAGTATGAAGAATATCATCCTTATGGCGTAATTCCGAAAAATGTTGGTCAGAAGTTCATGATTGAAGCACTTATGACAGACTTCAAAGAAGCTCCATTGGTAATCTTCAAGGGTCCTGCTGGTACAGCAAAAACGTTTATGTCTCTGGCTGTGGGTCTGGAACATGTGCAGGAAAGAAACGAATTCCCTAACAAAATTTTGATTTCTCGTAGTCCTACTGAAACTGGTGAAAAGATTGGTTTCCTGCCTGGTAGTGAAATTGACAAGATTTCTCCGTATTTGCGTGGTATTATGGATAATATTACTGCACTTCATGGAGATTCTGGGAAAGGATCTACACAAGGAAAGACCAAGAACAAATTTGGCACTGGTGAAAAGCCTGAAGTTGAAGATGGAACGTTTTTCTTTGAGAGAAATGATATCAAAGCAGAAGCAGTGGGATATATCCGTGGCAGATCTATTTGTGACACCTATATCATCATCGATGAAGCACAGAACTTAAGTCCTATTGAGATCAAAACAATCATCACTCGTGTAGGAACTGGTTCTAAGCTGATTCTTATTGGTGATCCTGCTCAGATTGACAGACCTGAGCTTGATGAACGCAACAATGGTCTGAGCTATGCATCTGAACGTCTGAAAGGCGAACCTACTTGCTGGCAGCTTACTATGACTGATGATGAATCGGTTCGTAGTGAATTGGCCAAACGTGCATCTATTCTGTTGTAAAATTAAAATTTATAAAGCCAAAAAGCGCCCTGAATTTTCAGGGCACTTTTTGTATGTGATTAATGAAAAATTTTATAAAAACCTTGAAATATGAGAATATTCGTGTTATATTATAATGGTATTAATGAAAGGAAGAGATAAGAATGGGAATATTTAACAAAATATTTAAAAGCTATAGTGAAAAAGAAGTAAAGAGAGTAATGCCAATAGTTGAAAAAATAAATGGTTTAGAAGAAGAAATTTCAAAATTAACAGATGAAGAATTAAAAAATAAAACAAATATATTTAAAAAAGAATTAGAAGAAGGAAAAACATTGGATGACCTATTACCAGAAGCATTTGCAGTAGTAAGAGAAGCATCAAAAAGAGTATTAGGTATGAGACATTTTGATGTGCAATTAATAGGTGGAATTATATTACACCAAGGAAGAATTGCAGAAATGAAAACAGGTGAAGGAAAAACACTTGTAGCAACACTTCCAGTATATTTAAATGCATTGACAGGAAAAGGAGTTCATGTAGTAACTGTAAACGATTATCTTGCTAAAAGAGATAGTGAATGGATGGGAAAATTATATAAATTCTTAGGACTATCAGTAGGACTAGTTATTGCAGGAATGAATCCAAAAGAAAAACAAGAAGCATATGCATGTGATATCACATATGGAACAAATAATGAGTTTGGATTTGACTACTTAAGAGATAACATGGTAATCTACAAAAATCAATTAGTACAAAGAGGTCTAAACTATGCAATCGTAGACGAGATCGATAGTATTTTAATTGATGAAGCTAGAACACCACTTATTATATCTGGTAGAGCAAATCAATCATCAGATTTGTATAAAAAAGCAAATGACTTTGTAAAAAGATTAACACCAAAAGTAATTGTAGAAGAAGATGTTAAAGATGAAGCTCAAGCAGAAGACAATGAAAAATATGATTACATTGTTGACTTAAAAGCTAAATCTGCATCATTAACACAAAAAGGTATCAAAAAGGCAGAAGAAGAGTTTCATTTGGAAAACTTTAATGATATAGAAAACTCAACATTAGTACATCATGTAAACCAAGCTTTACGTGCGCATGGAGTAATGAAAAGAGATATTGACTATATCGTAAAAGATGGAGAAGTATTAATAGTAGATGAATTTACAGGTCGTATCATGTATGGAAGAAGATACAACAATGGTTTACATCAAGCAATAGAAGCAAAAGAAGGAGTAAAAATTGCAGATGAATCAAAGACATTAGCAACAATTACATTCCAGAATTACTTCAGAATGTACGATAAATTATCAGGTATGACAGGTACAGCTATGACAGAAGAAGCAGAATTCGAAGAAATCTACAATTTGGATGTTATAGAAATACCAACAAACAAGCCAATGATAAGAGATGACCAAAATGATGTAATATATAAAAATGAAAATGCAAAATTTAATGCAATAGTAGAAAGCATAAAAGCAAGTCATGAAAAAGGACAACCAGTACTAGTTGGTACAGTATCAATTGAAAAATCTGAAAAATTGAGCAGAATTCTAAAAAAAGAAGGAATTAAACACGAAGTATTAAATGCTAAATTCCATGAAAAAGAAGCAGAAATTGTAGCACAAGCTGGTAAATTTGGAGCTGTAACAATTGCAACTAACATGGCAGGACGTGGTACTGATATTATGTTAGGTGGAAATAGTGAATATCTTGCAAAACAAGAAATGAAGAAAAATAAAGTTCCTGAAAATTTAATAGAAGAATCAAACACATATTATGAAACAGATGACCAAGACATATTAAGAGCAAGAGAAGAATTCAAGAAATTAGAGAAAAAATATGATGAGGAAATCAAAGAAGAAAAAGAAAAAGTAATTGCAGCTGGTGGTTTAAAAATAATAGGAACAGAAAGACATGAATCAAGAAGAATTGATAACCAGTTACGTGGACGTAGTGGACGTCAAGGAGACCCAGGAGAATCAAAATTCTATATAGGATTAGATGATGACCTAATGAAAATCTTTGGTGGAGACATGATTACAAAAGTATATAATACAATGGGAATGGATGAAAATGTTCCAATTGAAAATAAATTAATCAGCAATGCTGTAGAATCAGCTCAAAAGAAGGTTGAAGGACGTAACTTTAGCATCAGAAAGAATGTATTAAAATATGATGATGTTATGAATGCTCAAAGAGAAATTATATACGAACAAAGAAGAGAAGTTCTTGATGGTGAAAACTTAAAAGACAATATCTTAAATATGATAAAATCACTTTCAGAAGAAGTTGTTTTAACATACTTTGCAGGTGAAGAAGAAGCTAATGTTGAAGCATTAGATATGGATATTCAAAATACATTTGGAATTGAAATGTCAGATTTTATAAAGGAACATGCAAAGGATTCTAAAGCAATAATAGAAAAACTTCAACAAGCTGCATTAGATAAATATACAGCAAAAGAAGAAGACATCGGAAGTGAAGATTTAAGAGAACTTGAGAGAGTTGTAATGCTTAAAGTTGTTGACCAAAAATGGATGGATCATATCGATGCAATGGATGAATTAAAAGATGGTATTGGTCTACGTGCTTATGGACAACAAGATCCTGTTGTAAAATACAGAATTGAAGGTATGGACATGTTTGAAGAAATGGTTCTTGATATTAAACATGATGTTGTTAAAATTCTTATGAATTTACGTAAACAGGAAGAGGTTAAAAGAGAGGAAGCAGCTAAAATTACAGGTGCAGCTTTACAAGCTATTAATAGCTTAGATAATGGTGAACAAATTAAATCTGAAGTTAACAGAACTGTTGTTAATGAAGGTCCTAAAGTTGGTAGAAATGATTTGTGCCCTTGTGGAAGTGGCAAAAAATATAAGAATTGCTGTGGAAAGAATAAATAAAAGAGTTAAAAGAGTTAGTAATTTAATGTTGCTGACTCTTTAAAAATATTTTGGATGAAATAGCATAAGTAAAATTAATAATATGTATAAAAAATTGTAATCACAACTTATATTGACAATATAAGGAAATACGAGTATAATTAATTATGTAAAGGGCAAGTCCTTTATCCACTACAAGAGTGGAACGTAATAATTCGTCCGTATAAGGAGGAAAAAGACATGACTAAGGTTCTTTGGTTGAGCCGCCATACTATGTCCGCAGAACAGGTTGCAGACCTGAAGCGGATTTACGGCAACGACGTTGAGGTAAAGAGCGCAGATATGACTGTTAGCTCTTGGCGTGATGTTGTGGAGGCAGGTGCAGACTGCGACATTCTGGCAGTTGTTCTGCCACCTGCCATTCTGGCAAACCTCACCAATCCGCGGAATAACAGCAAGCCTGTTATCCGTGCTAAGGCCAATCGCGTGGCGACTGGCAAGACCGTTGTCAACCCAGCTACAGGCAAAGAGGAAGCAGAATATTGCTTCCAACATGCTGGCTGGGAACAGGTGCTCAAGATTGAGGTTGTTACCAAACAGCTTTAAGTAACTCTTGAGCTGAACAGATAGAAACTACATTGAAGTTTCTATCTGTTTTTTTTTATAGATTGATTGAAAATATTATAAATTTATGATACAATTCAGATGTTTACAAAAAAAGTTATAGGATGGAGCTTGAAATCATATGATGGAAGAAAAATTGGATGTATTAAATGAAAGAGGAGAGTTTACAGGAGAAATAGCTACAAGGGAAGAGTGTCATAAAAAAGGTTTGTGGCATAGGTGTGTATATGCATTTGTTATAGATAAAAATTCTAATATTTTATTGCAAAAGAGAAGTGCAAATAAGAAACTATGGCCGAATTTATGGGATGTGACTGTTGGAGGACATGTTTTGGCAGGGGAATTTGGAAGACAAGCATTAATTAGAGAATGCAAAGAAGAACTAGGAATAGATATAAATGATAATGATATAAAATATTTAGTTGGATCATGTTCTGCAAATAAAAAAGGAGATATTATTAACAAACAATTTAATGAGTGTTATTTAATAACTAAAAGTATAGACGTATCAGAAATTAAGTTACAAGAGGAAGAAGTTGCTGAAATAAAGTTTTTCACAAAAGAAGAGGTGTTGAATAGGATAAAAAATAATTATGATGGATTAACAGATAAAACAGGTCCATGGAATTTTTTAAAGAGAATTTTAGAAATAAAATAAAAAAGACTCGCGAGTCAGGGCGCGAGTCTTTTTATGTTGGGTTACGGTTTTTTCTGGGCCTCAACTTCGTCAAGACTTTCAACAAAATCGGGACAATATTCCCGAATGAACTTATCGAGCGGCAAGCCGTCCATGATAAGTTCTTCATCGGTCAGGGCAACCATACGAGTGACGTCTTTGGAAAGAAGCGCACAGACTTCATTACCATTGGCATCAGTAATCAAAAGAGCATGAGCTTTTTTGATGTCATAATACGAGATACGATAGACGATATTTACACCGCCTTCGAGGTATGCTTCCCAAACAAATTCTTGGTCATCCTTACAAAGGCGAACCAGTTTTCCATCTTTGGCTTTCAACATGATACTTACCTCCAAAAAATTCAGTAAATAAAATTGTTTTATTATTGGACGATCCATCCTGACTAATGGAAAAATGTAAACGTTATTTACGTTAACTAATTTATTATAGCATATATTTCTAGAAAAATCAATAGAAATTACAAGTTTTTCCAAAAATAGGACTTAAATATTCAGAATATATACGAGATTGTGGCATAAATATTAAATAAGGAGGCTGTATGGAAAAGAGAAAAATAATAAGATTTCAAATATTTAGCGTTATTTTTACATGGATTTTAGGAACGATTTTACATTTTTTATATGAATGGAGTGGAGATAATAAAATAATAGCTTCATTTTCTGCTGTTAATGAAAGTACATGGGAACATTTAAAATTAGTCTTTTTTCCAATGTTAATAACAACAATAGTCGGATTTTTAGTAATAGGAAAAGATAATAAGAAATTTTGGTGTGCCAAAACAATAGGAATAATTTTGGCAATGTCATTTATAATAGTATTTTTCTATACTTATACAGGTATAATAGGAACTAATTTTGCAATTTTAGATATTGGAAGTTTTTTTGTTGCTGTAATATTAGGAGAATATGTTGCATATAAGATAATGACTAATGATGAGTATAAGCTAAAATGTAATAAGAGGATTGCAGTTATTGGATTGATATGCATATTATTATGTTTTATTATATTTACATATTTGCCACCACATATAGGATTGTTTAAAGATCCTATATCAAACGGATATGGAATACAAAAATAACTCACAAAAAAAGTGAGTTATTTTTTGAACTACATTCCACAATTACAATCATCATTTTGTTGAATATTTAAGCAACTGCCATCATTCATATAAAATTTCTTTTCAGCAAGTTTATCTTGAACGCCTCTTAAAGCTTCACCAAATCTTTGGAAGTGAACAACTTCTCTTTCTCTTAAGAAACGAAGAGGGTCTACAACATCTGGATTATCTCTACATAAATCAATTAACTTTTCATAAGTAGCACGTGCTTTTTGCTCTGCAGCTAAATCTTCTTGTAAGTTTGCTATTGCATCTCCTTTACATGCTATATATGCAGCAGTAAATGGCATTCCAGCAGCAGATTGAGGATATACATCTACCCCATGATCTGTGTAATATGCCCCTAAACCAGCAGCTTCAATTTCTTCGATAGAAGCATTTTTTGTTAATTGATGAACAATAGTACCAACCATTTCTAAGTGAGCTAACTCTTCAGTACCAATATCATTTAAAACAGCTTTTGTTTTTTGGTCTGGCATACCAAATCTTTGAGATAAATATCTAAGAGAAGCAGCAAGTTCACCATCAGGACCGCCATATTGGCTAATAATAACTTTAGCAAGACGAGGGTCTGTGCATTTTATATTAATTGGATATTCTAAAACCTTATTATATGTCCACATTTATATATTTCCTCCTTCCCAAGGCCATGGTTCTTCAAGCCATCTCCATTTATTACATGGAAATTGGATTGTTAAAGGACCATAAACTTTTTGATAGTTATCAGTTAATTCTCTATATTCTTTGCAATATTTTCTGTGTAAGCAAAGAGCTTTTTCATCATCTGGGTGAGTATCTAAATAAAGGCCTAATTCAATAATGGCAAAATTTAAACATTTAATTCTTTCTAGCATTTCATCTCTTGTATTGTCACAGTTATTAGAATTATTATTATTCATTATTTATTACACCCCTCTCCGATAGTATTTGTTGCTTCCAAAAATTCATTAACTCTCATAGATTGACATGGCATATATGGGCTAACCAATTCAGGAAATATTGTTCCCATTTTTAATCCAACACATGGTTTGAAAGTTTTATCCATATATTGCCAAGGAACATAGCTTTGTGCAAGCATAGGATTTTCTGGGAAAACACTTATTTCGTATTCTTCATCAAATCCACATTCACATTCATCACTATTGTAATCTTCATAATTACAAGGGCAAACATCGGTACATTTGTCTTCTATCATATTTGTAGCAGTGTTGCATGATGAATTATTGTTCATACAAAAACATTTTTTATATCTACGCGTAAACATTTTATTCCTCCTTTTCAAAATTTATATAATACATAATATGATTTTTGTAAAAAGGTGTTACCATAAAGTTCTAGGATTGTTTTTACCAAACGTATTTAAAATTCACACAAATTTCACAATGATTGCATTGACAAGATGACACTGTGTCATTATAATATTAATGATTACATATAATTAAAAATGAAAATATTAAATAGAGAGGAGATAGATAATGCTACAATTAAAAAGAATAACCAAAGATTATTTATCAGGAGATAATGAAGTAAAAGCATTAAAAGGAATAGATTTAGAATTTAGAGAAAGTGAATTTGTTTCAATATTAGGTCAGAGTGGATGTGGAAAAACAACACTACTAAATATTATTGGAGGGCTAGACAGATATACTTCTGGAGACTTAGTTATAAATGGAAAGTCAACAAAAGAATTTAAAGACAAAGACTGGGATACATATAGAAATCATTCAGTAGGATTTGTATTTCAAAGTTACAATTTAATCCCACATCAAACTGTATTGGCTAATGTTGAATTAGCACTTACAATATCAGGAGTAGGAAAAGAAGAGAGAAGAAAAAGAGCAATTGATGCATTAACAAAAGTTGGATTAGGTGACCAGATTAACAAAAAGCCAAATCAAATGTCTGGTGGACAAATGCAAAGAGTTGCAATAGCAAGAGCATTGGTAAATGATCCAGATATATTATTAGCAGATGAACCAACAGGAGCACTTGATTCTGTAACATCTGTACAAGTAATGGAAATTTTAAAAGAGATTTCAAAAGATAGATTGATAATAATGGTAACACATAATCCAGAATTGGCAGAGAAATATTCATCTAGAATAATTAAATTATTAGATGGAAAAGTAACAGATGATTCTAATCCATATACTGCAAGCAAAAAAGACTTAGACAGAGCAAGAACTAAAAAAGAAAAAACGGGAAAAGCATCAATGAAATTTACAACAGCAGTTCATTTAAGTTTGAATAATTTAATGACTAAAAAAGGAAGAACATTTTTAACATCATTCGCTGGTTCAATAGGAATAATAGGAATTGCATTGATTTTGTCATTATCAAATGGAATGCAATCATATATAAATAAAGTGGAAGAAGATACATTGTCATCATATCCAATCACTATTCAGGAATCATCAATAGATATGTCAAGCATGATGGAGTCTATGATGGGAAAAGATGATGTTGAAGAGCATGAAAATGATAAAATATACTCAAGAGCGATTATGGGAAATATGCTAGAAACACTATCAAGCAAAGTTCAAACTAATAATTTGAAAGAATTCAAAAGCTTTTTAGAGAGTGGAGATAGTGACATAAAAGATTATATAAATGCAATTCAATATGGATATAATTTGGATTTGAATATTTATAAAACTAAGGATGATGGTAGTGTTTATCAAGTAAATCCAAGTTCAGTGCTTGAAAAAATAGGATTTGGAGATATGGTAAAAGCACAAGAACAGTCTAGTTCAATAATGTCAACAGGAGCAATGATGAGTGAGACTGATGTGTGGTCAGAAATGCTTGATAATCAGGAATTATTAGAGTCACAATATGATGTGGTTGCAGGAAATTGGCCACAAAACTATAATGAAGTTGTTTTGATTGCAGACAAGAATAACGAAGTAAGTGATTATACTTTATATTCTTTAGGAATTAAAGATGTTTCAGAACTTGGAAATGCAATGGATAAATTAAAAAATGGAGAAAAGATTGAAACAAACGATGATAAAAATAGTTATTCATATGATGAAATATTAAATTATAAATTTAAAGTATTGTTAAATACAGATTATTATAAAAAAGTTGGAAATGTATGGCAAGATATGTCAAATGATGAACAATATATGAAAGAATTAGTAAATAATGCAGAAGAGATAAAAATAGTTGGAATTATTAAGCCAAATGAGAATACTGTAGCATCATCTTCAGCAGGATTGATCGGTTATAATAAAGATTTGAAAGAACATGTTATAAATAAAGTAAATGAAGCAGAAATTGTAAAAGAACAAAAGGCTAATCCTGAAATAAATGTATTTACAGGAATAAAATTTCCTGAAAATACAAATGCAACATTTGATTATACTCAATTATCAGATGAGCAAAGAGCTTATATGGCTACACTTTCAGAAGCGGAACTTGCACAATTGATGCAAACATATTCAAACAATTCATCAGCAACTTATGAAAATAATTTGAGTAAATTAGGAGTTGTGGATTTAGATAATCCAGCATCAATAAATTTGTATCCTAAAGATTTTGCTTCAAAAGACAAAATTGCAGATATTATAACAGATTATAATAATAAACAAACAGAACAAGGAAAAGAAGAAAATGTCATAAATTATACAGATTTAGTTGGAATTATGATGAGTTCTGTTTCAACTATAATTAATGTAATTAGTTATGTATTAATTGCCTTTGTTGGAATTTCTTTGGTGGTTTCATCAATAATGATAGGAATTATAACATATATTTCAGTACTTGAAAGAACAAAAGAAATTGGAATTTTACGTAGTATAGGAGCTTCTAAAAAAGATGTTTCAAGAGTGTTTAATGCAGAAACATTGCTTGTTGGTTTAGTTGCAGGATTATTAGGAATTGTTGTAACATTATTATTAGATATGCCAATTAATATTGTTATAAAAAATCTAGTTGGAATTTCTGGTATTGCAAAACTTCCAGTGGTTGGAGGAATTATATTGGTTGCAATTAGTGTTGGATTAACAATGATTGCAGGATTGATTCCAGCAAGGTTTGCAGCAAAAAGAGATCCAGTTGAAGCATTAAGAACAGAATAAAAATAAAACAGTATCACGTTGATTGCGTGATACTGTTTTGGGTGAGTTAAAATTTAGATGAAAATTTTATAATGAAAGCTAATGTTAGACCCAAAAGTATCATTATAAAAGAAATCCATCCGATAGTGTTAATAAATCCCGCAGCTATTAATATACCAAAGAACCAAGCAGCAAATGCAATTAGCATAGCAATTACTGCAAGGAAAATAATAGCCGCAAAAATCAATACTAAGCACCCTTTATACATGTTTTACTCCTCCTTAAGTTTCAAGGTGAAATTAATAAAAACAATATATTTAGTATAGCATAAATTAAAAGGAAAAACAATAGAATAAGCATAAATTGGAAATAAAAAAGCAGATAAATTCATATTTCGTTCACAATTATTTAATATAATATAATTGCTTGAAAAAAATATATAATTATGATATATTAACGATGAATTGGAAAATGTTTAAGGAAAATTTTGCGAAAAAAAGGACCGACCCTAAATTCGCGATGCGAAAAAAAGGACCGACCCCAAATTAGCATGCAAAAATTCCCGCAGGAGGGACAATATATATGAGTAATAAAGTAGTACATATAGGAATGGACGTAGGTTCAACAACAGTAAAAATTGCAGTAATGGATGAGAATTTGAAGGAGATTTATACTTCTTATGAGAGACATTATTCAGATACTAAAAATACTGTTTGCAAAGTATTAGAAGAATTAGTAGAAAAATATAAAGATAAAGAATTCACAATAGCGTTGACAGGCTCAGGTGCAATGAGTACAGCTAGATTTTTAGATGTACCTTTTATCCAAGAAGTAGTTGCTTGTAAAAGAGCAGTAGAAAAATACATACCACAAACTGATGTTGTAATTGAACTTGGTGGAGAAGATGCTAAAATAATTTATTTTGGAAAGTCAATAGAACAACGTATGAATGGAACTTGTGCTGGTGGAACAGGTGCATTTTTAGACCAAATGGCATCATTATTAAATACAGATACAGCAGGACTAAATGAATTAGCTAAAGGATATCAAACAATTTATCCAATAGCTTCAAGATGTGGTGTTTTTGCTAAAACTGATGTGCAACCATTGTTAAATGAAGGTGCAGCAAAAGAAGATATTGCTGTATCTATTTTACAAGCAGTTGTAAATCAAACAATTTCAGGATTAGCTTGTGGAAGACCAATTAGAGGAAATGTAGCATTTTTAGGTGGACCACTTACATATTTACCTGAATTAAGAAAGAGATTTGTAGAAACATTGCATTTAACTCCTGAGCAAACTATTGTGCCAGAAGAAGCACATTTATTAGTTGCTAAAGGCGCATGTTTAGATGCTAAAGATATGACACCAATTAGTGTAGAAAAATTGAAGAGTAAAATACAAGTATTAAGACAATCTCATGATACAACTTCACAACCTTTAAAACCACTATTTACAACAAATGCAGAGTATGAAGAATTTAAAGCTAGACATGATAAAGATAAAGTAGAGAAAAAGAATTTATCTGAGCATAAAGGTGATTGTTTTATAGGAATTGATGCTGGTTCAACAACATCAAAATTGGTTGTAACAGATAGAGATGGAGCTTTATTATATTCAGCATATCAAGGAAATGGTGGAAAACCACTTGAAAGTATTATTGAGATGCTTAAAAAACTATATTCTGTTATGCCAAAAGATGCTGTAATTCGTTATAGTGGTGTTACAGGATATGGAGAAAAATTAATACAAACAGCTTTAAATGTAGATTTAAATGAAATTGAAACAATTGCACATTACACAGCTGCAAAGAAATTTGAGCCAAAAGTAACAAGCATTGTGGATATTGGTGGACAAGACATGAAATATATCAAATTAAAAAATAACACAATTGATAATATCATGTTAAATGAAGCTTGCTCATCAGGCTGTGGGTCATTTATTGAAACATTTGCTAAAAGCTTAAATTTAAGTATAGAAGAATTTGTAAAAGAAGCATTAGAAGCTCAAAATCCAGTAGATTTAGGTTCAAGATGTACAGTATTTATGAATTCTAAAATAAAACAAGCACAAAAAGAAGGATATTCTGTTGGAGATATATCAGCAGGACTATCATATTCAGTAATAAAAAATGCAATTCAAAAAGTAATGAAAATAAGAGATGTAAAAAAATTAGGAAGTCACATTGTTGTACAAGGTGGAACTTTTTATAATGAAGCAGTTTTAAGAGCTTTTGAATTAATAGTAGGAAGAAATGTTATTAGACCAGATATTGCAGGACTTATGGGAGCTTATGGAATGGCATTATTGGCTTGTGAACAATATGAATCTAATATGGATATGGAATATCACTCAACACTTGCCACAACAGAAGAAATTGACAAATTAAATATCAAAGTAACACATACAAGATGTAATGGATGTGAAAATCATTGTCAATTAACAATAAATATGTTTAGTAATGGAAAGAGACATATATCTGGAAATAGATGTGAAAAAGGAGAAGGAATAGTAAATTCTCACAAAGATTTACCAAACCTTGTAAAATACAAATATGAAAGAATATTTGATTATATACCATTAGAAGAAAAAGATGCACCAAGAGGAACAATTGGAATTCCAAGAGTTTTAAATATGTATGAAGACTATCCTTTCTGGTTTACATTATTAACTAATTTAGGATTTAGAGTAATAATTTCTGAAAAGAGTACAAGGAAAATATATGAAAAAGGTATTGAATCAATGCCATCAGAATCAGTATGTTATCCAGCTAAATTATCACATGGACATGTTATTAGTTTGATTCAAAAAGGAATAAAAACTATATTTTATCCATGTATGCCATATTCAAGAAAAGAATATCAAGATGCAAACAATAGATATAATTGCCCAATTGTAATTTCATATTCAGAAGTTCTAAAAAATAATGTGGAAGAATTAAAATCTGATGATATAAAATTCATGAACCCATTCTTACCATTTGAGCCAAAACAATTGATGCAAAGAATGATGGAATTGCCTGAATTTAAAGAATACAATTTTACAAAGAAAGAGCTAAAACAAGCGATTGCAAAAGCAGAAGCAGAGTATCAAAAATGCAGACAAGATATTCATAATAAAGGTAAAGAGACAATCGAATATATAGAGAAAAATAATTTAAGAGGAATTGTTCTAGCAGGTAGACCATATCATATAGATCCTGAAATAAATCATGGAATTGATACATTAATTACAAGTTTAGGTATGTGTGTCTTAACAGAAGATAGTGTTGCTGATAAAACTTTACCAGAAAGACCACTTCGTGTTGTTGACCAATGGATGTTCCATTCAAGATTATATGCTGCAGCAGATTTTGTTGGTAGACATGATAATCTAGAATTAGTACAAATAAATTCATTTGGATGTGGTGTTGATGCAGTAACTACAGACCAAGTAGAAGAAATATTAACAAGTTTTGGAAAAATGTATACATTAATTAAAATAGATGAAGTAAACAACTTAGGAGCTGTAAGAATTCGTTTACGTTCATTGCTTGCAAGTATAAATAAACGTTTAAAAGAGAAAAAAGATCCTACAGCAAATGGAGAATATCAATTAAACAGAATTGCATTCACAGAAGAAATGAAAAAAGATTATACAATAATTTTCCCACAAATGGCACCAATACATTTTGAATTTTTAGAGCCAGTATTAAAAAGTGAAGGATATAATGCGGTATTATTAAGAGAATGTACACAACACACAATAGAAACAGGATTAAAATATGTAAATAATGATGCATGCTATCCATCAATAATAACTACAGGTCAATTTATAGAAGCATTACAAAGTGGAAAATATGATGTAAATAAAACAGCAATAATAATGTCTCAAACAGGCGGAGGCTGTAGAGCTACAAATTATATAGGATTTATAAGAAAAGCATTAAGAGACGCAGGATTTGAACAAGTTCCAGTAATTTCATTTAATGTTGTTGGAATGGAAAAAAATCCAGGATTCAAATTAACAATATCATTAGCAGAAAAGCTTCTAAAAGCAATGGTATTAGCTGATTTATTGCAAAAAATGTTGTACAAAAATAGAGCTTATGAGAAAAATAAAGGTGAAACAGATAAGTTATTTGCAGAATGGATGGAAAAAGCTAAAAAGTTAGCTATAAAAAGTAGTGCAAAAGAATTTTCAAAAGGAATTTCACAAATAGTAGAAGATTTTGAAAAAATTGAATGGGATACTAGTGTAGAAAAACCAAAAGTAGGAATTGTTGGAGAAATATTAATAAAATATCATCCATTTGGTAATAATTATGTTGCAAATTTACTAGAAAAAGAAGGGGCAGAAGTAATTCTTCCAGACTTCTTAGGATTCTGTAAATTTATGGCAAGTAACAAAGTAATTTCTAATAGAATGTTAAAAAATGATAATAAAAAAGCAGCAATAAATGGAATTGCAATAAAATTAATAGATTTATTAGAAAAAGATGTAAGAAAAGCTTTAGCAAAATCTAAAAAAGGATATTTGCCAACTTGTGATATTTGGCATTTAGCAGATAATGTACAATCAGTATTATCAACAGGAAATCAAACAGGAGAAGGTTGGTTCTTAACAGCAGAAATGCTTGAATATATGGAAAATGGAATTCAAAATATAGTTTGTGTACAACCATTTGCGTGTTTACCAAATCACGTTGTTGGTAAAGGTGTAATAAAAACTATAAGAGATATGTATCCAGATGCTAATATTGTTCCGGTTGATTATGATCCAGGAGCTAGTGAGGCAAACCAAACAAATAGAATAAAACTTCTTATGACAGTAGCAAAAGATAATTTGAAAATGAAGCAAAAAGAAAAGAAAGTAGCAGAAAAAGAAAACAAAACTAAAAAAGAAGTAAAAGTATAAAATATAATTGATATTTTAAATAAACTATGCTACAATAAAACTCGAAATTAAAAAGAGGAGTTTTATATGATACGAGAAATAGAAATGTATATAATGCTATTTTTTATATATTCATTGGCAGGATGGCTTATAGAAATGATACCTGCAACAATACGAGAAAAGAAATTTGTAGATAGAGGTTTCTTAGTTGGACCATATTGCCCAATATATGGTTGTGGTGTAATATTAATAACCTTATTGTTACAAAAATATGCTGATGATGTAGTGGTAACTTTCTTTTTGTCTGTTATTATATGTGGTACTTTGGAATATTTAACAAGTTATATTATGGAAAAAATATTTAAAGCAAGATGGTGGGATTATAGTAATAATAAATTCAATATTAATGGAAGAATCTGTTTAGAAACTTTAGTACCTTTTGGAATAGGTGGAGTTTTAGTACTATTTGTATTTAATCCATTTTTAGAAAAGATAATTAATCTAATTCCTGATTTGGCTTTAAATATTGTAACAGGAGTATTATGTGTTTTATTTTTAATAGATTGTATTGTTTCTTTTAAAATTATTTTGAATTTAAAAGAAATGACTAAAGAGTTAAAAGATAATACTGCAGAAATATCAGACAAAGTAAAAAGGATTATTTTAAATAAATTAGGACCATATAAGAGACTTGTTAATGCATTTCCAAGAGTAAAGGAAAATGTTAAGTTTTCAAAATGGGATGATATTAAAAAGAAAATTGAAGAATCTACAAGAGGAATAAAAGAAAAGATAGATAATTCGAAAGTAGAAATAGGAGAGATGATAGATAATTCTAAGAAGACATTGAAAAGAGCACAAAAATCAAATAGAATTATGTTAAAAAAAGTAAAAAGAACTATTAAAAGAAAAAAGAAAAACAAGTAAAACTGTTGAAAAATGTCAAAATTTGTGATATATTGGTTACATAATGCAGTTAGCATTGCAGGAGCTTTTACTTAAAAGAAACGGAGGCTAATATGAGCAACATTAAGAGCATGCCAATTAGCGATATTCTGAATACCGCAGTAAAATTGGTAAATGACAAGAAACTTGACGCAACAGTTCGGGCTCAGTACCTGGATGGAGGAAATGGAGTAGGATGTGTTATCTACTCCAAAGTTGGTAACAAGTTATTTGGCAAGATTGAGATGGATCAGAGCAAAATAGTTGTTACCGGAACCAAAATTCTGGGATGGGCAGACCTCTTTAATTATTTTAAAGAGGTGGTTGAATTTAAGAACAGGAGGTTTTACTCTAGAGTAATTTAAGCAAAAGATAAAGAGCAACTAAAATATAGAAAATTCTATATTTTTAGTTGCTCTTTTAATATCTTTCTCAAATTAGCAGAACATTCGACAAGAGGAAGACGAGGCTTTCCAAAATTGAAACCAGATAAATTAAGAGCTTCTTTAATAGGTATTGGGTTGGTTTCGGCAAACAATGAATGAATAAGAGGCAAAGCTTCTAATTGGTAATGGCAAGCTTCATTAATTGCATTTTGGAAAAAGGAATTAGTTATACTGCAAGTGAGTTTTGGAGCGACATTTGAAAGAACGGAAATAACGCCTTTTCCTCCAAGAGAAAGAATTGGGACGATTTGATCATCATTTCCAGAATAAATTGAAAAATCATCTCCACATAATCTGGTTATTTCAGCTACTTGAGATATGTTTCCACTAGCTTCTTTGATGCCCACAATATTTTCAATTTTTGACAGTTCTAGACAAGTTTCAGGCAAAATATTTAATCCTGTTCTGCTTGGAACATTGTATAGAATAATTGGTAAAGAGACAGAATTAGCAATTGCCTTATAATGTTCAATTAATCCTTGTTGAGTAGTTTTATTATAATAAGGTGTTACAATTAATAAAGCATCAACACCTAAAATCTCAGCAATTGTAGCCATTTCAATTGCTGAAGAAGTATTGTTTGAACCTGTTCCTGCAATAATAGGAACTCTTCCAGCAGAAGTTTTTACAGCACATTTTATTGTAGCAATTTTTTCTTCTTTAGACATTGTACTAGCTTCTCCTGTTGTGCCACAGACAACAAGGGCATTAATTCCAGAATCAATCTGAAAATTAATAAATTTTTCAAATTCAGTTATATTAATTCCATTTTCAGAGAAAGGAGTTGCAAGAGCAGTAGCAACACCTTTAAAAATACATTTTTTCATACAAAATCCTTTCTTAATTAATCATTTTCTCTATAATTTGGATAGCATTACTAGCTGCGCCTTTTCTCAAATTGTCAGCTACTATCCATAAATTAAGTCCATTTTTAATACTGAAATCTTTTCTAATTCTACCAACAAAGACCTCATCATGACCATTTACATTTGAAGATATAGGATAAATGTTATTTTCGATATCATCTTGAACAACTATGCCAGGTGCAGATTTTAAGGTATTGAAAATATCAGTTAATTTAAAACTTTTTTCAAATACTACATTAATGCTTTCACCGTGGCAGTTTGTGACTGGAACACGAACAGCAGTAGCTGTGATAGGAAGTGTTGGATGTTTTAATATTTTACGTGTTTCATTTACCATTTTCATTTCTTCTTTTGTATAATGATTAACTAAGAACGTGTCAATTTGTGGCAAACAATTATCATAAATTGGATGCTGAAATTTTAAGGTAGAGTGTTGTTCTAAGTCTTGTAATCCTAACTTTCCTGCACCAGAAACAGCTTGATATGTAGAATACACAATTCTTTTAATTTTAAATTTATCATCAAGAGGTTTTAGAGCGACAACAGCTTGAATTGTAGAGCAATTAGGGTTGGCAATTATATTGTGATGATTTTTGGCATCTTCAAAATTTACTTCAGGAACAATTAATGGAACTTTGTCATCCATTCTGAAAGCACTACTATTGTCAATTACAACACATCCTTTTGAAGCTGCGATTGGAGCAAAATGTTTTGATGTTTCAGCTCCAGCAGAAAAAAGTGCAAAGTCAAATTTTTCATCAAATGAAGAATCAGTTAGTTCTCTAACAATAAAGTCAGTATTTAAAAATTTTAATTTAGTACCAGCTGATTTTTTAGAAGAAAATAAAACATAATCAAGATTTGGAATGTTTTTTTCTTCTAAAACTTTTAGAGCAGTTCTTCCAACTAATCCAGTTGCGCCTACTATGGCTATTTTATATGTTTTCATAAGAAAACCTCCTCAGATAAGATATATTCTAAAAAATAAAAAATATTAATAAAAATTTTTCTGGTAAATAGTAGGTTTGCACCGAAAGAGTCGAAAAATGTCGAATGATTTTCCTTGACAATATACTTTGAAAAATGTATAATCGGGTTGTAAAAATTAAATCAAAGTGATTTTTAGTGTTTAAATTTGAAATCAAATATTTTTTATCAGATATTTTTATCTATTAAAATTATAAGAAATTTATATAAAGGAGGAATTTTATGGAGCAAAACGAAATCATTGTACCTATTTTGAAGGCAATTAATGATTTAAGAGATGAAGTAAGAGAAAATAGACAAGAAATAAAAAAAATGAAAGTAGAAATTCAAAGCATTAGGACAGAAAATGAAGCAAGATGGAATAAACACGAAGAAGAAACAAGAAGACAGAGAGCAGAAGACAAAGCTGAGTTAGAGAGAATACGAGCGGAAGATAAAGCAGAATGGATGAAAATTAGAGAACAAGATAGAAAAGAAGATGAGGAAAGAGCAAATAGAAATGTAGAACAGATAACTAATATATTATACTCATTTCAAAGTTCAGTAGAAAATATGTATATGGATAATAGAAGAAGGATTGAAAGACTAGAAAAAAAGCTTAAAATAGCAAATTAATCTAAATTAATAAAACACTAAAAATTATGAAATTTAAAAACTTGACTAACTTACTATAAAATGGTAAAATATAAAGCAAAAGTAAAATAGAAAGAAGGAAAAAATGAAAGTATTAGCTGTTGGAGATATAGTAGGAGAGGCAGGAGTAAGAAAATTAAAAGAGGAATTGCCTAAAATTAAAAGAGAGGAAAATATAGATTTTGTTATAACAAATGGAGAAAATTCAGCAGGAGGAATGGGAATAACAGAAAGAAACTTTAGAGACATATTAGAAGCAGGAACAAATGTAATAACAATGGGAAATCATACATGGGGAAAAAAAGACATATTTAAGTTTATAGATGAACCTCAGTTATTAAGACCTGCTAATTATCCTAAAGGAGTAGTAGGAAAAGGGTTAGAAATATATGAATGCAATGGTAAAAAAATTGCTGTAATGAATTTTATGGGAAGAGTAGATATTAATATACTTACAGAAAATCCATTTGTAATGGCAAAAGAAATGGTAGAGAATTTGCAAGGAAAAGTTGATATGATATTTATTGATTTTCATGCAGAAGCTACAGCAGAAAAAATTGCTATGGGAAGATTTTTAGATGGAAAAATAACAGCATTATTTGGAACGCATACACATGTTCAAACTGCAGATGAACAAATTTTACCAGAAGGTACAGCATATATTACAGATTTAGGAATGACTGGACCAAGAGATTCTGTTATAGGAATGGATGCAAAAGTATCTTTTAAAAGGTTCGAAACAGCTCTTCCAGAGAAGTATAAGCTTGCAGAAGGGGAATGCATGCTAAATGCCGTAGAATTTGAGGTAGATGATAATACAAATAAAGTAATAAGTATTAAGAGAATACAAATTCAATAAAAACAAAATCGCTGAAAACCAGAAAAACTTGTCGAAAGACGCGATGAAAAACTTGAAAAAATTTCCAAAAGACCTAGACAAAAAAAGTTACATGATATAAAATACAAAATGTAAAAGTTGCAACAAAAATTAAAATTATAGGAGGCAAAAAAGAATGGAAATTTTAAAAATTTCATCAAAATCTAATCCAAATTCTGTAGCAGGAGCTATTGCAGGGTTAGTAAAAGAATCACAAAAGGCAGAAATGCAAGCAATTGGAGCTGGAGCTCTAAATCAAGCAGTAAAGGCAGTAGCAATTGCAAGAGGTTTTGTAGCACCATCAGGAGTAGACCTAGTTTGTATACCAGCATTTGCAGAAGTTGAAGTAGAAGGAGAGGACAGAACTGGTATAAAGTTGATTGTAGAATCAAGAAAATAGATTTCCAGATATAAAAGAATAGTATATAAAATATGGGGGCATTATTTTAGTGCCTCCTTTTGAGTATAATTTAATAAAATACTTGAAAAAAATGCTATAATAATATATTATTACATAGCAAGGAGTGATATTGTGAAAAGTAATTTTATCAAATATATATTTATCATATTTGTTATTGCAATAATAATCGCAGTTGTTTATAAAGTAAATAAAAAAGAGGAAATAAAGGAAGAGAACAAAACAAATGTGATATCAACTGAAGAAGAAGTAATAAAAGAAATGAATTTAGGAATAGCATCATTTGATACAATTAATCCGATATTAAGTAATAATAAGCATGTGCAAGAAATCTCAAGAATAATATATGAACCATTATTTGAAGTTGACACTGAATACAAATTACAAAAATGTTTGGCAAAAGATTGGGCAAAGACAAGTGCTACCACATATTTAATAAAAATTCAAAAAGATATAAAATGGTCAGATGGTAATGAATTTAAAGTAGAAGATGTATTGTTTACGATTGATATTTTAAAACAGATTCCATCAATTTATGGAAATAATGTACAATACATAGTAAATGCTAGTAAAATAGATAATGATACATTACAAATAACAATAGATCATGAAATTCCATTTTTTGAATATGATTTAAATTTTCCTATTATGAGTAAGGATTATTTTGAGGGGCAAGATTTTTCTACAACAGAAAAAAATACTGCACCTGTTGGAACAGGAAAATATAAAATAGTACAAAATGATGGTGAAAAAATAGTATTAAAGAAAAATGAAAATTATACACGTGAGGATTTGACTCTTGAAACGATAAATATAGGCAAATATGCAGGGTTAGGAGAATTATATAATGCTTTTAAGCTTGGAAAAGTAGATGTTATTACTACAAACAATATAGGAATAGAAAACTATATAGGAACAATAGGTTTTAATAAACAAGAAGTTGCAGGTAGAGAATTTGATTATTTAGCTTTAAATACTGAAAATAATATTTTATCTAATGTTGAAGTAAGAAATGCAATATCACATGCAATTAACAGAGAAAATATAATTTCTAGTTTATACAATGGAAAATATAAAGTGACAGATTATTCATTAGATTATGGAAGTTGGTTAAAAGGAGAAGGAACAGATAATTCATATAATCCAGAATTAGCAGAACAAATATTAGAACAAAATGGTTGGGAATTTAAATATAATAGGTGGCAGAAAACAGAAAATTATTATACTAAAACATTATATTTTAAGATAGTTGTACAAGCATCAAACCAATCAAGAGTCAATGTAGCAGAGATGATAAAAGCAGATTTACAAAATATAGGAATAAATGTTACTATAGTAAAAGCTAGTGATTCACAATATCAGTATTATTTACAAAATAAGAATTATGACTCAATAATTACAGGTACTACGGTTTCAGCAAACCCTAGCATAGAGACCTATATTGATTCTTGTAATTTTAATAATGAAGAATTAAATTCATTAATGTCGGAAGTAAAGAACATTACAAAAGAGGAGTTATTAAAAGAAAAATATGCAAGAATAAGAGAAATATTTAATGAACAAAAGCCTTATATAGGATTATATAATAGTTATTATGCGGTTGCAAGTAGTTGGAGTTTAAAAGGAAGTGTTACTGCAAATTGGTATAATATATTTATTAATATTAATAATTGGTATAAAAATTAAAAAAAGAGCTTGACAAAAATTAAAATTCGATATATATTATAACTATCGAACAAAAGTTTATAAATTTTAGGAGGAAATATACATGGAAGAAAACTTAGAAAAGAGAAAAGCATTAGAGGCTGCAATGGGACAAATTGAAAAACAATTTGGAAAAGGATCAGTAATGAAATTAGGAGAATTTAAAGCCATGGAGGTAGAAGCAATACCAACAGGAGCATTAAGTTTAGATATAGCATTAGGAATTGGAGGAGTACCAAGAGGAAGAATTATAGAAGTATTTGGTCCAGAATCTTCAGGAAAAACAACTTTAGCATTGCATGTAATAGCAGAAGCCCAAAAAGCAGGAGGAGAAGCTGCATTTATAGATGCAGAGCATGCATTAGATCCTGTTTATGCAAAGAAATTAGGAGTAGATATTGATAATTTAATAGTATCTCAACCAGACACAGGAGAACAAGCGTTAGAAATAACAGAGGCCTTAGTAAGAAGCGGAGCATTAGATGTTATTGTTGTAGACTCTGTAGCAGCACTAGTACCAAAGGCTGAAATAGATGGAGATATGGGAGATTCTCATATGGGATTACAAGCAAGATTAATGTCACAAGCATTAAGAAAACTTGCAGGAGCAATAAATAAATCAAAAACAGTATTAATATTTATTAATCAATTAAGAGAAAAAATTGGAGTTATGTTTGGAAATCCAGAAACAACAACAGGAGGTAGAGCATTAAAATTCTATGCATCTGTAAGAATGGATATTAGAAAAATAGAAAATATTAAGCAAGATGGACAAGTAACAGGAAATAGAGTTAGAGTAAAAGTAATAAAAAACAAAGTTGCTCCACCATTTAGAGAAGCAGAATTTGATATATTATATGGAAAGGGAATTTCAAAAGAAGGTAATATATTTGATATGGCAGTAAACTTAGATATTATCGAAAAAAGTGGATCTTGGTTTAGTTATAATGGAGAAAGAATAGGACAAGGTAGAGAAAATGCTAAGAGATATTTAACAGATAGACCAGAAATGCTTGCTGAAGTAGAGAAAAAAGTTAGAGATAACTTTGCAAAAGCTTTTGAACAAAGTTTAGGAGAAGAATTGCCAGAAAATGATGATGAAGAACCAGAAGAATAAAAGCAAAAGGGACTTTTTTATAGCCCCTTTTATTTTTTACGTAATTACATCAGAAACAAATAAAAAAATTAAAAATGTTACAATTAATAAAAATATATGATATAATTATTTGGAAAAGGAGAATTTAATTTTTATGAAAAAGAAAATTATAATAGGTTCAGCAATAGTCTTAGCTATAATTGGCTATATTTTAGGATATTTCTTCATAAGAGATATTATTCGAGAAACTAAATTGTTAGATGAAGTAGATGAGATAGACAATGTCTTAAATACTGAAAATGCAAATCTTGATGAAGTAGAAGAAAAATTAGAAAGAACTGTAAGCAAAGGCGAATATGCTATGGTAGAAAGAGCATATAAAAATTATATATCAGATATTCTAAAAAACATGAAAAACATTGCTCAAGTATTGAATGAAGAACAAATTGCTCAAAGTTTAACAGTAGAAAATTATAAAACTGATGGACCAGACTTCACCAAAACAAAAAAATATTTGACATCTACTATTCAAAAACTAGAAGAGTATAAAAGTGAATATAAAGAATTTTTAACTCAAGAAAAAGCAATGGAATATATTGAAAATGACTTAGATAAGCATTATATAGATTTTTATAAAGATGAAATGGTTGGAGGAATTGAAGAAGACACAACAGTTGAAGATTCAATAGATGAGGTTATAAATCTTTTAAAATATTCAGAAGATGTAATAGATTTTCTAGCAGAAAATAAAGGAAAGTGGCAAATTGATGGTGAAAATATTGTGTTTGAAAGTCGAGAACTTTCAGATGAATATACTAAATTAATTGATAAAGTAATAAATTTTTAAAGAGTGAGTGAAAAAATGACAATAGCAGAAGCAAGAAAAAATTATTGGAAGAGTAATATATAGTTTAAAGTTAGAAGAAAGGATGCATTATATGAAAAAGACCTTAAATGCCAACCAGTTAAAATTAATAGCTGTATGTGCAATGATATTTGATCATTTAATATGGGTAATAGAGCCAGGCTACACAGGTGGAGTATTTTTGATATTACATTTAATAGGAAGAATTGTTGCACCAATATTTTGCTTTTTTATAGCAGAAGGAGCATATTACACACACGATAGAAAAAAATATTTAACCAGATTATTGATTTTTGCTGTAATATCACATTTTGCGTATTGTTTTGCATTTGGAATTAATTTTATTCCATTTTCAAATGGAACATTTTTTAATCAAACAAGTATAATGTGGTCATTAGCATTAGGCCTTATTGGAATAATAATTCAAGAATCTAATTTAAATAATAAGTTAAAAGCAGGATTAGTAATCTTGCTATGTATTCTAGGTTTTCCATCAGATTGGAGCTCAGTTGCAGTAATGATAATCATTTATGATTATGTGTACAGAAAAGATTTCAAAAAACAAATGAAAATTCAAACAATATTTTCTGGAATTTATGCAGCAGTTTACTGTGCATTCATAAATGTTTCTTATGGATTACTTCAAATGGGTACTGTTTTAGCTATTCCATTATTAAACAAATATAATGGAAAGAGAGGAAAATGGGCTGGAATGAAATATTTCTTTTACTTGATATATCCTATACATTTGATTATATGTGGAATTATAAGGATATATTTGCATGGTAATATTTCAGCCATGATAGGATAGAAAATGAAAATGAATAATTATAGAAAAATAGAAGATTTAAAAGAAGAAATAAAAGATGAGGAAGATTTAGAAAGAATAGAATTAGAAGGATATGAAAAAGAAAATATTAAAATTTCAAAAATTACAATAAGCAAATCTTTAATACATAATGTATCAATATTAAATAGTAATTTTATAAATGTTACATTTACAGATATAGAGTTTACTAATTGTAATTTTTCAAATACTATTTTTGATACTTGTAGTTTTATTAGATGTAAATTTGACAATTGCAAAGCAATAGGATGTAATTTTATAGAAAGTGTTTTATTTTATACAAGTTTTAAAAATACAAATATGAATTATGCTAATATATCAATGTCAGAATTAAAAAATTTACAATTTAAAGAAACAGGACTAAGAAGTAGTAATTTACAGAATAACCAAATTAAAAATATTAAATTTCAGGAAGCAGATCTAACACAAGCTCAAATATTTAAAACAAGTTTTAATGGTGTTGATTTATCTCAAGCCAAAATAGAGGGGATTTCTATTGCACTAGAAGATATAAAAGGTGCTACAATAAGTCAAGTTCAAGTATTGGATTTAATGTACCTGCTAGGAGTAAAAATAAAATGAGGAGACAGGTTATGAAAAAAAGATGCAAATGGTGTAATTTACAAAATCCGTTATATATCAAATATCATGATGAAGAATGGTGTAGACCTAATTTTGATGAAAAATATTTATTTGAAATGCTAATATTGGAATCATTTCAAGCAGGATTATCTTGGGAATGTGTACTAAATAAGAGAGAAGATTTAAAAAAAGCATATGATGATTTTGACATTGATAAAATATGTGACTATGATGCTTCAAAGGTTCAAGAATTAATGTTGAATGAAAAAATAATAAGAAACAAATTAAAAATAAATGCAAGTATAAATAATGCAAAAATATTTAAGAATATTCAAAAAGAGTATGGAACATTTCACAACTATTTAAAAACATTTGCAAATGATGAAATAATTTATGAAATAGATAAAACCACATCAAAATTATCTGATGAGATTTCAAAAGATTTGAAAAAGCGAGGAATGAAATTTGTAGGTTCAACAATAATATATTCATATTTGCAAGCAATAGGAATGATTTATTCACATGATGAAGAATGTTTTTTATATAAGATAGAGAGTTGAAAAGTATTAGTATTTGTGATATAAAGTATTTTGCAGGAATATGGATTAACTTTAAAAAAGAAAAGATAAATAAATGTTTACCATATATTGGAATGGTAGGAATTATATTGTCTGAACTAATTAATTTATTAACTTGGGGATATCCAAGTACATCATATTTAGATGGGATAAAAAATTGTTTTAGTAGGGTATTTCCAATGTTTTATGTAGGATTAATAATTTCAGTAATTTTAATATTTGTATATAGAACAATAGATAAGAATTTTAATAGAGGTAGTAAATGATAGGAAAAATAAAAGAATTTATAGTCAAAAACTTAAAGTGGATAATACTATTTATTTGCTTAATTGGTTTTTGTGCTTTAGCAGAAGATGTATTTAATAAAGAAATAATGAAAGGGGATATAATAGGATATAAAATTATATCAACCTTTTTAATATCAGATTTTGCCACTCCAATAGCTAAATTTATCACGAACTTTGGAGGGGCAATATTTTTAGTGATAGCTACAATTACATTATTTATAGTTATAAAGAATAAGAAAATAGGAATATCAATTTTAAGCAATGTAGCAATTGTAACAGTTTTGAATCAATTGATAAAAAGAATATTACAAAGACCACGTCCAACAGAATATAGAATAATTGAAGAAACAGGGTATAGCTTTCCATCAGGACATTCTATGGTAAGTATGGCTTTTTATGGATATTTTATATATTTAATTTATAAATATGTAAAAAATAAATATGTTAAATGGATTTCTATTATTTTATTGAGTTTGTTGATATGCTTAATTGGAATTAGTAGAATCTATTTAGGAGTTCATTATACAAGTGATGTACTTGGAGGCTTTTTAATATCAATTTCTTATTTGATAATTTACATAAGTGCTGCTAACAAATTTATAATAGAAAAAGAATGAGGCGGATTAAATGATAAAAAGATATAAAGAAAGTGAGATTCATGAATTAGCAGAAATATTAAAGAATGATGGTGTTATCAGTGTTCCTACTGATACAGTATTTGGTGTATGTGCTAGAATGAATTCTCAAATAGCATATGATAAATTAATAAGAGTAAAAAATCGACCAGAAAATAAAGCTTTTCCTGTTATGTGTGCAAATGAAGAGCAAATAAAAAGTATTGCAAGAGTAGATAAAAAAGCAGAAAAACTTATTAGAAAATTTATGCCTGGACCTATTACATTAGTTTTAAAGAAAAATGAGAATTTACCAAGCTATATAACAAATGGAAAAGATACGATTGCGGTAAGAATGGCAACTTCAAAAGCACTAGAAGAGCTAATTATAGAAACAGGAACTCCAATATTTATGACAAGTGCAAATCAGAGTGGAGGAAAGGAATGTGTTAATTTGGATGAAATAGAAAAAAATTGCCCTCATTTAGATGGAATGATGGAAGGAACAGTAACATTTGGAGAAGGAAGTACAATTGTAGATTGTACTTCAGAAGACATAAAAATATTAAGAAGTGGTCCTATTTCTATTAATGAAATAAAATAAGGAAGGAAAAGAGTATGATTGAAATAGTTTTTAAAGAAGAAGATAAGAAATCAATAGCTTATGATTTTGATAAAAAAATTGGAGAATGTGATTTCGAAGAAACAAATGATACTTGGAATATAACACATACGGAAGTAAGTGTGGATTATCAAGGACAGGGAATAGCAAAGAAACTTGTAGAGAATGTTATACAAAATGCAAAAAGATTAAATAAAAAGATAGAGGCAACTTGCTCTTATGCACAAAAACTAATTTAGTGATTAGTAGTTAATGAGCAAGGAAATCCATACCCAATTTTATATATGAGATTAGAAAAATAAATGGTAAATTATGGAGGAAATATA
>OBAH01000568.1_pt1 | contig 29456 bp, 27 predicted proteins | sample 1517491 | NCBI WGS metagenome assembly OBAH01 (sample SAMN04571697, study PRJEB22368) | human gut metagenome | biome: human gut; material: stool | host: Homo sapiens | place: Luxembourg | collected 2012-08-03
TCAGTTCCGCGGTGGGCCTGCTCGGTGTGATCCTCACGCCCCTGGTTGCCATGTTCCCCTTCATCCTGCCGAGCTCGACCGATGCGCGCTCCGGCCTGACGATCTGGGACAGCACGAGCTCTCAGCTCACGCTTGAAATCATGCTCGTTGTTACGCTCATCTTCCTGCCGATTGTGGTCGCCTACACCACGTGGGCTTACCGCACAATGTCCGGCAAGATCACGTCCGACTTCATCGCCAAGAACGATCACAACCTGTACTGATCGGTATGAACCCGGCGGCAGAAAGGCTTTATGACTGAAGCGCTCTGCCGCCGACAAACCCCTTAACCGGAGGATTTGACATGATCTACTTTTACTGGGCTGCCGGTCTTGGCTTCGCCCTCGCGATTTCGATTCTCATCTCCGTGACGATCGACAACCGCGAAGAAGAAGACAAGGCTTAATGCCTTACAAGCACTCTGCCTGCAACAACATCAGAAAAGGAACGAACGTGCGGTCTCTGATGCGAGTTTTAAGCTTTCTTGCGGCCGCGGCCGTGATGTGTATCACCGTGTTTTATCCGCGGCTTATCGCCGAGACAAGCACGTCTGTGCCGCACGGCTTTTTTGTTCTCATGATGATCGGCATGAGTTTCTGCTGGGTGCACGGTTTCGGGTTTATCCCGCAAAACCGTGCCCTGCGTGTCTGCTTTTCGCCCGTCGTGGCCTGGCCGCTGATTGCCCTGGGCATCTGGGGTGTGTTTCTGCGATGACGGACAATAAAGCACCGTCGCTTTTTGAACGCATCGGCGGGGCTGAAACGGTGAACGCACTGGTTTCAGCCTACTTCCGGGAACTGCACACCCAGCCCCGTGCCCCAACCCTTTGCGGCTTTTACAGTAAAGCAACGGATCACTATCAAACCCGCATGGTCGAGTACATCACGGGTTTTTTGGGCGGCCCGGGGCTCTATCAGCAGGCGCACGGCCTGCTGATGCTGCGGGAACAGCACTGCCGGCTCACGATTGATGACGCCATGCGTGATCAGTGGTACGGCTGTATGCAGGCGGCCATTGCTGATGTGATTTCCGATGCCGCACTGCGCACTCAGCTTGAAGCGGCCTTCTGGCGCATGGCCGACAGTCTCAGAAACGCGTAACGCGTCTCAGAACACGGGTTCTCCTCTGCGCATCAGGCATCCGATGTGCAGTTCCAGATTGGTTTTATCGTCGGCAATCCACACCACGCCGTCCTGAACCGTAGCTGCGAGGTGCATGCTGCGCGTGCACATTGCCGTGAGTTTTTGGACTTCTTCGTCACTTATCGTGCGGATCGTGAGCTTATCGATCTTGCCGAAATCACCCTTATTGGAAAGCCACCAGGGACCGGTTTTTGCCTCATCGTAGGCAAGCACCACCACATCGTCGCTTCTGCCCGCCGCTCGCCTTAAGGCCTTGTTGTCGGGATTGCCCACATCGATCCAGCGGCCGATATCCCCCGCATCATTGGTTTCCCACAAGTCCGGTTCGTCTTCGGCGGAAAGTCCCCGGCCGAACTCCAGCTTTTCATCCGCGTAAAGGCAGAAGGCCAGAATCCGGACCATCATGCGCTCTTCGGTTTCCGAGGGGTGCCGCGCCACGGTAAGCGACCGCGAGCCGTACCAGCCGCGGTCAAGATCGGAAATATCAAGTGTTGCCTTATAAATCGTTGCGCCGAGCGCCATTTTTAAACTCCTGCACCCAGTAAGGTGAGTGTGAGCGGCACCGTGGCCGCCGACACAAGCGTAGAGACGAAGATGGAATTACTCGCGGCCCCCTCTTCCGAGTTAAATTCGTTACTCATGATGTAGAGGTTGATGGCCACAGGCAGAGCCGCCAAAAGCGTTGCCGCATTGGTTTCGAGCTCCCCGAGACCGATGAGGCGGCAGAAAAAGAAAACTAGCGCGGGCTGCACCGCAAGCTTTAAAACCGTGATAAGCGTGCCTTTGGGTAAGGAGGCCTTAAACGAATGCTGCGCAAGGCCCATACCGACCGCAATCAGTGCCGCCGGTGTTGTGGCAAGCGCCACCCAGTCCACCGTCTTTTGCGCAACCTGCGGCAGATGCCAGCCCGTCATACCCCAGCACGAGCCGATGATGATGCCGAGAACAATCGGGTTTTTAAAGATGTTGATGAGGGCATGCACGAACTTCCGGGCGTCGATTTTCCCGCCCGTTTTTCCGAATTCCACACAGGCCGTGGCCGCTGTCCAAAGCAGCAGAACGTTAAAAATAATGATGAGCGAAATCGTGGGGATAGCCTCGGCGCCGAGGCTCACCTGCACAATGGGAACGCCGAGCTGCACGTTGTTGCCGAAAATGCCGCCCATGCCGGTAATGACCTGGCCTGTACTGTCCTGACGGAAAAAATATTTGCCGCAGTATTTGCCGAGCAAGAAGACGACGACACATGAGGCAAAAAAGGCAATGAGCACCTTCCAGTCCACGGGCGGCATCTCTGAGAGCCCGCTCATGATCTTAAAAAGAAGGACCGGCATCAGAAGCTTAAAAACAAACTTCGACAGTGCCGAGCTCACCGCTTTGTCAAAAAGCCCGATTTTGATCGTAAACCAGCCCAAAAACACCAGCAGAAAAAGCGGAGCGCAAAGCTCAAGATGATGCAGAAAGATCGACACGGCCGCTATCCGTAAGGGTTGAAATCACAAAGAAAATCCGGAAAAGACGTGCATTATCGGCCCAAACGGGGCCGGGCACAAACTTCAGGCCGTAAAAAAGCCGCTTCGGCAGACTCATTTTCTGCGCAAAGCGGCGTTATACGTTCGTCAGATCGCCTCTGACGCCTCAGGCTTTATCAGTCGAAGCGGTAGACGAACTGAGCACCCACGAGGATGGCGTCAAGCTTATTAAATTCGCCAAGCTGCTCACCCGTTGTCTTGTTGTAAAGGCCCTTATCACCGATTCCCTTGAGGTACGCGAGACCGAAGTCACCCTGCAGTTTGTTATTGACGTGCCAGGTGGCGCCCAAAGAGAGCCACAGGCGGTCAGTATCCGGAATCGTGGCGCTGCGGTACTTGTCGTCATCAACCGGCGAGATTTCATAGCCCACACCGCCGCGGACCGTGACTGCATCATTGATCGTGTAGTCAGCACCGAGCGTGAAGAGCCAGGAATCCTTCCAGTGATACTCCTCTTTGTGAGTGTTGCTGATCGTCGGGTTTCCGGCCATTTGGCCAAGTATGCCAAATGCAGGACTGGTGATTGGCAACGAATCAAAGCTTGCCCAATTTGTCCAACGAACCAAGCCGGACAAACGCAGAGCCTGAGTTGCTTCCCATGTCCCGGTCAGTGTCACAACATGCGGAGCAGACATTGTGGCTTGCCCATCATAAGTACCTAGGTTATAACCCTTGCCGCTCGTGTTAGCAGGGATTCTCCCAGCCGGACCGGTTTTCATCCCTGCCTTAAACGTACCGTCTGCGTGGTGATTCACCTGAGAGCGATAAGCCAGGCCGAAACGCAGCGTCTCCGTGGGCTGCCACATCACGCCGAGGTTTCCGCCCCAGGCCCAGCCGTCAGCAGACAGACGACCATATCCCGTAGCACCACCAACAGGAACACCGCTTTCGAAGTGCGCCGTCACATACTGCAGCGACATACCCGCACCAATGGAGAGCTTGTCGTTTACCTTCCAGGCAACGTTCGGATTAAAGTCAAAGACCTTCACTTCAGCGTTCATGCCGTGGTCGGCAAGTTCCCAGTCGCGCTTATATTCAGTCGCCATACCGAAAGGAACCGTGATACCGAAGCCAAACCACATGTCTTCATTCATCTGATGCGTGAAGAACATGTTGGGAATCGGCACACCGTGCTTGGCACCGTTATCCGTATCTCCTTTATTCGTCTCAACATCGAGATCGAGATAAGCCATCACGGAACCCATCTGAAACTGCGTGCCGGGCAGAAGAACCATACCGGCCGGGTTGTACCAGACGGCGGACAGATCGTCACCCACGATACCGGAGCCGGCGTAGGCGCGGCCCAAACCCGCCACAGACTGTTCGGTGAGCATAAAGCCGCCCGCGTAGGCTGCGGACGTGGCAGCCGCCGCAAGCGTGAGTGCTGCCGAAAACTTGAACATTGCGTTCTTCACAGGAATTCTCCGTTGGGCACCGGACTCATCCGTTTTACGGACAATGCACCGGCGTCTTCTTGTTATTGACGGCCGGTCTCGCACCGGTCCGGTAACGTCTGTCCTGACCAAAAAACATCTGCTCGGGCAGGCTCTTTTTCAGGACACAAAAAAACAGGTTGGCATTTTGCTGCCTTCCTGTTTTTTCAGGGCATGAAATGTATGCGGATAATCCCGCCCTCTCCCGCACAGACTAATCCGTAGAGATGATGCCTGCGGTTTCCTTTGTCAGTTAACCGGCATGGGCTGCGCGTTACTTAACCGGATCCAGCCCCGCACGATTCTGTAGCCCACCCAGATTCCCATGACGATGAAACCCACGGTCCAGACGGCAAAGCCGATCAGAAGCCAGGAGAGGATGAGCCCCGTAAAGGCCACCAGAAGCGTCCAGGCCATGGCGTACCAGAAGGTGCGGATCTGCCAGGAAAAGTGGCTGTCAACATACGTGCCGCGGGCTTCGCTGCGCATCACGTAATTTAAAACCACCGCCGCAATCGAAGGCCAGCCGAAAAGAAATGCGCCGATGACGGAGGCTCCGGTCACGATTCCGATGATGACGGAAACGGCGTGCAGGATATAAACGATCTTGGCCACCGTCACAATTGAAGAAGGCGGTTCGTTGGCAAAGCCGTTTACAACAACCGGTTCACGCGGCGTCATATCCATTGCACAGATCTCCCGAAAGTCCGAAAAGCACCGCACCGGGACTGCAAAGAGGCCGTCCCGGCCGGTTTCTTCGCACTCTACAACACCGGGCACACTTCAGGTATGCGGGCTGCCTGAGAATTTTGAAAATGCCTGTGACTGCCTCAGCTGATCGACACCCGGCGTTTGCCGTCGTGCTGCGCAAGAAGATGCAGATGCCGGCCGATCTCAGCCTGTGAGTCGTAGGGTGCAGCCCCTTTTTCCGGCACTACTTTCGTGTAGGTGCCGTCGCCCGCCAAAACCCAGGCATGGACGTTATCGGCAAGCTGCGCCTTCACAATCTGCTCAAGGATGTTGTCGCGGATATCCGGATCGAGCACGGGCGCCAACACCTCAATGCGGCCGTTTAAGTTACGGGTCATCATGTCGGCGCTGCCCACGTACATTTTCTCTTTACCGCCGTGACGGAACCAGTAGACGCGGGCATGCTCCAGAAGTTCTCCGACGATGGAGCGCACGGTAATCGTGTCGGAAACACCGGGAATGCCGGGCCTGAGCGAACAGATGCCGCGCACGATGCATTCGATTTTCACGCCCGCGCGGCTTGCCTTGTAAAGAAGGGCAATGATGTCGGGGTCAACGAGCTGATTGCACTTCAAGATAATGTGGCCGCCGCCCTCTTTCATGTGCAGCGCAATTTCTTCCTCAATGAGCGCGGACATGTTGCGCCGCAGCAGATTGGGCGAGACAAAAAGCTCACGGTAGTTTTCAATAAAGCCGAACCCGGTCATGATGTTAAACAGGTCCTGCACGTCGTTGCAGATCGCGTCATTGGTTGTGAAAAGCCCGAGATCGGTATAGATCTTCGCGGAAGCCGCGTTGTAGTTACCCGTGCCGATATGCACGTAACGGCGCATGCCGCCGCCCTCGCGGCGCACAACGAGACAGAGCTTCGCGTGGATCTTGAGTCCGGCAAAACCGTAAACAACATTCACACCCGCTTTTTCGAGTTCCTCGGCCCAGTTGATGTTCTGCTCTTCGTCAAACCGGGCCTTGAGTTCCACCACAGCCGTCACCTGCTTGCCGAGGCGCCTGGCCTCAAGAAGGCTCTTTACAACGGGGGACGCTCTGCCGCAGCGGTAAAGCGTCTGCTTGATGGCAACGACGTCGGGGTCAAGCGCCGCCTGTTGCAGAAACCGCAAAACGCAGGCAAACGAATCGTAGGGGTGATAAACCATCTGATCGTGCCCGGCGATCGCCTCAAAGACGCTGCCTTCGGCGTCAAAGGCCGCGGGAATTCTCGGATGCATCGCCGGGTACTTAAGCCCCGGCTTATCCAGGGCCATCAGTCCCATGAACTCAGAAAACGCAAGCGGCATCTTTGACTTAAAGATTTGGCTCGGATGCATGTCAAGGTGCTGCACCAGAAATTCCTGCAGGCGCTTTGGCATGCCGCGCCCGAGTTCGAGCCTTACGACCGAGCCGAAACGTCGCTGCTCGACGTAGTCGCGCACGGCCGACAACAGGTCATCGGCTTCGTCTTCTTCGATTTCACCGTCGGTGTTGCGGGTGACGCGGAAAAGACCGGAATTTTTTACCTTGTAGCCGGGGAAAAGCTGCCCCATGCGGCGCACGATCAGGTCTTCCACCAAAAGCACCTGATTGGTGTCTTCGGTGACGGCAAAGGTTTCAGACCCTTCCTTATCAGCATCGGTGAGAAACAGAAACCGCGGCAGGTTGTTCGGGCACTTCACACGGGCAAAACGGACCTTGACGGGGGCGGAAGCGGCCACGGCCTCAAGTTCCGCGACGATATTGATGCTCGTGTTGGAAATCATCGGGAAGGGGCGGCCTGCGTCCACGGCCTGGGGCGTGAGAATCGGAAAGATCTGCTCGTCAAAATAGCGGTTCACACGCGTTTTCTGACGCCCCGTAAGATCCTCGTACTTCACAAAGCGGATGTCTTTTTTCGCCAAAGCGGGCTTTAACTCATCAAACCAGAGTACTTCGGCGGCATCGAGCATCTCCTGCACACGACGCCGGATTTCAGACAACTGGCGCGCGGGCGGCATCTGATCGGCGCCGGTGGGCGCCACACCGCTTCGGGCCTGGCGCTGCAGGTTCATCACCCGCACCATGTAAAACTCATCGAGGTTATTAAAGAAGATCGCAAGAAACTTCACCCGGTCCAGAAGCGGCACACGTTTGTCCATGGCCGTCTCAAGGACCTTGCGGTCAAATTCAATCCAGCTGATTTCACGGTTGATGTAAAGCCGGGGATCTCTTAAGCCCAGTGCTGAAGCGTCTTTCAGAAAGGCCGCTTCCTTTTGTGCCCCCGGCTGTCCGGCTGCCCCTTTTTTACCTGCCGGCTTTGTGCGCGCCGCGGCTTTTGTTCCCGTCCGCTTTTTTGCTTTTCCGCTCTTTAGAGCAGCCGGCACCGGACCCGCCCCCTCTTTTTTGACGCTCCCGGCTTTAACGCCTTCTTTTTCCGACACCGCTTTTTCCTGACTCATGACGCAACACCGTCCGGCAAACACTCTGATAAAAGGCAGAAAACCCGCTCCGCCCGCGACAATTTTTCAATGTAGCACCGTATTGCAACAATTCTGTGACACAAAACAATTTCTTTTGTATCAACACAAGACTTTTCGCCCTCCGTCTTTGCACGAAGACATAGAAAAGCGTTTCAGAAAACGTAGTCTTTTCCGATATCGAGTACACTCTGCGGCAAACTGTCGGCGGCCGCCCGAGTCCCCGTGCGTCGCGTATCCCGTGTCAGCACCGTTGCGGCCGCCCTCTTATGCGTTAGGAAATCATCATGCGAATTCTTCTCGTTGAAGACGACGAAATGATCGGAGAAGGCGTTGTCGACGGGCTTAAGGCCGAAGGCTATGCCGTTGACTGGGTGCAGGACGGCAACTCCGCCCTGATTGCACTCAGAACAACCCCTTTTTCGCTCGTGATTCTTGACCTGGGTCTGCCCGGCAAAGACGGCATCAGCGTGCTGCAGGAAGTGCGCTCGCAACGCATGCACGTGCCGGTTCTTGTGACCACGGCACGCGACACGGTCTCCGACCGCGTCAAGGGCCTTGATGCCGGTGCCGACGACTATCTTGTCAAGCCCTTTGACCTTGACGAGCTCTCAGCCCGCATCCGTGCCCTTTTGCGCCGTTCCGCCGGCCGCAGCGAGCCCACGATTGAGCGCGGCGAACTCGTCATCAAGCCGGAAACCCGCGAAGTCTTTTTCCGCGGCGAGCCGGTACTGCTCTCCTCCAAGGAGTATGCCCTTCTTGTGGCGCTTGCCGACCGTCCAGGCGTTGTGCTCTCGCGCGGCCAGCTCGAAGAAAAGCTCTACAACTGGGATTCCACCGTGGGCTCCAACGCCATCGAAGTGCACGTGCATCACTTAAGAAAGAAGCTCTCGGACGGCGCCATCAAAACGGTGCGCGGCGTGGGCTACCTTCTTGAGACCTAGTCAGCACGCAGCTTCGGGACCTGCCGCATCATCATGCTCAGTATCCGCGGAAAACTTGTTCTGATGCTTGTTTCAGCGCTCGTCACGGCGGGCGTTGTCGCATCGGTTGCCACCTATTACTCCACCCGGATGGAGTTCTCGTCGCTGTTTGACGCGCAGCTTAAGCACACGGCGCTTGAACTCATCGAAGGCGGCAATATTGAGGTTAACAGCGTGGCCCTTATCGGGCAGGCGCCGCAGCAGCAGATTTCCGTACAGGTCTACGATGCCGCGGACAACCGCCTCTACGTGGCCCGCAGTCAGCATCCGCTGCCGGTTGCGGAAATTCCGGGCTTTTCCACCTTTACCGATGAAGCCGGGCACGAGTGGCGGCCGCCGCTGTCGGCACACGCATTGTGCAGGCGGCGCAGCCCCTTGAGGTACGCTCCCGGATGGCCGCTTCCGCCGCTCTGAGAATTCTGCAACCGGTGTTGCTTTTCATCGCATTTCTTGCGATTGCCATCTGGTTTGTGATCGTGCAGGTGCTGCAGCCCTTAAGTAAAACCGCAAGAGCTGTTGCCAAGCGCTCCCCGTCGTCTCTGGATCCGATTCCTTCAACGGGCCTGCCCTACGAGCTCAGAAGCCTCGTTAACGCCATTAACGATCTGATGCGGCGCTTAGGCGACAGCCTTACCGCGCAGCAGCGCTTTGCTTCTGATGCCGCACACGAACTCAGAACGCCGCTTGCAGCGATCAAGCTGCAGGCGCAACTTCTTGCGCGCGCCAAAACCGATGAGGACCGCGCCAAGTACGCCGGACGCCTTCAGCAGGGTGTGGCCCGCGCCACAAAACTTGTCGAGCAGCTTTTAACCATTGCCCGACTTGACCCGGACGCCTCCCAAAAACCGATGGCGCCGGCTGACCTTGCCGCAATGGCCAAAGCCGTTGCCGAAGACCTTACCGCACCGGCCGAAGCCAAAGGCATCACGCTCACGGCAAAAACGGAACCCGCCGAAGTCCTCGGCATGCCCGACGCGCTGCGGCTCATGATCACCAACCTCACCGACAATGCCATCCGCTACACGCCCGAAGGCGGGCGCATTGAAATCGGCATTGCCGCCGACGGCAAAGACGCCGTTATTTCCGTCACCGACAACGGCCCGGGCATCGCGCCCGAAGAACGCGAACGCGTCTTTGAGCGTTTTTACCGGGCTCTGGGCACCAAAGTTTCAGGCACCGGCCTGGGTCTTGCGATCGTCCGCCGCATTGTCGCGATGCATGACGCTTCGATTCAGATTGAAGACGGCTTTCCCCGCGCTGACGGTTCCGGATGCGGGGCGCGGTTTGTGGTCCGGATTCCCTTTGACCGCACCAAACTGAACTGACGGTATTCGAATTTCATCGATTTGTCCCGTTACAAATAGACAAATATCCGTTGTCTATGCATAATGCTTCTTAGGTTTTTTCCCTTAGACAGGTTTTTCACATCCGGCCGCTTCCCGAGGTAAGGCAACACCTGCAGTACCGCCTCGTTTTCCCCGCCGCGGCTCACTATTTCCTGCCTGTCTTTTATTACCAACCAAGGAGCATTTATGTCTGACACGACAACTCCGCAGACCAAAGAAAAAGTCGGTATCGGCGCGTATGTCTCGCTGATTTTTGCCTGCGTGTTTTTTTCCGGTGTTTTAGCCGGCAACCATTGGTGGAGCGTTTTTGACTTCACAAGCCTTAACGGCGGCTTCGGTAAAGTTGTCGCAAGCGTCTCGCAGTCGGCCGACGGCGTTACCGCGGCCTTCTCCAACTTCCGCGGCAAAGGCGGGTCAGGCGCCGTTGACGGCTTCGTGTTTGCCCTCACGCTTGTTCCCACCGTGATGTTTGCGCTTGCCATGATCACGGTGCTTGAGCACTACGGTGCACTGCGTGCGGCCCGTGTGCTGCTCACCCCGATTCTGCGGCCGCTGCTTGGCCTTCCGGGTTCCTGCGGCTTAGCGCTCATTACGTCGCTGCAGTCCACGGACGGCGCCGCGGCGCTTACACGTCAGTTAAAGGACGCCGGTGAACTCAACGAAGCTGAAGTCAACATCTTCTGCCAGTTCCAGTACTCGGCCGACGCCACCATCACCAACTTCCTTTCCTCCGGTGCGGTTTTGTTCACGCTCACCGCGGCTGACGGCAAGCTGGCTGTCCCCACTTCGATCGGCGTGTGCCTCGGGCTCATCCTCGTGATGAAGTTCGTTATTGCCAACGTCATGCGTCTTCTCATGATCCGCTCGTCCAAAAAGGCGGCGAAGTAAAGGCACAGTGAACGCCACGACAAAATACTGAAAAGGAATTTGAAATGAGCGAAAACAAAACAACAGCGGCTGCCGATCCGCATGCGGGCGGCAAGGAAATGATCACCGACGTCTTTGTCCGCGGTGCCCGTCAGGGCTGGGGCATTGCCATCGGTTCCATGATCCCCAACGTTCTGATGGCCTTTGTGATCATTAAGGCTCTGCAGATCACGGGACTTCTGAAAATCATCGGTGTGGCCTGCGGTCCTCTGATGGCTGTGTTCGGACTGCCCGGCGAATCCGCCACGGTGCTTCTTGCCGCCTGGATGAGTATGGGCGGCGGCGTCGGTGTGGCGATTGCCTTGTTCGGCCAGGGTTTGGTTGACGGCACCCATCTTGCGGTGTTAACGCCTGCCATCTACCTCATGGGCTCTCAGCTGCAGTACATGGGACGCCTTCTGGGTGTTGTCGGCATCTCCGGCAAGATGATCCCCGTGATGATGCTTCTGTCGATTCTCGCGGCAGCCGTCGCGATGATTATCATGCGTCTCTTCGTTCTGTAAGACAAGGCTGAAAACGTACCATGCTGGAAAGTTATCTCAAGGATCTTGCCGAGCTCGTCAACCGCGACTGCGGCACGCATAACTGCGCAGGCGTCACGGGCGCGGCTGAAATCATGAAGCGTCACTTCGAGTCAATCGGCTTTCATGCCGAACTCGTTGATCTCGGGCCCAAGGCCGGCCGCGGGCTTTTTGCCACCAACCGTCCCGGGGCTGATCACTATGACGTGATGATGAACGCGCATCTTGACACCGTATTTTCCGACGGAACGGCGGCCGAGCGCCCCATGAGCCGCGAAGGCGACCATGTGAAGGGCCCCGGCTGCTCGGACTGTAAAAGCGGTGTGCTCGCCATCTTTTACGCGCTCAAAAACGCACGTAAGGAAGACCTTGAGAGACTTTCCGTCGCGGTGTGTCTGAATCCTGATGAAGAAACGGGGTCTGCGAGCTCGCATCAGTGGCTCAGTGAAACCGCAGCCAAATCCACGCGGGCCCTTGTCTTTGAAGCAGCCCGCGCCGGCGGCGAACTCGTGCGTGCCCGCAAGGGCCGTGCAGCCTACCGCGTCGTCATGCACGGCGTGTCCGCGCACGCGGGCAACAACCCGCAGGACGGCCGCTCGGCGGTACTTGCGGCCTGCCGCTTTGCGCTTGCAGCCGACAAGTTGCAGGACTTAAAGGGTGCGGGTACCAGCGTCAACGTCATCATCAAAAAGGGCGGCACGGTTTCCAACGTTGTTCCTGACATCTGCGAACTTGAGTTTGACACGCGTTTCTGGACCAATGAAGAACGCGAGCGGCTCGACAAAAACTTCGCGGCGCTCTGTGAGGGCGACTGGGGTGAAGGCACACGCGCCGAACTCGTGAAGCTCGCATATCTGCCCGCCATGCCCTGCACGGAAAAAACCAGGGAGCTTGTCAGTCAGATTGAAGAGGCTGCACGCCTTGAAGGCGTCAAAATCGGCTGGGTTGACGCGGGCGGCGGCTCTGACGCAAACCACATTGCATTGGCAGGCACCCCGGTGATTGACGGCGTGGGTCCGGCGGGCGCGGGTTTTCATACCGACCGCGAGTATCTGCGCGTTGATACCGTTGAAGAGCGCATCCGCATGATCGTGCGCTTCCTCTCGCTTATCTGATCCCGATACCTGCGGCGGCAACATTTTCTGCCGCCGCAGTTTTCATTTATGCCCGCGCGCAGCACCACGCCCTTTTTTGCCCGCCTGATTGCTTCCAGACTTTACGCGGCACGCCGTGCTCAGGGTCTCACGCAGGCGGCTGTGGCGCAGGCTGCGGGGGTGCGCACCGCCACGGTGTGTCAGGCCGAAAACAATCCGGCGCACATGCAGCTTGAAACACTCGCGAAAATCGCAGCGGTTCTGCACCTCACCGTCACGGCGCAGGCAACCGATGAGACCACGGCTGCGGCGATCGCCAACCCCAGAATCAGCGCTCAGAGCCCGCATAAGCCCGACTGACGCGGTGCGCTTTGTTACAACTTTAACCCGTCAGCGACAGATGCTAACGGGGTTCTTGCGCTTTTTGCCTGAGTCTTGCTGTATCGTCTCCTTCATCATGAAACGACCTGAGGTCCGTGCCTTTTTTATAAAAACGGCTACCTCAGACACGCCGTTATCCCCACAGCTTCTTTTCTCGGAGCAACCAAGAAAAATATGATCAGGAAATTGATTAAACCGACGGCGGCTGCCGCCGCGATTGCCGCTCTTATTTCCGGCTCTGTTCTGACGACGGTCCCCGCCGTTGCTGCCGATGCACCCGCCGCACAGAGCGCCCGCTCTCAGCTGCCCGATTTCGTCAACCTCGTGGAACAGTACGGCAAGGGCGTTGTCAACATCTCCACCGTGCGTGAAGCCCGCCGTGTCGAAGGCGCGGATCCGTTCGGCGGTCTTGATGAACGCCATGCGGAAATCTTCCGTCGTTTCGGTTTCCCGATGTTTCCGTTCGGTGGTCCCCGAGAGGAACCGGAACAGCGCGGCACGGGTTCTGGCTTTATCATCAGCGCTGACGGTCTGATTCTCACCAATCATCATGTGGTCGACGGCGCCGACAAGATCACGGTGCGCCTCACCGACAACCGTGAGTTCACCGGTAAGGTGCTGGGAAGCGACGCCAAGACCGATATCGCCGTGGTGAAGATTGAAGCCAAGGATCTGCCCGTTCTCAAGATGGGCGACAGCGACAAACTCAAGGTCGGCGAATGGGTGGCGGCAATCGGCAGTCCCTTTGGCCTGGACAACACCGTGACCGCTGGTATTGTGTCGGCAAAAAGCCGCAAGCTTCCGAGCGATCAGTACGTGCCCTTTATTCAGACTGACGTCGCAGTAAACCCCGGCAACTCCGGCGGCCCCCTCTTTAACATGGACGGCGAAGTCGTGGGCATCAACTCCCAGATCTTCTCCACCTCCGGCGGCTTCATGGGTCTGAGCTTTGCCATTCCGATTGACCTTGCGCTTCAGATCAAGGATCAGCTCGTCAAGCACGGCAAAGTCACGCGCGGCCGCATCGGTGTGATGATTCAGAACATTACGCCGGAACTTGCGGAAAGCTTCGGCTTAAAGACACCCAAGGGCGCGATCGTTGCCCAGATCGATAAGTCCGGCCCTGCCGCCAAGAGTGACCTGCGTGAAGGCGACGTCATCACGGCGGTAAACGGCAAGCCCGTTGAAACGAGCGGCGACATGCCCGTGATCGTGGGCTCCCTCAAACCCGGCGACACCGCCAAACTCACCGTGATCCGTGACGGCAAGTCTCAGACCGTGACGGTGAAGGTGGCTGAGTCCGGCAACGACGACTGGCAGCCCGGTCAGAAGTCCTCGGCAAAAGCTTCGGCTCTGGGCGTCACGGTCCGCGCCTTAAATGAGGAAGAAAAGCAGCAGGCTGAAACCGAAGGTCTGCTCGTGGTGAAAAGCGAAGGTGCGGCCCGCAAGGCCGGCATCCAGTCCGGTGACATCATTGTGAACGTCAACGGCATTGCGATGAAAAAGAGCACCGATCTCGGCAACATCCTCGAAAAGAGTAAGACACTGCGCATCCTGATCCAGCGCGGCGGCACCCGGATCTTCATTCCGATCCGTCTGAAGTAATCCGCGGGCTCAGGTTTTTTCTGAGCACGAGCCCTTCCGCGGGGTTTTTTTGCGGGCGAAAAAAAGCGGCGCTCAGGATCTCTCTCCTTTGCGCCGCTTTTTGTTCAGAACCGCTTACTTGGAGTAGCTGTTTTTCTGCTTGGAGGCTGCGATCTGATCCGCTTCCATGTTCATCGCGGCTTCTTCTGCAAGATGCCGTTTATCCGGATGCATCACTTCGTTTAACTGATCTTCGTTCACATCCTTCATCCATTGGCCCACCACGATGCAGGCAATGCCGTTACCGATCATGTTGGTAAGCGCACGGGCTTCACTCATGAAGCGGTCAATACCGAGGATGAGCGCAAGACCCGCAACCGGGACGTGACCCACCGCCGAAAGCGTTGCCGCCAGAACAATAAAGCCCGAACCCGTCACGCCCGCAGCACCTTTACTCGTCAAAAGCAGCACGGCCAAAAGCGTAATCTGCTGGAAAAGCGTCATCTGCACGTCGCAGGCCTGTGCGATAAAGACCGCTGCCATCGTGAGGTAAATGGCCGTGCCGTCAAGGTTAAAGGAGTAACCCGTCGGAATCACCAGGCCCACCGTGGACTTACTGACGCCTGCGTGCTCCATCTTGGCCATCATGCGCGGCAGCACCGATTCCGAAGAAGACGTACCGAGCACAATGAGGAGTTCTTCCTTGATGTAGCCGATGTAGCGGAAAATCGAGAACCCGTGCCAGCGACAGATACCGCCCAAAACCACGAAGATAAAGAGGATGCAGGTAAGGTAGAACGTTCCCATGAGTTCGGCCAGGGGCACAAGCGACGCGATACCGTACTTACCGATCGTAAAGGCCATGGCGCCGAAGGCACCGATCGGCGCCACGCGCATGATCATGCCCACGATCTGGAAAAGCACGTGCGAGCTCTTTTCAATCACGTCAAAAACGAGTGTGCCGCGGCCGCCGAACTTATGCAGTGCAAAGCCGAAAAGCAGCGAGAAAAAGAGCACCTGAAGAATTTCACCCTGCGCAAACGCACCCACCACCGTCGACGGGATGATGTTCATCAGAAACTGCGTGGTGGTCTGCATCTTGCCCGGGCCCGTGTAGGCGGCAACGGCACCTGAGTCCAGTGTCTTCGGATCAACGTGCATTCCTACGCCGGGCTGGCAGACGTTCACAATGAACAGCCCCACGATGAGGGCAATGGTGGAAACCACTTCAAAGTAAAGCAGCGCAAGGCCCCCGGTCTTACCGACCTTTTTCATGTCTTCCATGCCGGCGATACCGGTCACCACCGTACAGAAAATCACCGGAGCGATGATCATCTTGATGAGTTTGATGAAGCCGTCACCGAAAGGCTTCATCATTGCGCCCCAGTCCGGCGCAAAATAGCCAAGCAGCACGCCGCACACAATGGCGCAGATCACCTGAAAATAAAGGACCTTGTAAATCGGAGTTCTTTTCTTTGCCATGATCGGAATTCTTTACACAATTTATCCGGAAGGCTCACTTTGATCCGCCCAGTCTGAAAAAGACCCGCAGCAAACCGTCCCGCGCCTTCTGCAGCACCGGCGCCGCCTTTTTTCTGCGGCCCGCTGTCGCAACTTATACCAGCACCCCGAAGGGTTTCGCCTGAGCAATTTACTGTAACCAGGCGCTTTTTAAGCTCGAATTTTTGCTTTCAAAAAAAAGCGGACTATTTTCGCAATAGCCCGCTTTTTTGTAAAGACGTAAAAAGTGTTTCCGGGTCAGACTCTTGAAGCCGACGCCCAGATGCGTTCGCTTACCTCACGGGCAAGTGCCTCCTTCTGCGCTTCATCACTGACACTCAGCGCTCTTAACCATATGCCGTCCAAAAGGGCGAGATCAGCTTCAAGGCGCGTACGGGCAACGGCGTCCGTTACCCGGCCGCCGTGCAGATACACGGGCATCAGAACTTCACGCCAGGCCGCGACAAACTGCTGCACGGCGCGCCTGATCCGTTCGTTTTCCACGGATTCGGCCAGGATTTCCAGGGTAAGCCTTGCCTTGACGGGATCGAGCCTGGCAAGCGTAAGTTCGTAGACATCGCGCTTACAGGCTTCCTGCTCCTCATAGTGCTCCGAGTCCGTGCACAGATGCCGGCGGATTCTCAGAATTTCCCGCTCGGCAAAGGCTTCAATGATGGCGTCCTTGTTTTCAAAGAAGTTGTATAGGTTTCCCACGCTCATGCCGTCTTCGCGGGCGATGTCGGCCATGGAGACGTTGTGAAACCCCTTTCGCTTAAAGCACGCCAGGGCCGAGCGCATGATTTCCTCACGGCGCTGCAGCTGCGCTTCCGGGCTGCGGGGTTTACGGCCGCGGCTTGCCGCGGCCGTTTCGTCCGGAGCCGTCATTTGCTCTCCCCTTCGGGCTCGGCCAGTTCAGAGGCACCTCCCATGGCCTTATAAAGCGTAATGAGGCTTGCCGCGCGCGAAAGTTCCGCGGTGATCAGAGCCTGCTGTGCGGAGAAGTTCGTTCTCTGGCTGTCCAAAACCGAAAGGTAGCTGTCGGCACCGTTTTTGTAGCGCTCCGTGGCAAGGCGGTAGCTTTCTGCAGCGGCCTTGGCAAAGTCGCGCCGGGCGGAGAGTTCCCGCTCAACGGTCCCTTCCATCGCCAGAGCATCGGCCACATCCTTAAAGGCCGCCTGAATCGCCGCCTCGTAGTCCGCAAGCGCCGACTTCTGCCGCGCCTCAGCCGCTCTGAGGTTGGAGATGTTTGCGCCGCCCGTGAAGATGGGCAGCGAAATCTGCGGAGCCCAGCTCCAGATCTTGGTGGCGTGATCAAAGAGGTCGGAGAGCTGCGTGCTGCCGCCCCCGAAAGCTCCGGTGAGCGAAATACTCGGGAAAAACGCCGCACGCGCAACGCCGATATTGGCGTTGGCTGAGCGCAACACGGCTTCAGCCTGCGCAATGTCCGGGCGGTTTAAAAGCACTTCACTCGGAATGTTGCCGGCAACCGACACCGCGGCAACCGTCGCGGTTTCGATGCCTTCGGGTTCGAGGGCCGGATCGTAGGTGCCGCCCACCAAAAGCCGCAGGGCATTTCTGTACTGTGAAACCGCGCGCTCAGCCTGCACGGCCGCGGCCTGAGCTGCGGCCACGGTCTGAGCGGCCTGCTGCACGTCAAGCTGGCTTGAGGCCCCGAGCTCGTAACTTCTGACAATGAGCCGGTAGCTTTCTTCCTGGCTTGTGAGCGTTTCCCTCGCAAGCTTGTACTGCATCTTGGAGGCGCCCAGCGCGAGCCACGTCTGTGCAATGTCGGTAATCACCGTCATCTGCACGGTGCGCTGCGCGGCCTGCGTCTGGAAAAACGCCTGCAGCGCCATTTCGTTAAGGTTTCTCACGCGCCCGAAAAGATCGAGCTCATAAGAAGCCATCGCGGTTGCTGAGTAGGTGCGGTTGATGCTTGAACCCGTACGCGACACGGAGCGCGCCGCCGACTCACCGGCAGCGGCCGCCACAGACGGGAAGAGTTCCGCCCGCGACACACCGTACTGAGCGCGCGCCTCTTCCACACTGTAGAAGGCCGATCTCAGCGAGCGGTTCTGCGCAAGCCCCTGCTCAATGAGTTTTTTAAGCCTTGCATCGGTAAAGAAACTCGCCCAGTCGGCCAGGCCTTCGGTCAGAAGTTTGGCGTTTTTAACCGCCTCATCCTGCGTCCAGGCCTCTTCCACCGGTGCCTGCGGTCTTTCGTAATCAGGCGCGAGCGACACGCAGCCCGTCAGAAGCAGCGCTGCCGTCAGCGGTAAAAGCGTGAAAATCTTACGCATGATTGGTTTCCTTCTCATCGGTTACAGGAGCCGCGGCTGTCTTGTCCTTCTTGCGGCCGGAGATCTGAATGATCAGAGCATAAAACACCGGCACAAAGAAGATGCAGAGGAACGTACCGGTAAGCATACCGCCCAAAACGGCCACACCGATCGCGGACTGCGCACCCGCGCCCGCACCCGTGGCGGTTGCAAGCGGAATCACACCGAGACCGAAAGCGAGAGACGTCATCACAATCGGACGCAGTCTCAGACGCACGGCTTCCACAACGGCCGCAAGCGCGTCCATGCCGCTTTCAAAGAGCTCGCGGGCAAATTCCACAATCAAAATGGCGTTTTTCGCGACAAGCCCCACGGTGGTCAGGAGCCCCACCTGGAAGTACACGTCGTTTTCCTTGCCGCACAGAGCCGTCAGTCCCAGAGCACCCAACACACCCAGGGGCACCACCAGAATCACAGCCACAGGAATCGACCAGGATTCATACAGAGCGGCAAGTGCAAGGAACACCACGAGCAGCGACACGGCGTACAGGGGACCGGCATTGCCGCCCGCCACACGTTCCTGATAGGACACGCCGTTCCATTCGATGGAATATCCCGGCGGCATCTGCTGCAGGATTTCTTCCACCGCGGCCATGGCCTGACCGGAAGAAACGCCGGGCGCCGGAGACCCCTGAATGTTGACGGCATCAAGCGCGTTAAAGCGCTCCAGACGGGGCGAACCGTAAATCCATTCCGTCGTAAGGAACGATGAGAACGGAACCATTTCACCCGCACTGTTGCGCACATGCCACTTACCGATATCCTCGATTTCGGCACGCGAGCTTTCAATACCCTGGATGTAGACCTTCTTGAGTTTGCCCTGATCCATGAAGTCGTTGACGTAGCTCGAACCGATGGCGGAATTGAGCGTGTCGTTGATCATGTTGTCGGACACCCCGAGCGCACGGGCCTTGTCGTAGTCGATATTGACCTGCAGCATCGGGGAGTCGGCCATACCGTTATGGCGCACCTGCTGCAGACGGGGATCGGCGTTGGCGGCCGCGAGGAACTGCCCCATCACCTGCATGAGGTTGTCGTGCCCTCGGCCGGAGCGGTCCTGCAGGTAGAAGTCAAAGCCGTCGGCCACACCGAGTTCAGGCACGGGCGGCAGCGGGAAGGCAAAGCCCAGAACGTCCTTAAACTGCGGCGAAAAAAGCAATCCCTGCACGCGGCCCATAATAGCCTGGACACTGGACTTGTCCGTCTTTCGGTCATCCCAGTCCTTGAGCTTTAAAAAGCCCATGGCGTTATTCTGACCGGTACCGGCAAAGGAGAAGCCCCGCACGTAAAAGATTGAGGCAACATCGTCTTTTTCAGCCTGTGCAACCGTCTTCTGGAAGCGGTCAAGCGCCTTATCGGTGCGCTCGGCCGTGGCGCCCGCGGGTGCCTGCATCATCATGAGCAGCACACCCTGGTCTTCCGACGGCATAAAGGCGCTCGGCAGATGCATGTAGCCCCAGACCAGCGTGCCGCAGAGCACAAGGTAAATCACCATCACGCGGGCGATGCGGTGCACCAGTGCGCGCACCGAGGAGCGCACGCCGTTCGTGAGCGACCGAAAGCCACTGTTGAATTTTCCGAAAAAGCCGCCGCGCTCAAGGTGTGCTCCGGCCTTCACCTGCTTGAGCATCGAGGCGCAGAGCGCGGGCGTCAAAGTCAGAGCCACAATGACTGAAAGCACCATCGAGGAGACGATCGTCACGGAGAACTGACGGTAGATCACGCCGGTGGAACCGCCGAAAAAGGCCATCGGAATAAACACGGCCGAAAGTACCATGGCGATACCGATCAGGGCCCCCTGAATCTGGCCCATGGACTTAATTGTTGCGGACCGGGGATCTGCCCCTTCCTCACTCATTACGCGTTCGACGTTTTCCACCACGACAATGGCGTCGTCCACCAAGAGGCCAATGGCAAGCACAAGGCCGAACATCGTGAGCATGTTGATTGAGTAGCCCAAGATGCCGAGCACGGCAAACGTACCCAGAAGCACCACCGGCACGGCAATCGTCGGAATAATCGTCGCGCGCCAGTTCTGAAGAAAGAGGTACATCACGCCCACCACGAGGATGATGGCCTCAATCAGAGTCTTCACCACTTCTTCCAGCGCCTTTTTCACAAAGGGCGTGGTATCAAAGGGGTAAATCACCTCAACGCCTTCGGGGAAGTACGCGGAGAGTTCCTGCACCTTGTCGCGCACGCGCGCCGCCGTGTCAAGAGCGTTGGCGCCCGCGGCGAGCTTAATGGCGATACCCGAAGAGGGATAGCCGTCAAACTTACCTTCAAAGGTATAGGTTTCCTGACCGAGCTCAACCGTACCGATATCCTTGATGCGCACAACCGAGCCGTCAGGCATCGTCTTTAACGCGATGTTGGCAAACTCGTCTGAGGTCGTCATCAGGGAACTCGCGCGGATCGTGGCGGTGATCATGCGCTTGCCGTTGGTAGGCTGACCGGCGATGTCACCGGCCGCCACCTGGACGTTTTGCTGCGAAATCGCCGAGGAAACGTCCGAGGGCATGAGCTTATATTTATTCATAAGCTCCGGATCCATCCAGATACGCATGGCGTAGGACGCACCGAACACCGTGGTTTCACCGACACCCTTGACGCGCGCCAGAGGCTCTTCGATGTTGTTGGTGAGGTAGTCGCCCAAGTCACCGGAATTCATGCGGTGCGAGCGGTCCACAAAGCCCACAACCATCAGGAAGGACGCAGAGCTCTTTTGCACCACGACACCCAGACGCTTGACGATCTCAGGCAACGTGGGCTCAGCCATCGAGAGCTTGTTCTGCACCTGCACCTGAGCAATATCCGGGTTGGTGCCGGCCTCAAAGGTGAGCGTAATCGTCATGCGGCCCGTGGAGTCCGACGTGGAACTCATGTACAAAAGGCCGTCCAGACCCGTCATGTTCTGCTCGATGATCTGCGTCACCGTACGCGACATCGTTTCAGCCGAGGCACCCGGGTAGGTTGCCGAAACCGTCACCTGAGGCGGTGCGATACGCGGATACTGAGAAACCGGCAGGTTAAAGATCGACAGCAGACCTGCCAGCATGATCACGATAGCGACCACCCAGGCAAAAATCGGGCGGTCGACAAAAAAGCGGCTCAACATAGTTCAGTCTCTCCCGCGTTTTTACTGCTTCTGAGGAGCCTTATGGGCGGCACCGGCCTCAACGGGCGAAACAGTCGCCCCCGGGCGGACCTTGAGAACCCCTTCGACAATGACGCGGTCACCGGCCTTCAGGCCCCCCGTCACAATCCAGAAAGCGCCTTCGGTGCCGCTCACTTCAATATCACGCGTCTCGACCTTATTGTCCTTGGTGACGACAAACACATAGGGTTTGCCGTTGGTGTGACGCATCGTCGCGCGCTGATCGAGCTTGATGATGTTGTGCTGTACGCCTTCATTGATGACGGCACGCACATACTGCCCCGGCATCAGGCGGCGGTCCGGATTGGGAAAGACCGCACGGATGCGCACGGTGCCCGTGGTCTGATCCACCAAAGCATCCTTAAAGGTAAGGCGCCCCTTATGGGGATAGGCCACACCGTTATCGAGCATGAGCGTGACTTCCGCACCTTCGTCACTTGCCTTTAAGCGGCCTGCGGCAATGTTGGAGCGGATTTTGTCCATCACATCGTAGGACTGCGTCACGTCAACGTAAATCGGATCGAGCTGCTGCACGACCGTCAGACGCGAGGCCTGATTGGCCGTCACCAGGGCCCCGGGCGTTACTTCAGACAAGGAAACCTGACCGGAAATAGGACTTGTGACCTTGGTGTAGCGCAGATTGATGCTTGCCGTTTCAAGGGCGGCCTTGGCGGCAGCCACCTCAGCCACGGCGACTTTGAGCTGCGCCTGGGCTGAATCATCGGACTGTTTGCTCACTGCATTGGCTTTGACAAGCTGAGCGGAACGCCTGGCGTCGGCCTGACGCAGTGCGAGCGTGGCTTCGGCCTGCTTTAAGGCGGCCTGCGCCGAGAGAACCTGGGCCTTATAAAGGCTTGCGTCAATCTGATAGAGCGAATCGCCGGCTTTGACTTCGGCGCCTTCCTCAAACTGGCGCTTTTCAATGATGCCCGTGACCTGGGGGCGGACCTCGGCGACGCGGTAGGCGCTGGTGCGGCCCGGCAGTTCCGCACGCAGTGTTGCGGAAGCAAGCTGCATCTGAGCCACTTCAACCTGCGTCGCAGGCGCCTTCATCTGCTGCGCCGACTGTTTGTTGCCGCAGCCGGCAAGCGCAATCGCAATGCAAACCGCTGCCGCAGCGGTAGTCAGAGGGCGAAATTTGAACGACATTGATAAAGCTCCGTAAAGCTGAGTCACCCGAAAAAGGGAGGCAGTTAAGGCCCGGGAGGCCTGAAACAAAGACAAAAAGCCCCGGACATTTTCTTAACTGAACGAGGATTCAACATTTTAATGTGCTTTATTTCCCTGCGTTACGCGCTTTCTTACAGTTTGTAAACAATTGAGTCTGTTTTTGATCTGAGGCCGTACGGCGATAGAACGCGGTTACGTGTTTTTGCTTAGCCAGGCCTACAATGGCGTTGCCTTCCGGCAGGGGGCTTCCGTTCTGCCTGCACCGGACGTTTTGACTTCTCCCCACCCGTTTGCGGCGTTAACAATCATGTTGGACCTGCTTCACCTGCAGTATTTTTTCGGCGCGCTGGTTTCGCTTGTCGTCATTACCAATCCGCCTTCCAAAATTCCGCTGTTTGTGAGCCTGACGGTCGGTATGACGCGCGAGCAGCGCCATCAGCAGGCCAACTGGGCTGCGATTTATTCATTCCTGGTGATGATCGTCAGTCTGATTGCCGGCAACATGCTGCTCGCGTTTTTCGGCATCAGCTACAGCGCCATGCGTATCGCGGGCGGCCTGGTGATTGCCATGATCGGCTACCAGATGCTTTTCGGCGGCAACTCCCCCAATAACGCCCCGATGGTGCGCCGCAACAAAGAGGATTACGCGTTCTTTCCGATTGCCATGCCCGGTATTGCAGGGCCCGGTACCATCGCCGTCGTGATCGGCTTTTCCACCGAAATTGCCGAACTCACGGACCGCACGCAGATGATTACGGCCTTTTTAATGACGGGGCTTGCGATCGCGGGCACGAGCCTTATTGCCTGGATTACGCTGCGCTCGAGCGAATACTGCTCGGACCACCTCGGGCCTTCGGGCATGGCCGTTTTGGGCAAACTCATGGGCTTTATCCTGATCTGCATCGGCGTACAGTTTGTGGGCTCGGGCATCAAGAGTTTCATTGCCTCATAAACGCGGTTTTCCGGACCGCAAAAAAGGCGCCTCAGACAATTTCTGACGGCGCCTTTTTTTACGCGCGTAAAAGAGACAACTCCGCGCGTCTGTGTCTTATCAGACAATCACGTCAATCCAGCCTTCAGGCGCTTCAATTTCGCCGTCCTGAATACCGGTGAGGGTGCTGCGCAGCTTCGCCGTGACTTCACCCATCTTTTCCATGCCCGAGGGGAAGCGGATCACGCCGTCGGCGGTATGAATTTCACCAACGGGCGCCATCACGGCCGCCGTACCGCAGAGCGCACATTCCTTAAAGTCCTTGACTTCGGCAAGCGCCACCGGGCGTTCGATCACCTTGAGTCCGAGATAGTGTTCGGCCACATACACGAGCGAACGGCGCGTGACGGACGGCAGAATCGAGGGGCTCTTCGGCACAATGAGCTGATTGTCCTTGTCAACAAAGAGCACATTGGCGCCGCCCGCTTCTTCAATATACGTGCGGGTCTGCGGATCGAGGTAAATGTTTTCAGCGTAGCCTTCGCGGTGCGCTTCCATGGTCGGGTACAGGCTCATGGCGTAGTTAAGACCCGCCTTAATGTGGCCCGTGCCGTGAGGTGCCGCGCGGTCGTATTCCGCGATGCGCACCTTCAGGGGCTTGACGGCGCCTTTAAAGTAGGCGCCCACCGGCATGCAGAAAACGCGGAAAAGATACGAAGGAGCCGGCGCCACACCGATCTGCGGGCCCGAGCCGATCATCACGGGGCGGATGTAAAGCGTGCAGCCCGTACCGTAGGGCGGAACCCAGGCGGCATTGGCGCGCACCACTTCTTCCACGGCATGCACGAAACGCTCCACCGGGTAGGCGGGCATCTCAAGGCGGGCCGCTGAGTCGGCCATGCGCTTGGCGTTTAAGTCCGGACGGAAAGTGACGATATGGCCGTCCTTCGTCGTGTAGGCCTTCAGGCCCTCAAAGCAGCTCTGCGAGTAGTGAAACACACAGGCCGATTCCAGAAGGCTGATGTGCTCATCGGTAATCAGTCCGCCCTGATCCCAGGCGCCGTCCTTCCATTCAGACTGCCAGCGGTAGTCCGTTTTCGTGTAGCCGAAGCCGAGCTTGGCCCAATCGATGTTTTTCTTTTCCATAACTAAACCTGCAACAAACACGGGAAAACAGGCATTGAGCACCTGCCTCCCGACATCATGGCTAGACGCGCCGGTTTAAGGGATAAGGCCCTCTTTGACCGGAGCACTACGGGAAAAAATCATACTCTCGGGCAACCGACCGCGTCTTTGTAGTTTTGCTTATTCGACCGTCACGCTTTTTGCGAGATTCCGCGGTTTGTCAACGTCGGTGCCGCGCGCCAGGGCCGTGTGATACGCCAAAAGCTGCAGAGGCACCGCATGCAGCACGGGCGAGAGATCACCGTAGTTTTCCGGCATCTGAATCACGTGCATGTTGTCGGCGGGGGCAATCGCCGTGTCGGCGTCGGCAAACACATAAAGTTCACCGCCTCTGGCCCGCACCTCCTGCATGTTGCTCTTTAATTTTTCAATGAGCTCGTCATTGGGCGCAATCGTCACCACGGGCATGTTTTCATCCACAAGCGCCAGAGGCCCGTGCTTTAATTCCCCGGCCGGGTAGGCTTCAGCGTGGATATAGCTGATTTCCTTGAGTTTCAGTGCCCCCTCAAGCGCAATCGGATAGTGCATGCCGCGTCCCAGAAAAAGCGCGTGCTCCTTGCGGGCAAACCGTTCGGCCCAGGCGATGATCTGGGGTTCCAGCGCAAGCACTGCGGTAAGCGCCGTTGGAATATGCCGCAAACGGTTTAAAGCGTCGGCCTCAGCCTCTGCAGTCAGCCTTCCCCTGATCTTGGCAAAGACCAGCGTAAGGAGGTAAAGCGCCGTCAATTGTGTTGTAAAGGCCTTGGTGCTTGCCACCCCGATTTCGACACCCGCGCGCGTGATGTAGTGCAGACGGCTTTCGCGCACCAGGGCGCTTTGCGCCACGTTGCAGATCGTGAGCGTCTTGTCCATGCCGCGGCTCTGCGCAAATTTGAGCGCCGAAATCGTATCCGCGGTTTCGCCCGACTGCGAAATCGTCACCACAAGCGTCTCCGGATCCGTCACGGGCGTGCGGTAGCGGTATTCACTGGCCACTTCCGCGTCGCAGGCGATGCCCGCCACCGACTCCAGCCAGTACTTGGCGGTAAGCGCCGCGTAGTAGCTCGTTCCGCAGGCAAGCATCAGAATGCGCTTGACGCCCGGGAAAACCTCTGCCGCCTGACGGCCGAAAATCGTGGGCGTGATGCCTTCCACGCCTTCGAGCGTGTCGGCAATTGCGCGGGGCTGCTCAAAGATTTCCTTCTGCATGTAGTGACGGTAGGGTCCGAGCTCTGCCGCACCCGAATACGTCTGCACCCGCATGGGCTGGCGGCAAACAGCCGGATAGTCCGTCCCTTTGTGCGAAAAAATCCGGACGTTTCCAAGCGTCACGTCAGCCACATCACCGTCTTCAAGGAAAATGATGTTGTCGGTGACGCCTGCCAAAGCCATTGCGTCGCTAGCCACGAAATTTCCGGTCTCACTTAACCCCACCACCAGGGGCGACCCCTGACGCGCCGCCACAATGCGCTGCGGTTCATTGAGCGCAAAAACGGCGATGGCGTATGCTCCGCGCACGCGGTTTAAAGCCTTTTGCACGGCCGCAAGAAGGTCTCCCTCGTAGTAGGAATTCACAAGGTGCGCGAGCACCTCCGTATCCGTCTGACTCGTAAAGACCACGCCTTTGGCCTGCAGTTCATCGTGCAGTTCGGCAAAATTTTCAATGATGCCGTTATGCACGAGCGCAATGCGCCCGCCTGCAATATGCGGGTGCGCGTTTTCCACAACGGGCTTGCCGTGCGTGGCCCAGCGGGTGTGGGCAATACCGATCGTGCCGTCGATTTTCTCGTTTTCGACCTGCTCAATGAGTTCATGCACACGCTGCACGGAGCGCGCACGACGGATTTTTCCGTCTTCAATCACCGCAACGCCGCAGCTGTCGTAGCCGCGGTACTCAAGACGCCTTAAGCCCTCCAAAAGGACGGGCATGATTCTGCCGGTACTGACTCCGGCCACAATTCCGCACATAGATCTCTCCCTGAGCGTGTGTCCGGTTCAGTTACTTCGCCTCAGCCTTTTTGGGGCGTTCCCACCCTTCCACCGTTTTCTGATGCACCCGCGAGAGCGTGAGCTTACCTTCGGGCGCATCGTGCGTGAGCGTGGTCCCCGCGCCGAGCGTTGCACCGGCGCCCACCGTCACGGGAGCCACAAGCTGCGTATCTGACCCGATAAAGGCATCGTCTCCGATCATGGTACGGAATTTGTTGACGCCGTCATAGTTGCAGGTGATGGTGCCCGCGCCGATATTGACGCGCGCGCCGACGGTTGTATCTCCGATGTAGGAGAGGTGGTTGATCTTGCTTTCAGCGGCAACGTCAGACTTTTTCAGTTCCACAAAGTTGCCGATATGCACGTTTTGGGCCAATTTGGTCTGCGGTCGCAGACGGGCGTAGGGCCCCACTTTGCTGCCCGCGCCCACCTCGGCGCCGTCAATGTGCGTAAAGGGTTCAATCCGTACGTCATCGGCAATCACCGCATTACGGATTACGCAGTAAGGTCCCACATGCACGCGGTTGCCGAGCCTGACGTTGCCTTCAAAGACGCAGCCCACATCAATCACCACGTCTTCGCCGCAGGTGAGTTCCCCGCGCACGTCAAGGCGCGAGGGGTCAATCACCGTCACGCCGGCATCGGTAAGCTGCTCTGCCCTGTAGTCCTGCCAGATCCCCTCAAGGCGTGCAAGCTGCGTCTTGGAATTCACCCCCTCGACTTCAAAACTTCTTCTCGGGCGGGCCGAGCTGATGCGCACGCCGTCACGGACCGCAAGGCCGATAACATCAGTGAGATAGTACTCAGACTGCGCGTTGGCGGGCTTTAATTCCGAAAGCCAGCCCGCAAGGCGCGCAGTGGGCAGCAGCATGATCCCTGTGTTGATTTCACGAATCTGTTTCTGGCCTTCGGTGGCGTCCTTTTGCTCAACAATTGCCACGATGCGGCCCCTTTGGCGCAGAATCCGCCCGTAACCGGTGGGGTTACGCAGCACAGCCGTCAAAAGCGCCATGCCGTCACCGGCGGCGTCTCTCAGACGCGCAATGGTTTCGGGCTGAATCAGCGGCACGTCACCCAAAAGCACCAGGGTCATCTCTGCGGCCGGATCCAGAAGCGGCAGCGCCTGCTGCAGAGCGTGTCCGGTCCCGAGCTGCGGCTGCTGCAGGGCAAACGACACGGCGGGGAAGTCCGTTAAAGAGGCCTTTACCTCATCGGCGCCGTGACCGATCACAACCACCGTGCGGCTCACATCGGGCAGCGCCTGCACGGTCTTCAGAACATGATGAATCATCGGGGAGCCGGCAATCGGCTGAAGCACCTTCGGCAGCGACGAATGCATCCGTTTACCGAGTCCCGCGGCAAGAACAACAACGTTAATCACAATACGATTCCTTTTAGTGGTTTTACGCCCTTTGTCTGACAGAAAGTTCGGGCGGTTTTAAGCATTTAACCGATTAATTGTACCGAGGGACGGCAGAGGCGGACAGCGTCCGGCAAAGGCATGAAAAAAGGCGGTCACCCCGGTTGTCGGGATAACCGCCTTCTGCCTCAGACCGGCTTAAACCGGATTATTTCCAGAATGCGAGCAGAACATTCATGATGATGAGGGCAAACACGGCGTTGAGGATGGAGTTGACCATCAGCATCGGCCAGTAACGCTTCGGGCAGTCAGCCACACCCAAAAGACGCCCCATGTACTGAATCTGGGACGCCATCAGGAAGATGGCGGGCAGCAGAATCGTCACGTCGTGCGGCGTGATGTGTCCGCTCGCGAGAAGGCTCACGGCAACGCCGGTACCAGCAGAAGCCGACAGCCAGGCCGTGAGCAACACCGTGATCGATTCACCGGAAAGGCCAAAAAGCCCCATGATGCCCGCGCAGTGCGTGCCGAGAAAATCCAGTACGCCGAGCAAACCCAAAATGTGCGCAAGCACAAAGGCCATCAGCACGTTGGGCAGCAGATTGTTGATGGCGACACCGAACCCCTTGCGGGCGCCGGTAATGAAGATATCCAGAGGATTGCCGCTTTGCTTGGCGGTTTTCACAGCCTGTTCACTCATGACTGAAAATCCTTCCTGTAAACGGTATTAAGCAGAATGCGGACAAGCACGGCACCCACAAACTTCAGAATAAACATCACAATAAGCGGAATCACAACCGGCACCAGGCAGGCCGCAAACAAGGCCGAACCGATGGCAAAGTAGTTGTTGATGAGCCCTGCGCCCGAATACTGCCAGGCGCACATCACGACCAGGTCTTTTTTCGTAATCTGCCCCTGATCGGCAAGACCCTTGGTAAGAGCAGCACCCGCGTCCGTACTCTGCAGGTCGGTAATGAGGGCAAGGCCCGTGCGGCCCGGAATACCGAGAATCGGGTACAGAAGCGGTGTCATCAGTTTCTGAGCGGCACGGATGGCGCCGTAGTACGTGACAATTTCAAGAATCCCCAGAGCAAGCATCACGGTGGGCACAAGCGACAGAGCAAACAGAAAGCCCGAGCGTGCGCCGATACCGCCGGAACCGACAAAAGTCTTGCCGCTGATCTGACCGAAGGCACCCGCAAGCGTGGTGAAGTCAAGTGCTCCGAGCCACTTGTAGCCGTCAATCTTGTAAAAAATACCGGAGAAGAAAACCAAAGCGGCCAAAAGTGCGATGTAGGCACCCGGGCCGACCTTCTCTTCCTCTACCGTGTCCTGTGTTTTGTCTTCTGACATTACATGACCTCAGCAGGTATGCTATTGAAGTGTCAGATTGTAACAATCTTGACTCAAACGCCCCTAAGGTAAACTGCCTAAAACCATGCATTCACAAGGATTTTGGCTCTTCGTGCATAGTTGTGGGTAAAAAAATCAAGCAACTACACTGGAAAGCTGTTGTTTAGCGGGCTTTCCGGAGACAGCATGGTTTGAGGGATCACCAAATTTGAGCAGCATAAAAGCACCATTGCCTTGAGATTTTCAACATTACGAAACCGGCACCGGCAACGGTATCCCCGGGTGGCGTGAACCTGGACCACTGCAGATTTTGT
>OBAH01000591.1_pt1 | contig 28220 bp, 26 predicted proteins | sample 1517491 | NCBI WGS metagenome assembly OBAH01 (sample SAMN04571697, study PRJEB22368) | human gut metagenome | biome: human gut; material: stool | host: Homo sapiens | place: Luxembourg | collected 2012-08-03
AATATGCACCTCTAGCTCAGTTGGTAGAGCAACTGACTCTTAATCAGTGGGCCCAGGGTTCGAGTCCCTGGAGGTGCACCAACAAAAGAGCGTTGAATCGTTTGATTCGACGCTCTTTTTCTATATCAGAAAACTGGGGAGGGCTGTTTTATGGATCGGACACTGCGTGAGGATGCGGATGCCATCATCGCATCCAGCCTGAAGGCGGTTTTGCCGGACGAAGCCGTGCGCCGCGCGCTGGCACAGTTCCGGCCCGGGCGGGGCCGAGTGCTGCTGGTGGCGGCGGGCAAGGCTGCCTGGCAGATGACCCATGCTGCTGTGGAAGCGCTGAGCCGGGTGGATGGCGGTGTGGTCGTGACGAAATACGGCCACGTGAAGGGTGAGATCCCCGGCGTGATCTGCTGCGAGGCGGGCCACCCAGTGCCGGATGAAAACGGGTTTGCGGCCACGGAGAAGGCGCTGGAGCTCGTCCACGGCCTGCAGCCGGAAGACACCGTGCTGTTCCTGCTCTCCGGCGGCGGCAGCGCGCTGTTTGAAAAGCCGCTGCTGCCCGGCGCAGAGCTGCAGGACATCACCGGCCAGCTGCTGGCCAGCGGGGCGGATATCGTGGAGATAAACATCATCCGCAAGCGGCTCTCGGGCGTGAAGGGCGGGCGATTTGCGCAGGCCTGTGCCCCGGCACGGGTGTTCAGCATCGTGCTCAGCGATGTTCTGGGTGACCCGCTGGACATGATCGCCAGCGGCCCGGCCGTGCCGGACACATCCACCTGCGCGCAGGCGCAGGCTGTTGCCGAGAAATATCACCTGCAGCTCTCTGCGCGGGCAAAGGCGCTCCTGGCACAGGAAACACCCAAAGCGCTGGATAACGTGACCACCCGCATCACCGGCAGTGTGCGTGAGCTCTGCGCTGCTGCAGCCGATGCCTGCCGGGCGCGGGGCTATGAGCCCCTTCTGCTGACCGACCGGCTCTGCTGCGAGGCGCGAGAGGCAGGCAGCTTTCTGGGCACCATTGCCCGCACCCACGCAGGGCAGGGGAAAAAGCTGGCTTTCCTTGCGGGCGGCGAAACCGTGGTGCACCTCACCGGCAAGGGCCTTGGCGGCCGCAACCAGGAGCTGGCCCTTGCCGCAGCCCCGGCCATCGCCGGGCAGAAGGCAGCCGTCTTTTCCGTGGGCAGCGACGGCACCGACGGCCCCACGGATGCCGCCGGAGGCTATGTGGATGGCGACACCGCAGCGGCGCTGGCAGCACGGGGCCTGCGGGTGTTTGACGTGCTGCAAAACAACGATGCCTACCACGCGCTGCAGGCGGTGGGCGGGCTGATCGTCACCGGGGCCACGGGGACCAACGTCAACGATGTGGCTGTGGCACTGGTCGAAGGAGAATAAGCGATACGCAAACAGGCCGTCCGGCGGGAGATTTCCCGAGCCGGACGGCCTGTTCTTTATGGGAGGTTTATAAAGCGCACCGAGAGCGGCGCAAACCGCCCTCAGAGCGCGGAGAATGCAGGGAAAGGGACTTTACTTCTTGAAGGTCAGAACGCCCTTACGGTAGGAAGGATCGTGGCTGTCCACGAAGTCGAAGGCTGCCTGTGCGTCCTCGAAGTTCCAGGTGTGGGAGATGCTGCCGCGCAGATCCACCTTGCCCTCGTTGACCAGGTCGATGACGTCCTGGAACTTGCGGTTCTGCAGGCGGCTGCCGCGGACGTCCAGCTCCTTGGAGGTGATGACGAACTGGTTGACCTCGGTGGGTGCCACGGAGAAGCCCATGGTGATGACGCGGCCGGCATTGCCGGTGGCCTGCAGAGCGGTCAGCAGGCTGCCCTTGACGCAGGCGGCGTCGATGGTCACGGTGGGGCCGTAGCCGTCGGTCAGCTCGTGAGCCTTGGTGGGAACGTCTTCCTTCAGGCTGTTGATAGTGTAGGTTGCGCCGTTCTTCTTGGCTTCCTCCAGCTTTGCGTCGTCGATATCGGTGACGATGATGGCCTTGGGGTTGTACAGCTTGACGATGCGCAGGATGGAGCTGCCCAGAGCGCCGCTGCCAATGATCATAACGGTGTCCTCGCTCTCCAGCTGGGCACGGCTGCAGCACTGCACGGCGATGGTGGTGGGCTCGATCATGACGGCTTCCTCGTCGCTCAGGATCTCAGGCACCAGGTAGCAGTCGCGGTCCGGCACAGCCATGTACTCGCGGTAGCCGCCGTCGATGTGCACGCCGCGCACCTTCAGGTTGCCGCAGACGTTGGGGCGGCCCTTGCGGCAGGCGTAGCAGTGGCCGCAGGCGGTGACCTGGTCGATGATGACGCGGTCGCCCACCTTCACGCGGGTCACGCCCTCGCCGATCTCCTCAACGATGCCCACGTTCTCGTGGCCGATGATGCGGGGATAGGTGGCGGCAGCATTGGTGCCGTGGTAGATGCCCACGTCGGAGCCGCAGATGCCGGCGGCGACCATGCGGACCAGGACATTATTTTCTTTGTCGATCTGAGGCTTCTCGAGATCAACGATCTGCAGTTTATTCGGTTCAACGATCTGAACGCCCTTCATAAAATCTTCCTCCTGAAATTGATGATGGTTTTAAAGATTTTCATGACTTTCTCTGCACGGTGGGCGGATGGCTCCGGGCCGTGCTGACACTAACATATTACCACAGACGAAACGAAAAGTAAATTGCTTTTTGAAAAAAGAAAATATTTTCTTTTTTCCACAAAAACGACCTGTACAACGGCTTTATTTCGTATTTCTGCGGATTTGCAGCGGAAATATGTAACATATCACGACGGCTAAAATCTGGCTAAAAATAGAAAGCGCCTGCAGCTTTCACCGCAGGCGCTTCCGGACGAAGTAAGAGAGTTTCTCTGAAACGTTAGGGGTGGGATCAGCCCATGAGCAGGTTGGCGACGCCAACGGTCAGGGCAGGCACATAGGTGACCAGGAACAGAACGCCGAAGTTGACGATCAGCAGCGGGACCAGAGCCTTCACGCTGTCGGACAGGGTGCACTTGCCGTAGCGGGAACCGATGTTGGTTGCAGCGAACAGGCAGACGCCAACAGGGGGAGTGCACAGGCCCAGGACCAGGTTCATGACCACGATGATACCGAACTGGATGGGATCGACGCCCACGGCGGTGGCCACAGCCAGCAGGGTGGGGAACAGGATCAGGATGGCGGCGATGGTCTCCATGAACATGCCCACGAAAATCAGGAAGATGTTGATGAGCAGCAGGATCAGGTACTTGTTGGTGGTCAGGCGCAGCATTGCGTCAGCGATCATGCTGGGGATGTGCTCCTTGGTCAGGATGAAGGCAAAGACGTTTGCGAAAGCGACCAGAGCCATGATGGCGGAAGCGGAAGAAACGGTATCCTTCAGGCAGGCGTACATCTCCTTGGGGCCCATCTTGCGGTAGATGAACACAGAGACGACCAGGCCGTAGACCACGCAGATGATGGAAGCTTCGGTCGGGGTGACGATACCGCCCATGATGCCGAACAGGATGATGGCCACCATGATCAGTGCCCAGATGGCTTCCTTGGTTGCGTGCCAGATGTGAGACCAGCTTGCAGCCTTATCACGCTTGGGGTAGTGGCGCTTGACGGACAGCACATAGCAGGTGCCGCACATGCCGAGGCCCAGCAGCAGGCCGGGGACGATGCCGGCCATGAACATCTTGGAGACGGACAGGCCGGTCATGGTAGCGGCCATGATCATGGGCACGGACGGGGGAATGATGGGGCCCAGGCAGGAAGATGCAGCGGTGATTGCCACCGAGAAGGGCACGTCGTAGCCCTGGTTGACCATCATGGGGATCTCGACGCCGCCCAGTGCCACGGTGTCGGACAGAGCGGTGCCGGAGATGCCGGCGAAGACCATGGATGCCAGAACGTTTGCGTAGGCCAGGCCGCCGGTGATGTGGCCCACCAGTGCGTCTGCAAAGTCCAGCAGCTTCTCAGAGATACCGCCCTGGTTCATCAGGTTGCCGGCAAAGGTGAAGCCGGGGATGCACAGCAGGGTGAAGGAGTCCAGACCCTTGAAGAAGTACTGTGCGAAGTTGATCATCTGGATGTGGGAGCCCAGCATGTAGGCCACGGAAGCGAGGCCCAGACTGAACGCCACGGGCACGCCGATCGCCAGCGCGACGACGAAAACAATAAACAGAACAGCGACCATTGCTTAGTCCTCCTTTTCAGCCGGGGTGTCGTTCCAGCTCAGTGCGGTGCGGACGATGTCCAGCAGGTAGCTCACCGGCAGGATGACGAAGGTGAGGAACTGGGAGAAGTAGATGTACTTCATCGGGATGTTGGTGGCGGTGGAGTTCATTGCGAAGGTGGGGAAGCAGTATTTCGGCTCGGCCATCACCAGGATGATCAGGCACATGGCGAGGATGACGACCTCGATGACCATGTTCAGCACCTTCAGAGCCTTGGGGTTCTTCTTTTTCAAAAAGTCGCCCATGAACTCAACGTTGACGAACTCATGCTTCAAAGCAGCCAGGCCAACGCCGAAGGCCACCATGTAGATGAAGGAATAACGGGCCAGCTCCTCAGTCCAGGAGGGGGCATTGGGCAGGAAGTTGCGGCTGATGACCTGCACCAGAACGCAGAAGCAGAAACCGATGTAGAAGATGGAGCTCAGTGCGTACAGAACTTCCATGTAGCCCTTGATGAACTTATTCAGGCTTTTTTTCATAAAGGATACGACCTCTCTTTCCTTGAGGATGGTATGGACGATAAAGAAGGGGCAGACTGCAAGTCTGTCAGCCTGCCCCGTTGGAACTTAACTTTTTATCGTCAGTCGATCAGCGATCAGGCCAGAGCTTCGATCTCGTCGTAGATCTTCTTCTGGCTGTCGGTCAGGATGGGCAGCACGCCGTTGACCATGGCATCGGCGAACTCCTTGGTGTCGACCTCGATGAACTCCATACCCTGCTCCTGCAGCTGGTTGTAGTACTTCTCCTCGTTGTCCAGGAACAGTTCATGCTCGTGTGCCTGGCACTCGGCACCGGCGGCATCCACCACAGCGCGCTGGCTGTCGGACAGGCGGTTGTACTGGGTCAGGCCCATTGCAATGTAGACCCATGCACGCAGGTGAGCGGTCAGGATCAGGTAGGGGCAGACCTCGTAGAAGCTCTGGGTCTCGATCATGGCCAGCGGGTTCTCCTGCGCCTCGATGGTGCCCTGCTGCAGAGAGGTGAAGACCTCGGACAGTGCCATGGGGGTGGGCTTTGCGCCGATGGCCTGGAAGGCGGCCACGGTCATGGCAGACTGCGGGGTGCGGATGACCAGGTTGTTGCAGTCGGCAACGCAGGTCAGCTTCTTGGTGGAGGTGATGTAGCGCGGACCACGGGTGAAGTAGCCCAGGCACTTCATGCCGCAGGCCTCCATCAGGCCCTCGAACTCCTGGCCGACTTCGCCGGTCAGGACCTTCTCCATCTGCTCGTCGCTCTGGATCAGGTAGGGCATGCCGATCATGCCAAGGTCCGGCTGGTAGGTCTGCATGGACTCGCCGGTGAAGGTGATATCCACCGTGCCGCTGTCGGACAGGATGCCCTGGATCATATCGACCTCAGGTCCCAGCTGGCTGTTGGGGAAGACATCGACTTCGATAGTGCCGTTGGAGTTTGCTTCGCAGTACTCCTTGAACTTCAGAGCGCCCTGGTGCCAGGAGTCGCTCTGGTCATTGATGTGGCCGATGTTGATGACGACCTTATCGCCGGTCACTTCGCCGCCTGCTGCTGCGCCGGAACCGGCGGTGGAAGCAGCCGTGCTGGTGGAGGAGCTGCCGCCGCAGGCAGCCAGACCCATGGCCAGAGCAGAAACACCTGCAACCTTCATGAAGTTACGACGGGTGATCTTGTGGATACGCATAGAAATTCTCTCCTTTTCGTTGGTTTTATCATGCCTGCGCTCTAGGCGGAACGCTGCTGCGCCGGTTCGTGCAGCCGTGCGCCGCGTGCCGTCTGCGACATGTTTCCCTTGGCGATATACTAACATATCAGATTACCGGAGACAAGATGAAACGGCCTTTCTTATCTGAATCTTTACCGGGCGTTCCAGGGGGAGGACCGGTGCGCTTTTCCGTGGACTCGCCCGAAAAAACTTCTGAATGGAGCAGAAAAACCGGATAAAACAAAAAAGAGCAGGCCTGTACATGGGTGTCGTACAGGTCTGCTCGAGGAAAGTTCAGAGAATGCGGCAGCAGCGCTCCGCAAAACCGGAAGGCCGCTTGTAACATTTCAGACGCAGATCATTTCTTTTTCTTCTTGGGTTTCTCGGCTTTGTACACCGTCACCAGGCTCTTGAGCTTCACGCCAGTCTCGTGGGTATCCTCCACCGGGCCGGAATGGTAGCGCTCCTGCTCCAGATAGGCGATCATGCCGTCACGGTCGAAGCACTTCTGGGCCGAGATGCCGGTCAGCCGGGCTTCCTTGCTGGTGAACACGGCGATCACCTCCACCGGGATGCCGCTCAGGCCCGCCTTGTCCATGGCGCGGCGCAGCAGCACCTGCTGCTTTTCGCTGGCGGTGACCGGGTTCGGGATGCGGTTGTCCGTGTGGTTGATGTGCTGGCGCCACTGGTCATTGGGCTGGTCGCCGGGGTGGATCTCACCGGCAAAGCCGAAGCAGTTCAGGCCCACCACGCCGCCCGGGGTGACCACCAGCGCCAGCGTAGTGGTCAGCTGGCCGCTTTCCTGAATGGTGCCGGGGTACACCAGCGTATAGTGCTGGCGCTTGGTAAAGGTGATGAGCTGCGAGACGATCGCGGTCAACTCGCCCTGCATGCTGTTGTTCACATGGCGCTCCGGCTTTTTCTCCGGCTCCACCTCAAGCCCCAGCGGGCCGCGCTTTTTCTTGCGGTGCAGCGGGGCCATCAGGGCCTGGGTGAAGCTTTTGGTGCCGTTGCGCGCTGCCACCATGGGCAGGATCAGCAGCAGGATCAGGGCCAGAACGACCACAACAAGAATATTCCATGCGTCCAAAACGGTACTCTCCTTATAAATCAATGTAGGGGAGGGGCGGCTTTACTCCATCGTGACAACGACCTTCATGTAGTTGCCGGGGTTCTTCTCGATGTCGATGATGGTCTCAGGCACTTCCTCCAGCGTGACGGTCTTGGTGAGCAGCTTGAGCATATCCACCTTCTTGGAAGCGATCAGCTCCAGTGCTTCGGGGAACTCGCCGGCGCTGGTGCGGGCACCGCGCAGGTCGATCTCCTTGCGGGTGATGGTGTCGGTGGGCAGGCTGGTCTCCTTCTTGGGCCAGCCGGTGAAGGTGATGCGGCCTGCATGGCTCACGAGGTCCAGCGTGCTGCGGATGGCGGGGTTTGCACCGGAGCACTCCATGACCTGCTGTGCACCCTCGCCGCCGGTGATCTCGTGCACGCGGGCATTGGCATCTTCCTTGCCGGAGTTGATGGTGTACTCCACGCCCAGAGACTTTGCAAAGTCCAGGCGCTCCTGCACCAGATCCAGCAGGATGGCGTGTGCGCCGTAAGCCTGTGCGACCATGGCAGCTGCCAGACCGATGGGGCCTGCACCGATGATGGCGCAGTACTCGCCGGCCTTCAGGCCGCCGCGGTGGATGCCGTGCAGGCTGATGGTCAGGGGCTCGGCCATGGCAGCCTGCACCCAGCTCATGCCGTCCGGGATCTTGATGAGCATATCAGCGGGGTGGCAGAAGTACTCAGCCATGCCGCCCTCGACGTGCACACCCAGAACATGCAGGTTGTCGCAGCAGTTGGTGCGGCCGATGGAGCAGGGGTAGCAGTGGCCGCAGTACAGGTAGGGGTCCACGACCACGCGGTCGCCCACCTTGATGCCGTTCTTGTTGTTCTCCGGGATGGAGACGACCACACCGGCCAGCTCGTGGCCGATGACGCGGGGATAGCTCACCAGACCGTTGGTGCCGCGGAAAGCGCCGATGTCGCTGCCGCAGATGCCGGCGGCCATGATCTTGATGAGCGCCTCGCCGGGCTTGGGTTCTGGCATGGGGATCTTGACGCAGGAGACCTGCCAGGGTTCTGCAAAGCGGATCGCATTGATTTCAGACATGAGATTGACCTCCTATAGCCAACTGATATGTTACTTTCTGAGCTTATTATAACGCCTTCTGGCCGGAAATGCAACTTGTTTTACGTTTTTTAACCGGAAATTCTGGATTATGGTTGCTTTTTGTAAAAAAGAGTTTTGACAAGTGATATGTTATGCTTTATAATAGAACCAACAAACCTGTGCCCGAGCACTTTCCCGCCGGGGAGCAAAACGATTGTAAGGGGATTTTTCTATGAAAGATGACAAGGCCCGTTCCCTGCCGCTGCTGATGGACCCGCGTCAGCCGGATGAGAACAACCGGGCTTACGCCTACCGCATCCTGCGCAAAAATATCATGAACATCCAGCTGCAGCCCGGCTGCCAGCTGAGCGAAGCTGACCTGAGCGAGCGGCTGGTCATGAGCCGCACCCCCATCCACGAAGCGCTGATGATGCTCAAGGGCGAATGGCTGGTGGATGTGCTGCCCCAGCGCGGCAGCATCGTCTCCAAAATTTCGATCCAATATATCAACGAAGGCTATGCCATGCGCAAGATGCTGGAACCGGCCTTGCTGCGCAGCCTGTCCGGCCACCTGAACCAGGAGCAGCTCAGCGAGCTGCACGGCCTGCTGGAACAGCAGGATGCTGCGGCCTGCGTCAGCCACGATGTGCTGGGCGATTACTTCATCAACCTGGACAACGAGTTCCACAAGCGCCTGTACACCTATGCCGGTTACGACCGCATCTGGCAGGCCATGCACAACGTCACCACCCACATGGACCGCGTGCGTTATCTGGACACAGCCCTGTGCCAGCTGGATATGGAGACCTTCCGCGAGGAGCACGAGCAGCTTTACAAGTACCTGATGGTGGGCCTGCCCAAGGATGTGGATGTGGACGAGTTCTTTGAGCATCACCTGGGCGCTTATCGGGAGCACTTCCAGAGCCTGCTGGACCGCTTCCCGGATTTCTTCGTCTGAGCGGGGCTGCTTCCTTATATAAGAAGGAAGGGCCCGAAGGAGGGAAAGCATGGATGTGACCGCACAGCGCGGAGAGCATGAATCGGCCAAGAGCTATGTCCTGCGCGTTCTCATCGACAATATCATCAACACCCGGCTGGCCCCGGGCGAAAAGCTGAACGAGCCGGAGCTGTGCGAAAAGCTGGGCGTCAGCCGCACCCCGTTCCGGGAGGCCGAACTGGAACTGGCCCAGCGGCGGCTCATTGAGATCCGGCCCAAGATCGGCACCTATGTGTCCCTCATCGACGCGGGGCTGGTGGAAGAAGTCCGCCACCTGCGCGCGGTGCTGGAAGCCGAGATCGCCGGCATGGCCTGCGAAAAGCTCACCCCGGCGGACCTCGACCACCTGTGGGAGAACGTGGCCATGTGGCACATGTACATCGAGCGCGCACAGGAAGATAAGATTTTTGAGCTGGACAAGGAGTTCCACCGGATGCTCTATGTGCAGTGCGGGTGCCCGTACTGGTACGATCTGGTGGAAAACCTCGCCCCGCACTTTGACCGCACCACCATCCTCAGTTTCCGCTGTCGGCCCGCAAAGGCCATCTATGAAGATCATGTGGGCCTTTTGAAGGCCATTGAACAGAAGGATACGGCAGCAGCGCAGCGCATTGCCGGCCAGCACATGCAGCGCTACACGGAGAACCTTTCCGCCATCCGGAAAGCCTTCCCCGAATATTTCAAAGTCTGAATTGACTGCACATCGTTCAGAAATGCCGCATTCTTGCCGAAAGATGCGGCATATTTTTGTGCAGTTTTTTTCGCAAAAGCCCCTTGACAGAATCCACGAAGCGTTATATATTTGATGCAATGAAATATATAACACAACGCCGGATTCCCATACAAGAAAAAGGAGAAAGGTGGATACCATGAAAAAACAATACGATGTGGTCATCATCGGTGCGGGCGTCGTCGGCAGCGCCATCGCGCGCGAGCTGTCCCGCTACAAGCTGAGCATTGCAGTGCTGGAGAAAAATCTGGATGTCTGCAATGAGACCAGCGGCCGCAACTCGGCCGTGGTGCATGGCGGCTTTGCGAACCCCACCGGCAGCCTGAAGGCAAAATGCTGCGTGGAGGGCAACAAGATCATGGATCAGCTGGCCGAGGAGCTGGACTTCCCGTTCAAGCGCTGCGGCAAGGTCCTGGTGGGCAACACCCCCGAGGACATGGAACAGCTGGAGCGCACCATGAAGCAGGGCGCGGTCAACGGCTGCACCGGCCTCGAGATGATCGACGAGAAAAAGCTGCATGAGCTGGTGCCCGCCGTGGTGGGCAAGTTCGCCATGTGGTCCAAGAACAGCGGTATCATGGACCCGTTCCTGTACACCGTGGCTCTGGCTGAGAACGCACATGCCAACGGCGTAGACTTCTTCTTTGACCACAAGGTCACGGCCATCACCCGTGAGAACGAGCTGTACTACCTGCACACCGAGCACGGCGATGTGTGCACCCGCTGGGTGGTCAACGCCGCAGGTCTGGGCGCAAAGCAGATCTCCGACCTGCTGGGCCTGACCGGCTACCGTGTCATCGGCTCCCGCAGCAACTACATCATCCTGCACAAGCGCATGGGCAAGCTGCTGCCCATGCCGGTGTACCCCGTGCCCAGCAACACCTACATGGGCATCCACATCACCCCGACCGTGGACGGCAACGTGACCATCGGCCCGGACGCCGAGAACACCGACGCGCTGGACGACTACAGCGTGCCGCAGGCCAACATGGACAGTCTGGCCGTGGAGGGCGCAAAGCTGTGGCCCCACATCGCCAAGAAAGACCAGATCCGCACCTTCGCCGGCATCCAGCCCAAGTGGGTGGATGAGAACGGTGCCATTCAGGACTGGAAGGTCGAGATCCGCGACGATGTGGCACCCAATGCCGTCAACCTCGTGGGCATCGAGTCTCCGGGTCTGACCGGCAGCGTGCCGCTGGCCCGCTACGTTATCAATATGATGCTGGAGCACGAGAAGTTCGAGGCAAACCCCGACTTCGACCCGCACCACAAAGGCATCGTCAAGTTTGCAGAGTGCACCCCCGAGCAGCAGGCAGAGCTGATCGCCCAGAACCCCGATTACGGCGAGATGATCTGCAGCTGTGAGGAAGTGACCAAGGCGGAGATCATCCAGGCCATCCACAACCCGCTGGGTGTCTCCACCATGACCGGCATCAAGTACCGCACCCGCGCCATGATGGGCGGCTGCCAGGGTGGTTTCTGCCAGATGAAGATCGAGAACTTCATCGAGCAGGAGCTGGGCACTGAGCCGGAGGACATTCGTTACAGCCGTCAGGGCTCGTGGGTCCTGACCGGAACCATGCGGAAGGAGGAGAACTGAGCGATGGAACAGAAAGACGTTGTGATTATCGGCGGTGGTCCCGCAGGTCTTGCCGCAGCCGTCGAGCTGCACAAGCAGGGCATCCGCAACATGATCATTCTGGAGCGCGAGGCGATGCTGGGCGGCATCCTGCGCCAGTGCATCCATGACGGCTTCGGTCTGGGCCGCTTCGGCGAGAGCCTGTCCGGCCCCGAGTATGCACAGGCCTTCATTGATGAAGTGAACAAGCGCGAGATCCCCTATGAGACCAGCGCCACCGTGCTGAGCCTGACGGCGGACCGCGTCGTCACCGCCTCCACCCGCAATGGCCTGCGCCAGTATCAGGCCAAGGCCGTCGTGCTGGCCATGGGCTGCAAGGAGCGCAGCCGCGGCGCACTGGGCATCCCCGGTGAGCGCCCGGCCGGTGTCTTCACCGCCGGTACTGCACAGGCTTACATGAACCTGTACAACCGTATGCCCGGCAAGGAGGTCATCATCCTCGGTTCCGGCGATATCGGCATGATCATGGCCCGCCGCATGACGCTGGAAGGCGCTCATGTGCAGGCAGTGTTCGAACTGATGCCGTATCCCTCCGGCCTGCCGCGCAACATCGTGCAGTGCCTGGATGACTACAACATCCCGCTCTACCTGAGCCATACCGTCACCGAGATCCATGGCCGCGACCGTCTGACCGGCGTGACCATCTCCGAGGTGGATGCAAACCGCCGTCCCATCCCCGGCACCGAGAAGGAGTACAAGTGCGATACCCTGATCCTCTCCGTCGGCCTGATCCCCGAGAACAAGCTGCTGGAAGATGCCGGCATCGCTATTGACCCCCACACCAACGGCGCATTCGTGGACGAGAACCTGCAGACCAACGTGCCCGGCGTCTTCTCTGCCGGCAACGTGCTGCATGTGCACGATCTGGTGGACTTTGTGTCCATGGAGTCCGAAGCGCTGGCACGCCATGCTGCTGCCTACGTCGAGGGCAAGGGCATCGACCCGTGCACGCTGGACGTGAAGTGCGGCGAGGGCGTGGGCCACACCATTCCGCAGAAGGTCAGCGGCAAGAACGACTTCAACCTGTCGCTGCGTGTGCGGAACCACTACCGTGACTGCCGCATCGTGGTGCGCCAGAACGGCGTGGAAGTTGCTGCCAAGAAGATGAAGAAGGCCATTCCTGCAGAGATGATCCAGTTCAAGGTCTCGGGTGCCAAGCTGCAGGAGGAAGGCGCACTGGAGGTGTCGGTCGAATGAAAAAGCAATTTACCTGTATCGTCTGCCCCAACGGCTGCGAGATCGAAGCTGAAGTTGAAAATGGTCAGGTGATCTCGGTCACCGGCCAGACCTGCCCGCGCGGTGAGCAGTATGTCCGTCAGGAGCTGACCGCACCCCGCCGCACCATCGCCAGCTCGGTGCTGGTCAAGGGCGGCGAGCTGCCCGTCACCAGCGTCCGCCTGACCAAGGCCATCCCCAAGGATATGATCTTCCCGGTGATGGACGAGATCCGCAAGGTGGTCCTGACCGCCCCGGTCAAGGCAGGCACCATCGTGCTGCACAACGTCTGCGGTCTGGAAAGTGATGTCATGGTCACCAAGAACGTTGCCGCAAAGTAAACTCTTTACACGCTTCTCCAAGATGTAAAAAGCACCCGCTGTCCAAGGCTCGAAGAAAGCCCGGCAGCGGGTGCTTTTGTTCTGCAGAGAGGTCAGAAAAACGGCTCAGTACCGATAGGGCTGGACGGCGGGCTGGTCGGCCTTGTGCTCGCCGATGATCTTTTCCATCCACACCATGTCGTACCAGCGGCCGAACTTGTACCCGCAGTTGCGGAAGGTGCCGCACAGCGCAAAGCCGAGATGTTCGTGGAACTGGGCGCTGTTCCGGGTCAGGTATTCGTCCTCCACCTGCGGGTAGCCGATGCAGGCGTACAGGTTCAGAATGCCCATGGCCTTCAGCCGGTCGGCCAGCGCCTGATACAGCATCCGACCCATGCCGCACTTCTGGGCATTGTGGTCCAGGTAGATGGTCAGCTCGCAGGCCCAGTCGTAGGCGGCGCGGCCCACAAAGGCCCCGGCGTAGGCGTAGCCCTCGATGCGGCCGTCCTTCTCGATGACGAGATACGGATACTTTTCCATGGTGTGCCGCATCCGGCCCTCGAATTCGGCGAGGGACGGCACGGTGTACTCAAAGGTGATGACCGTGTGCTCGACATAATAGGCGTAAATTTCCAGAATGCGCGGCGCATCGGCGAGGGTCGCATTGCGGACGGTGATATCTGCCATAAAAGCCCCTTCTTTCCCCATAAAGCTAGTCTGATTATAGCACGCGGAAAGGCTGTTATCAATTTGCCCGGCGGGTAAGGGCGACGGATTTTCGGCAGACTTTTTGGCTTTTTCTGTCTAAAACCCGGAAAAACGGCAGTTCACGCGCCTGAATTGCCCGAAAAGCTTGCAGGAATGCGGGTTTTTGTGGTAAAATAAACAATATATTCCCAATGAGGGGAAGAAAGAGAGGGGTAATCTGAAATGATCAACATCTGCATCATTGCCACCATCGTAATCTATCTGGTGGGAATGCTGCTGGTTGGCTTTGTCTATAGCAAATCCAACGAGGACAGCAGCGATTTCTACCTCGGCGGCCGTAAGATGGGCCCGCTGGTCACGGCCATGAGCGCCGAAGCCAGCGATATGTCCAGCTGGCTGCTGATGGGTATGCCGGGCCTTGCGTACCTCACCGGTATTGCATCCCCGGGCTGGACGGCCATCGGTCTGGCTGTGGGCACCTGGCTCAACTGGCTCATCGTGGCCCGCCGCCTGCGCCGCTACTCGGCAAACCTGAACGCCATCACGGTGCCGCAGTTTTTGTCGCTGCGCTTCCATGACCAGCGCAACCTGCTCAACGCCCTGGGCGCGGTCATCATCATCGTGTTCTTCATCCCGTACACCGCCTCCGGCTTTGCGGCCTGCGGCAAGCTGTTCAACAGCCTGTTTGGCGTGGACTACATGATCGCCATGATCCTGTCTGCCGTGGTCATTGTGGGCTACACCATCATGGGCGGCTTCCGCGCCGTGTCCACCACCGACCTGATCCAGTCCGTCGTCATGAGCATGGCCCTGATCGCCGTGCTGGTGTACGGCGTCAGTGTGGCCGGCGGCTGGGATGTGGTGCTGGACAATGCCCGCAGCCTGCCGGGCTACCTGACCATGATGGCCAGCCACAATGTGGCAGACAACTCTGCCACCTCCTACAGCCTGCTGGATATCGTATCCACGCTGGCATGGGGTCTGGGCTACTTTGGTATGCCCCACATCCTGCTGCGCTTCATGGCCATTGAAGATGAGAAGAAGCTGGTGCTCAGCCGCCGCATTGCAAGTGTGTGGGTGGTCATTGCCATGACCGCTTCCATCGTCATCGGCATGGTGGGCCTGGGCATGACCAAGGCGGGTGCGCTGGAATTTTTGAGCGGTTCTTCCAGCGAGACCCTGATCGTGCGCATTGCGAACCTGATCGCCCAGCACGGCGTGCTGGCGGCCATTCTGGCAGGCCTGATCCTGGCCGGCATCCTTGCCGCCACGATGTCCACGGCTGACAGCCAGATGCTGGCAGCGGCTTCCAGTGTGTCCCAGAACATCCTGCAGGAGTTCGGCCACATGAAGCTCAGCGAGAAGCAGAGCCTGTTTGCAGCCCGCCTGACCATCATCTGCATCAGCGTGGTGGGCGTGGTGCTGGCGCGGGACCCCAACTCCAGCGTGTTTGGCATCGTCAGCTTTGCATGGGCCGGTTTCGGCGGCTCCTACGGTGCCGTGGTGCTGTGTGCCCTGTTCTGGAAGCGCTGCAACTGGCAGGGCGCGCTGGCCGGCATGCTCTCCGGCGGTTTGATGGTCTTCGTGTGGAAGTACCTCATCAGCCCGCTGGGCGGCGTGTTCGGCATCTATGAGCTGCTGCCCGCCTTCCTGACCTCGCTGCTGGTCTGCGTCGTGGTGAGCCTGGTCACCCCGGCTCCTTCGGCCGAGATCGAAGCGGAGTTCGAGGCAGCCAAGTAACATAAAACAAAAAAGCGGGCTTTTGCAAAAGGGGCAAAGGCCCGCTTTTCTGTGTGCGGCAGAAATGCTGCGGATGCCTTGCATTGACGCGCGAAAATTGATAGAATGAGGGTACACCTTTTATTCATACCGGCACACAGGAGGAATGTTTTTATGACGTTTTGCAATCATTGCGGCAAACCCGTCCCGGACAATGCGGCGTTCTGTCCGGGCTGCGGCAGCCGCCTGACCCCCGCCGCACCGAACGCTGCATACAACAGCAATGCGCAGCAGCAGCCGCGCGTGCAGGTCCCGCAGGTGCAGACCCCGCCCACGCAGCAGTACAATGCCCCGCCCGCCCCGGATTTTACCAAACCGCAGGCGCTGCCCATGAACTATTATAAGTTCGCCATCTGGGTGCAGCTGTTCCTGGGCGCACTGGTCTATGCCGTGCAGGGTCTGGGCCTTTTGTTTGGCTTCTGGTACGAGGCGGTGTCGGGCATCAATGCACAGTGGTTCTATCTGTTCTTCCCGGCAATGCACATTGTGGATATCCTGTTCGGCCTGCTGTATCTGGCCATGGCCGTGGGTGCGGTCTACACCCGGCAGCAGATGGCTCATTTCAAAAAGAACGGCCCGGACCTGTATTACCTGTTCCTGATCGCAGGCATGGTGCTGTCGTTCCTGTATGCCGTGCTGCAGGGCATCATCTGCTCGACGGGCAGCGGCATTTCCAGTGCGATCGGCTCGCTGGTCGGCAGCGGCGTTGTGCTGGTGCTGTGCCGCATTTACTTTGAAAAGCGCCGCAGCATGTTCTGCAACTGAGCCGGAGCTCCCCGGAGATCAAAAGCAGCCGCACCGGAAGGTGCGGCTGCTTTTTGTGTGCGCAGAAAAACGCGGTTCCATTGACTTTTCCGCAAAGGTATGGTACTGTTGGTTAGCAATGCTTAACTGTACCTTTGTATGAGGGGGAGAACGCTATGACACCGGAAGAATACAAGAATCTTTCCATCAAGGAATTCACCGAGGCGGCCAAGGTCTACGACAGCGGCCCCGCCAAAAATCGAAACCGCCTGCGCCGCTGCCTTTGCAGCCCGGCGGGCAAACAAAAAGGACGTGCTCCCTTGCGGGAACACGTCCTTTTATTGCTTACCTAAGTATCAGGCAGTCAGCTTACAGCTGGGGGCCGGCAGAGACCAGAGCCTTGCCGTGCTCGTTGCCTTCGTACTTCTTGAAGTTCTTGATGAAGCGGCTTGCCAGATCCTTAGCCTTCTCCTCCCACTGGGAAGCGTCAGCATAGGTATCGCGGGGATCCAGGATGCCGGTGTCCACACCGTTCAGCACGGTGGGGACTTCGAAGTCGAAGTAGGGGATCTTCTTGGTGGGCACGTTGTTGATATCGCCGTTCAGGATAGCGTCGATGATGCCGCGGGTATCCTTGATGGAGATACGCTTGCCGGTGCCGTTCCAGCCGGTGTTGACCAGGTAAGCCTTTGCGCCACTGGCCTTCATCTTCTTCACCAGTTCCTCAGCGTACTTGGTGGGATGCAGCTCCAGGAAGGCCTGGCCGAAGCAAGCGGAGAAGGTGGGAGTGGGCTCGGTGATGCCGCGCTCGGTGCCTGCCAGCTTTGCAGTGAAGCCGGACAGGAAGTAGTACTGGGTCTGCTCGGGGCTCAGGATGGAGACCGGGGGCAGAACGCCGAATGCGTCAGCAGACAGGAAGATGACGTTCTTGGCTGCAGGTGCAGAAGAAATGGGACGGACGATGTTCTTGATGTGGTTGATGGGGTAGGACACACGGGTGTTCTCGGTAACGCTCTTATCAGCGAAATCGATGTGGCCCTCAGCATCCAGGGTGACGTTCTCCAGCAGAGCGTTGCGCTTGATGGCGTTGTAGATATCGGGCTCGGAGTCCTTATCCAGGTTGATGACCTTTGCGTAGCAGCCGCCCTCGAAGTTGAACACGCCGTTGTCGTCCCAGCCGTGCTCGTCATCGCCGATCAGCAGACGCTTGGGATCGGTGGACAGGGTGGTCTTGCCGGTGCCGGACAGACCGAAGAAGATAGCGGTGTTCTCGCCGTTCAGGTCGGTGTTGGCAGAGCAGTGCATGGAAGCCATGCCCTTCAGCGGCAGGAAGTAGTTCATCATGGAGAACATGCCCTTCTTCATCTCGCCGCCGTACCAGGTGTTCACGATGACCTGCTCCTTGCTGGTGATGTTGAACACAACAGCAGTCTCAGAGTTCAGGCCCAGCTCCTTGTAGTTCTCGACCTTGGCCTTGGATGCATTGTAGACAACGAAATCAGGCTCAAAGTTCTCCAGTTCCTCAGCGGTGGGCTTGATGAACATGTTGGTGACGAAGTGTGCCTGCCATGCAACTTCCATGACAAAGCGGATGGCCATGCGGGTATCCTTGTTGGCACCGCAGAATGCATCCACGACGTACAGGCGCTTGTTGGACAGCTCCTTCTGAGCGATGGCCTTCACAGCAGCCCATGCTTCCTGAGAAGCGGGGTGGTTGTCGTTCTTGTACTCGTCGCTGGTCCACCACACGGTGTCCTTGGAGTTCTCGTCCATGACGATGAACTTGTCCTTGGGGGAACGGCCGGTGTAGATGCCGGTCATAACGTTCACAGCACCCAGCTCGCTGACCTGGCCCTTCTCATAGCCTTCCAGGCCGGGCTTGGTCTCCTCCTCGAACAGCTGCTCGTAGGAAGGGTTGTACACGATCTCGGTCGTGCCGGTAATGCCATACTTGGTAAGATCCAACTTTGCCATATTGCGATACCTCTACTTTCGTTTGATCCTTACGTCCTTTGCAGGGTGCAGCGCTTCCGGTCTGCCGGGCGCTGCGCAAGGGGTTTGCAGTTTGTAAATGCAAATTCTCCTGTTTACCATTATACATAAAAGCCTTGCAAAATCAATAAATAAACCGTACTATTTGCAGAAAAGAAACAAATTTCATTAAGAAATTTAACTGCCTGAAACAATTTCAGGAAACAAAAGCAGGGGGCAAGACCTGAAAAAATAAGGTGGAACGGCGGGAAAACAATTTTTTGATAATATTTTGACAAGCTGGTATCCATGGAGAAAACGTGACATTTTTCAAAAAAGAAATCCTTTTTGGTCCCTTGTGCGTTTTAATAAACAGAAGGGAGGTGAGCCGGATGCAGACCGAAACGCTGCTGCGCCGTGTCCAGACCGGGGACGCAGACGCACTGGATGCACTGGTGCGGGAATATTATCCGCAGATTTTGAACTACTGCCGCTGGCATGTGCCGGACGCTCAGCAGGCCCAGGATGCCGCACAGGAGACCTTTTATAAGGCGGTGCGCTGGCTGGACGGCTGCGGCGGCTTTGCCGGGCAGTTCCGGCCCTTCCTTTATAAGATCGCGAAAAACGTCTGCGCCGACTGGCACCGCGCTTCGGCCCGGGACGGCCCCGCGCTGGAAAGCCTGCCCGAGGAGCCGGGTTATCAGGAAGCGGGCTTTGACCAGACCGAAGACGCGCTGAGCCTGCGGGCCCTGACCGCAAGGCTCGACCCGGAGACGCGGGAGCTGGTGCTGCTGCGGTTTGGCCAGCAGCTCAAACTGCGGGAGATCGCGCAGGTGACCGGCCTGCCCATGCGCACGGTGCAGTCCCGCCTGCGTGCCGCGCTCAAGATTTTGAAGAATCAGCTGGAACAGGAGGAATTGCCATGAGTGCATCAAATCGCAAATTGAAGCAGCAGCTCACCCGCGCGCTGGCCGCGCCGCCGCAAAGTCGGACTGCCGCAGTGCCGGAAACGCTGCTGCACCGCTGCCGGGCTGCGTACCACCCGTGCCCGCGCGGGGGCTGGAAAAATCTGCTGTACTGGCAGCTGCGGCTGCTGGGGTGGAAAGCCGCTGGGCTGGAAGCCTTTGCTGCGCTGGCGCTCTACAGTGTGGGCCGGGCGCTGGGCCTGTGGGAAGCCGCATGGAGCCTGCGCAATGCGCTGTTCGGGCTGACGGCCCTTGCCATGTGCACAGCCCTGCTGGGCCTGCCGTTTTTGTGCCGGGCCAGCCAGTACCGGATGCTGGAACTGGAACGCGCCACGCATGTTGGGATCGGCACGCCGCTGGTGCTGCGTTTTCTGCTGCTGCTGGCCGGGGAAGTGGTGCTGCTGGCAGTGCTGGCAATCAGCGTGTACGCAGCCGCGCCGCTCAAACTTGGCCAGCTGGTGTGCCTGCTGGCGGTGCCGTTTTTGCTGGCCAACAACGAGCTGTTACTGCTTGTGCGCCGGGTGCGCCCGGAACGGCTGGTGCTGGCCGCCGTGCCGCTGTTTGCTGGGCAATTGTGCCTGCTGCGCCTGATCGAGGCCGAAGAAGAATTGCCGCAGCTGCCCGCCGGTCTGCCGCTGGCGGCCGGTGTGCTGGCGGTGTGTCTGGGCGGACAGTGCGCCCGCCTTGCCGCCCGGCCGGAATACGCGGCAGAAATGTGAAAGGAGCCTTTGTATGAAACTGGAAATACGCCATGTGACCAAGCGCTATCGTGACAAGATGGCGGCGGCAGACGTGTCCCTCACCCTGACGCCGGGCGTCTGGGGACTGTTGGGGGCCAACGGTGCGGGCAAGACCACCCTGATGCGGATGCTGGCGGGTATTCTGCGGCCCACCGAGGGGCAGATCTTGTGCGACGGGGTGGAGATCGGCGCGCTGGGCGCAGCCTACCGTGAAAAGCTGGGCTATCTGCCGCAGGAATTCGGCTTTTACCCGGAGTTCACGGTGCAGGACTATCTGGAATATATGGCCGCGCTGAAGGGCCTGCCCCGGGCCGAAGCCGCCCGGCAAATTGATGCATTGCTGGAGCGCGTGAGCCTTGCCGAGGTGCGCCGCAAAAAAATTGTCAAGCTTTCCGGCGGCATGAAGCGCCGGGTGGGCATCGCACAGGCCCTGCTCAACGACCCGGAAATTCTGATCCTGGACGAGCCCACGGCGGGCCTTGACCCCGGCGAGCGGGTACGGTTCCGCAATCTGCTGTCCGAGTTTGCGCAGGACCGCATCGTTTTGATTTCCACCCACATCGTGTCGGATGTGGAATACATTGCGGCCGAAAACGCCGTGATGAAGGATGGAAAAATCATCGCCGTGGACACCACCGAGGGGCTGGTGCAGCAAATTGAAGGAAAGGTCTGGCAGGGAAATATCCCGATGGAACAGCTTGCCCGGTGGGAACACCGGCTGCGGGTGGTGAACTTGCGCAACGAGCCGGACGGAACGGTAACATTGCGCTATCTGGCCGAGGCACCGCAGCTGCCCGGCAGCATCCCGGCCCGGCCCAAACTGGAAGACCTGTATCTGTGGCTGTTCCCGGAAGAAACGGAGGCTGTACAATGAATCTCTACAAACTGGAACTGAAGCGGGTGTGCAAGACCCGCTTGACCGCCATTCTGCTGGCCATTGCGTTGGTGCTGGCTGTGGTCATGGCATATCTGCCGGTGACCTTTATCGGCTGGACGGAACTGGATGCCAGCGGAAACAAAGTGAGTTACACGGGTCTGAAAGCAATCAGGAAACGGCAGGAGCAGCAGGTATCCGGTACCATCACGCCGGATGTTATGCAGGAAGCACTGGAAGCCTATCAGCGGGTGTACCGGCAGTATGATGCAAGCTCCATCAACGATATCCCGGTCGAGGTATTTTATAAAGAACTTGCCCGGTATCAGCCTCTTGTGAACAACGCAAAGGAAGCCTTTGCCGACCCGAAAACCGGCATGGCACCGGGCGTGATGGGGCTGACCGCAGAGGATATGCAGAACTTTTACAGCCAGCTCCCCAAACGGCTGGAATCGGTGATCTGGCTGGAACAAGACGGAAAGCCCGGCTATGAGCAGGCGCAGGCCATTGCACAGAAAAAGTTCGATGCTGTACAAAAACCGTTCACCTATTCATTTGGGGTCAGTTCAGACGCAATGGATTACCAGACCCTGTTGAGCTTGCTGCTCACCCTGCTGTGCGCGGTGATTGCGGCCCCGGTGTTTGCATCGGATGCCCAGAGCGGCGCCCAGGACATCCAGCTGTGCACAAAGCACGGCGGCCTGCGGCTGGCGGTCACCAAGCTGGCGGCGGCCCTCACCGTCACCGGCGGGGCCTACCTTGTGTGCGGCGTGGTGTGGATCCTGGTCACGAATGCTCTATTTGGCTGGGAAAGTACCCAAACTTCCGTGCAATGGCTGTTTTCTGTGACCAGCCTGCTGCCGTATACCGTTGGCCAGATGGAGTGGGTCACGCTGGTGGCAAACTTCCTGATCTTCTTTGCGGAGGTGGCCTTTGTGCTGATGGCATCCGTATGGGCCAAGAACAACCTGACCGCTTTGTCTGTGGCGCTGATCAGTGTGGTGGCCCCGCTCATTGTCTATATGGTGGTGCCCGGGTCGCTGGGAGAGTGGTTGTCCACTCTGCTCCCGGCGGGCGGCATCGGCCTGTCCAACGCCCTGCTTTATAAGATGTACAGCTTCGACTTCCTCTTTGCGGGCGGACATGCCTTCTTCCAGGCCGATGTGCTGCGGGTGCTGGCCCCGGTCAAGATCGTGCTGTTTTTAGCCTTGGCGGTGTGGGGCTACCGGCGGAAGATGGTGCGGTGAGCGAACCTGCCGCACCTCTTGACAAAAATCCGCGATGCCACTATACTAAAGACAAAGGAAAGGCACTGGCTGCTCATGTGGTCAGCTCCTTACCGGCATTATGTCAAAAGATTGACCGCCTGGGTTTGGGAGACAGAGGCGGTCAATCTTTTTTGCTTTTGGAATAATGTTTTGCTTTCGCAGTCGCTTTGGGCCTGCCCCGAAAGACATCCCTTGCGATCATCCAGGTGATCTGGACCACGCCAATAAGAAGGTTCAGTGCGGAAAAAACAATATCTTTCATGCAATTTTCGCGGCGATCCATCCGTTTTTATGGCAAAGGAACTTTGTTTCTGGTATACTGAAACCAGAGAGATATTTTTCCGCCTTTTTACCGGGCCCTTACATATTGAAGGAACACTGCCATGAAAACCATCTACATCCTGCTCATCCGCTCGGGCACGCTGCTGTCCAACCTGGTCTACGCCGTCACCGGGGCAAACTATACCCATGCGTCCCTTGCCTTTGACGAAGACCTTGGCTGCCTGTACAGCTCCACCCGCAAGAATGGCTATACCATGTTCCCGGCGGGCCCCAGCAGGGAGTACCTGAACCGGGGCGTGTTCCGCCTGCGGGAAAATGTGCCTTGCGCCCTGTATGCGCTGGAAGTGACAGACGAAGCTTACGCCCGCGCCCGCCGCCGTGCCGACCACATGATGGCCCATGGCAATCTGTACCGGTTCAACGTGCTGGGCCTTGCGCTGTGCGGGCTGCACATCCGGTGGAAGCGCCGCCGCCACTATTTCTGCTCCCAGTTCGTCAGCGAGGTGCTGGAAAAAAGCGGCTCCATGCAGCTGCCCAAGCACAGCACCCTGATGCACCCGAACGACTACACCCGGCTGGAACAGCTGCGCTGTGTCTATGAAGGCCCCCTGGCCGGTCTGCCCCAGCGCCGGAAGATGGCGTTTGACGAGAGCGAGACGGTGGTCAGCGTCTATCTGGGGCTGGCGCTGGGCCTCGTCCGCGCGGGCGTTTCCGGCGTGAAAAACATTTTTTGAAAAAATTGAAATTTTGTGTTGACAAAGTACGACCTCTATGCTAAAATAATCGAGTCGGGAGCGAACGCCCGATGCAAAATGGACGTATGGCCCGTTGGTCAAGCGGTTAAGACAGAGGCCTCTCACGCCTTTAACATCGGTTCGATTCCGGTACGGGTCACCATTTTTTAGTAGTAAAACGGTCGTTTGGCCGTTTTATATAGATGCCTCTTTAGCTCAGTCGGTTAGAGCACCTGACTGTTAATCAGGGTGTCGCCTGTTCGAGTCAGGCAAGAGGCGCCAGCAAAGCGATGGGAATTTTTCCATCGCTTTTTTCTTTTTCCCGGCGGCTTTTGTTGACAGGGCCCGCGGGGCGGGATATACTTACAATAATAAATGTAAGTGAAAATCTCTCGTTTCTGAGAGCTAAAGGAGAACACCATGAAAAAAGTTATTCTGACCGGCGACCGTCCTACCGGCCGCCTGCATGTGGGCCACTACGTCGGCTCCCTGAAAGAGCGTGTGCGCCTGCAGAACTCCGGCGAGTACGACGAAATTTACGTCATGATCGCCGATGCACAGGCCCTGACCGACAACGCCGATAACCCCGAGAAGGTGCGCCAGAACATCCTGCAGGTGGCACTGGACTACCTGGCCTGCGGCATCGACCCGGCCAAGACCCACATCTTCATCCAGTCCATGGTGCCCGAGCTCACCGAGCTGAGCTTCTATTACATGAACCTCGTCACCGTGAGCCGCCTGCAGCGCAACCCCACCGTGAAGACCGAGATCCAGATGCGCAACTTTGAGACCAGCATCCCGGTGGGCTTCTTCTGCTACCCCATCAGCCAGGCGGCCGATATCACCGCCTTCAAGGCCACCACCGTGCCCGCCGGCGAGGACCAGAAGCCCATGATCGAGCAGTGCTGCGAGATCGTGCACAAGTTCAACGCTGTCTACGGCGAAACGCTGGTGGAGCCCGAGATCGTTCTGCCCCAGAACGCCGCCTGCCTGCGCCTGCCCGGCATCGACGGCAAGGCCAAGATGAGCAAATCTCTCGGCAACTGCATCTACCTCTCCGAGGAGCCGGAGGACATCAAGAAGAAGGTCATGTCCATGTACACCGACCCGAACCACCTGCGTGTGCAGGACCCCGGCAAGGTGGAGGGCAACCCGGTGTTCATCTATCTGGACGCTTTCTGCCGCCCGGAGCACTTCGCCGAGTTCCTGCCCGAGTACCAGAACCTCGACGAGCTGAAGGCCCACTACCAGCGCGGCGGCCTGGGCGATGTGAAGGTGAAGAAGTTCCTCAACAGCGTCATGCAGGCAGAGCTGGAGCCCATCCGCACCCGCCGCAAGGAGTGGGAGCAGCGCCTGCCGGAAGTGGTGGAAATTCTGAAAGAGGGCAGTGCCTACGCCGAAAAGACTGCCGCCGCCACCCTGGCCGATGTCCGCAAGTCCATGCGCATCGACTACTTTGACAACGATAACCTGCTGAAATAAAAACGAAGGGGGCTGTTACACGGTATCTGTGTAACGGCCCCTTTTTGCACGAAAGGAGTAGGTTCTAATGTATCAGGCATCCGATGCACGCTATTCTTCCATGCCGTATCACCGCTGCGGCAAAAGCGGCCTGCTGCTGCCGGCTGTCTCGCTGGGCTTCTGGCACAATTTTGGCGACACCGGCCACTACGAGACCATGAAGCAGCTCTGCTTCACGGCCTTCGACCACGGCATCACTCACTTTGACCTTGCCAACAACTATGGCCCGGAGCCGGGCAGTGCCGAGAAGAACCTCGGCCGCATCCTGCACGAGAACTTCATGCCCTACCGCGATGAGCTCATCATCAGCACCAAGGCAGGCTACACCATGTGGGACGGCCCCTACGGCGACTGGGGCAGCCGCAAGTATCTGCTGGCAAGCCTGGACCAGAGTTTGAAGCGTCTGGGCCTGGACTACGTGGACATCTACTACCACCACCGCATGGACCCCAACACTCCGCTGGAGGAGACCATGGGGGCCCTTGCCACTGCCGTGCAGAGCGGCAAGGCGCTGTACGCGGGCCTGTCCAATTATAACGGTGAAACGCTGGAAAAGGCCGCCGCCATCCTGAACGAGCTGCATGTGCCCTTCGTCATCAACCAGAACCGCTACTCCATTTTTGACCGCACCATCGAGCAGAACGGCCTGAAGAAGACAGCCGTGCGCCTGAACAAGGGCATCATCGCCTTCAGCCCGCTGGCACAGGGCCTGCTGACCAACCGCTACCTCAACGGCATCCCGGAGGACAGCCGTGTGCGCACCGATGGCCGCTTTTTGAAGGAATCTGCCCTCACCGAAGAAAAGCTGGCGCAGATCCGCGCCCTGAACGAGATCGCGGCTTCCCGCGGGCAGACGCTGGCCGAGATGGCGCTGGCGTGGATCCTGAAGGACGGCGAAGTGACCAGTGTGCTGATCGGTGCTTCCCGCCCGGAGCAGATTCTGGACAACATCAAGGCGCTGGAAAACACCACCTTTACAAAAGAAGAACTGGAAGCCATTGATAAGGCTTCCGGGTTTGCAAAATAATAGGCTTCCCCCCTTGGGAAAGACTCTCCCCGGTCGGGGAGAGATGTCGCAATAGCGACAAAGCGGGGAATAGCTGTCGCGAAAGCGACGGATGAGGGAAAGCTATCTTTAGATTTCGCTCGGCTAGAGCAGCATCTGACCACAACTGCCCCTCATCCGTCTGCTCCCGTTGGCCGCATCCACCTTCCCCCGAGGGGGAAGGCTATCCAAAGGAGAATTTTATGTCCAAAACCGTCTGGATCACCGGCGCAAGCTCCGGCATCGGGCAGGAGTTTGCGCGCCGCTACGCAAAAATGGGCTGTCGGCTCATCCTCACCGCCCGCCGCACCGACCGTCTGGAAGCCCTCGCGGCCGAGCTGGGCACGCCCTGCCGCATCCTGCCCGCCGACCTTGCCGACGAAGCGGACTGCGCCCGGCTGTGCGCCGCGCTGGCAGGGGAGAACATCGACATTTTTATCAACAACGCGGGCTTCGGCGTCTGCGGCAGCTATCTGGAAACGGATGCTGCCCGGGAAGAAGAAATGATCAAAGTGAACGTGGCCGCCATGGCCCGGCTGTTCCACTTTGCGGTGCGCAAGATGGACGCGGCAGGCGGCGGCACCATCCTCAACGTGGCATCCTCGGCGGGGCTGCTGCCCGGCGGGCCCTACATGGCGGGCTACTACGCCAGCAAGGCTTATGTGGTCAGTCTGACCCGGGGCGTGGCCGAAGAACTGCGGGAGAACCGCAGCCCGGTATACGTCTGCGCCCTCTGCCCGGGGCCGGTGAACACCGAGTTCAACGACCGGGCAGGCGTGGTGTTTGCCCTCAAGGGCATCACGCCGGAGTTTTGCGTGGAGGAAGCTCTGCTCGGCATGATGCACCACAAAACCGTCATTGTGCCGTCGGCCTTCATGCGGCTGTGCACCGGCGCGCAGAAGCTTCTGCCCACCCCGCTGCTGATGCCCATCGTGGCGCGGCAGCAGAAAAAGAAGCTGGGATGATAGAAGAAGACCGGACTGCAGTTTTGCAGTCCGGTCTTTTGCATCTGCTATTAAAGTGCGATGCCCAGCAGCAGGAACAACGCACCCAGAACGCCCATGCCGCCAAGCGCGGCTCTGGTGAGCTGCTTGTCCCGCTTTTCGTAATCTGCGGCGGCCTGCCCGACGTATACGGTGCAGTCTGCGCTGCGGCCCTCCGGGGTGCGGACCGTGACGACGGCTTTTCCGTCAGCCACGGCAGTGACGGTGCCGCTGGCGTCCACGACGGCTACGGAGGGGTCAGAGCTTGTCCATTGCAGTGCCACAGCGGAGGGCTCCTGCACAGCCACAGTGGGGATCAGGTCCTGCTGGCTGCCCACGCTGTGCAGCAGAAGAACGTCTGCATCCAGCGTGACTTTGCCGATCTCGGAAGTGACCGTTACGGTGCAGGTCAGCGTTTCGCCCTGCGTGGTGTATGCATGGATGACTGCTTTGCCGGGGGCCAGCGCCGTGACAAGGCCGCTGGCATCCACCGAAGCGACGGCCGGGGCAGAGCTGCTCCACTGGTAAACGGAACACCCGGCACGGGAGACAGACTTTAGTGCCAGCTGGCGGCGGGGGTTGGGATTCTGCCACGTCTGGGTCATTTCCAGTGCGGTCAGTTCCAGCTCAGAGCGTTCGGTCACGGGCAGTTCCGGCTGCACGGTGATGATGTAAAGTGAGGAGGTCTCGGTCTGGCCGGGGGAGACGGCCCCGGCAGCCAGCGGTGCGGACAGTACCAGACAGCTCAAAGCCAGAGAAGCGAAAATGATTGCGTGTTTTTTCATGGCAGGACTCCTTTTCTTTTGTGAGAATCGTTCTTGATTGTGAAGATACAGGAAAGTTATACTTATGTCAAGAAGAAACAAAGAGAAGTCTGCAACTTTGTCAACAAGCCTAAATTTCAGTGCACGGTTTTGTGCGTTCTGATGATGAATGAAAAGTTGCATACAAGCGATTCTGCACTTTTGGCAGATTTGCGCAGTTTTTGATGAAAAAATCTGCCATGCAAAAGAAATTACAGTAAAAATGCGTAAGAAAATGCCTTGACAGCGCCGGAAAAGAATGTTAGTCTAGTATACAAGAGAGGCGCGGCCACGCTTCGGCGTCTGCCGCGCCCTGCAAAGCTGAACGGGGAGATCTTCCCCCGCTGAAAGAACAATTTGATTGGAGGACTTATTTATGGCACAGTGCACTCCCAAATCTTTTGACCTGACCGGCAAGGTGGCTCTGATCACCGGCGCATCCTACGGCATCGGCATGGCTATTGCAAAGGCTATGGCCGCTAACGGCGCGACCATCGTCTTCAACGACATCAAGCAGGAGCTGGTCGATAAGGGCCTGGCTGCTTATGAGGAAGCCGGCATCAAGGCACACGGCTACGTCTGCGACGTGACCGATGAGGACGCTGTCAATGCTCTGGTGGCAAAGATCACCGAGGAAGTCGGCCACATCAACATTCTGGTCAACAACGCCGGCATCATCAAGCGCATCCCCATGACCGAGATGAGCGCTGCCCAGTTCCGTCAGGTCATCGACGTGGACCTGAACGCTCCCTTCATCGTGGCAAAGGCTGTCATTCCCGATATGATCGCTCAGGGCGGCGGCAAGATCATCAACATCTGCTCCATGATGAGCGAGCTGGGCCGTGAGACCGTCTCCGC